>Ga0115011_10000956_pt1 | contig 21464 bp, 24 predicted proteins | sample TroAtlMetagenome_2_FD_88705 | JGI IMG/M metagenome (GOLD analysis project Ga0115011, IMG submission 88705) | Marine eukaryotic phytoplankton communities from Atlantic Ocean - Tropical Atlantic ANT8 Metagenome | ecosystem: Environmental > Aquatic > Marine > Oceanic | place: Tropical Atlantic...
CAATTGAAAAGGTCTATCCCGGAGCACGACTCCTCTCATTCCAGGTATCTGATTATCAACCAGGAGAACCTCTCCTACATACTGAAGATTGGCAAAAGAAATCTGGTAAAGATCCAGAGGGAGGATTGAATGAGAAAGGCAGGAAGTCGTATGAGCGCCAAAACCCAGGAAGCGATCTTAAGAGACCTTCAAAGAAAGTTGGGAACCCTCGTAGAGCAAGTTTTTGTGCGAGAATGAAAGGTATGAAGAAGAAACTTACTTCTTCCAAGACAGCAAACGATCCTGATAGCAGAATTAATAAATCTTTAAGAGCCTGGAACTGTTGAGTAACTTATGTCTGATGATGTTTATCTTGGTAATCCGAATCTAAAAAAAGCCAATACTGCCATTGAATTCACGGAAGATCAGATCCGTGAATTCTTAAGGTGTAAAGAAGATCCGGTTTACTTTGCAAAGAATTATGTAAAGATTGTTTCTCTTGATGAAGGTTTGATTACATTCAAACCATATGATTTCCAAGAGAAACTTATTAATAACTTCCACAACAACAGATTTAATATCTGTAAGATGCCTCGTCAGACTGGTAAATCCACTACCTGTGTATCTTATCTTTTACACTATGCCGTTTTCAACGATAGTGTTAATATTGGTATTCTGGCAAACAAAGCAGCAACTGCTAGGGAACTTCTTGGTAGGTTACAGACTGCTTATGAAAACTTGCCCAAGTGGATGCAGCAGGGTATTATTGCATGGAACAAAGGATCTCTGGAGTTAGAAAATGGCAGTAAGATATTGGCAGCTTCTACGTCTGCAAGTGCTGTCCGAGGTATGTCATTTAACATCCTCTTTCTCGACGAGTTCGCTTTCGTCCCGAATCACATTGCTGACTCGTTCTTTGCATCTGTTTATCCTACTATTACTTCTGGTAAAAGCACAAAAGTTATAATGGTTTCAACGCCTCACGGCATGAACCATTTTTATAGATATTGGCACGACGCAGAAAAAGGAAAGAACGAATATATCCCAACAGATGTTCATTGGTCTGAAGTCCCAGGTAGAGATGAAAAGTGGCGGCAGCAGACTATTGCTAATACATCAGAGCAGCAGTTTAAGATTGAGTTTGAGTGTGAGTTCCTTGGATCTATCGACACGCTTATTGCTCCAAGTAAATTAAGAACTCTAGTCTATGAGAATCCACATACTAGTAGTGCCGGTTTAGATGTATACCAAGAACCAGAAAAAGATCATGATTATGTTATAACAGTTGACGTTGCAAGAGGAGTTGGAGAAGACTACTCTGCATTTGTTGTAGTTGATATAACTGAATTTCCTCACAAGGTAGTTGGAAAGTATAGGAACAATGATATCAAACCAATGTTGTTCCCTAATATTATTTTTGAAATAGCAAAGAAATACAATAATGCTTTTATTTTATGTGAAGTAAATGATATTGGAGATCAGGTGGCGAGTATTATTCAATATGATCTTGAATATCAAAACTTACTGATGTGTTCGATGCGTGGTAGAGCAGGTCAGATTGTAGGACAGGGATTCTCTGGTAAGAAGACGCAACTTGGCGTCAAGATGAGTAAGACTGTCAAGAAGGTTGGATCTCTCAACCTTAAGACAATGATTGAGTCTGATAAATTACTCTTCAGTGATTATGAGATTATATCAGAACTGACTACGTTTATTTCTAAAAGTAATTCGTTTGAGGCAGAAGAAGGTTGTAATGATGACCTTGCAATGTGTCTGGTAATCTATGCATGGTTGGTGCAACAAGATTACTTTAAAGAACTGACTGATCAAGATGTCCGTAAGAGATTGTATGATGAACAGAAGAATCAAATCGAACAGGATATGGCACCATTTGGTTTTATGTCTGATGGATTAGATGATGCTAGTTTTGTAGATGATGATGGTGACAGATGGTTCAAAGCAGATGAGTATGGTGACAGATCTTTTATGTGGGAATATCAATAATGGAATTTGATAAGCAGATTAAGTTGGGACACTTACTGCTTACAGATAGAAAGTGTAGAGTATGTGGAGAAGTTAAGAATTTGGTTGATGGGTTTTATAGAACAAGAAAAGATAGAGGACCAGTTGCATCTTCATTTTCATATGAGTGTAAAGAGTGTACGATTAAGAGAATAAGATCAAAAAAGAAAGAAGATGGAAGATGGGAATATCCAGATTGGTAGTTCACGTCACATTTCCCCCCTGAAAATAGATTTTTTAATAAATATTTTTAGATAAATCGAGATCACGGAGAAAAACATGGCGACTCCACAACTATCTCCTGGAGTACTTGTTAGGGAGGTTGACTTAACGGTAGGAAGGGCAGATAATGTTCTAGACAATATTGGCGCAATTGCAGGACCATTCCCAATTGGACCAGTTAATGAACCAATTCTGATTACTAATGAAACTGATTTACTCAGTGTTTATGGTAAACCACTTTCTACTGATTCACAGTATGAGTATTGGATGAGTGCAGCGTCATATCTTTCTTATGGCGGAGTCCTTAAAGTAGTTAGAGCAACTGACGATGACCTTAACAATGCCAACGCTGGTGTTGGTATGGCATACACGACGACGTTGCAGGTTCTGAACTATGATGACTATCAGAACAACCACACCAATGCTACTGACTTCACTTATTCTGCTAAAAACCCAGGTTCTTGGGGTAACGAAGTAAAAGTTTGTCAAATTGACGACTTTGCAGATCAAATTATTGGTATCGGAACTACCAACGTTCTTGCAACAGGAGCACAAATTGGATTTGGTGTAACTGCACCTTTAGCTGCCGTCACTATTCCTGGAAGCGGCACAACTTCAGCGTTCACTGGTTTCCTGAAAGGAATCATCACTGGTGTTACTACTGATGCTACAGACGGAAACAGTGAAATTATTGTTAAGGTTGTATCTAGGGTTAACGCTGCTGGATCAGAATTTAAAATTAATTATCAGCAAGGAACTGAATTTGCGGCATTTGACACTAGTGATACAATTAGATTCATAAACAACGCTGGCGTTCATACAAGGGGTTTTGTTGCGGCAAACGAAAGTCATACCCCAACATCTGCCCTTGACTGGTATGATCAACAAACTCTTGGATTAACCAACTCAACCATTTTTTGGAAAGAGATCGCACCAAAACCTGTCACTAACGTATATGTTTCCGACAGAAATGGTAAGAATGATGGTATTCACATTGCAGTTGTTGATGACAATGGTGGCGTAACTGGCATTAAGGGTAACATCCTTGAGAAGCACGTCAATCTCTCCAAAGCATCAGATGCTGTATCAGATGTAAACGCACCTGATAAGATCTACTATAAAGAGTATATCGCAGATAGATCTGCAAACATCTATGCGGGATATAGTCCTGCTAGTGCTGCAGATGCTTTCCATGGTACAACTCCAACAGCACTTGGATTCTCAACAGACTTTACCAAGGTAACAACTGGTGGCGGTCTCTGGGGTCAAGCAGCACAGGATACTACTTTCAATGGAATCGGTAACGTAACTTACACCCTTAAAGGTGGTGAGGACTATGCTGCTGGTATTCCTTCATTTGGAGGATATGTAAATGGCGGTATGACTGCTACGTTGGGTAACCTTAACACTGCATATGATAAGGTATCCAATAGAGACGAGCAAGCAGTTGATTTCTTAATCATGGGTCCTGGATTATCGTCCAAGGCAGAATCTCAAGCAAAAGCAAATAAATTGCTTTCCATTGCAGAAGCAAGAAAAGATTGTATGGCTTGTATTGGACCACATAGAGCAGATCTTGTTGGTCTCACTGATGCAACTACACAAACTACCAATCTGATCAACTACTTTAGTCCACTGCAATCTACTTCTTATGGAGTATTTGATTCTGGATATGCATATAAGTATGATAGATTTAATAATGAGTTCCGCTATGTTCCAACTAACGGAGACATTGCTGGATTGATGGTAAGAACTAACATCAATTCTTATCCATGGTTCTCACCTGCAGGTCAACAGAGAGGTATCCTCAACAACGTTGTTAAGTTGGCATACAACCCCAACAAAGCACAGAGAGATCAACTCTATCCATTGAGAATCAACTCTCTTATTACAAAAGCAGGATCTGGAACGCTCCTCTTCGGAGATAAGACTGCACTTACGCACTCTTCCGCCTTTGATAGAATCAACGTTCGCCGCTTGTTCCTCACTATTGAGCAAGCACTTGAAAGTGCAGCAGAAGCACAACTCTTTGAACTCAATGATGAGTTGACGAGAGCAAACTTTAGAAACATTGTCGAACCATACTTGAGAGATGTTGAGGCAAAACGAGGCATCTACGGATTCCTGGTTGTCTGTGACACGTCAAACAACACTCCCGATGTTATTGATAATAATGAGTTCAGAGCAGACATCTTCTTGAAGCCTGCCAAGTCGATCAACTACATTACTCTTACCTTTGTTGCTACCAGAACTGGCGTCAGTTTTGAAGAAGTAGCAGGTAGAGTTTGATAATAATATCTAAATAACAACAGGAGGATTAAACAATGGCAACTTCAAGAGAGAACAAAACTATTTCTCAATTTAAATCGGCACTGATTGGGGGTGGCGCTCGCCCCAATCTATTTGAAGTAGAGATGCCGACGTTACCAGGCGGTATTGCTTGGAACGCAGATAACTTTAGATTTATGTGTAAAGCAGCAGCTCTTCCTGCTCAAAACATTGCTAACATCGATGTTCCTTTTAGGGGAAGAACTTTCAAGGTTGCTGGAGACAGAACCATTGATACCTGGACTGTAACCGTCATCAACGATGAAGGATTTGCACTCCGTAATGCATTTGAAGAGTGGTCTGATCTTATTGCTAGATTAGATAACAACGTTGGCGCAACTGATCCATCTGCCTATATGGTTAATGCTAAGGTATTCCAACTTGGTAGAGGTGCTACTGTAGCAAGTCAAACCAATGATGGCGACAGAAATGCTGTTCTGAAAGAGTATGAATTTGTAGATATTTTCCCAACTAATATCTCACAGATCGATCTTTCTTATGATAGCAGTGATACTCTTGAGGAATTTACTGTAGAATTCCAAGTTCAAACCTTCAGATCCATTAATTCTGGTGGTCCAAACGGTTGATAAATAGTAGAAAGGTAATCCAGAAATAAATTATGTCCAAGTTATTTGGGTTCTCGATAGAGGACAATGAAGAACTATCTCCTAGTGCGGTCTCCCCCATTCCTCCCAATAATGAGGATGGGGTTGATCACTATGCGAGTAGTGGATTTTTTGGATCTTACGTTGATTTAGAGGGCGTATATAAAACTGAGTTTGAACTAATCAAACGTTATCGTGAGATGGCACTTCATCCAGAAGTGGATAGTGCCATTGAAGATATTGTAAACGAAGCAATTGTATCTGACAGTAACGACAGTCCTGTAGAGATTGAACTGTCAAACTTAAATGCCAGTGATGGCATCAAGAATAAAATCCGTAAAGAATTTAAATATATTCTCGACTTACTAGATTTCGATAAGAAAGCACATGAAATCTATCGTAACTGGTATGTTGATGGGCGTATTTTCTATCATAAAATCATTGATCTAAAGAATCCTCAAGAGGGTATTCAGGAGTTGCGTTATATTGACGCAATGAAGATGCGTTATATTAGACAAGAGAAAAAGAAACCGGGCGATAGAGCAAATCAACTTAGACAACTTAATAATCTTCAGAAAGATAATCCAATGGATTATGATTTTCCTGAACTAGAAGAGTATTTCATCTATAATCCAAAGACAAGATTCCCAAGTGCAAACCCAATGCAATCGGGTTCAAGTCAAGGAATCAAGATGACAAAGGATTCTGTTGTCTATTGCACCTCTGGACTTGTAGATAGAAACAAAGGAAATAATCTTTCATACCTACATAAAGCAATTAAGTCGCTTAATCAGTTAAGAATGATTGAGGACTCTTTGGTCATCTACAGATTATCAAGGGCACCAGAACGTAGAATTTTTTACATTGACGTTGGCAATCTTCCAAAGGTTAAGGCAGAACAATATTTGCGTGATGTTATGATGCGCTATCGTAACAAACTTGTATATAATGCAGACACTGGGGAGATCCGTGATGATAAGAAATATATGGCTATGCTTGAGGACTTCTGGTTACCTAGACGAGAGGGAGGACGTGGTACTGAAATTTCTACTCTTCCAGGAGGACAGAATCTGGGAGAAATCACCGACATTGAGTATTTTAAAAAGAAGTTATACAGGTCCCTCAACGTGCCGCCGTCTCGCATGGATGGCGAAGGTGGATTTAATCTCGGCAGATCATCTGAAATCCTCAGAGACGAACTGAAGTTTACTAAGTTTGTTGGTCGTTTAAGAAAGAGATTCTCTAATATGTTTAGCGACATGTTGAAGACTCAACTAATTCTCAAAAATATTGTTACTCCTGAAGATTGGGAGAGAATGAGTGAGCACATTCAATTCGACTTCTTGTATGACAACCACTTCTCTGAATTGAAAGAAGCAGAACTCTTGAACGAGAGATTGTCACTTGCAGAAACTGCACAACCATACGTTGGCAAATATTATTCTCAAGACTATGTAAGACGTAAGATTTTACGTCAGACTGACATTGAAATTATTGAACAGGATAAACTGATTGAGGACGAAATTAAGAAAGGTATTATCCCAGATCCTGCAACAATCGATCCTGCAACTGGGTTGCCTTTTGAGCAAGAAATGGATTTGGGTGCTCCAGTTATGGAACCTGAAATTGATGGATCTGCCACAGAAGCACCTGAACTGCCCAAGGGTGGGGAAATATAAATAAAAACGATCATTAGTACTACATAACATGGATGAATTAATGGATATGATGGTGAGTGATGAGTCTCCATCTCAAATTAGCGATACGATCAAAGATTTGCTGTATTCAAAAACAGCAGAAAGAGTTGGTGCATTCCGTCCGGTTGTAGCAAACTCTTTGTTTGGTGATGACACTGAAATTGAAAACGAAATTGAAGATGATACCGAAATCGTCGATCAACTTGATGATGATGTAGAAGAGGAAGAAGAGGAATAATATAAATAACTAGCAAATGAACTATTAGTAAAAAATAATGGCACTAAGAACTATTGGAGCGGGATCTTCACTTGGATTAGCTGTTGGAGTAGCTAATACTTCTGCAGCATTTACTGTACAAAGTGATACTATTCGTGTTGTGGCACAAGGTAGTAATGTTTTTGTTAATGTTGATGCAGAACCAGTTGATGTGGCATCTGGGGGAGCCAGCAGAGCTAGTTTTCTGGTAGCTACTGGCGAACCAGAAGAGATTCGTCTTAATAAGGCATCTCAAAGAGTAGTTGGTATTACCACTGGTACAACTACAATCCTTACCTGCCCCGAGGGAACTCAAATGCCATTTGGTGTTGGAGATAGAGTTACTCTTTCTTCAGCAAATCTTGCCGATTACACTACAGCAATTAGTCATGTTGAAGTAACCTCAGTTGATACGAGTTCTGGTTTTGATGGTAACTTCCAAACTTCTATTACAGTTAGTGCAAACACTGCAGGAATTCTCACCGCATTCCACAGTGCCGATTCAACTTTAAGAAGATCCGTTAAATTATCTGCATTAGCAGCAGACGGCGCAGGAGCAGTCTATTTTCAACAAGTACAAAGAAACTAAGGAAAGACATGAAACTAATTAGAGAAGAGATTGAATCCGTAGAGTTTCTTGTCGAACAAAAGAACGGCAAGAAATCAATGTATATTGAAGGAGTTTTCCTTCAAGGCAACATTAAAAACCGTAATGGTCGTATGTATCCTATGGAAACTCTCCGTAAGGAAGTTGGTAGGTATAGCGAAAATCATATCCAAGCTGGAAGAGCACTTGGAGAACTCGGTCACCCTGATGGTCCAACCGTCAATCTTGACAGAGTTTCCCATAAAATTGTCTCTTTAAAAGAGAGTGGTTCTAACTTTATCGGTAAGGCAAAACTTCTAAACACCCCTATGGGTAAGATTGCTGCTTCTTTAGTTGAAGAAGGAGTAAGACTTGGTGTTTCTTCCCGTGGAATCGGATCTCTTAAAATGACCCGTGAAGGGGTAAACATTGTTGGTGACGATTTTATGTTAGCAACTGCTGCTGATATCGTTGCTGATCCTTCCGCACCTGATGCATTTGTTGAAGGTATTATGGAAGGAAAAGAGTGGGTATGGGATGGAGGCATTCTTCGCGAGAAGTTTGCAGAAAAAACATACAAACAGATTAACACTTTAGTTGATCAACAGAAACTTGATGAGCAGAAATTAAATCTGTTCAATGATTTTCTCAATAGTATCTGATAATTGATACATTAAATATTTTAATTTATAAATAAATATAGATTTAATAAAGGTAAATCGGAGAGTTCAAATGTCTCGTGGTAAACAATTACAAGAAATGGAAGTAAAGACACAGCAATCCAAGTCCGCTGTTAATGCTGGCGCAAAAGCAGCTGACCCAATGGATACGTCGGGTGCTGGTTCTTATGAAGATCTTGGGGGACCTACTCCTGAGAACTACAAACCAGATGATGATTCAGCAAAACTGAAGACTCCTGGTGCAAGCCTTAAGCAAGTTAAGGATGTAGTAAATAAAGGTTCAAAACCTGCCATGGCAAAAGAAGAAGAAGAACTCTCAGCAGATGAGGTCATCGAAGAATCTCCCGAGATTGTAGATGAAGTTGTCGAAGAGGAGGTTGAAGAAACCGTAGAAGAGTATGATGTCGATGAAGATGTCAATGCTCTCCTTGGCGGTGAAGAACTCTCCGAAGAATTCAAAGAAAAGGCAAAGACCATCTTTGAAGCAGCAATCAATGCTAAGGTTGCTACTGTTAAAGAAGAATTAGAAGCAAAGTATGCTGCTGCACTTGATGAGCAAGTTGCAGAAGCAAAAGAATCACTCGCTGAGCGTGTTGATTCTTATCTGGAGTATGTTGCTGATGAGTGGTTTGCTGAAAACGCACTTGTCATCGAACATGGTCTCAAGACTGAAATGACCGAATCTTTCCTTGAAGGAATGAAGGGTCTATTTGAAGAACATTATGTAACAATCCCTGAAGACAAATATGATGTACTTGAGAGCATGGTAGAAAAACTTGATGAAATGGAAGATAAACTCAACGAGCAGATTGAGAAGAACATCACTTTGAACGGTCGCCTCTCCGAAGCAACCGCTGATGGTATTCTTGATAAGGTCTCTGAAGGTCTTGCTACGACCCAGAAGGAGAAACTCGCATCACTTTCCGAAAGTGTTGAGTTTGAAAGTGAAGAGCAATATCGTGAAAAGTTGGAGATGTTGAAGGAGTCATACTTCGCAACACAGAAAACTCCATCTTCCGCCAAAGCAGAAACTCTTTCTGAAGGTGTAGATTCATCTCCTGAATTCGTTTCAGGTTCTATGGATTCATACCTCAAGACCCTGAGTTCTTTTGGTAAGTAATTGAATTTAACATTATTTCAAACGTAAACGTCACACTAAAAAGGTAAAGCAAATGTTCCAATCCGAACAGTTGCAGGAAAAGTGGGCACCTCTCCTCAATCATGAGGGTTGCGATGAGATCAAAGATCCCCATCGTAGAGCTGTTACTGCTGTCCTGCTTGAGAACCAAGAAAGATTTTTAAGAGAGCAATCCGCATTCGAGCATGGCGGAATGCTGTCTGAAACCCCAACCATGAGCACTGGCTCTGGCGCTAATGCAGGTTTCTCTGCTGACGCTACCGCTACCGGTCCTGTTGCAGGTTTCGACCCCGTTCTGATCTCCCTGATCAGACGCTCCATGCCTAACCTGGTCGCATATGACCTGGCTGGCGTACAACCAATGAACGGTCCTACTGGACTGATCTTCGCAATGCGCTCCCGCTATGGTACTAACCGTACTACTGGCGATGAGGCATTCTACAATGAGCCAGATTCGGCATTCTCCGGTCAGGATGCTCATAGAAACGAGCTCGACGGCGCTACGGCAGTTAACTCAGGTATGGGTACTACTACCCAGTCTGGAACTAACCCTGCGGTTCTGAACCCCGTCTCCACTGGTACTTCTACCTCCTATGACGTTGGTCAGGGTATGCGTACCGACGTGGCTGAAGGATTAGATGGTACTGGTCCTGACGGTGCTTTCGGTCAGATGAACTTCTCGATCGAGAAGGTCACTGTTACTGCTAAGTCCAGAGCACTGAAGGCAGAGTACAGTTTAGAACTGGCTCAAGACCTTAAGGCAATTCACGGTCTTAACGCTGAAGCAGAACTTGCTAACATCCTCTCTACTGAGATCCTCGCAGAAATCAACAGAGAAGTCATCAGAACCATCTATAAGGTTGCTGAGCAAGGTGCTGTACAAAACACCGCTACCGCTGGTGTATTCGACCTTGACATCGACTCCAACGGACGTTGGTCTGTTGAGAAGTTTAAGGGTCTCCTGTTCCAAATCGAGCGCGATGCAAACGCAATCGCACAAAGAACTCGTCGCGGAAAGGGCAACATCATCATGTGCTCTGCAGACGTTGCTTCTGCACTGACCATGGCTGGTGTGCTTGACTACACCCCTGCGCTCAACGCTAATCTCACCGTTGATGACACCGGTAACACCTTCGCTGGTGTTCTCCAAGGCAAGTATCGCGTCTACATTGACCCATACTCTGCAAACCTCAGTGCTAATAACACTGCAAACGGCAACCAGTACTACGTCTGTGGTTACAAGGGTTCTTCCCCTTATGACGCAGGTCTGTTCTACTGCCCATACGTTCCTCTGCAGATGGTTCGTGCCGTTGGTGAGAACTCCTTCCAGCCTAAGATCGGATTTAAGACCCGTTATGGTCTTGTTTCCAACCCCTTCGCTGAAGGAACCAACCAAGGCATGGGTTCACTCAACGTTAACCAGAACCGTTACTACAGACGTGTTGCGGTTAAGAACCTCATGTGATATAATTTCCTTACGTGTGAAGGAAGTGCAAGGGGGGTCTTCGGACCCCTCTTTTTTTATCTAAATAGGAATACGAATAAAATATCTAAAAGATAAGATGGCGAGATCTCAAATTGAAAATCGCAATTTTCTTGCTCCTACAGGATTTCAATTTAATTTGAAAAGAAGTCCTAAGGTTGCTTTTTTCTGCAATGAAGCAAATATCCCGGATTTAAGTCTAGGTGTTGCTATACAACCAAACTACTTAAGAGACATCCCAACACCTGGAGATAAGATAGATTTTGGTGATTTATCATTAAGATTTCTTGTTGACGAAAATTTAGAAAATTTTATGGAAATTCAAAACTGGATTCGTGGATTAGGATATCCAGAGTCAGTTCAAGAATTTAGAGATCTTAATGATAGTGGTATTGTAAAAGCAAAATATTTAAAAGATAGACAAAACATATACTCAGATGGAACACTGCAGATTTTAAGTAATAATCTAGTTCCAAAATTTAATGTTAATTTCAAGGATTTATTTCCAACTTCATTAACTACACTTACATTTGATGCCACAGATACTGACATACAATACTTTACAGCAAACGTAGAATTCAAGTATACTAGTTATAATATGACTAATATGAAAAATCAGGAGTTATGAGTGTTGATCTTGATACCATTCAAGGAATGTGGGAAAAGGATTCAAAATTAGATCCAGACAATTTACATACAGAATCGCTAAATATTCCCACACTCCATGCAAAATACTTTGAACTGTATAATACCATCTTTTTGTTAAGGAAGAAGGCAGAGCAGCAAAGAAAGAATATTAGACACGAAAGGTATGAATACTTCAGTGGCAAAGCAGACCCTGATGTATACGTAACAGAACCCTTTCCAAAGAAGATAAGAGATAAAGATACCATGCAGAAGTATCTTGATGCTGATGCTAAATTGTCGAACGCATCGCTAAAGATTGATTATTATGATACTATGTTAGTTTACATAGAAAGCATACTGAAGCAAATCAACAATCGAACATTTCAGATTAAGAATGCTATTGAGTTTATGAAATTCAACGCAGGACTAGGCTAATGGAACAGGAAGAACAGTATTACCACATAGAATTGCCGATACAGGCAGTTCGAGTAATTCATACAGGATTATCTCAAGCAGTTCAGAAGTGGTCTGGTGGATGCCCACTAGAGCAGGAAGATCTAATGACAATGAGAGATCACTTCTATAGAATCCTTTTAGAACATCAGTTTGACACTATGTGATAAATATTCATAGATGTAATGTCATCGTGAATGAATACCACAGACCTTGTTATCTCTAAGTCAAACGAAGTATTTTTAAAAATCAATACTGAACCTCATATTGATTATGAGTTAAGAGATCATTTTAAATTTGAAGTAGAAGGGGCAAAGTTTATGCCCCAGTATAGAAATAAGTATTGGAATGGTGAGATACACCTGTATGATATAAGATCCAAGCAGATCTATGTTGGTCTATTGGATAAGATTGTACAGTTCTGTAAGAACTATGGATACAGTTATAAATTTGAAGATAACAAATATTATGGAACCCCATATGAGGAGAATGAGCATATCTCATATGCAGGGGTTAAAGATTATATGGAGTCTATATGCTCTCACTCACCAAGGAAGTATCAAGTTGAGGGAGTATACGGTGCTCTAAAGCACAATAGAAAACTATTGATAAGCCCCACTGCCAGCGGCAAATCTCTGATGATTTATTCCCTCGTAAGATATTACGTTGACAAAGGGCAAAAAATACTCTTAATCGTTCCAACGACATCTCTTGTAGAGCAGATGTATAAGGATTTCCTTGATTATGGTTGGGATGCTGATTCATATTGCCACCGTATCTATTCTGGAAAAGAAAAGAGTAATAGTGCTCCTGTAACAATTACAACTTGGCAGTCTGTCTATAAGTTAGATAGAAACTTTTTTGAAGAATACAACGTTGTAATCGGTGATGAGGCACACTTGTTTAAGAGTAAATCTCTAATATCTATAATGACAAAATTGCACCATGCAAAATATAGATTTGGATTTACTGGTACACTAGACGGCACACAGACCCACAAGTGGGTTCTAGAGGGTCTCTTTGGTCCATCATACAAAGTAACCAGAACAGAGGAGTTAATGAGGCAAGGACACTTGTCACAGTTGGATATACAATGCCTTGTACTGAAGCATGATCCAAAAACATTTGAGGCATACAATGATGAGATTGAATATCTAATATCACATGAACAAAGAAACAAATTTATTACTAATCTAGCATTAGATTTGAAGGGCAATACACTTGTTCTTTACAGTAGAGTAGAAGCACATGGAGCAGTGCTCTATGAAAAGATAAATAGCAATAAGGGTGATCACCGTAAGGTATTCTTTATACATGGTGGTGTAGATGCTGAAGAGAGAGAACTAGTAAGAGAAATAACAGAAAAGGAAAAGAACGCAATCATTGTAGCTTCTTATGGAACTTTTTCTACAGGCATCAATATTAAAAATCTCCACAATGTTATCTTTGCTTCTCCAAGCAAGTCCAGGGTCAGAAATCTTCAAAGTATTGGAAGAGTTCTTAGAAAAGGAAAGGACAAAGTAAAAGCAATATTGTATGACATTGCTGATGACTGTTCTACTAAAAATAGAAGAAACTATACACTCAATCACTTAATTGAAAGAATTAAAATCTATAATGAAGAAAATTTTAATTATGAAATAATCACGATACAATTAGGAAAACATGGGAATTGAAGAAGATTTTTACGCAACAATCAAATTAAAGTCAGGAGAAGAAGTTTTTGCTAAGGTTGCTGCTTCTGAAGAAGAAGATAGAACCATATTGATTGTTACTAATCCAGTTATTGTTAATGAGATTAAATCCCGCATAGGTGTTGTTGGATATAAAATAGAACCTTGGTTGAAAACAACTAAAGATGATATGTTCTTATTAAACTTAGATGACATATTAACCCTATCAGAATCATCTGATATAGAAATGATTGTGATGTATCAATCATTTGTTAGAGACTCTCATTCAGATAAAACAGGTCAACCTAAATTAAGTAAGAAGATGGGATTCATCTCTACTGTTAATGATGCCAAAGAAATTCTAGAGAAGATCTATAAAATGGAGAGTTAAGCTATAGCTGTCTCATCACCCTTAACAGAGTTATTCTACTGATGTAACAGGGTCTTGTCAAGCATTAATATAAATGTTATACTATCTACATAGTTATGACATAAATTTATGATATCAACAGCAGTCATGGCAAGAAGAAAACGATCAGAACATTACGTTAACAACAAAGAGTTCCTTGCTGCTTTAATCAAGTATCGTGAAGACGTTGAAATTGCAAAAATTCAAAATAAAGTAAAACCAGTCATTCCCAGATATATTGGTGAGTGTTTCTTGAAGATTGCAAATCATTTATCTTTCAAACCAAACTTTGTGAATTACATGTTCAAGGAGGACATGATCTCTGATGGAATCGAAAATTGCGTTCAGTACATTCATAATTTTAATCCTGAGAAATCCCAAAATCCTTTTGCTTACTTTACGCAGATCATTCATTATGCGTTTCTCCGCAGGATCCAAAGAGAGAAGCGTCAGTTAGAAATCAAGAACAAGATCCTTGAGAAGTCTGGATACAGTGAAGTATTCTATGATGACAATGTTGACGGAATGGGATATTCGGATTATAATCAAATCAAGGATAATGTTCATAGTAAGCTTCGCGGATGAAAATCACACAAGAAATTATTTCTGAACTAGAGTGTGCTCTAGATATGAGAAAGAAAGATGGTACACCCGTCTGGGAAGATGGAACTGAAATTGAATTTGGTATTGCTGGAACTTTTGCTGCTGATAAATTTATTACCATCAATAAAGTAAGACCTAGAGAAGAGAGTACACCTGATCCTAACTTAAAAGCACATCATGCCAAATCCTGATCAGTTGTATGATGATATGGCAAAACTCAATGCTCTCTATGAAGAACTCTGTTGGGATCATGATGATGAGTTAGTATTCACTCATGATGGAAAACGAGTCATTGTTTATAATAAAACTTTAGAAGAAGAATGAAAGTTGCGATCATTACTGACCAACACTTTGGGGCAAGGAAGAATTCAAAACTCTTTCATGATTATTTCCTTAAGTTCTATAATGAAGTATTCTTCCCTCGTTTAGAAGAAGAAGGTATCACTACTGTGGTGGATATGGGTGATACCTTCGATAGCAGGAAAGGTATTGATTTCTCTGCACTGTCTTGGGCTAAGAACAATTACTATGATAGACTCCGTGATATGGGAGTCATGGTTCATACTATCGTTGGTAATCATACGGCATATTATAAAAATACTAATGAGGTAAATGCAGTTGATCTTCTGCTTCGTGAGTATGATAATGTCCAAGTATATTCAAAGTGTGAAGAAGTCCTTTTAGATAAACTAAAGGTATTGTTTATTCCCTGGATCAATGCGGAAAACTATCAGGATACTGTCAACGCTGTCAAAGTTTCTAATAGCGTATGTGCGATGGGGCACCTTGAGCTCAACGGATTTAGAGCACATCGCGGACACGTCATGGAAGAAGGTCTGGCGTGCGACTTGTTTGAGAAGTTCGACAAAGTGTTTTCAGGACACTTCCATACACGGAGTGACGACGGACGAATTTATTACCTAGGCAATCCTTATGAGATGTTTTGGAACGATGCTAATGATAAGCGTGGTTTCGTCATCTTTGATACTGACACTCTGAAGTGGGAATACATTGATAATCCCAATAGAATGTTTTATAACATCTATTATGAAGATACTCCATATCAAACTTTTGACACCCGTGAGTATGAGAACAAAATCGTAAAGGTTATTGTCGTAAGAAGTCAGACCTTAAAAAGTTTGAAAAGTTTATTGATAAAATCTATGCTTCGGGTGTATTTGAACTCAAGATTGTTGAGAACTTCCAATTCCAAGAAAGTGAAGAGTTTGAAGCATTTGAATCAGAAGACACGCTTTCTATCTTGAATAGATATATCCAGGAAGCTGAAATAAACCTTGAAAAGTCCGTCATTCAACGGATAGTTCAAGAAGTATATCAGGAAGCATGTGAGATGATTTGATGTTTATTCTAACGAAACTTGGTAGTGAGGATCAAGGAGCATATTCTGTCCAAAATGAAGAAGGAGAGCAAATACTATATCTCTTTGAAGATGAAGATGATGCTGTAAGATATGCTATGATGTTAGAGGAAGATGGCAACTATCCTGAAATGCATATTATAGAAGTAGATAGTGAAATGATGATAACTATTTGTGAATCCCATGGATATGATTACACAGTAATCACACCTAATGACATTGTAATTCCGCCAAGAACTGAAGAACATGATTTTATTTGAAAAGATTCGTTGGAAAAATTTCTTAAGCACTGGCAACCAATATACTGAAGTTAATTTTCAACAAGCATCTACCACTTTAATAGTAGGTAGTAATGGTGCAGGTAAGAGTACTGTATTGGATGCACTGACCTTTGCTTTGTTTGGAAAACCATTTCGTAAAATTAATAAACCCCAACTACCTAACACTACAAATGAGAGAGATTGTAGAGTTGAGGTAGAATTTTCTATCAATAATACAGACTGGAAAGTTTGTCGTGGTATTAAACCAAATATATTTGAAATCTATAGGAGTGGTAATCTTTTAGATCAAGCAGCTGCTGCACTTGATCAGCAGAAGTGGTTGGAACAAAATGTTCTGAAAATGAACTATAAGTCATTCACCCAAATTGTCATTTTGGGTAGCAGTACTTTTGTTCCTTTTATGCAATTGACTGCATCAAATCGTCGCGAGGTGATTGAGGATCTATTGGATATTAAAATCTTCTCTTCTATGAATAGTATTATTAAAGATAAGATTCGCCAGACTAAAGAATCTATTAAAGTTTTAGATCTTAAGAAAAGTAATCTTAATGAGAAGGTTGAGATGCAAACCAACTTCATTGAACAGTTGGAGAATGAAGGTAAAGAAAAAATTGATAGTAGAAAGAAAAAGATTACTGAACTGATGCAAGAAGCAGAAGTTTATGTTAGAGAGATTAGTAATCTTGAAGAGACTATTTTTGGGTATATTAAAGAGCAAGAATATGTGACAGGAGCTTCGGAGAAACTCCGTAAGTTAGGAAACCTGAAAGGTAAGATCTCCCAGAAGGTATCGACCATTACGAAAGAGCATAAGTTTTTTACTGAACATACGGAATGCCCTACCTGCGGACAGGGTATTGAAGAAGAGTTTAGGTTAAATAGAATTAGTGACGCTCAAACTAAGGCAAAGGAGTTGCAATCTGGTTACAAAGAACTAGAAGAAGCAATTAAAGACGAAGAAGAGCGAGAGCGTCAATTCACTACACTTTCAAAGGAGATTACTAAACTCAATAATGACATTTCTAAAAACAATACTAGGATTTCTGGATGTCAGCGACAAGTCAGAGATCTTGAATCGGAAATTCAAAGAACTACCGATCAACTTGCAAATAGAAATATTGAACATGAGAAGTTAACAACCTTTAAGGAAAATCTCCAAACAACATATGACGAGTTAGTTACACACAAAGACCAAATCAATTATTATGATTTCACTTACGGATTGTTGAAGGATGGTGGAGTTAAAACTAAAATTATCAAGAAGTACCTACCGCTGATAAATCAGCAAGTAAACCGTTATCTACAGATGATGGACTTCTACATAAACTTTACTCTTGATGAGGAGTTTAACGAAACCATTCAATCACCAATTCACGAAGACTTTTCTTATGCTTCTTTTAGTGAAGGTGAAAAACAAAGAATCGACCTAGCACTTCTTTTCACTTGGAGAGAAGTTGCTAGATTTAAAAATTCAGTTTCAACTAACCTAATGATCCTTGATGAAGTCTTTGATAGTTCACTAGACGGCCAAGGAACAGAAGAATTTCTTAAAATTATCCGATATGTAATTAAGGATGCTAATATCTTTGTAATCTCTCACAAAACAGGTATGGAAGATAAGTTTGAAAATGTGTTGAGATTTGAAAAAGTTAAAGGATTTAGTGCAATGGTCTAAATATAGTGTGTCCGCTAATATCATATGCTATCGACAGAGTACCGACTGCGATTACAGTTCATATGCAAATGTATAATGAACGGTGAGGAAGTAAAATTAGAAGATATGATATGGGCGAATAAACTAGCAAAAGCAAATAGGTCAGCAGGAGAGATGCTACGGCAGGCAAGGAGAGCATCTTTTAAAAAAACAGAAGAAGGTAGTCTAGATGATTTTATGAATAGGATGGATTTGGGAGACCCGGACCCATCCAATCACAAGACGGGTTTCAGTGGTGCAGATGATATAGCAGAATGGTTTACTCATGAACGAACAGATGATTGGAGGCAACACGATTGATGAAGATGTGGGAGGTAGAATGTAGTTCTTGTGGCAAAATGGTTCCGGCTAATAAATGTCCTCAAGTAAAGGAGACTGCTCTCTGTAAACTTTGTTGGTTAGAGGAGAGAGGTCACATGTTTGGCATTAAGAGACAGTCAAAGAAGTGACACACTACCTTGCGGAGACGCGGGGTTTTTTCGTATAATGGACTCATAGAAAACAAGACACATGGCAGTCAACTACGAAATCAAGTCACAGCTCGCTAAACTGCTTGCCACTGAAGACCTGGTGGTTGAGCACAAGAATATCGATACAGCACAATTTAATGTCCATACTCGTGTCCTGACTCTCCCTATGTGGGATAAGGCAAGTAACTCTGTCTATGATATGCTTGTAGGTCATGAGGTGGGACACGCTCTCTACACTCCTGATGAGGATCCCCCGGCAGACATCCCTCACCAGTTTATCAATGTTACTGAAGATGCACGCATTGAGAAATTGATGAAGCGTAAGTATCTTGGTTTGTCAAAGACTTTCTTCCGTGGATACCAAGAACTCAACGATCAAGATTTCTTTGAATTAAAGGGTGAAGATATCAACAAGATGAATCTTGCTGATAAAGCAAATCTTTTCTTTAAGATTGGCAACTTTCAAGATATTAGTTTCAATTTTGAAGAGCGTCAAATCATTGATATGATTTCTGCTGCTGAAACTTTTAGTGATGCTGTTGATGCGGCCAGGATTCTGTATGAGTTCTGTAAGGAAGAACAAAAGCAAGCAATTTCTCTTCCTAATCCTACTACCATTGATAAACAGGATCAGGAAGGTGGTGAGGAAGAGTCTCCTGATCAGGGAGAAGGTACTGCTGAAGCAGAGAAGCAAGAACAACCTAATGAAGAAGAATCTTATGGTGGCACTGCTGAAATTGAAGATCCAAAAGTTACTACTGATGAACTTCTTGAAAGTAAATTGAAGGATTTAGTTACTGATGATCAATATCCAAATTATTATGTCGAACTTCCTAAAGTAAATCTAGATACTATCATTGCTCCAAATGAAGAGATCCATGAACTAATCGATAGTCATCATGCTAGGCATTTGAAGAATGGGTATACTAACAACCATGATGTAGAATATAAAAAGTTCAAACGGGATGCCCAGAAAGAAGTCAACTATCTGGTGAAAGAGTTTGAGTGTAAGAAAGCAGCAGACTCCTATGCTCGTGCTTCTACTTCTCGCACTGGTGTTCTGGACTGCACTAAACTGCATACTTACAAGTACAACGAAGATCTGTTTAAGAAAGTAACTACTCTTGCTGATGGTAAGAACCATGGCCTAGTGTTTGTTCTTGACTGGTCTGGTTCTATGCAACACGTTCTCCATGACACCATCAAGCAACTCTTTAACTTGATCTGGTTCTGTAAGAAAGTTAACATCCCCTTTGAGGTGTATGCCTTCAGTAATGAGTGGAATGGATATCGTTGGGATGAGAATGGTAACCATCTTGAAAAGACATCTCACTACGAACAAAAGGAGGGTCTCCTTGTTATTGATGGTGATTTCACTATGATGAATCTCTTGAGTAGCAAGGTAAAAGATATTGATAAGCAGATGCTTAATATTTGGCGTCTTGTTGAGTCGATGTATACCTGCTGCCCATATGCAATGTCCACCCCTAGGCGTCTGTCTCTGTCAGGTACTCCTTTGAATGAGGCACTGATTTCTCTTCGCCAGATTCTCCCTATGTTCCAGCGGGAGAACAAAGTTCAAAAGGTTCAGTGTATTGTGTTGACTGATGGTGAAGCAAATCACATTCCCTATCATGTTGTTGTCAAACGTCCTTGGGAGGATGAGCCATATCTGGGTTGCAATCATCTTCGTTCCAATACTTTCATCCGTGATCGTCAGACTGGCAATACCTATCGTGTTCCTTATCAATGGCACGAATTTACCAGCACTCTTATTACCAACTTGAAGGATCGTTTTCCTAATACAAACTTCATTGGTATTCGTGTCCTTGAAAGCAGGGATTCTGGTGCTTTTATGAGGTTGTATATGGATCAGTATGGTGAAGAGTATCAAAAGACATTGAAAGAATGGAAGAAGCAGCGTAGTTTCACAATCAAGAACTCTGGGTATGATGCATACTTCGCTATGTCTGCATCAGCCCTGGCAGATGATTCTGAATTTGAAGTTAATGTAGGTGCTACCAAATCTCAAATCAAAAATGCATTCACCAAATCTTTAAAAACCAAGAAACTAAATAAGAAGGTCCTTGGTGAGTTTATCTCTTTAGTCGCTTGAGAAAAATGCATAGGTTTCCTTTCAAACATATTGTCGTAGAAGATACGAAAGAAGTATTGGTGGTATGTCAAAGTGCTATCACTGCTATGGGTATTAGCGCTATGGTAGAGAAGTATTATCCAGGTTATACTGGTAAGATAATTTCAGAACGATACTGGCAGGAAGAGACAAAAGAATAACTGTCTACTGGGGGTCGGATGACCCCCTTTTTTGGTCTATAATACCTTCAGTTCAAACAAAGCAAATGGCACTGTCCGCCGAATACATCCGCACTTCACTTCAAAACCTGTACGGCACTGAATTTACTGCTGCTGATGTCCGAGCATGGTGTAACATGAATGGTTGTGCATATCAAACAGTTACTAAAAAAATTGATGACTGTAAAGTTGGTCGTGGCAAGTGGAATCTAGAAGTAACAAAAGAGACCATGCAGGAATTGGAGGTAACTTATAGTGCTCCTGCTGCAATGCCCGCAGTTGAACAAAACTTGATTCCTAAAAAAGATGATACCTTCGTCCAGTTTGGCAATTATGGTTCTGTTAAAAAGATTATTCAATCCCGCCTATTCTACCCAACGTTTATTACTGGACTATCTGGAAATGGTAAAACGTTCTCGGTCGAACAAGCATGTGCCCAACTCGGACGAGAATTGATTCGTGTAAACATTACTATTGAAACTGATGAAGATGATCTTATTGGTGGTTTCCGCCTTATTGATGGCAACACCGTCTGGCACAATGGCCC
>Ga0115011_10000957_pt1 | contig 21429 bp, 23 predicted proteins | sample TroAtlMetagenome_2_FD_88705 | JGI IMG/M metagenome (GOLD analysis project Ga0115011, IMG submission 88705) | Marine eukaryotic phytoplankton communities from Atlantic Ocean - Tropical Atlantic ANT8 Metagenome | ecosystem: Environmental > Aquatic > Marine > Oceanic | place: Tropical Atlantic...
AACCATAACCACCTCCTTTCTGAACACGCTCACATCTAATAAGTAATCCATTATTCTTTTTGGTATTATTCTTTTTATTGTTAGCATTATTCTTTTTGTTATTTTTTTTGGTGTTAGCATTATTCTTTTTGTTGTTCTTCACGGTATTATTCTTTTTATTGTTAGCATTGTTCTTTTTGTTGTTAGCATTGTTCTTTTTATTGTTAGCATTATTCTTTTTAGCATTATTCTTTTTAGCGTTATTCTTTTTGGCGTTGTTCTTTTTGGCATTATTCTTTTTAGTGTTGTTCTTTTTGGCGTTGTTCTTTTTGGCATTATTCTTTTTGGCGTTATTCTTTTTGTTATTACCATTTGCCCCACCTTTTTGTCCACATATGCTTGTTCCATTACAGCCCACACCAGCTGCACACCCTTGATTACTAGGCAATGAAGGTGCAGGACTATGTTGGTTTGATGCATTAGTTCCGGCTATGTTTTGCAATAAACTCATATATATTATTGTATTATTATTTTTCTACGCGCAAAATCTCTCTAATTTGAGTAACTGATTTGTCTGGAGTAGGTTCAATAGGTTTCCATAGTTTAAATTTATGACAATATGTAAAAGATATTTTTATTTCTTTTTCTAGATTCACAAATTTATCCTCACTTATATTTTCAAATTCTTCTTCATCATCACTTTCTTCTAATTTATCTAAATCTGCATTTTCTTTTATTTTTCTAAATAAAGAATTCATTAGAACACTTGTTTTATAATCATTAATACAGGCAATATTATGATAAACAAGATGATCGCCATCATAACAATGTAAACTATATATATCATCTTCTATTTGTGGTTTTACTAAAAATACAGCTGTAATATTTCTTTTGAAATCTACACGTTCGTTCAAAAAAGGTGAATTCCTAAATAACATTCTATGTTGGACACAGTATATATCATAAGGCAAATTTTGGATTTTTTTTTCTAAATTTGCTCTATTTTTATCAATAATTGGTAATCCAAATATAATATCATTTTTTGTATAACTTTTTTGAAAAATATAATTTTTGAATATTTTTTTTAATGTATTTAATCTTGTATATTGATTCTTTTCGACTAAACTATTTCCTTTGAAATAAAAAATATCTTCAATATTAAAAAATCTAGTCGTTTCTATATTAAATATTGTTCCATAGAATAAAGTGCCTTTACCGCTAGTTAAAGTAAAATCGAAACAGCAATTATAAACATAAATATTTTGAATCCTTTTTTTATATCTATCCAAATGAAAGAAAAAGCAAACAGAATTGCGTTTGAAATTGGTAAACCACGCAAAATATTTCTGACCTTTGGGTATAGTAAGATATATATTGGAACAATAAACTTTCTTATGTGTAGTTCTCTCATAAGAAAGTTCAACAGAAGGGAATGATTTTAAGAGATTTTCTTTTTCACGATGGCTAAGATTCATATATTAAATATACAAGACTATTCTTTATACGGTTTATCAAAATGTTTGATATGTATCACTAAAATTGTTATCAAATGTGCCGCCAATTGGTTTAATATCTTCTTTGGTATCGGGCTCTTGTTTTTGTTGCATTTCAGCTAAATATTTTTTTAATTCATCTTTCATATCCTGATTTTCCCCAGAATTATTTTCTGATTTTATTGTTTTATATATTTCATCATACTGTTTTTGGGGTTTATTTATAAGATCCTTTACTTGAGGTATAGTTAAATTATTTTTAAAGAAGGTATATATGTAATGAATAACAGCAATTAATATGATAGATAATATAATTTGTTTTGTAATCCAAAATATCATTATATATATTAAATATTAAGTTAGACACTTAGTGAACGAAATGATGGTTGACTTAATATCTATTTCATCAATATTATTGTTTGTCCAAAAATAAATATCACTGTAAATATCATTTTGTTTTTCAATAATTAGAGAGATTGATGGGTCCCTATTATAGATAATTTTTGTAATTTTCATTTTATGATGTTGCATTGGTATATTGAAGACTTGTGCGATTTTTTTAAAATATCCTTGTTCGCAAAAAATATGTCGATTTTCAAAATAATTTTTTTGTTCCATTTTCTCTTGGGAGTCCTTTAATTTATATTTGAAATATTTATCATCTACTATTTTATATTTTCCGTCAGGAGTTAATAACCATATTTCATTTTTTATATATTTATTGCCTAATAAGTTATCACCTTTACTTTCTACTATACTTCTATATGTTTCTATATCTAGTCCTTCCAAATATACTTTCATCTTAAACATATTTGTTCCAAACTATTTAAACCGATTTCATATTATCAATACAAAATGGTAAAAGTTGTTATTGTAAGTAAAGGTGGTTCGCTAAAAGAAAGTTCTGTAAAAAATTTTAATGAGGCAGATTTATTTAAAAAAGGTGGATTTAGAAAATCCACTGATTTTTCTAAAAGAATAAAATGGAAAAAATCATCTACAGAAAATGTTTCATTATATGCCAAAGATAAAGGAAGAGCAGGAAGCGAAAATAAATATGAACTTCCACCTCCTATAGATAAAGATTTATATTTCGGAAGTTTAGTATTAGTTTTACATACAGGTGATGATGTAAATCCAGAGACCGTAGATGATTTTACTTGTGAAGAATGGAAAAAACTTCGTGAAAAATTATTTGGTGGTTTTGAAGATTTAACAAAACCAGAAGAAGAAAGTAGCGAGGAAGAAATTCCAGAACATTATAAAACAAAAGAAGGTTATTCAAAAGAAGATGGTTTTATTGTAGATGATGATGAAGAAGATGAATCTGATGACGATTATGTTTTGAAGGATGAGGAAGAAGAATCGGGTGTTTCTACTGATGATGATGAAGATGATGGTGATATAGGAAGTGATGTAGAAGAAGGTGAGGAAGAAGAGGAAGAGGAAGAGGAGGAAGAAGAAGAAGAGGAAGAAGACGAGGATGATGATTATGGGTCGGAACTATCTGAAGAAGAATATGACTAGTTAAAATTGAAAAAGAGATATAAAAAAGAATAAATATAAATAAATAATGATTATAGAAAATCCAACAGAATTTAGAACTACATTAATTAGTAAATTTTATCAAGTGATTCGAAATAAAAAAACATCGGCTACCTTAGAGAGAGCTATATACAATTGGAGTATTCAGCAAGCAAAAAATAAAAAAATAGTAAGAAAATGGGATAATAAGCCGTTTGTACAGCTTTATTTGGATCGCGTTCATAGCATTTATTTAAATATCAACCCCAAAAGCTATATTCAAAATAAAGATTTGATAAGAGCTTTAAAGAAAAAAAAAATTACTCCTCAAAAGTTGGCGTTTATGTCACATCAGGAAATGAAGCCGGAAATTTGGAAGAAGTTGCTCCAAGATAAAATGGAAAGAATAAAAAAATCATCAGAACTGGATATGTCTGCGGCCACAGATGAATTTACTTGTTTTAAATGTAATAAAAGTGCGTGCACATATTACCAGATGCAAACGAGAAGTGCTGATGAACCAATGACTACATTTATAACTTGTTTGAATTGTGCAAATCATTGGAAATTTTAAATATAATCTTAGTAGTATACACAAATGGTTGGTATGCAATTTCGTGGATTTACTAGTGTATATGGTTATTGTGCTCATAGGTCCCATAACAAGAAGACAAGATGTCCTACCCTACGTTTCGCGTTTGATAATATTTTATCCCCGAACGCTTCTGACAAGTCTCGTAAAAGACAATACGCAAATGCCATTCAGATGTCATCGCGCACAGCAATTGGTAGAGTTGCTGTATGTCCAAAAAGATAATTTCATATAATATCTGATAAAATATTATATGGAAAATTAATTTTATTTTTATATTGTATATGACTTCTGTAGAAATAGAACCGTGCTCTCCATTTCCTTATGGTCGCTGGAATAATACATCTACTAATTTTAAATTATTTCCTTCTATACAAAAAAATCAAAAATATTATGGATATAGTTCTATTACTCAACCTATCTTTATAAATCCTCCAATGATTAATAATAATATATTTACAAATACATCTTATCAAATGAAAAAAAGTGAGTTATATAGATATTTATCTACAAATAGAGCTTATTTGCATCGTTAATTAAAGCTGTTCTAAATCTGAAACTTTCCAATATTCACTTCCACCATTAGGAAGAGGTCGGCGAATAATAAAAGGTATTCTATTTTGTTTAAGTTCCATTTCAGCAATTATAGAACCATCAATAATATTATTTGGTATATTAACAAATGGTTCAGAACCATTGTTAATTTGTTTAGCTCGCAAGCCTAGAATTCTAGCCTTTTCATATTTTGTAAGGAATGGTAATGTTGTATGAAGTTCATCTATAATTTCTCCATTTTTATTTCTAACTATTTTAGCTTGTGCCAATACTTCATTATAACTTGAATATTTAGACTCCGGGTGGTATGCTAACAATACATCGCGATCAAGTTCATTATCTAATTTTTGAAATGTTTCATTATCTTCATCTTCAGAATCAGTCTCATCCTCATCTTCGGAAGCTACTAAATTAGTGGCTTCTTCAGTGGAAATAACTACATTTTCTGGCTTTATTTTCTCATTTACATTTTTTTCTTCATCATTGCCAATATCATCATTTTCCTCGTCTTCCTCTACGTCATCATTTTCATCATCTGTATTTGCAATCTGCTCTCTTTCGTAAACCATATTATCATTAGGGTCATTGTTTTCAATAACATAATTTTCACTACCAATAGGTGGTCTGGGTGGAACTATAGCTATATTTTCGTCGCCGGGCATATCAAAACTATCATTATCTAAATCATTATCTAAATCACTATCTTCTTCTTTTTCGCTTAATATAATAGATTCATTATCAGGAGAAATTTTATTTTCCAAATCTGTTGTTGTAATTTCCTGTAGTTCGCTCATTATTATATTAAACTTAGATAGTTTTTATATATTTTCAATTTTACTTATTATCTGAAGATAGCCACGTTGTATCGCAATGTGCGCAGAGATAAATGAATTTCATATTCTTGTCATCATATCTCAAATAAATAATCTCTGGTTGTACAGATACATCATCAGAACCATCTTTAGATTCTGGAGTTTTTTTGTTAGATTTACAGTCAGCATTGGGACATTTCATATTTTTAATTCTAGGCAGGGTTGGGTCTAGTTTAGTATATTCGTTTACTATATTTTTATAGGAAATCTTATTAGCGGAAATATTTGTTTTGGATATACATAGATTATCAATATCAGTTTCAGCAATATTTTCTTCGTGACCACAATTTCGACAATAATAAATAAGATTTCCACCATCACTATCTGATAAACGTATGTAATACATATTGTGACATTCGATACAGAAACGCATTAGTTTATAATATCTATATAAAATTATTTTTATTTCAATTTTAGTCTAATTTAATTGTGCTAGAGCAACTTGCATATCCTTATATAATTTACTATAATCGATATTGCATCGCATATTGTATGTGCTACACCAGATCACCCTTGATTCTGCTTCTTTTTCTTTTAAATTTGCAAGATTATCTATAATTCTTTGTTTATTTTCTAGTAAATGAGTTTTAATAATACAAAAAGCTCCTGTAAATTGTGGAGGTAATAATTTTTGTAATGCAACTTTGAGTATAGCTGTTTCAAAATTCCGATATTGGATAATTGTGTTATAATTATTAAAATCTCTATGTGTCTCTTTGATTCCTGGTTCATTGAGAAGTGGTTTATTATGAAAAAGAGTAGTCAGGGTTAACAAAACACTTCTAATAGTTTGACAAGATGTCCACTGTTCACCTCTCCACGTATTTAATATAGAAATACATACTTTACCATTTCTATACAAATTAGGATTAAATCTAGTTTTGCCATTATTTGTTAAATATGTAAGTTTAGGTGGAGAAAAAGGATAATCGCTTGGAAAATCAAAATTAAAAAAGAAAATACCATTTTCGTATATAGTATCTTTAGGGCCAAAAATTATTGCATATCCTTTCTGAAAATTACTTTCATCATGAAAGTAATGAATTCCATCACTATGTAATGGATGTTTCATTATATCAACAACATCTTTAAGCAGTCTTTTTTTGTTAGAGTCAAGTTTGGTATTATTACTCTTCTTATTTGACATATATATATTTAATATATTTAGTAATATTTAAATATTTTGTTAAAACATTAATTTATTACCATTTATGAGTTCAATTACTTATTTATAGCTTCAGTATTTGAAGATAATATATAAAAATTGATTTAATAATATCTCCCCTTTTTAATAGAAAATGACAACATCTTCAGCTAGCGTTAATAGTTTCTTAACTCGACGTAAAGCGGAACGGGGTTCAAGCTCTACTCATACCCGTATACCTGATACCAATACTCCGGAAAAATCTGGTATATGGGGTGGTAGTTATAATATAATAGATAAAGATTTACCCAGACTATATAGTCTACTAGCTCAAAAAATATTTGAAGATGGAGAAAAAGAATATCTAACAGAACGTCAGCTACCAGATGCAGGTCCCATTCTAATTGATTTGGACTTTAGATATTCAACGGAAGTTACTGAGAGACAGCACGATTCAGGATTTATTGATGATGTTGTAGATAGATATTTTGAAAAGATTAAAAATCTCATTGACATTCCTGAAGGTGAAGAAATTCCAGTATATATTTTCGAAAAACCAAATGTAAATATATTAGAAGATAAAACAAAGGATGGTATTCATATTATTATTGGAATTAAAATGACTTATCAAGAGCAACTATTACTTCGAAAAGAAGTTTTAAAAGATTTTAATCAAATTACCGAATCGCTTCCTATTATTGATGGATGGACGGTAGACGATATCATTGACCCTTGTATTCCAAAAGGAAAAACTAATTGGCAAATGTATGGTAGTAGAAAACCATTTAATGAGGCTTACGTACTTATAATGGCAAATAAAATGAGTTTCGACGATGATGGTGATCTTGAACAGGAATGTATTTTAGAAGAACTGAATTCTATGCCAAAAGCAGAATTGTTATATAAACTCAGTGCTAGAAATAATGAACATAAGTCTTATGAACCAACACAATATAATAAAAACAATGTCGGTAAAAATAATCCAAAGAAAAAGAAAAATCGTAAGCGACGAAATGTAAATATAGTATTGGGAATAAATTCAGCCGCACGATATGAAGATATTACAAATCAAGAAGAATTAGACGCCCAGCTTAAGGTTATTCTAGACGATCCTTCAAAAGAAGATTATCATCTTAAAGAAACCCACGCATATGCAATGATTCTAGGCGAAAGATATTATAATCCATATGAAATGTGGATTAAGGTTGGATGGGCATTACATAATACAGACCACAGGCTATTCCTAACGTGGGTTAAATTTTCTAGTAAGTCTGATAAATTTGATTATGATAGCATTGGAGAGATGTATAGTACGTGGAATGAAATGCGTGACGAAGGTTTATCAGCAAGATCAATTATGTGGTGGGCATTGCAAGAAGATGAAAAAGAATTTGAGAGAATTAAAAAGCAAACTATTGATTATTATGTTGATATTACTGTTGTAGGCAGAACAGATTATGATATAGCGATGGTTCTCTATCAATTATTTAAAGATAGATTTAAATGTGCATCGCATAGAAATAAGATTTGGTATGAATTTAAAGGTCCATTGTGGAATGAAAGTGAGGAAGGTACAGCTCTTAGGCGAAAATTATCAAATAAATTAGCAAGTATATATTTCGATAAAATTCATGCTGTAAAAGATAAGGCGGGTGAAGGTATGTCGCAGCAAGAACACGATTCTATGGTAACAACTTGTAAATCATTGACAATTATCTCACAAGCATTAAGAAATACTTCTAGTAAAAATAATATTATGAAAGAAGCTCAGGAAATCTTTTATGAGAATAATTTTCAAAATAAATTGGATGTAAACCCAATGCTTATCGGATGTAAAAATGGTATTATAGACTTTGATAAAGGTGAATTTAGACAAGGACAACCAGAAGATTATTTATCAATGTCAACGCATATGAATTATATTCCTTTGGATTCAACTAATGAAGAACAAAATAAAATTCAAACCGAGATTGTTGGTTTTATGAGTAAATTATTTCCTCAAGAAGAATTACGTAAATATATGTGGGAACATTTGGCGTCTTGTCTTGTTGGAACAAATGATAATCAAACATTTAATATTTATACAGGTTGTGGTAGAAATGGTAAGTCTAAACTTGTTGAGTTGATGAGTATGATTTTGGGTGATTACAAAAAGACTGTGCCGATTACAATGATAACTCAAAAACGAACAGGCATTGGTTCCGCATCGCCAGAGATTGCACAGCTTAAGGGTTGTCGATATGCTGTGATGCAAGAGCCTTGCAAGCAAGAAAAGATTAATGAAGGTATTATGAAAGAAATTACAGGTGGTGACCCTATTCAAGGCAGAACATTGTATAAGGATACTGTAACTTTTGTCCCACAATTTAATTTGGTAGTATGCACGAATACACTATTCGACATTAAGAGTAATGATGATGGCACGTGGAGAAGAATTAGAGTGTGTGACTTTATTTCAAAATTTGTAAAAGACCCATCATCAGACCCCAATGATTACGAATATCTTATTGATAAAAATATTGCAATAAATTTCAAAAGATGGGCTCCTGTATTCTTCTCAATGCTTGTTAATATTGTATTTAAAACTAAAGGAAAAGTGGAAGATTGTGAGATTGTAATGGCATCAGCTAATAAATATAGGGCTTCTCAAGATTATCTTACAGAATTCTTTAATGAAAGGATTGTTGAAAATAGTGAACAACGTTTATTGAAAACAGTAGTATATAATGACTTTCGTATTTGGTACACAGATAATCATGGAAAAGGTGTTCCAAAAGGTAAGGAGTTATATGAGTTTTTAGATAAAAGAATTGGTAAATACAAAGGTGGTTGGAAAGGTTTTACATTACAAGATGATGATGATGAAATCGATGTGATGGTTGCTAATAGTGCGGTTTAAGAAAATAATATTAAAGAATAAAAAATATTATTTTTTATGTTGTTATTATTGAAAAAAATCTGGTTTACTTGTCATAAAATAGGTATATATATAACACCGTATTTATGGATTTATAATAAGAATTTTTTATTTCTATACTGGGTCATTATTATGTCGTGGGAATTAAATCATAATAAATGTATTATTAGTGAAATAGAATATCATATATTTAGTGAAACTTTTATGGGTAGAGGGCGCAAATATTATGTTCCCCAAATGCATAGATTAATCTTATATTTGAATTTTTTTGTAGGTGCATTATACTATTTAAAATAGTTTATCTAATAAGACTCTTATAGAAAAAGTAATATACATCAAAACCTGCGAAAAATATTCTAAAACTTTTCTAAATCCATAATCTATTCGAATCCATTCGCGTAAAGTTCTGCCAACATAAAGTATTAAAATGGAAGATATAAAAAGTAATACAGTAATTTTATTTCGATACTGTCTATTATAAATAATAGCAGCAAGGAAAATAAGTATAAATCCCCAATATAATTTATTAAAATACCATATTGATTCTGTATTAAAATCAGTCTGATGATTATAAAAAGTAGCTAATCTATCATCCACATTTTTTTTAGATTTTGTTGATGCTACTTTATTTTCTAAATTTTGTTTTTTTGAAACATAATTATTCCTAATATCCTCCATTCTACCAGTATAAATAGTTTGTGAAGATAGTAAATCAACTAAATTTTTTAAACTTTTGATTTCGTTATCAAAAAGTTGACCTTTATCTTTTCCAAATTGGTCCATTTTTTTCTTTGCCTCTTTTTCTTTAAAATCTTGATATCCAGATAAACCATATTTTTGTATAAGATAAGCTTTCTGTGCTGCTTTAAATTCTCCTGGAGAATTTTGCATTTCTTGTTCAGCTTTAATCATTTGATCTTTATATGCTTGTATTGCAAATTCTCCAGACATTCGTTTCTCCATTTCTGCACTACTCGCTTTATTTTGTGCAATTATACTATTCAATACATTGAATTGGGCATCCATTTTAATTATTATATAGTTAGAAATTATTAAAATGGTGCAAATCCTTCCGAAGTTGAACTACTTGTAGGAGCAACAACTTGTCCTTGAGTTTGCTGTGCTTGTGTAGCAACACTCTGAACAGCAGATTGAGCTTTTGCAGCTGCACTACCGTCAGCAATAGAAGTTAAACCAGCAGATGCCTCTGTTTTTGCTTGTGCATAGGCCTTTGCAAATGATTGTTGGTTTGCTGCCCAAACACTCTGGTAATTTCCTGAAAGTTTTTCATCAATCATTGATTTATCCATTGGTTGTGAGAATTGAGACCATACAAGATTTGAACGATTGAAGTTATCCATTAATTGACTAGCAACTAAAGCTAAAGTAATAGCAATGGTAGTAATAATACCAACTGTTCCCACCATTTTAGGAAACCAATCAAATGACATAATCATTGTAATCAATATAACAACAACAATACCGTATACTACAACTTTAAGAATATTTTTGTGACTTTCATATCGTGCTGTGGTGTATTCACCAATTTCAACCATACGAAGTTTGTTATCTCTCTCTTGTATCAACTGATTTAGATTAGCTTTAGCTGCGCTTAACTCTTTCTCTACAATTTCCACCACAGCAATCTGGTCAGCAAGGTCTGTTCTACTATTTGCAGCATCTCCCTGCACATTAGTATACATATTTTTTAATTGGGTGAATAAATTTTGTCTCATTGCACTTAACTCATTAATTCGATGCTGAATTATAGCAGCTTCACTAGCAGCAGACGAATCTGCTTTATTAATATTCTGTAAATTCTGGAACATATATTTCTCAAGTTCTTGCAACTCTTGGATATTTTTAACTGTATTGTCATGCTTTTGTTGTAACATTGCGGCATGATTGGCATTAAAGGCTCTTTTTGACATATCAGCACTCATTATATAATATTAATGCATAAAAAATTATTTATATAATTAAGTTTTTATGCTTTTTTTATTTGATAGATTGCAAGAGCAACTCCAGAAATTGCTAAAAGAGCCCACGGATAAAATCTAAGATTTGCAGCTTGATTTCTCAAATGCATATCGTTTAATATACCCGTTGTCGTCCCAGTTGTCTGTCCCTCAACACTTTTTAAATTAGCATAAGTGGTTTGAAACTCTGATAATTGTTTTTTTAATAAAGTTTGTTTATCTTTCATAGTATTAGCTATATCATTATCAATCTGATTAAGCTTTTCAATCTTAGAATAAATTAAATTAGAAAGTTTCATTAAATCGTTATTTGCTGCAACAAGTGTATTATATTCCCTCCATAGATTTGCGGCACCTTGTGGGCTAGAATAGGGAGCATTTCTACAAGCATTTACCGTGTAATTAGGTCCATTATATCCAAAAGGTCTCCACATATCATTACAATTTTTTACTTTTGAACCTCTAACAGTTGCTTGTGGAGGACCACCAGAACCACCACCACATACACAACAACCTTCTGCATATGTATTTCCATATTTAGAATCTTTCTCGGCTGGATTATGAGCTGCTGTTTCATCTATGACAGAACCACCACTACACACACCTCTTGCAGCAATTGCACCACAAGACATATTATCTCCCATAGATTTATATCTATCTTCACACTGAGTTGCATATGGTCCTTTTAATTCACACCCACCTTTACACGCTTGTCTGTTATAACTCCACGCGCTAGAACCTACAGGATATGCTGAATTACAATTTTGTTTACAGGTTGTAACCATACCAGTAAATTTATTATAATTAGACATAAAGCTTGTATATTGCCTAGAGTAATTTGAGAGATTAATATCAAATTTTTCCTTAAGACTCTTAATAAGATCCAATTCTCTACTAGTTGCTTCGTCTAAAGGTTTTGTAGAAAATCCTTCGCTATTAATTAAATTCAATTGATTTGTTAAATCAGCTATTTCTTTTGCTCTTGTATTTAAATATCCAATACCTTGCTGCAATTCATCTCGCATCATTGGAGGTTCAGCAACTTCTTTACCATCCAAACGATTTGCTATTGAGCTTACAAGTTTTTCGAAAACCATGTTATCTATATATTATAGATAAAAAAGTCTATCTTTTTAATACTTGTTGAACAGCAATTCCACCCAATGTAACAAATGCTAAAAGCCACGCCATATAATGAAGATTACTAGATGATACTTCTAGTCTTTTATCTTCTAAATCACCGTCCGATGTTAAAATACTAGTAATAGCATTATCTATTAATTTACGTTCCGCGTCCAAATCTTTAGCTTTGTTAATTAATTTCTGTTTTTGTAGACGAGTAACAGCATCTATTTTTGTGTCATGAGCGGCAAGAACCTGAACTTGCTGATTCATCTGATTTGAAATACTAATTAATTCATTATTTAATTTTGCTACATCATTCCATTTTTCTGAGCTTCCTAAAAGATTACAAGAATCACTTGAAGTCCATACTTTTCCTGTAGGAATAGCATTATATTGTTGAGGGGTTAGTGTAGTTACCTCAGATGGACAATTTTGGTTTTTATTACGAAAATCTTGATAAGGATGTTTTTCACCATTGGCACTTAACCACGCAGTCCCACCACCAGCACTAGATTGCACATTTATACCAACAGGTCCGCATTTTTCATATGGATTCATACCTTGTCCTTGGGGATAAGTCGCCAAGTCTTGCTGCGAAACATTTCCGCTAGTTGTGGGACAACTTGAATCACGTTTACTCCACGCATCAGTAGAGAATTTACGTGTATAACCCATATTATTTACCCAATATTTACTGCCTTGAGGACCAGTAATAACTTTATTTTTATAATTAACTGATTGAACATTTTGTTGATTGGTTAATTCTGTTAAATATCCTTTAAATGCAGCCTTATATTGATTTAATTTATTGTTAAACTGAGTTTCTAAATTATTTAATGTTTTGAGCTCTTCGTCAGAAATACCTTGCAATTTTGCTTCTCCAGGGCCCATGTTTTCTCTAAACCCTTCCAATACTTTTGGGCTGCCTTGTTCAATAATTTTAAGTTGCGGATTAACCATTCTATCAAATGTTTTTATCATTGTATTGAATTTTTCACCTTGTTTAAGAGAAGGATCATTTGGTTCTGAAAAATCTGGAAACATTTTCTATAACATAGATTTAGAAAATGTATTTGTTAATTCTATTATATTCTTACTGGAACAGCTCTAGCTACAGGAATGGCATTATTTGCAACAGGAGTATTTGACCTAAATTGTTTTATAATTAATACCATTATAGCAATCAAACCTAATATATAAAAAAGATTTGTTAAATAGGTAGAATTTTTCTCTTTATAAGTGTCTCTCTTTAAAGGTTTTGCTGCTAAATTAGTAGCATACTCATTTTGCAATTCCTGTTTTGAATTCTCCCAACTTTGTTTTGCAGTAGTTATTTGTGCATTACCTTTTGACATCACGTCTTTATTGTTAGCTATGGTTGCTTGTATGTCTGCCTGCAACTGTATGAGAGATGAGAAAACATTATTTAATCTTCTTTCAGCGCCATCAAACAAATTAATATTTTCTGAAGTAGCATCTCTTTCTTTTTGAATATAGGCATTTTTATAACCTTCTAATGTTAAATAAAAACTTTTTTCTAAATTATTAATTCTTTGCGGAAAAGACATATATATATATATTTCTAGAAAGTAATTATGCCTTACAAATTCTATAATACATTGAAGTAATAGCTGATGTGCTGGGTCTAGTAATTTGACATAATTCATTGGGTCGAAGTCCTATAGCTATAGCAACTGGATCAAAGCGAGATATTTCTGGAATTTCATCTCTTTTTGTAAGATTATATTTCCTGAAAATTTCTTTTTCTTCTGATTTATTCAAAACACGATGAGGATGAACTAATGTATGATTCAATATATTAAATAGATAATTGTCAATATTATAAACATTAATAAATATACCCTCTGTATCATAAAGATGTTTTAAAAGCTTAATTGTTGTATCATTTGCTTTATCTTTTGTAATTATAATTAGCTCGTCATTTTTATCAAGAATTTCTTCTACATTGAATAAATCATCTACCATTTCATGAATGATACCTGGTGAGATTTTTTTAGTATGACGGTAGTTTACATATACCTTTCTGTCTGTATTAGGATTAGTAAGCAATAAATCCAATTGTTTATTTGTATTCATTATATGAACTTCATTGATACTAAAACCTTCATAATCATTTGTGTCAAATCCTCTTTTTTTCAATAAATCTAGAATGATATTTCTGGATTTATAAATCTTAGATACAAGAACACTATTAGAAGTCGATGCACTCATTTTATATTGTATTTCGAATATTTTTATATCTTTTTCAATTTTTATAATTAATCGGTTTTAACATTTTTTGTTTGACTATTACCTGTCGATTGATTATCTTCTTCTTCTTCATTTTTTTCATCTACTTCCGCTATAACGCTCAAATTTTTATCAGCGTCATCACCTAAAATTTTTACTGTAGTTTTTTCCGTTACTACTGGTTCTCCTAAATCTAATTCAGGCATACTACCTGTATCCACAGTAATTACTTTATTTTCTCTTTGAGCACCAGTTGTGGGAGAAGTAGGTGGTGATACTGGGACATATGGTGGCGATGTTGCTGAATAATCAGGCGATGTTGCTGAATAATCAGGTGATTTTGGTTGATACTGGGGTGATGGAGATTGTGGTGCTAATCCTTGAACTGGGGGAGAATTAAACCCAAATGGGGGAGATTCTGGCACATATTCTGGTGAAGGATTACTTGATGTTTTGATAAATTGCTGCATTTTTGAAATTTCTAAATCACTAACTCGTGCAAATTCGTGATCATCTCCATCTCTATATTTACCTTTATTTGGACCTGTAACTGCTTCAGTCATCCACATCATATAGTCATCGTCAAAATCAATTATTTTATAAATATGACCATTATCTCCATCAACTTTATATTTAATAAAATCTCCCCTTTTAAAATATTCAACAACTTCCTTCTTTTCATTTTTATTCGAAAACAAAGGAGTTTCATCAATAAATGTTCCATCATTAACCATTCCGGGCATTCTAGATACAGCATCAATTTGTGCTTCATAGAAATCTCCGGGAGGTCCCTGTGTTGCAAAAGGATTGACCCAGAAAGTAGACTCATTTTCTGTAACTTCTACCTCTTCTGGTGCGGCTTGTTTTAATATTTCCGGTGCATCTGGAGTTGATTCCAATCGTTTTTGATTTTCTACTTCTATTTTTTCAAAAGTATCTTTTCCAGTTAGTATTTCCATATTATTACTTCTTGTTAGCGATGTCAATTGGTCCACATTATCTTCAGTAATAATTCTCATTTGAATATTCATACTTTTTAATTCTTGCATTAATAATTTGAAAGCATAAGGGACTCTTATAATACTAAAATCTCTACCAAATCTACTAACATTTACTATATTAAATGTGTTATCAATATTTTGTGTAAATTTCAATGGACCATCTGCCATAGGGCTTAAAAATATATTTCGTGTTTGATTATAAACAGCAATACAACCAGTTTGATTGCATACAGCCATATAAAACTGATCTCCTCTTACCATCATAGATTCTTCAATAAAATAAGATAAGCCGTGGGCGACCAAACAATCTCTGTCCATTTCTCCTATTCTTAAACCTCCATCATTTGCTCGTCCTCCAACAGTCTGTCTTGTTAATTTAGTTCTAGGACCTTGCGCACGATGATTAATCTTATCTTTAACCATGTGTTTCAATCTAAGATAATAAGTAGGTCCAAAATAAATCTCTGTTTCCAATTGTTCTCCTGTCATACCATTATAAAGAATTTCATTTCCTGTTGAATGATATCCAGCTTTAATTAACATATCACCTAAAATTTTATTTTTAGGACCCTGATTTTCAAATGCTGTGCAATTTCCAAATCCACCATAAATTGCAGCACTCTTACTAGTTAGAGTTTCAACTAAATGACCAATAGTCATGCGACTGGGCATGGCGTGAGGGTTTACAATAATATCCGGTCGAACACCATCAGCTGTGAACGGCATATCACATTCCGGAACCACCAATCCAACAGTCCCTTTCTGTCCTGCTCTTGAACAAAATTTATCTCCTATGGCAGGATATCTTTCTTCTCTAATTCTCACCTTAGCAATTCTACCACCTTCGTCTCCTTCAGTCATAAAAGCTTTATCAACATATCCCTTTTGGCCTTTTTTTGGTGTTTTTGACATATCAATATATGTTCCAGCCTGAGTTAAACTATTTGTTGCTTTGCCTATCATCACTACCTTATCGTTCATACGTGTATTTTCTCGAATCAGACCATTTTCATCTAACAATCCATAATCATAACCTGGTTTTTGTCCCACAACGGAATTATTTTGAATATTCATAAATTTTGAATCTATTTTTGAGGAACCAAATTTGGTGCTTTCTTCGTGAGATTCATACATATTATAGTAGGTAGTTCTAAATAATCCCCTATGAAGAGAACCTTCATTAATTAGGATAGCATCTTCTGTATTATAACCTGAAAAACACATAACAGCAACAATAGCATTCTCTCCATAAGGATGTTCCTCATTACTTGTATATTTCAAATATCTAGATTTTGTTAAAGGAATTTGCCCATAATTTAAAATTATTCCAGTTTTATCAATGCGATTATGATAATTAGAACTGTATAATGATGCTGCTTGTTTACTCTGACCACAAGAAAATAAGTCACGTGGAAATTGGTTGTTCTCTGGAAAAATGATCTGGTTTGCCATTATACTTAGCAAAAAAGAGTGATGAATCTCGGCGTGTGTAACGTGGTTTCTAAGATATTCATCGCGTTTCAAAGTGCTAAGAGCAATTTTAGAACTTTCTAGTTCTTGTGTATCCAAATATTCAATAACTGATGAAGAAGCATTTAAGCTTGCTAGTATATCTGGATTCATATATTTAGCCTGAGCGTGAATATCACAAACTGTTAGATTTGTCTGTTTAATATTTAAAAAACCTGTTAAAGCTTCATTCCAAGTTAATTCACCACTGTTAAGTTTTTCCATAACTGATTCTCTTTCAAAACTTAATGTTCCATTTTTTGTCATATAAAATAAGGGATGGCAAGGTCTCCCAGAATCTGTTGCAATAAGAATTTCATTATTTGTAATGAACCATCTGATACTAATAAAAACATTAATAAGATTATTTCTTCTATGAGCTCGAATTAATTCAACAAATAATTCAGGATTTCTTGTTACACCAACCCAACCACCGTTCACAAATACTTTTGTGACACTTGCCATATATTTATAAGAACATTCTTCTAACAATTGCATACCTAGATTGCGCAGATAGGGGATATAACTATTTCCAGAACATCCACTTGTAATCATTGTAGATACAGTTAAATGTTTATGGAATCCAATATTTCCTCCATCAGGTGTATGAATAGGGCAAATAATTCCCCATTGTGTACCGTGCAATAAACGTGGTGCAACAATTTTTGCACCATCCGCATTAATATTCAGATTTATTTTTCTGAACTGAGCACTAGTCCCCCAATAAGATAATCGATTTAAGTCTTGAACAACTCCGGCTCTTTTTGTATGTTCTGCTGAACCCCAATTACCTTTAAAAGCTTTTCTAAATCCTGTTTCAACAATCCTTTCGGAGAAATAAAGTGGAAAATTCTCCAAAAATAAATTCTTAAAATCAAGATTTTGATATTTTGATTTATTTGCATAAGTCCATTCTTTATCTATTTTCAAAAAAATGTTATGTTGTTGTAAAGAATAATATTCTCTGAATAATTGATGTAACAACATACCAGGAGTTTCAATTCTTTTGAATGAAAAACTGTCTCTATCTGTTGGTTTTGCTTCTCCACTTTTTACTTTTAATAGTCTAAATACAATATAACCTAGAAATAATGCTTTTCTCTTATAATTTAGTTCTCCAATATGAGGTAAAAATAAATTCATTAATATATCATGAATTTGTGTTACTGTTTTGCCTTTTGTAAAGGATGCCATATATTTAAGTGCTGCTTGTTGTGTAAAGATACTTCCAGCATCATGAACACAAGGTCGAAATTCATCTACATAATCTGAGTATTTATTAATATCTAATAGACAAGTTGTGATAATCTCTCTGTCTGAAATAATGCCTAATGCTCTCATTACAATAAATAATGGTATAGGTTTCCTAATATTTGGAATATTAACAACAATTTGGTTATTACTAGAACTGGGTTGTGGAGCGACAATTCTTACTGATAATGTTCTTATAGGTTTTGAAACATCTTCAGCAGCTGATTTAATTTCAGCAGCATAACTATATACATCATTAAAATCTTTTTTAATGTAAAGCATATTATTAGCAAATTTCTCTTGAGAAATAATTACTTTTTCTTTACCATCAATAATAAAATAACCTCCCATATCATTACGGCATTCTCCCATATTATAACGTGCTTCAGCAGCCAAACCATTTAATATACATAATTTTGATTGCAGCATAATAGGAAATCTACCCAAATACATTTTTTCGATAGTCATTGTTTCTTGATGTTCTGTAAAATTTCCATCATCTCGTTCTAATAATATTTTAAATTTTAGAGTAACATCATAGTTAATTGTAGCCCCATAGGACATATTACGTAATCTTGCTTCGTTAGGATACATAAAATGTTGCCGATCATTAGAATCGTATATAATGGGTTTTCCAACATAAATCTGTTCTCCATTTTCACCTCCTAAATAAATCTCACATTCATATTGATAATCATCTTCGTGATAATTTTGAACATCATCACCTTCAATTACTCTATATTTCCCTGGTCCTTTGAAAAAACGAATAGGATTTTTTTCATTAAAAATTTGGGAAATACCTTCTTGCATAAAATTATCATATGAATCGATATGATGTGTTACTTTAAACCGAGGATTATCTCTAAAATACATATCAATAAATTTCCACGTGTCTGGATTATCCATATACTATACCATAAGCCTTTTTTTTAAAACTTATTTAATGATAAATATTATAAAATATATATCATTTATTGATGTATTAAAGTCAGCATAAAAATAGCAATTAAAACAAACATTGTGATTAATGGTAACAAAACTAAAAACCACGAGATATTTTTATAACCCTTTTTACAGAGTTTTTGTAACAAAAATGTCCAAATAATAACATATAACGCTTTTACAGCGAAATAAACCATATTATGTGTTGGACAAGGCGCTTGTAAAGTGCCAATACAGTATTTATTTGAATTTCCTAAATTCTGCAACACCATTCCAACTATGGATATTGTGGAAATAGCTAAATAAAATTGGGCGGGAGTACATAATGAATTAAAGGTTTTCATAAGGTCCATTATATACATATTAAAAAGAAAAAGTTTACTGATTCTGAAGAGAGTATTGGGCTGCTTGTTTTGCACCACTATCATAGATTTTGGAAACATTAGGTGGGTCATAAGATATGATTTTCACTTTTTGATCAATAGGCTGTTTCATAGAAGAAGCACTGGCGACAGATTCGTTACCATTCCACTGATGATAAATATTTTTGGCAGCATTGCTTACATCCCACCATCCGCGTTGCAATCCTCCTAAACCTAAATTATATAAAGTATTAGGTCCAATTAAAGCGCCTCCTTTTTGGACAATATCTGTACCACCATTAGTAGATTTTGGAAATTCGGGAGGGTTTGGTTGCTGCAATTTAGCATAATAATTGCTTCCAGGAGCAGCTTCTCCATTCATTGATGCTGGTCCTTGAAAGGGAGATGGTTGTGACCTAAACATATTGGCCCCAGATACACATTGTCCGCATCCTCCTTTCTGGACACGGCGGCGGCGGGTTTTGCGCTTTCTGCGGCGATGACGTTTCTTGTGATGTGTTCTTCTAGTTTTTACTCTACGCTTGCGACGATGAAGGCTGCGCTTGTGACGGCTACTCTTTCTGTGTTTTTTTGTGTGTTTACGAACCATATATATATATCAAAGAGATTTTAATCTAAATCTACGTGGGTCAACATATGCCTACGACAGCAAATTTTATTTAATCTTAGTTCATCTAAAACGTGACCTTCTACTGTTTTTTCTATATTATCCTGTGTAACATAAACAACATTTTCTATTTCCATACCTTTAGCTATCTTTTTTTGACGCACTTCTTTGACATAGTAAAGATATTTATCACCTAAAACCTTGCCACACGTGAAGCATTTTACTGGAATGATCATGATTTATATATTATAAGATAACAATATGCGTAAATCAATTTTCTAGAATTTAATTAAGTTTGTATTTTTTGTCTAAATAATAATATTCGTCGATTTGCATATCCGGTGGATTTTTTGTAGGACCGGATTTATCACCTCCTAAACATATTCCTTTTCCTTTTTTTGTAGTTGCCCATACACAACATAATGCATTAGTACATACACTTTTTCCTCCTAGAGATTTGCATTTTTCATTTTCTGTATTCATTTCCTCTTCAAGGGCTTTAGGACTCAGATTTTCTACAGATTTTTTACAAAATCCTTTTTTTAAATCTTCATTAAACTGTTTTTTTGCTTCAAATTTTTTTATTGCATCATTATTTTGATTATCCATTGTTTCCATTATTACTACTTTTTTAAGAGTTGCTTTATCACTTGGAAATGTCACATCATTTAACACTAAATAACTCACAATTAGAAAACAAATAATAGATACTAATAATATTTCTATAAGATTTTCTTCAATGAATTTTAATGAACTAGAAATAAAGTCAAATCTGTGGTTAGGCATTATATATATTTTTGTTATTTTAAAATAAAAAGAATTCTAGTTAAATAAACATAATATGTCCACAATCTGTTTAAATATGATTGTAAAAAATGAGAGTAAAACATTGCCAGTATTGCTTAAAACAGTAAAAGAGATTATAGATTACTATGTTATAGTTGATACCGGCTCAGAAGATGGCACTCCTGAATTAATAAAAAAAATAATGGATGAGTATGGAATTAAAGGCGAAGTTCATCATGAAAAATGGGTGAATTTTGGTGTTAATCGTGATCAAGCTCTAAAAAAAGCTGTTGGTAAAGCTGATTATGCATTAATTATTGATGCAGATGAAGAACTTTATTATACAGATAAAAACTGGTTTAAAACATTAGATAAACAGTGTTATTATTTGAAACGTTTATATGGTTCGGTGGAATATTATTTGCCCGGATTAGTAAATATTCAGAATAATAATGCGGCAGGTTGGGAATGGCGAGCACCAGTTCATAATTATTTAGTTGCAACTAAATTAGGAAATAAT
>Ga0115011_10000959_pt1 | contig 21426 bp, 25 predicted proteins | sample TroAtlMetagenome_2_FD_88705 | JGI IMG/M metagenome (GOLD analysis project Ga0115011, IMG submission 88705) | Marine eukaryotic phytoplankton communities from Atlantic Ocean - Tropical Atlantic ANT8 Metagenome | ecosystem: Environmental > Aquatic > Marine > Oceanic | place: Tropical Atlantic...
CCCCCAATAGGTGTTCCTGCTTGCACATATATATCCGCATGCGATGCGTATGCAGCACCGTCGTACCCCTGGAAGGACATTTGTCCGAGAAAGTCATTTGGCTGGACTGCTGCGGGGTTCGCGAAGTCGCCGCGGGATTTTTTAAAGTCAATATTTGGAGCGTCACCGCCGTCATTATTTTGTTGTATGGCGAGCACAGTTCCCCCGCTGGTATCGCTAGTTATGTGAGTTTTCGCTTGGGGATCTCCTGTACCTATTCCTACTCGGTTCGTGGAGCCTTTCACGAACAACGCGTGGGGATTTGTATCGCCTTCGACACGGAAGTCAACCAAAGACTCGGAACCCTCGTTGACAACAACTTCCGGCACGGCGCCATTAAGCCTGAAGCCTTCTCTGGTTGTTCCATTGTCATTAACTTTAAATACGATATGTTTGTTGATTGTGTCGTTTTGAATTAAAATATTGTCCGATGAATTCATCCCAATCCGGCCTAGGCTTGCGCCGCCACTTGAACTAAAGTGAATAGTGGGTTCAACAGTTTTAATTGCCAGAGTACCGGCGGGGTTTAAATTAATATCTCCATCAACTGTAAATGTAAGATGAGCAGCTGCAGCATTGTCGTCAACTGTTGTGATTGTGGTTGCGCCAGCGGTGGTGGTTTGAATCTGGAAGTAATCGCCACTATCGGCTGAACTTTCAATTCTAAGATCAACGTTATTGGGTCCATCCTCAACGTCAAGCTGGATTCCGTAGTTGAAGTCACCGCCGGCTGCTTCGATCCTTGCACCTTGGACCAAGCTGCTGCCTTTTGTTCCGCCTTGGGCACTAATGTGGGCGCCGTATACAAAGCTGCCGCCGGCATCAGCAGCGTGTATAAGAGTTGGAGTGACGTGTAAGCCATACATATAGTTATTACCATTGGTGGCTGTGGTATTATCCATGTCAAGTTGGATACCATACATGTTGTTGTCTGATGTGGAAGCGCCGGTTTTATCAAAATCTATATTTAAGCCGACTATTGAAGCCTCAGTGGTATCTGAGTAATTCTTGTCTATTTTTACTCCTGTTTTACCTCCGTCTGACTGAATTGCGAGCGCTTGGGCGTTAATTGCAGCAGCATTATTCTGAATGATGAGAGCACTGTTTCTTGTCCCTGTGTTTGCTGAATTATCGTCAACATAGAGGGCATTACCGGTGGTTAAACCATCTGCGCCAATGGCAAGCACCCTTGCGGTTGTTACATCATTTGCTGTTACATTGACTACGTTTGCGTCAATGTTGCCGGCATTAATATCAAGACATTGTTGGTCGGTGTCGTTGTTGTTTAGCTGTAAAAGAGGCACTCCGGTCGCGCCGGCAGAAGCATGATTTTTAATTTCTAATGTGGCGCCGGGGGATCCTGTGTTGTCGCCGATACTCATTCTATTAGAAGAGCCTTCGACAAAAAGCATATGGGATTCGTCGGCAGTTTCAATTCTAAAGTCAACATCAACGCCCCCTTCGTTAAATGTTACTTCGTTTTGAGTATCTTCGGTGAGATCTAGAAAATTGACCCCGCCGGCTTGGAAGTTTATATCGTCAGCTGTAAAGTTGATAAACGTATCTGTATCGCCTATATGAAAGATCTTGTCGGAGACACCTAAGTCTGTTCCATCAAATGTCAGGTTGGACTCGACGTCTGCTGTGGATGCATTGGCATAGGTTACAAGTCCGTTCGCAGTGGATCCGTTAAAAGAAATTCCGCCGCCACCGGGGAGATTGGTTAGCTGGCTTCCATCACCATAAAAATACGAAGCTGAGACTGATAAGGAACAACTTAATGGCACTGAGGCTGTCATGGCGCCGCGGCCACCATCTAAACGCAACATAGTGGTTTGTGCAGCGGCTACTTTCGCGCCCAGTATTACATCAGCATTGGAAGTGGTGTTGCCAAGAACCATGTCGCTGGTGGCCCCTATCACTTGGAGATATCCTTTGGAGGCGCCGGCTATTCCTAAGCGGAAATAAGCGTTATTAACGCCATCAGCAAAAACACTCGCGTCATTACCCTTAGCATGGATCTCGTATGCAGGAGCGTTAGTATTGACACCCACTGAATTTGATACTACCGCACCAAAACTTGAGGTAAGCTTTTTGGTATAGACGGTGCCCGAGCCAGATACATCTCCTATAACAGCAAGCTTACTTCCATCAAACGTGAGGGCTGCTAACCCATTCACTGTCCCACCTGTAGCGGTGCCGGCGATGATGCGATGATTAGCTTGGTTAGTGTATGCTGTAATTGGGCTAAATGTAAGATTGCTTTGCAAATAAGTTGCGAGAGTGCCGACAGTCATGCTGCGGAGCGCTGGTGCTGCTGGGCTTGCGCCGGCGACGTCTTGCACAAAGAGTTTGTCGCCAGTTGCCAATGACTGGCCGCCATTAGAAATATCGTAGGTCTGGCCGGCATCTAACATCAGGGCGGTTGTATTAAGGTTTAAGCCGCCGTATGTGTCGAGGTTCGGCTTAACTCCGGTGGCCGTCACGGTGATGCCTGCACCGCCAGAAACAACAAGAGTACCTGAATCACTTTTTACGCCATTGCCGAGCACCAGATTAGACGCACTAATGAAGCCCTGGAATTTATCTGTGCGAATATTCGTAAGGCCGGCCGCAGATCCTGAATAAAGTGTAGCGCTTAAAAGCCCGCTACCTGCGGCAAATGTAAAATTAGTATTTCCAGCGACACCTGAAGCTCCATCAAAATATGTTACCCGAGTGGCGGCGGCGTTTGTGACGCTACTAATAACAGGCGGTGCCAAGTTTGTGCCATTAAGTGTAATTGCGCTTGCAGTTATTCTTTGAGTAAACGTTTTCTTACCTGCAATAGTTTGATTACTAGTCTGGTCTACGGTATTCTCCAGCGACCCATTGTCGCCTGTGAACTCAACGTTTCCTTTTAATATGTTATAAGCCATTAATGTGTCTCTCCCTTAGATCTATAAATAGATAGTTATTTTATTCCCTTCACTCTATAAGTAGTTTATAAAAAAGAGGACGCCCCCCAAAAGGAGGGCGCCCAATATAGAAGAATAATCTTCCGGACTGCAAAAGCAAATCCTAGAAGAGTACCCAAACGTTAGAACCAACGAACATGCATGAAATAGCACCACCATCAGATTCGATTTCGACCGACTCAGCACCATCGATGCGGTGATCAGCAGAACCCTTGTTGATGATGAGATCATTGCCACCAAGAGAACCTGGAGCTTTAGCGTGCACGATATCACCGATATCAGGGCTAGCAGGAAGCGTCCAAGTACGATCAGCAGTGAAAGTTGTAGTACCGAAGTTCATACCTTCTGTAAGAGTTCCGTTCTCATTTGCGATTGCTTGGGCTGAACCACCTTGCGTAGAAAGCACACCGTTAGTAGCGGTCAGACCACCACCAGCCATGGCTGTCACAAGGTCAGCAATGCTTTCTTTCTTAGAGTTGTTACTGTCGTCAGCGTCGATGATAGCGATGCTATCAGCAGCAACATTAACAGCAGCAGCAGTCAGTTCGTTAAGGTCAAGAGCCAGAACTGCGGAAGCCGCAGACAGACCAACACCAGCAAAGAGAGTAGCGAGGTCATCGACAGTCTCTTTCTTAGTGGCGGATGCATCGTCCGAATCGACGAATGCAAAGAAGTCGCCAGAAGCGACAACACCAGCACCAAGCTCTGATAACTCAAGCTCAAACGTACCAGCACTGGCACGAATACCAATACCAGCAGCTGCGGTTGCATAGTCAGCGTAAGAATCTTTCTTAACAGCGTTGCTATCATTGGCATCGATGAAAGTGAAAGAATCAGCAGCGACATCAACGACACCAGCAGTGGCTTCGTTTAAGTCAACACTGAGCACACCAGCACTGGCGGCAAGACCAGAACCAGCGATTGCAGCGGCGTAGTCAACGAAACTTTCCTTCTTCATGAGACCGTCGGAATCAAGGAAGTATAAGTCATCATTAGCAACAGCAGCTGCAGCTGCAGCAACACCAGCAAGTTTGACAGTGCCATGTGAGGTTACGTTGCCGACAACATCTAACGTGCTAGAAGCCGAAAGAGTTGTAGCTCTAACAGAAGACTGGGCTGCAGCACCGATGGTAGCACCATCGATAGAACCACCGTTCAGATCTAAAGTAGTGAAGATACCACCGTCAGCAACAGTACGACCAGCGTTAGTCCAGTTACTTCCCATAGAGAAGCTAGCACCGTCAGCAGAAATGCTATCAAGAGCAATGTCACCAACGTTTGTGATGTTTGCATCGCCCATTGAGGCACCAGCGTGAGCAGTAAGTAAGCCGTATATACCAGCAGTACCGTTCACAGTAGCGTTATCCGCAATGTTCAAGTCACCAGAAGCAGACAAGCTTGTGGCATTAATCGCCTTTGCGGTCATTGTACCAGAGACGTTTAACGTACCTTTAATTTGTGTGTTGTAAAGATAGTTGTTTAGTCCAGCAGCACCAGAGAAAGAGGTACCTTTCACAGCAAGGAATGTACCAGCTGCCGCGGCTGCACCACCGATGACAGTGCCATCAACAGTACCGCCGTTGATGTCGACAGTGGTAAGGATACCAGCGTCGGCTACAGTGCGGCCGGCGTTGGTCCAGTTACTTCCCATAGAGAAGCTGGAACCGTTGTCGGCTATAATGCTGTCAAGAGCAATAGAGCCAACGTTTGTGACGTTTGCATCACCCATTGAAGCACCAAGCTTAAAGACTGCTGCTCCACTAACGTGTAATTCGTTTTTTAGTTCTGCGCGTCCAACGACGTTAAGAACAGAAGAACCTGACAACGAAACCGCTGTCACGTTACGGCTGGCGTCGGACAAAGTTTGTCCCGCCAGTTTAAGAAGACCTGCGCCTGTGATGTCTACTGTGCCCTCTTGTTCGAGCGCACCTGACATTGTGCTAGGTCCAAATTGAAATTTATAAGCCATGTTTAAAAACCCTCCATTTTATAGTTTTATAATGGTCATCTGTTTAGGAATACACCTATCCAGATTTGATCCGTGGATCGCTCCACAGGTCGCTTATAATTAGAAGGCTCACAGCTAAAAAATCTTAGCAGATAAAGTATTTATTAATACCGTTACAATAAAGCTGAACAGATGCATAAGGGGACTCCAAAACAATCGAATTTTTACCATCGATTGTTTCGGCTCCGGAGGCTAAAATTGTAATGTTGTTGCTATTAGCATTGCCTCCCTCATCCTTTACCACATACGTTTGGCCGTTCAACATTAGAGAAGCGCTTGGCAACCTGACATCCACAACATTGTTAGTTGTATCTACTCCGATATAATAGCTCTTAGTAGATGCGGTTAGAGTTGCATTGGCCGTTGCTCGGCTTAGTTGTAGGCCTCCCGCCAATGCTAGCCGATCACCCTCAAAGCGCAACCCAAATGAACCTGTTAAGTTTCCACTAGCGTTCTTAAATTGAACCGAATAATTCGGGCCAGATGGGTTTACGTTGCTCACGCCCGTTAGTTGACTGCCATCCCCATAGAAAAACGATGCGGAAACGGGTGCGCTAGCACTCATTCCACCAACGATTCCAAGCGAAGAGCCGTCAAACGTCAGATTGGTTTCACAATTTAAAGCATTCGCATTGCCACCTACATTGGTTACAATACCATTATCAGTCGCGTTTTGTACGCGAGGGACATTAATAATGCTCGCGCCGTCGGACGTGCTTAAGTTGCCCGAGAGGATGTTGGTCCCAGCATCAATGCCTGGTCCGAAATATGCCGGCGCAATTACTGTGCCCGTCAGTGAATTATGAGCCATTTACCAGTTCCTCCTAAAACTAATTAGAAGACAAACCAGTTGCTTCCATCCGAATACAAGTTAATTGCCGGCATTGTACCAGTTAATTGGTAATAGTTTCCACCTTCAACTAATCCACTTACTGTACTCTTTGAAAGAATGAGAGAACTTGTGCGTGCCGTTACCTGATCTTTCACTACCATGATGTGACCAGCTTTGGCGCCTTGAGATCTCGGATCGTCTAATGTGATAACTGTGTTGGCGGTTGCAGTTACGCCATAAATATATGCTCTCTTCGTAAGATTAGCGCCACCATTGAGTGTGACCGTACCCGTCACAGCAAAATAATTACCACGAATTGATTTTAGATAAGTCATGTGGTTGGTGGCCGAAGAACTTAGAACAGGTGTGACTGATGTCCACACTGCTCCAACTGCGCTTGACACAACATTTAAACTACCGGTGCGGAGATGTATGTCATCGGCACTATTACCAAAAATGGTTGAACCAGAGATGACCTCAGTGTCAATAATTTTATAAGAACTCGCGGTGATGGCGCCACTAACAATAAGGGCCCCAGTCAATACCAGCGTGCTTGTAGTTCCACCGGGAGTACCACCGCGAGACGCAGTGAAGTACATAAGATTACGCGAACCTGTCATGTTCGATCCGCTTGTATGAAACTGTATGGAACCAGTAGGACCCGTGGCTGATGCGCCACCGGTGCTAGCAGTACAGTTTATATATGCCCATCCGGTAGCCATTATCCAACTCCGGCAGAACCTGACCAGCTAGGTCCAAGGCGTCCTGCTGTCTTCTTACGATCAATGCACGTGAGACCTGCTGCAACGTCGACTTTACCAGCCGTTCCCGGAGTATCTGCATATAGCCAAATCTGTGAAACCTTGAGCCTTTGTGTTCCTGAATGTCCGTGTTGACGCAACGACGAGCCCGACACTACAAAATAGTTAGACCCTGACACCCCAACTTGTGAAAACCCCACTCTTACCGAGCCCGAACCGCGGTTAATTACCTCAAAATATTGTGAAACCATAGGAAAGTCTACTTTCATTGCATGATTGACAGTAATGTTTCCACTAGCGAATGGTCGACCGCTTACTTGATATGAGCCGACGTTGTTAAGTCCAACTTCGGGCACTCTAATTGGTGCTAATCCTTTTGCCATGTTTTAAATCCTCTGAAATTTGTTGTATTCATTATAAATAGTCACTTATTTGTTCTATTACGCCTTTCTTTGGCGCGTTCTCGCTTTCTTTCTTCTTTAGCTCGAAGGCGGCGGGCGCGTTCACTCTTCTCTCTCTTCTTTATCGAAGGCTTTTTGTACTCTTTTCTCTCACGAATTTCTTCAACTATTCGCTCTCGCTTAGCTTTCTTGATAAATTTCCTTATCATTCTTTCGTGATTGCCTTTACACTCTTTGGCAGTTACTTTAAAATTTGATTTTTTAGCCATTAGTTTCCCTTTTCCTTGATTGCTTTCCAGACATGGGAAGCTCCACCTATTAGGGAACTAATATCAACTCCAGAATCATCTGGGGCACCTAGGTCTGGGGCGCCCTGTAATCGATTTGGGTCCGGGGCAGTCGTTGGGGTGGTGCCTTCGAAAAGATTTACTCCATTGTATGCATCACTCCCAATTGCTTCCATCATCTTTCTTTTCTGATCAGCCATTTTTTTATTGATAGTTGCAGTTTTTTGTCGCATTTCTTCACGTGTTGCGCGGGGGGCCTTAGCTTGCTTGGTTTCAGTGATGACGCTCGCTTGCATGCCCTTTGCCACTTCTGCAACAACATTAGACAGAAGCCCTTCTTCAATAAGGACCTCGTGAATACATTCTTTAACCATGGGCTTGATTAATTGTTTTAAATCAGTTTTTTTCATTTTATTCCTGCAAGCGACTTCCATCGCCCGATAGTGTTAGATTCATTAAGTTTGTTTTCTGCGACTTTACCTTGATCCACCGAAGCTCCGCGATTGGGTTTGGAAGCTGGCTGTTTCTTCGTGGGTAAGTCTACCACTTCTGCGCCTTGGTCACTCACCATTTTGGTGCGCACCTTGCGCATAAGATCATTTAGTAGTGGTTTTGATTGAGATTTCATAAATATTCTAGACATCCTCTTGACCTTCTCAGCTTTCTTGGGATCTTCTCTACTTAATTTCTTAAATTGTTGTAGAATTTTGTCTTTGTTTTTAATTAGATAATTGCTATTCGCTATTTTTTCTACTGGGTTGTTAGAAGTCTTCTTTTCACTTAAAACATTCTCAGGTAAATATGGGCCAATAAAGTTTACAAAAGCGTCTAAGTCTGATTGGAAATTGATATTTGGGCCGGCCTTTCTTTTATTGACGCTGTTCCAACTACCTTTGATCTTGTTGGTATTAAAATCATCTGCTAAGTAAAATACTTTTCTCTCTTGAGGTTCGGCTCCGGGACTATCGTCTTCATCTGGAATTTCCTCAACATCTACTGGAGTAGCACCGTCTTGACCTGGTTTCTTCGGAGTGCGATCCTCGGGAGTGTCCCAATCGTGGGGTTCATCCCATGGTTTAGGTTTTTCTTCGGGTGGGGCAGGTTGACCAATATTCCAGCCACTTGTTTTCAGTTGTAACTTACAGCAATCATAAATCGACTGGGCTATCTCTTGATCCTTAAAAATCTGGAAAATGCCACTCAGGTCGACCGAGCGACTTTTCGCCGGCTTGGAATTAGAGCCTTTTACTGGTCGAACTTGACGGCGAGGAGTTTTGGTAGAGGCAACTTGGCCGACTACTTCTTTAATTTCTTTCGCATCCAACTCACTAAAGAACCCAGCGGCGACACTTTGTTTGACAATGTAATCACGTAGTTCTACATATTTCTTAGGGTTTAGCTGGTATTCTTTTTTGACATTAAGCAAATACATCTGAAGAGCCATCAATGGGCTCGCAGGATTTTTGTTAACTTTAAATTTCTTGCAGCTACCCAATACGGCTTCTGGCGCTTCCTTCTCTGGTGTCGGCGCAGGCTCTGGGGCCTTACCAAACCAGTCGGGTATCTGATCGCCGTCTTTGCCAAAAAAGCCGCCGCGTGCTAAAATCTTATGTAAATGCGCTTTGGTCTTTGCGTTGGTCAATGCACCATTAAAAAGTTTAGTCAGATTAGGATATTTGGATAAATCGCCAAGAGTGGGCATGCGGCTTAAGATAACCGATGCTTTGTGAATAGCTTGCTCTTCAATCGTATAATTATTCCCTTGGGGATCTGTGAGTAGATCCTGTAGCTCTTGGGATAGGGCTGCTCGATCTATCTCAAGACCAAGAAGACGATTTATATCATCAAACGCCTTGTTGAGGGCTACTACATCATCAGCGTTATATGTTTCGGGTCCAAGTTGCTCGCCACTTCCGTCGCCAGTGCTACACGGTTGGCCCCTCTTGCAGACTAAATCTTTAGTATATTGATTTTTGTCATAACTGAGGCCATGTTTGCCGCCCGTTTTACCTCGCAAGAAGTTCTTCAAGCCGCCAGTGAACTCATCGAGCGGGATCTCTACAGCTTCTTCAGAAGCAGCGCTTTCATTGAGAAAGTCTCTCCATGCGTCACTTTGTTTTTTAGCGTCTTTAAAACTACTCCAGTCACTCATCTTCGAGAACCTCGTTTAAAAGTCTATTAATTCGATCAGCTTTGGTGAATACCTTGTTAGTAAAATCTTTTGCCTCTTTCATCATGAAGGCGCCAGGAGTTGATGGCTCAGAAACAAAATCAAAGCAAATCAATTGGAAGTCGTCTTCGACAACCGTGTTTCCTTGGGCCTCGGTTACGGAACCCATACCGCGGGATGAAATACCGATGCTGACGCCCGACTGTACAAGCGTTTTAAGAACCTGCCCAGAAGGAGTATCAAGCACTTTAGCTTTACCCATAACATTCTTGCCGTCCCACCAAACTTTTGTCATCATATGAGATGCATTTTTAAGGTTGATTACTGAATCTTCTGGATGATCTAGTTCTCCCAAGGCGCGACGTTCGGTCACAAGCTTGTCATAGTTTTTCATCTCGCGCATTAAGACGTTATAAGGATAAACACGGCCATTGCCATTAACTGTATCTGCACGTTGGATTATTCCAGTTAAGTACATGCCTCCAGCCGTAACAAAAGCTTTTTCTTCTTCTGTGAGCAGGTCTTGACAAACGCCGCCATCGCAAAGTTCGTAATATTCTCTCAGTAATTTCTGACCCATAGCTAAGATCCCTTACAACAGCGTCTAACTGGTTGCAGCATCCACTTGTCGGTCCAAGTATTTGTGTTCATGTTTAACTCCGTGGTCGCCAAAGACCATGTTTAATATATAGGATGTTCCTGAAGATAACCATCCTAGAAGGAAGAAATTGAATACAGTAACATCAAAACTAAATAGTTCTGTAAACGGGGAAAGCAGCATCAAAACCCACCCAACATGGAAACCCATGCACATGGGGCAGTGAAATACCTTACCGTAGCCGGCTCCAAATTCCTTTGAAGGACGTAATTTTTGTAATACAGGCATATCACTATAAACTAAAATTTGAGTGAGCCCGTAGGCACACAGTATAAATGTGAGCAATTCCATTATTGTTTTACTCGGTCGACGGTATTACCCTTCTGGCCACCGATGGGGCGCGAGGCTAGCCATTGCTTGATTACTTCATCCATATTAGGAATAGGCTCGTTGGGCGCTGCTTGTGCCATTTTTTCAATCTCCGGGATCTTTTCTTTTATAAACTCATCTTCAAGTCGATCATCAATTAATTCTTGAAACCCGTCGCTTAAATTAAAAGCAGATAATATTGGATTGTCTGCGGTGTCTTGATCTGGTTTTTGTGCATAGGTTTTCCAAAGGCCGGCCATGGCCATGCCAACTGTCTTAGCGGTAGCTGCAAAGGGGATCATATCTGTCAACAATGAAATTGCTAAATCGGAGCCGACATCAGCCAGCTGGCCCAGAAGATCGATTTCTTTTTCTTTAGTTAACTTACCTTTCGCTTTCAGGGCGGCCGCTTGGGTAATGATAGATAACTGAGCCCATGTCATTGGTGCTCTTTTTGGTTCGATAGCTATTTCTGTAACATAACCGTTCCAGTTCTCCATTATCAGTTTCATTTCAGACATCACAAAACTCCTCAAAGTGTGTACATATAGCTCAACGAATAAGGATCACGTACGTAGCCCGGGCGAATTGAGCCCTTCTCAGTAGATTGCGGGACGTCACCCAACTCAGTGGAGTCTTCCTTATCGGGATGTATCAATTCGTCATCGGTCATTGAAACAATAGCTTCTGTAGATTCAAAATACGGCCGTTCTTCATTGATAAAATTGGAAATATTAATTAGCGTGAACTTGGCAGCATTTAAGCTTTCCTTAAACGGCTCCTGCATAACCGCCTCAAATGAGCCATAGAAAGCGCCGGCTACGATAGATTCTGGAATTATGAGGCCCTTTTTGCGTAAGTGTGCAAACAATCTATTCTGGGCACCATATACTAAATCGTTCATAGTATCTTTGGGAAAGGCAACAATTTTATTTTTTGCGGGAGATAGCACAATGTCAATATCTCCGTGATCAAAGATCATCAAATCTCCGCTTAAACTTTTACGAAGGTCCATTTCTAATTTAACAACCGCGGATTGGTGGCCGCGGCCGATCTTAATTGTTAGGGCCATCGGTATGGAACTCCTGTACTAATTTTTGAGTTTTGAGTACTGTAAGAAGTACACTCTCAGTAATGTCTGTTTGTTTAAACGAGTCTAATTTTTCAAGAACTCGGGTAGCATTCTGTAATAGGATCGGATCATCTTCGAAGAGGGCCGCGGACATCGCAGCTTTCACTTCTTTCTTTAAGCGCAAAATCTCTTCGTTAAGATACATTTTCAAAGACAAAGAATTATCGGTAAATGAAGATATGTATTTGCTTAGAAGTTCCTTTTGTTCCGACATTAAATCTTGCTTGTACTTCTCATTAAACTTACTAACGAACGTATTGAGTACTAAGTTATCTATCGTTGGCTCCTGGTTCTGTTCAGCAACCGATGTAAGCATATTCGTGGTAACTTCATTTTCTAATATAACACGACTTTTAGGATCTGTTTTTATATTAAAAATTTGGTCAATCGAGGCCAGTGTTTTATAGTTAGGAACAAAGTTGTTGAATATATCTGATTCAATTTCTTTATTAATATCATGTATCATCGCTGTTTGCGCAGTAAAAAGTTGTTGTGGATCTATCATCATCTTTTGTATCTTTGCTTCTCTAAGGATCTTCTGTGAATCTTTTTCCGTTAAGTCTTGGTTTTCATAAAGAGACTTATAGCACTCTAGATCGTATTTTAAAACGCTATCGGCACCGAAGTGCTCTCTAATTATATTAATAACTTTTTGTTTGCGTTCTAAGTCTCCTTTCATAATAGAGATTGTTGCTTCTTTTATCAAAGCCTCATAAACAAATGCTGTATTGCGTTTTTTATTATGCTTTGTTTTCATCTTTTTGCTCCGTTAATAGTTTTTTACTTTCCAATCCCTCAATCAAGTTTCGGACTGACTCGTTAATTTGAAATAAACTTTCTTCTTCTGATTGCTCTCTCAGACTATAAATAGATTGCTCTTGTTCATAAATCCCATTGCCAACAGTTGGTATGGCATTTATCTCAGCGCCTGGATATACATTTCGTGTAGTAGATGAAGCTTTTTCTTTTGAATATTTAGCTGCGTTTGAACGTTGTCGGGCGCCGGCTTTCCTTTTATCCACCTTTACTGGATTGTATACTTTGCCTTTAGCGCCGGGTGTTAGACGAGGCTCCTGTCTGCTGCCCGGAGGTACCGCCAATAAAGGAGATTCTTCCCCGCCGGCGTCGGCGTCTGCGGGCGCGTCTGCGGAGCCTGCTGGCATTTCATCTGGACCGCCAAGATCAAGATCGTCACCTAAGTCTCCCCCTCCAAGATCGCCGCCGAGATCTCCACCGCCGAGGTCCCCGCCGAGGCCGCCCTCAGCTTGGGCGCCCCCTTCGGCTACTGCCTGTAGGGACGCATCGTGGGTGCGATCATAATACATTTCGCGCTGGTTGCGTTGGAATTCTTCATGGCTCATACCAAAAATGTTATCGGCCACCCAACGACGAGAGAAGAACCCTTCTGTGGCTGAAGCTGCGACATCAAACTTGGATTTCCAATGCTCAATTTCCTGAAGTTCTGCAATTTGGGAAGGATTATTCAGAGCCAGCTTGAAGGATAACAGATCATCTCCGCGGAAACCAAGAGTATATAAGTGGATGATAGCAATTTTTTCTAACTCCGCGATAATAACTCTCTGTAATCTTTGTACGGTTCGTGAGAACCGAATGTCTTTTTGGGCTAAGGTTGTCTTATCTTCAGCTGCGCCTTCTCCCATCGCAAGATATGCTTGGGGAATTTTTAACGCGGAAAAAAGTTTATCGCGGAGATATTTGATATCATCTATTTGAGTAATGTTTTGGGCGCCGGCAAGAGTTTGTATCTCGGTTGCAGAACCAGCGCGAACAGGAATAAAATAATCTTCTTCAATGGACATTGGGTTATAGCGTAAGTCAACGCGTCCAGTGCTTGGATCTACCACTGAGTGTCTCTTAAGCTGAGTTACAATTTTTTGCATATACTGTTCAACCTCTTGCGGAGGAACAGCCCCCACATCAATCTTAAACACGCGGCGCTCAGACGAACGAACAACACGATAAGCCATCATTGCGTCTTCCATCAAAGTTAGTTGGCGCCAGATGCGGCGGGCAGGTTCCAGAATAGATGTTCCGTATGGGGCATATTTATCGTTTCCTAAAATTCTAAAATGTGCAATTTGCCAATTCTCAAATGTCATTCCTGCTGAGTTCCATTGGTACTGAACATAGTTGGGGTTCGTAGAGTCTTGACCCTCTAACCTTTCAATCTCAGCAGTAGGGATAGCTATCACCCCCTTAACACCGTATTTGTCGTCAATGTCTAGATACAAAAAGAAGTCTCCATACTTGCACATGGTGCGGCTCCAGCCATACAGGTTGTACTGAAGGCTAAGTATATTATCGAACAAGACCGCTAAAACTGCACGTATCTCTTCGTTGGGACATTTGATGCTCAGCATTGGCCGGAGATCCGAATATGTCGTCATTTCGTCGGCATAGATATCCAGTGATGATGCAATCTCTGGTGTGTATTCCATTTGATCAAAATCAACATATCGTTCAGAGCGGCGCTGGTTTGCTATCGCATTGGTCGCTAGATTATCTAATGGGTTGTGTAAACTCTTTTTAAACTGTTGTCCGGACGCAGTCTTAAAACGTGAAGAATATTTATCCAGATGTTGACGTCGGATGCGACGGCCGGATTGTGACCGATAGTTTACTATGGGGCCTGAGAATAATCTAGTTAAAGCTTGGAAGAGCTTAGATTCTTGATTAGCAGGGTTTCTGTTGTTTGCTGTTAGTCTTCTGTCAGGGGGTGCCATTTATTTTCTCACTTAATGATCCAGCTAAACTGGTCGTATGTATTTTTTGCTTCATTTATTTTATCAAATATATTATCTTTTTTGTAGCCTTGCTGGCCTTTTATTTGAGTATTCATAGTTGTCTTAGAAGATACAATAGCAGATAGGAACGCTTTTGAATAGTTTAAATCTCGTGCACTTGTCTGCAATGCTGTGTCCCTCACCCAACAAGCGATTGCAAGTGCCATGATGAGATCATCATGGTATCCTTTCATCGCTTGCGGTTTTCCATTCTTCCAAATAAAAGTTTTCATCTCGTTAATTGTACGAGAAGAATATATGGTAATTAGTTTGTTTCTGATAAACTCCTCTAATTTCGCTATAATCAAGGGGCGCGTTTTCATGGAAGTTGTGAAGCCGGCTATACTAGAATTCATTGCTTCTGCTTGATGTTGTTCTATATACTCATGTGTAGACTTGATAGAGTAGTACAAATTTGGATAGGCATGTTCAACAAGCTTGTCGAGAACTGTGTAACCGATATTGTTGTTCTCTACCACAAGCATAGCATCTCCAAATTCTCTCCCTACTTGATTCAGGAAGTTTGCATACATATCGGGCGTTGGCTTCCCTTGATATTCGCCCACGATTTCGAGAGTTTCTATCTTGATCATATGTAATGTTGAAAAATCGGCGCCGTCGCCGCGGGAAACATCTGCAACAGCAAGATAGTTGCAGCTTGGGTCGTATTCTTCCCAAATCCAAAAATTTCTGTCAAAAGCTGTTCGGTATTTTGGTTCCCTAACGTTTTCTAATAACCACTTCATACAATCTGGATCAATGACAGTCTCTCCAGAAGTATTGAAATTGCACTCAAGCTCTTGTGCAATTTGGCGCTTTGACATATTCTTGGTCTCTTTCTTATACCATTCATTATCTCTGTCTGGGTGGACATCCCACGGCAGTGTAGTCAAGTTAAAGTTATTTGTATTGCTTTCGGCATCCGTGCATGTCTTGTGGAACCAATTACCAACACCGTTGGGTGTAGACAGCGCTATGCATCGACCACCAGTAGACAGAGTGGGATATAGGCCGGTCCACAGATCTCCGAGACCCTCAATGTGAGCGGCCTCATCGAGTACTAAAAGGGAAAGTGCTTCTGAACGACCTGCATCACCAGAGGTGGAGGCTGCTTTAATAGACGAACCGTTAGAAAGCTCAAATGAAGTTCGGTTGTCTACTGTGATAGTAGCAATACTTAACCAATCAGGCACATTTCTCATGATACCTTTAACTTTCTTTACAAGGTTACCGGCTGTAGCGAACTTCGTTGCCATTACAAGAATTGCTTTGTCACGATGGAATAACATAAGCCAGACAATATATCCAGCTGTGATTGTTGATATTCCTAACTGTCTGGCTTTTAAAATAACGTTAAAACGATAATCATTAAAATCACGTAAAAGGTCGTCTTGGAAATCATATGTGTCAAAAAGAATTAACCCATGCATAGGATGGGAAATTCTGGCGTAGGTTTTTAAAAAGTAGGCAGGATCTTTGCCACATTTTAGTATTTCTTTAACTTGCTGTTTTTTGTCTAACTGAAAAGCCATTAGTCATTTTTTGATTTTGGTCTCGTGTCGTTGTCGGGTCGGGAGCCGCCCTTGCCATTCCAGCCACCCTGATCCAAAAAGCTTTTCCAATTTGCTTCGACCGGATTTGTAGAGCCGCTGTTGTCATCATTCATATCTTTCGAAAGTCCGCCAACCTTAAAGTGCTTTTTAGCTTCGACCCAGGTTCGAACCCGAGAGGAATTCTGAACAAACACATCGACTTCGCCTTCTTCGGTCAGAGTTACTGAATTGCCCGTAATTTTCTTGTATTCTTTCTTAAGGTAATCCGCAATATCTGTCATGCGCTGATCAATTTCTTCTTCGAACCCGCCGGCGTACACTTCTTTCAGCTGCACATCGGATTGATAAGTAAGACACATTATATCGCCGTAAAACTTAACATTAAAACCATCGATAACTCTCTGATCAATCAGAGCATCCCCCTCTTCACGACGTAGAACACCGGTTTTTGTAGCGGATTCATCTTCTCCTAATGCTCCATCATATGCGTTTGCTGCTGCTTGTGATAAGCCTTGAATTATTTCATAAACTGTTGCCATTATCCTTGTGCTCCTTGGTTTGGTGGGGTGGTGGTATCTTGTTCGGGAGAGGTAGCCTGCTTAGCAGACGAACCAATTCTTTTTTCGAGAGTTTTTAGAATCGTCTGCAGTGTTGTTCGATGGCTCTGTAGTTCCACACCAGGTAGTGCTGCCAATTTCAATAAAAAGGCGTCTATTTGGTGTATTAGGGCGCGCTCGTTATTATCAACTTCGGCGCTTACGTCTTTTCTCTGGTTTTTGCCGCCGGCTGTAAAAGTTCCACCTGTCATTGCTTTATTCTTTAGCTTGACGGCTGCCTCATCAGCTTCGGCTAAAACTTCTTTGATAATTTTACTAAGTTGTGATTTTGTAATTTTCATCGGGTCTCCATCCTTTTAACCATCTTTCTTCTCGGCCTTCCACATATTGAATATAGCAATTATTGCAACACTCAAATTTTAGCTGACAAACATCATCCATAGTACTCTTTGGAAAATTTCCGCAGACAGAACAATTCTTTAAAGATTCTCTATTAAGTAGTTTTTTTGTGACCTTTATACCATTTACATCTACTTTTTCTTGCCACTCATCATTCTTCGATGTTCGTTGATACAATTCACGCATTTGTTGAAGATATTCTTTCTCTTTGATCGGGTCCCAGTCAGCACGTGGATTTTTAATAGTTTCCTCACCATACTTCTGGGCTATGGCCCGCTCTATGGCAGCAATATCATTAGGATCTTTTTTACTCATCAAACACCTTATAAGCCCCATACGATATAGCCATTCCGCTAGCCACCCCAATCGCTACCCAGAGCACAGGATTCTTTTTACTTTGCTTTTTTAATGCGGTTGCTAAGGCATCTGACTCTCGCTGAAGCGACAGTACTCTCATATCATATTCCGAAATTAAAGCATCATGCCTTATTGTGAGGTTTTCTAATTTTAACTCATATTCCGTAGCCTGTATACCTAAATCATACTTTAGTCGAATGTCGCATGCGCTTTTGGCAGACTGAGTTTTCGTAAGTATGGAAGCATTAGCTATCGGGTCATATAAAACACCCTCAAATGGTGCGCATTGATTTAGGCCCAAAAATGTAAATGTACCGGTGTCGTTTGCTATCGCAGTACTACTCCACATACTCAAAGTCAAAAGTGCTAATAATCTCATTTGCTAACGCCTCCTTATCTTGCGTGAACTGTCTCTCGTATTCTTTAGTTTTTTTTTGCTTTTCATTCTCTAAGTCTTCTTGAGACTTGTCGTATTCATCTCTCAACTCTTTCATGGCTTCTTTATAAGTATCAATTGCTTGCTCTCTGCGAGCGAGTTCTTCACTGTGGATATACTGTAGTGCTTCGATGCGCTCTTTGGTTTCTTGTTTTGAGATCTCGTAAGCTTTATTAAGCGCGTTATAATCCATACGCATTTTAAGAGATACAAGTGACAAAGAAAAAATGACGAGAATTTCTCGCCAGTTCTTAAGTGCAAATTGTAGAACCTTGGCCCAACTCATGCAACACCTTTTAGTTTTGCAATGCCATCGATGACTGTCTGACCACCGATGTAAATAGCAGAGATGATTACCCAGTCTCCAGATTGCAAATCAGAGAAAGCAAGTAGTCCGGTAGCTGTCAGCCACACAAGAAACTTGCGTGATATCATCTTCTCAACTAGTCTGTCTAATTTTCCTTGAACATAGTTCATCATGCAAGCCTCACTTCTTTTTGTTGCGAGCGACCGTAGCTGCACCTTTGGCAAAGCTAGCTTGACGAACTGTTTTGGTATCATACTCGTCGGTATTTGCCAATACTTTGCGGGCGAACTCTTGTGCACTCATGCCGCGTTTTTTAGCTTTTGCAGTGAATACACCTTCAGTTCCTTTTTTCTCGATTTCTTCGCCGGCTTTAGAGAAGGAATCATCCTCTTCCAATTCTCTATTGTTTAATTTCTTTTCTATTGCCATCATCAGAGGAGTACCGATAGCAAGCATGCCAAGCATTGGCGCCATCTTTACCAGCACATCAAAAACTAATTTAAGATTTTCTGGTGTAAGGTTCTCGACACCTTCTTCTAGTCCAAGATTTTTGGATACATTTTCACCCGAGGCTGGAATGAGTGCGGCAACCGTATCAGCTAGAGCTTCTACTTCTTCTGGGTTTGCTTCACCTAATTGCCCTAATAGGTTCCGGAACAGCTGGGCTAATTCACTGCGTGATCCTTCAGGCTGCTTTGCGATATCGCCGGCGGCAAACTTGCTGGCCATGGTTTGAGTTGGGTTCTCACGTTGGTCAACGGGCTGCGCCTCGCTAAGGTCCGGCGGTGGCGTGGACCCTTTCTTTGTTGAAGGTCGATAAGCCCTACCGAGGGCTCCTTGAGCGCTACCAATCGATATTGGATCTTCACCCGTGACTGCAGCGGCCAAGAAATCCACGCTTATATCTAGTCCGTCGATGGTGCTAGTTAAGGAGCGTATTGCATCCACAAGAGCCGGATCTTTTTCTATTTCTTCCTTAATAGTCTCTCTGAGTTTTGATTTAGTAATTTTCATCTTATAGTTTTCCACTTAATTTTGCAGCCACTCCAGGTTGCGTAAGTTTAAATTCAGCGATAGCAGCGCGGATGCTTTCTTCATCACAGGGGCCAGTATACCACTCTTGAAACAGGTTTGCTGCGTCTGACTCTTTTAAATCTCGCTGTCTAACGCCTGCTTCCCGGCATATTTCAAAAAATAGCGTGCCGGCGGTGGGGCACACTTCGTCAGCGCGGGGTTCTACACAACATGCGTCTTCATTTGGTGTTATAAACCAATTCCAAAATTTCTTAAGCCAGTTCATTTCTCATCCTCTGTTGTTTCTACAAAGAATTCATTATCGCCATCAAACCGATCAAGCTTCTGGCGCATTGCGTAGCGCTCATCATCATAAACCTTGGCGTCAAAATCAAATTCTTCCATAATCTTTCTAAATTCGCTTTCAAGCTTGTAAGCCATTCTAGCTATTCTTTTTCCGTCAGTTTTTAAATCAAAGCCGGGACGATGGAGATCCCTTGTATACGCGGTAAATTTGTTAAACAGCATAGCCCACTGTTCGATCTTTCTTTTAAAGGCGTCGTATTTCTCAACAGGGATTTTTAGCTCGGCGCCTTCATCGATGGTGGCACTAAGTTCTTCTTTAATAAGTTGTTCAAGTTGTTGTTTTGTAATTTTCATGTTGCTAATCCATTCATGCTTAGTTATCTTTTGAATTTCGTTTTGCCGGGGTACTCTGATGACGGGCCGTATGGATCATTGTCGAGTGGGTTATGTTCAATATCTCCATATGCTTCAGCACGCTCTAAAGTATCCATGCATCGGGCATCGTCGAATTCTTTTTGAAGCTCAGCATAATCAGCTTGTGCTATCTCTGCCTCTTCCGGAGTTTGTTTGGCATGTGTGGGATACCTGTCAGAGCCGGCGCCACCTCCGCGATCAGTCATCTTGCCTCTTGTGTTTGGGCCTCTATCCAATGCTTGCATCAGTGCCAGACATTTTTTGATTACTGGTGTTGGTATCTGCATCTTCTCGTCTAAAAAGTAACGAGGATCAATAAATTTCTTGTTTTTTCTAAATGCCATTATGTTGTACTCCTATATACTTGATTAAATAGTTGCATAATATCTTCATTGCCCCGGTATGCTAAATTTAAAGCAACCTTTAGTTGATCTAAGTCTTTCCGCTTCTCATCGGCAGGCAATTGAGTATAATCAACAAACAAGCTTGGGTTACTATCTTTTTGCCATGAATTGTGTTTCATCCATATTTCATGGAATTCAGAAGATAGATTTTCAATGTCATCAACTGAAGGGGATTCTGGTAGGTTTTCAACTGCAACCGCATAGTCTACTGATGGCGCTCCATTTAACTTATGGGCAAGTGATGGCACAATTTTATCGGCCTCTTGGTTAATATTCTGATGTGCAACTCCATCAACAACCTCAACACCTTCGAAGCCTTGTAGTTTTTCTATCGGAGGATTATCGGGAATAGGCTTAAATCTTGGCTTATCACCATTCTCTTTTCTGTAACCTGCAAGCCATTTAGCGTGCATATTGTTGGTTAACTGCTGAGCAAGTTCCTTCACACCCATAGACATTTTCAATCCACTAGTTAGACGAGGATCTGGTTCATATGCTGCTTCGTTCAAATGCTTTCGCCAATTTTCAAATAGTTGCTTCACGTTGCTAATCCATTCATGCTTAGTATCGCAATCAGACCGGGCACATTCTTTCTGACATAAACGCCAGAGAAAAGTGTCTCGCATCGACCGCCGACATAAGCGATTGCCGACTCAATATTCTTGCTGACTTTAGGGTCAGCCACCATCTCTTCCGAGACGACTAAAACCAATGAACCAGCCGCTGCCTTACCCTTCGGTGGGGGGCACGCTGACCTGTTCATACAGTTGTGAAGGATCACCGATCCAAGCTTTGCAGTATTTGGGTCCTTTATCATAGTCGAGCCCATAAAAGCGCGACCGTCATTACCCAAACATGTTTCCAAATCTTTGCTATCAAAAGATTGGATCGGTGAATCCTCAGTGGAGAGTTTTAACACTTGGGCTAATGACTTAGCAAATTGTGTGTTGGCGACAGGGTACATACCAAGCATACCTATTCTGCCGCGCAGTAATCGTGTAGCACGCTCGTTGTCAAGAACAATATGCGGATGTTCCGCAACATCATTAACGAGCGTTAGAGCATTTCTTGCAATGGTGGGATTAAGAACTTCTTGCGCGGTTGGCCACGATACTATGTAAACGACCTTGCCACTCGACTGCACAGAGCGCATGTAACGCTCAAAGACAGGGTGCAAAGCGGTAACACTACTACCGGTACCGCCACCGCCGCCAGCAAGGACGAATAACCAATCAACTTTACCGAGCTTGATACGCAGGGCATCTTCAACAATCGCACCATTTTGACTTAAAACCTCTTTTCCATATTCTACGTTTTTTCC
>Ga0115011_10000962_pt1 | contig 21384 bp, 19 predicted proteins | sample TroAtlMetagenome_2_FD_88705 | JGI IMG/M metagenome (GOLD analysis project Ga0115011, IMG submission 88705) | Marine eukaryotic phytoplankton communities from Atlantic Ocean - Tropical Atlantic ANT8 Metagenome | ecosystem: Environmental > Aquatic > Marine > Oceanic | place: Tropical Atlantic...
ACCTGGACTTGATATTGCTCCTCCACCACCTGGACTTGATATTGCTCCTCCACCACCTGGACTTGATATTGCTCCCCCTCCACCACCTGCAATAAATGAAACTATTCAGGTTGAGACACCAGAAATGGAAATACCTCCTCCTCCATCTTTAGAAAGTGTAAACTTACTAGATTCCTTGCCTCCACCACCTATGCCAGAGCCAGAATCTATGCCATTTTCAATTCCTAAGGAATTAAATGAAACAATGGAGGAAGTTATCGAAGTAACTGAGTTAGAAGATAGTGACTATAGAGAACTATGGAAAAGAACTAGTGATAAACCCCTACAACAAGTTTATGGACATATAGATCGTATTGGTTCAGGGGAAGTTGGAAGTTTACTAGACAGATACGCTGATCGTTTTGGCTCCGAATTAGATAGAGAAATCATCGTACTTAGGCAGCAGGAAAGACAACAAAAAATGCAGGAATTACACCAAGTCCCAATTGTTGAATTAATTGAAGAAGAAGTTGAAGAAGAAGTTGAAGAGCATGAGGATGAACCATTAAGTGAGGAAATAGCTAACGAATTAGAAGACGAGTTAGACGACATAGAAGACGAAATCCTCGATGTTGAAAAATCATTTACCAAAGCCAAGAAAAAGAAAAAGAAGGCGGACATCAAAAAATTTGGAGATGAATTAAATTCATTATTTGAAAGAAGAGATGCGATAAATGCAATTTTAGATGGAGATGAGGATCATGAAGCTCTTGAGCATGCTGAAGTAGCGAAGACATTAGAAGAGGATTTATTCGAAAAATTCGTTGGTGTAGTGGATGAATTACTAGGCAAGCTGCCAGAAGATAAATTAAATTCATTCTTAGAAAGTAAAGATTTTGAAATATACAAAAATATTGCATCAGAACCAGAATCCGCTACTGAAAAAGAAAGGAAGTCATTTTTCAAATTAGTAAATGATAAATTAGCCGAATTACCAGAGGCAGCCATAAACGATTTTATCGCTTCCGAAAACTGGGGTCTTTACGAAGAAATGGGTGAAATGTATAATTAAAAAAAATAAGGAGGAATAAATATGGGATTACTTGACAAAGCTGCAGAAAAAAAGGCTGAACCAAAAGTTGCCGAAGTTGAAAAACCAAAAAGGGAACGTAGACAAAGAAAAGCAAAAACTGAAATCGAACCAGTTGTGGTTAGTTCTGAAACGAAAAAACCTAGGAGAGAAAGGAAGAAAAGAGCACCTAGTGAACCTAAAGTAATTCCAAAGGAATTCGAATTAGCTGGACGATTAAACCGATTCGCCGTAGGTCTTGCAAATTTTGTTGTAAATTGGGGCCTTGTAGTTACTGCAATTGTCATGAGTGCTTTCCTAAATGCAAATCCTACATGGATTATAATAGGAGGAGTTCTACTTGCCATCACAAATATTGTAATTTTACCAATATTCATGGGAAGGAACCTAGGTCAATTTATTTCAAGAACTAAATATATCAATAGTAAATCTGAAAGACCATTATTTATTCATGCATTGCTAAACAATCTAAACTTCCCTCTATTTTTACTTGGACTTATATTGATGTTAATGGGTTCTGGTTCAGGAGATTATGCATTATTGGGTGGTGGCGCATTTGCCTCATCAATACTTCTAATTGATAGTTGGTTATGTAAAAGATACCTATTCCAAGAGAGTAAACAAGGACTTTGGGATATTGTATTCAATGCCTACCTTGTCAAGCATGTACCTTCTGGTGAAGAAACTGGATGGTTAGCTAAATTAGAAGGTCTTGGAGACTTTGCTGAACAAAAATTCAAGATGAATAAGTAATTAATTTACCTTACTCTTGAACCTAGCTCCATTGAATGATCAACGGTTAATAATTTCACATTGCCAGATTCGTCATCTGCAGCAAGCAACATCCCTTCAGACATTATACCTCTTAATTTACGGGGTTCTAAATTTGCAACAAAAATTACATGCATGCCATTCATCTCATCAGGAGCATAATACTCCTTTAATCCTGCACATATTGTTCGACCTTTTTCACTTCCATCATCTACTTTTACAACCATTAATTTATCTGCATTAGGATGTTCTTCTACAGAACTTATTTTCCCAACTCTTAATTCTACTTTCATAAATGTTTCAAAATCAACATATGCTATTCCTTCTATTTCCTTACTCATTTTTTTCACCTTTTTACCACCTTTTACTGAATGTATTATTGAATTCGAGTTCTCATCACCTAATCCCTCAGCCAATAATTTTTCTTCTTCAATTATTTTTTCTAAATCTAATCTCTCAAACAGAGGCTTGGGAGTTAATGGATTCCATCCTATCTTTGAATTCCAATTTGTTGCATTTGACCATAATTCTTCAGAAACATCTCCAGATTCACCAAGCATCACCCATAATTTTTGGGCACTAAATGGTAAAAATGGTTGAGTACTAATTGCTAAAAATTTACATAATCTCCAACCAAAATATAATGAAGATAACGATTCTGATCTTTCTATTGAATCTTCCGAATTCAAATATTTCCAAGGTGTTGAAGACTGTAATACTTGATTCCCTAATTGTGCAGCCGAAATTATATGCCTTAATGCTTCTTTATACCTATGTTTCTTTAATGAATTAGTAGCTTCCAGATGGATTTTTTCCAATTTATCGAAATTTGAACTGTGTATTTCTATATTCTCAAATTCTTTTAATGGATTTATTTCACCATCAGCAATCCTATGAGAAAGGCTCATTACACGATGAACAAAATTACCGTAAGCAGCAATCAATTCAGAATTTACTCGCTCAACAAAATCTTTCCAATTAAAATCAGTATCGTGATTTTCAGGCATATTAATTGAAAGGTAATACCTTAAGGTATCAGGATCAAATTTTTCTAAAAATGAAGGTAGCCATACTGCATGCTTACGGCTCTTTGAAAATTGACCTCCTGCCAACATAAGATATTCCATCGCTGGCACATTAGACTCTAATGCTAAATCACCAGGACCAGGCAACTTAACTTCGTCTGTTTCAACTAATCCATTACTAGCATGATTCAAACCACAAATTAGTGCTGGCCAAATAACTGTATGAAAGGGAATATTGTCCTTTCCTAAAAAATATAAATGACGGGGAGCAATACCGTTTTCTGAAATTTTCCACCATTTTTCCCAATCATTAGAATCGCCATATCTTTCTGACCAGATTCTCGCACAGGAATAATATCCCTGAACGGCTTCAAACCAAACATAAACACATTTCCCATCCCATTTTGTACCTTCAAGGGGCAATGAAATACCCCAATCTAAATCTCTAGTTACTGCACGTGGCCTTAGGCCCATTTCCAACCATTGTTTTGTCATTGCCCTTACATTAGATTTCCAATAAGGGTTCCTATCTCTTGCATGCTCTTCCAAAACATTCTGAAATTTATCTAATCTATAGAAAAAATGTTCAGTATCTCTAATCTCAATTTTTGCATCTGGATTCATCTTAGATCTAGGATTAGTTAATTCATGAGCCTCATAGGTAGTTCCGCATTCATCACATTGATCTCCTCTTGCTCCGTCCTCACCGCAGTTAGGACATTCACCTTCAACATACCTATCTGGTAAAAATCTACCACCTGTTTCAAGAACTTCATAATATTGCTGCATTGTTTTTTGTTCGAACAAACCTGCTTTATGCAAAGAAAGGAAATTCTCTTTAACATATTTCTTGTGTTCCAAATCACTTGTCCTATTAAAAAGTGCACCTCCAAACTCTATTCCTCTTTCATCAATGTTTTTATCCCAAGAACAGCCTAAATCTAATAATGCTTGTTTATTCAATGCATGATATTTATCTACAATTTCTTGTGGTGAAACGTTTTGTTGTTCAGCAGTTACTGTAATTGGCGTACCGTGTTCATCACTTCCAGAAACCATCAGAACTTTATTTCCCAATGCTCTTTCAAATCTAAATTGAATATCTGGTGGCAAATAACATCCTGCAACATGACCTAAGTGTAAAGGCCCATTTGCATATGGCCAAGCTACACAAATCATTACGTGTTCTGAGGATGATTCTTCTTCTTTTGTCTCTATTGAGGGTTTGACTGGTACTTTTCTCAGATTGGTCCTCATAGTAGGCACATTACCATTCTTTGACCTCATATTTATGCCTCAATACTCTATCCGAACTGGCTTGCATTCATGAAAAGTTCCCTATATTCTTTCATTAAACCTCAATAACCAGTTGGTGTTAAGGCAAACATAGCGGGGGATACCAACACTTGGAATACACGTTACTAATAATTTATGCTAGCCTTGCTTTAGGCGTTTCTTTTCTCTGCTCAATAATGGAATCTGTATTACTTTCAATATCTGCTAGCCATATTAGTGTACTTGAATCTGAAAAAATTAAAGCAGGATTTATTTGGTCAAACCTAAAAAAGGATGATTCTGTAAGGCCACTTACAGCAATATTAACTTTAAACACCATAGCACACACTGTAGGGGCATTAGGAGTTGGTGTAGAAGTTGAAAAATTAAATCCAGGGGAATACGGAATGGCAATCGCCTCAGCTATTTTAACGATTAATGTACTATTATTCAGTGAAATTCTTCCAAAAACATTAGGATCTGCTTATTGGAAAAAATTATCAAAACCAATGGCATATATGATTCATTTTATCACCCTATCTCTTATTTTCATAGTCACTCCTATTGAAATGTTTAAAAAAATGTTGCCTGGAGCCAAACAATCAACTGTGACTAGAGATGAATTAGCAGTACTTGCAGACATTGGTGAGGAAGAAGGAGAAATTGAAGAAGACGAAGAGAAAGTAATTAAAAACTTACTAAGATTAAGAGACATCGAAGTAGAAACAATAATGACTCCAAGGGTAGTAATGTCAAGTGTTGACAAAAAAGAAACTGTAGCAGAAGTAATGAAAAGAATTCCAATAATGACTCATGGAAGAATGCCAGTTGTTGACAATGATGTTGACAAAGTAAGTGGTTATGTGTTAAGAAGTGAAATTCTTAAAATGGCTGCTGAAGATGATTTTGAAATCAAAATGAATGGGATTATTAGAGAAATACAAAAATGCAAACATAATGATTCTGTTGACAAAGCTTTAGATATTCTTTTAGAAAATAAAGAACAAATTTTAATTGTACAAGACGACTTTGGAGGAACTGTAGGATTAGTGACTATGGAAGATGTCATTGAAACATTACTTGGAGTGGAAATTATGGATGAATCTGACGAAGTTGAGGACATGAGAGAATTAGCAAAGCAATTAAATTCTGAAGATTAGCACTAATCAAAGTAATCAAATTGAAGTTTTACTAATTCGGAACTTGATTTGGCATTTGCATAATCATCAAGTGGTTCTTTATTCAATTTTATAAATTCCATACCCCAATTAAAAGAAGAAAGTATGTTTTCTGCCTGTTTAACCTCTCCCATTAGATATAATGTTGCAGCAATTGCCTCAGCTGTACATAATTTTGTCGGTTTCCCCCAATTGACTGGGTTTGCAGCAAGTAACAATGGCAAAGTCCTATGCAATAATTTACTACGCTTTGAAATTGATTCTAAACTCGATTCTATTTGATTCCAGCTACAATCTAATGCAACCAAGGGGTTTCCATTTTTTAGTATTTCATGGTCTTCGGGGCCAAATACCTTCCCGCATAATGGATCTAATAAAATACCCTTCTTAGGAATATTTCTAAGATTTGAATGTAATTTTATTTTATTTTTTCTAGATAATCTAACTGCTGTATTCTTCTTACGATCGTCCTGTGCTAAATATATAGCATGCACAGGTACAACCCAATTCTTACTCTGACTTTTCTCATCAATTTTCATTTAAATAATCACCCAAAGTCATACCACCACCTCCAGTAGTTCTAACTCTGCGAACATCTGGAGCACTTTCATCTGTGAATAAGTCCATCTCCAATGCTTTTTCTATTTTTTGAACTACTTTATCTTCAAGGATTTTCCCAGACTCAATATTTTGAATATCGACCAATCTTACATTTGCCTTTCTTGCCAGATCCTTTTTACTCCAATTTTTCCCAGTACGCCTCATACTTATTTTCTTTGAAAAATTATCTACAAGTGATTTTGAGGTTGCTAATTTAGGCTTGAAATTAGATTTTTTATTACCTGAACCAATATTTCGAATAGACTCCCGAGTTCTCATAGGAGATAATTTCATTTTTTCACAACACCGAATACATGCTTCAATATTTGATTTATGGTATGAAACTCTCTTAGTACCAACATTCATTGCTCCACAAAGTTCACAATCACCCATTCTTCTCAGTAAGTTGTAATATCAGGGGCTTTTGATTATATCCCTAAAAAACAACAAAATATTAAAAAAAAGGTGAACAAGTTGAAGTATGTTAAGATAAGGAACGGCTGAGAACTATGACATCAGATGGGGATGTTTTACGGCCTGGCGGTAATGACAATACAAGAAAAGCCGAAGATGATATGATTAAATTACAAACGGAATTTAGAGAATTACATGAAAATGTTCAACGACTCACAACTGAAAAAATGCAATTAGAAAGAGACCTTGACGGAATAAGGAAAATTGCACACAGGCTTGAAGATGAAGTCAATTCACTAAGAAGCCCGCCCCTAATTATTGGACACTTACAAGACATGATATCCGAAAATACTGGAATAGTAAGGAGCAGTAATGGCACAGTATTCAAAGTTTCAGTAAACCCTGCCATTCCAGAAAATAAACTAAAACCTGGTGCAAGAGTGACACTTAATCAAGATACATTAGCAATTATTGACGTTCTTCAAGATGGTTGGGACCCTCTAGTAACTGGAGCTGAAGTTGGCGATAAACCAACAATTAATTTTGATGAAATTGGAGGATTAGATAACCAAATTAAATTACTGAGAGAGGCTATAGAACTTCCATTACAAATGCCAGAATTATTTTCAAAGGTAGGGATTAAACCTCCAAAAGGAGTACTTCTTACGGGGCCCCCAGGCTGTGGAAAAACCATGATCGCAAAGGCCGTAGCTGCAAATGCGGAGGCAACATTTATCCAACTTGTTGGAAGTGAGTTAGCCCAAAAATACATAGGAGAAGGCGGGAGAATGGTTAGAGAATTATTTGCATTAGCACAAGAAAAAGCACCTGCAATAATATTTATTGACGAAATAGATGCAATTGGTGCAAAAAGACTTGACACTGCTACAAGTGGAGATAGAGAAGTCCAAAGAACATTAATGCAATTATTAGCAGAATTAGACGGATTTAATCCATTAGATTCAGTAAAAATCATTGCGGCTACAAATCGTCCAGACATACTTGATGATGCTCTTTTAAGACCAGGAAGATTTGATCGAATTATTGAGATACCTCTGCCTAATGATGAAGCACGGAAAGGTATTTTCAAGATCAATATAGAAAACATGAACTCCTCTAAAATCAGCATTAAAAACATCATTGCTGCAACCGAAGGATTCAGTGGAGCAGACATTAAAGCAATGTGTGTAGAAGCAGGAATGGAAGCAATTAGAGATAGAAGAGAAAAGGTACTAGCAAAAGATTTTACTGCGGCATTAAAAATAACTGAAAAAATGAGAAAGAATTCAGAAAATGATAAAATAAATACTCTGTACGCGTAAGCAAATAATTCAAAGACTATTTTTGCAAGGATGGCACATGAACGAAGGATTAATTGAGTGCGTACCCAATTTCAGCGAAGGTAAAAATCTTGAAACAATAGAACAAATTTGTAACTCAATTAAAAAAATAAAAGATGTTACACTCCTAGACGTAGATTCTAGTGAAGATTTTAATAGAACTGTAATTACATTTGTAGGAAAACCAAAAAGTGTTTTGGAAGCAGCAATAAATTGTGCAAAAAAAGGAATAGAATTAATCGACATGACTAAACATTCTGGAGAACATGCAAGAATGGGAGCTGTTGATGTAGTCCCATTTATTCCAATAAATAACTCATCAATGGAAGAATGTGTTTCATTAGCAGAAGAATTTGCAAAGGAAATCGGTAACGAAATGCAGATACCAATTTATTTGTACGCAAATGCAGCAAGAACAGCCGAAAGAATATTACTTCCCAATATTAGAAAAGGAGAATATGAGGGATTAAATCAAAAAATTACTCAAAAGGAATGGATTCCTGATGAAGGCCCACAAAAATTTGTACCTAAATCTGGCGCCACTGCAACTGGAGCTCGTTCCGTATTAATTGCTTACAATATTAATTTAAATACAAATGATAAAGCTGAAGCAAATAAAATTGCAGGTACAATAAGAACTAGCGGAGTACTAATCAAGGACGAACAGGGCAACAAAATACTAGATGAATTCGGCAAACCAAAAAGAAAGTATGGAAAATTTACAGATCTCCAAGCAGCAGGATGGATGTATGATAAAAAAACAGCACAAGTTTCGATGAATTTGCTTGACTATAATAAAACAGGCATGCATGTAATTATGGAAGAAATTAAAAAGGAAGCTGCAAAACAAGACCTTTTAGTAACTGCTGGAGAACTAGTTGGATTAATCCCTCTTAATGCATTAATTGATTCTGGAAAATATTACCATTCAAATCCAGATAGTGCATCTATAGAAGAATTAGTTGATTCTGCTGTTGAAGGTTTGATGCTAAATAAACTTGATCTATTCAATAAGAATAAAAGAATAATTGAATGGGCAGCAAATAAGGAGATGATATGATGGAAGATTATTCAAGAATGACTGTAAAAGAATTTCAAACTGCATTATCAAGTAGTTCCCCTACACCAGGAGGGGGTTCGGCAGCAGCAATCACATTAGGAAATGCTGCAGCACTAACTTGTATGGTTTGTGATTTAACAATAAGTAAAGAAAAATGGAAAGATGGCTGGGGAGATGCTGAAAAAATTCAATTATTAGCAATTCCATTATTCCATGATTCTTTAGAATTAGCAAACAAAGATGCTGAATCTTTTGAAGATGTAATGAAGTCTTGGAAATTACCCAAAGATTCTGATGAAGATAAAAAAATCAGAGCTAATGAAATAGAAAACGCAACTATTAATGCAGCATTAATCCCATTGGAAACTGCAAAAAAGGCATCTAATTTACTTGAAGTACTACCAATACTTGCTGAAAAAGGAAACTCAAATGCAATTACTGATGTTGCAGTTGCTGCTCTTTTAGCGCATGCAGCATCAAAGGGGGCATTACTTAATGTAAGAATTAACTTACTAGGCCTAGATAAGCCAGAACTATCAAAATCTGTTAGTGAGATTTCAAATAAAATAGAAAGTGATTTAGCAAAGACACTAGAGATTGTGGATAAAAAATTAAACTAAAACTAATCAAATATTTCTTTATTGATTAAATTTTTAGGTAATTCACCATTTAAACTAGTTATTATTTGATTAGCTGATTCTAAGCCAACTCTAATCTGAGCCTCTACTGTTGAAGCAGCAATATGTGGAGTTCCAATGAAATTATCACAATTAAGAAGTTTGTTTTTAAGTACTGGTTCAATTTCAAAGACATCTAAACCAGCACAAGTTAATTTTTTATTATTTAAGCAATTAAATAATTCTAATTCATTTACAATGCCTCCTCTTGACAAACTTACTAGATATCTACCACAATTTGATCCATCTGCCCCTATATTTGGCATTAAATTTATCAAATCTTCACCGATTAGTTTCCTCGTATCTTCTGTTAAATTACAATGTACACTAATATGAGTACATTTTGAGAATAAATCCTCAATAGTTTCGTGTTTTGTTATCCCATCAAACTGATTATCTGGCAAATATGGATCAAATGCATGAATATCCATCCCAAATGCAATAGCTAAATGACTCACTTTTCTTGCAATCCTACCAAAACCAATTAATCCTAAGTTTTTACCAGAAAGTTCACTACCCCTTAGTTCTTTTTTTGCCCATATCCCATCTCTCATCAATCTGTCTCCCTTAGAAATATGTCTTGTACAAGAAAGAAGATGGCCAATTGTCAATTCTGCAACACTTTGAGTAGTTGATGAAGGAGCATTTACAACCATAATACCCTTATTAGTTGCAGCATTAATATCAATATTATCTACACCAACCCCTGCTCTACAAATTACTTTCAAATTCCCTTCTGAATTTGATTCTATTGCAATTTTATCTAATTTAGTAGCGCTACGAATAATTACTGCATCATAACTCCTTAATGAACCATTATTTATTTCATCTTTACTAAAACTTATTTCATCTACCGAATATCCTTGATTTTTTAAATGTAATATTGCCTCTTTTGCCAAGCCGTCAGTGACCACAATTCTACGATTCATATTACCTCCTAACTCATCCACTGCTTCAACATTTGTACAATAATAATATTCAATTAGTTGGTTCTATAGGGTGATTTATGCGAAGAATAAGTAAGTTGGTAAAAAATGTCCTAAAAACGGCTGAAGCCCATTGTGATGGCCCTTGTGGGGTATATGACCCCGCTAGTGCAAGGATTGCTGGAGAAGCAGTACAATCAATGACTAAAAAGATGGTTGAACTTGAGAATAACCATGGAGGAAATTCTGGCACTGCAGCCTATATCAATACAATGAGCCGTTATGCAGCAATTAAAGAAGAAGAAGCTCAAAAATGTAAAGATGAATTATTAGTTCTATGGACTGATTATTTTAAACCAGGGCATTTAGAAACAAACCCTAACCTTCATGAAACATTTTGGAAGGCAGCAAAATTATGTAGCGCTTGTAAAGTTGAAGTTAGTGTAGAACATGCTCAAGAATTAATGGATGCCATAGAAGAGATTCATAATCTATTTTGGGCCTCAAAGGGCAAGGAAGTTCCTTGGATCAGGGCCTCATAAGTGATTATATGGCCTTTTCAAATATTAAGAAATTTTTAACTGGCAAATTACGAATGATTGCAATTGAAGGAGATAGTATGTCTCCAACAATTAATAATGGTGAATTAAAGTGGGTAGATTATAGCAAAAATGCATTAGAAATACTAAAAGTTGGTGATATTGTTCTTTTTAAAAACCCATTTGGAAAAAATCTAATTGTCAAAAGAATACATAATATCGATATTGAAAAAGGGTTTTGGATGAAGGGAGATAATAAAAACATCTTGGAAAGTACTGATTCTGAAACCTTTGGGCATGTCAAATCTCAAAACATTAAAGGGAAAATTTTGATATAAAACAGATTATAATCATTTAAATTACCTATTTCCTTAATGAACTAACCCATAACCCGCAACATGGATAGTGAGATTGACCTGATTCAAATCCTTTCGGCAATCGGCATATTATTCATCCCAATTTTAGCTGCAATTCCAATTAGGATAATTTGGAAAAGATATATTGGTGGATCTTACCAACATGAAGAATATAGAAGATTACTAAGTTTAGTTGTTAATGCAGGGTATTCTCTCACCCAATTTAGAGACCAATTAGATGAAGCATCAAGGAGAAGGAGAATTCCAAAAGAACGTCAGAGATTAATAGAAACAGATTTCCTATTCCCGTTAAAGACTCCACATTTTATATTATTACCTAGTTTATTCTTCACTCCACTAGTCCTACTTTTTGCCACACCTCTATTCTTACTTGCTTTACCATTACTTTCTTTAGCAGAATTTATTCTAATTCGTAAAGGATTGCTTGCTTACATCATTATGCGATTCCAACACATCTCAAAATGGCAACTAATTCACATTCCAAGACCTAGAAATAATGAAGATGAATTAAGAGGAGATATTGTGGCATTCAGTAAGATGTTAATGACCGTTTATCTTGGGTTATTCGCATGGTTAATTGTCCATTGGATTTTTAGAGGTTTTGATTATTGGATTATTATACTAATTTCTGGTTTTTCATACCTTATATTAGTTTCAATACTAGGAGTGATTAAAACAGCAATTGATACAGAATTTGTGTTTGCAGACCCTGCAGGAACTGCAATAATACCTATAGAAAGATTCTTTCGAGAGCTTTTAGAACCTCTAGTAGGAATAGGATTAGTTTTCCTTTTGATTAGAGACCTTACTGCCTTATTCAGAGAAGGGGGTGATTTGATTTTATTCTCATTATCAATCCTAATTGTTCTATTTAGTGCAACTTTAGTAGGAATAGGAGTTGAAGTAGGACATGCAACAAGAAGAAGAAAAGCAATACATAATGAATTTAGTAAAAAACTAATCAAATCTTGTAATCCTAGAACATACTATTTCTTACGTGAAAAGGGACTTATAAAATTTATAGAATATGGGCCTACTCCAATAGATACAGATGAAAGGAATAAAATTAAACATAAGGCACCATTTACAAAAATACCTAAAGAATTGAGTAATATTGATTCTTAATTATCTGAAGCTTTCTCCGCATCCACAACTTTTAGATGCATTTGGGTTATTTAATTTAAAACCGCCACCCATTAATTTTTCTTCATAATCTATTTCAACACCATCAAGAAGACTTGAAGCCGTTTTGGGGACATAAACATGAATACCGTCTACAAAAAATTCAAAATGCTCATCACCATCAACAGGCTCAATAATTTGGAGATCATATTTGTAACCAGAACAACCTCCTGAAAGTACATCAACAAGTAAAGCAGAATCAGAATCATCACCCATAACGCCAATTAACATATTTTTTGCCTTTTGAGTTAAAGTTAAACTAATTTCCTTAGTTTCTGGTATAACAACTTGTAAAGGTGAAGTTGAAGGGCAAGTATCGCAATCCATCTCTGACATGTTTACCTCTCGCATATGACATTTAAAAATCCTTACATCAATTTAGGTGCTTAGTTAATTAATTCTAATCTTACTGGAATACTTTTAGATGCGGGAGTATTAGATTTTAAGGCAACATGTCCAATTGGAACTAAAGGATTTGCTTCTGGGAAATAGGTTGCAATACATCCCCTTGGAATCTCATACTTCAATATCTTAAAACCATCTACAACTCTATTTACTCCATCTAAATCACTAATGATTTTTACTTTTTGATTGGGTTTAAAACCTAAATCATCAATATCTTTTTCATTCATCAATACTACATATCGGTTACCTTTAATTCCCCTATATCTGTCATCTAATCCATATATTGTAGTATTATATTGATCATGGCTTCTTATAGTCATCATTGTAAGGTAACCTTCAGGGTTTGAATTTTCGGGAATATTAGTAACTGTGAAATTAGCCTTTCCATCATCAGTTGAAAACGATTGTGTATCTTTAGGTGGGTTAGGCAAATTAAATCCAGAGGGCATCCTTAATCTTTCATTGTAATTTTCAAAACCATCAATACAATCCTCAATTGCATCCCTTATATTATCATAATTTATTCTTAAATAATCCCAATTAATATCATTTTTTTGTGATATTGACCTTTTTGCAATATTCGCTATAATGTCTGGTTCACTTTTCAAACTACTTGAAGCTGGTTTAAGATTACCCTTGGATCTATGTACAATACCCATCGAATTTTCAACCGATACTACTTGTTCTATATCATTAATAATATCTTTTTCCGTCCTACCAAGGCAAGGCAAAATTAGTGATTTCTTGCCAGTAATAAGATGAGAACGATTTAATTTGGTAGATATTTGAATAGATAATTCTGTATTTTTCATTGCTTTTGCTGTATAATCTGTATCTGGAGTTGCTGATATAAAATTACCTCCTAACCCTAGAAAAACCTTTATTTCTCCATCATACATTGCCTTAATTGCTGAAACTGTATCATGCCCATGTTGGTAAGGTGCTTTAAATTTAAACCTCTCTTCTAACTTTTTAAGGAAAGATTCTTTTGGTTTTTCCCAAATACCCATAGTGCGATCTCCCTGCACATTTGAATGGCCTCTAACAGGACAAACTCCAGCGCCCGCTCTACCGAAATGGCCACCTAAAAGCAATAAATTTACAGTTTCTTTGACATTATCCACTCCATTTACATGCTGAGTTAATCCCATAGCCCAACAAATAATAATTGATTTTGATTGTGAAATCATCTCTCCAGCACTTTCTATTTGACTCCTACTTAATCCTGATCTACTTACAATTATATCCCAATCTTCTTTCTCTAATGATTCAATATACTGCTTGAAATTATTTGTTTTATTATTTATGAACTCATCATCAAATTGATGCATCCCCTTGTTTTTCTTTTCAAGTAAGTATTTACCTATTCCCTTCATTAATGCAACATCACCATTTATTTTTACTGGCAAATGCAGATCTGAAAGTTTTGTTGATTTAAATGATAATTTCATATAATCTTGAGGATGTTTAAATCTAACCAAACCAGCTTCTGGCAAAGGATTAACATGAATTATGTTTCCACCATTCTTTTTTGTGGATTCTAATGCTGAAAGCATACGTGGATGATTTGTACCTGGATTTTGACCCATTACAATCACTAGAGATGTTTTATTAAAATCATCTAGAGTCACAGTACCTTTACCTATTCCTATAGTTTCTGATAACCCTCTACCACTGGATTCATGGCACATGTTTGAACAATCAGGTAAATTATTTGTCCCATATGCCCTTACAAATAATTGGTACAAAAAGGCTGCTTCATTACTTGTCCTTCCTGACGTATAAAATATTGCTTCATTAGGTGATTTTAATGATTTAAGTTCCTTTCCTATTAAATTAAACGCATCATCCCAGCTAATTTCATTATACTTGTCAGAACCTTCCGCTTTGTACATTGGTAAAATTAATCTACCCTGTGAATTAAGCCAATAATCTGATTTTTCTGAGAGTTCTGAAATGGAATATTTTTTAAAAAATTTGGCACCTATTTTTTTATTCATTGCTTCATCTGCAACTGCTTTGGCACCATTTTCACAGAATTCAAAACTTGTACGATCTTCAGGATCTGGCCATGCACAACCTGGACAATCAAAACCTTCTTTTTGATTTACTAATGACAGCGTCTTTAGTGATTTAATTAAACCCATCTTCTTTAAAGAATGCTTTGTAGTTGAAATTATTGCTGGAATTCCAGCAGCACTCTTCTTTGCTGCTTTTTGCCTTGATTTCGACTTATCGGGGGGTGCTCTATGGCCTTTCACTATTCATTCCTAAACGTCACATTAGTTAATTGTTGACAAAATTCTTTGCTCACAAGAGTAAATATTGTAACCTTTTCCGCTAACAAAGCCAACTAAAGTAATAGAACAAGCTACTGCTAAATCAATTGCAAGAGATGTTGGTGCACCAATAGAAACCATGATATTTATTCCAGCCATTGCTGCTTTTTGCACCATTTCATAACTTGCTCTTCCTGACAAACATGCACCAATAACTTGGCCGGAAATTTTTTCATCGAAATATGCATTCCCTATTGCCTTATCAAATGCATTGTGCCTTCCAACATCCTCTTCGATACAAATTATTTCTGAATTTTTTGTGAATAACCCAATCGCATGAACTCCACCAGTCTTCAGAAACAACTTCTGATCATCCTTCATAGAATCACAGATTTTTTGAATTAAATTAGCAGATATATTAGACTCTATAGATTTATGACATGGTATTTTTTTCAATATTTCATCAATTGTTGATTTACCACAAATGCCACAACTAGAATTAGCAATAAAATTTCTTTTTAGATTTGAAATATCTGGCATAATATTACTATTTAATTCTAAATTAATTTTATTTTCAGAAATAATACATTTAGAATTCTTAATTTCATTAATTCCTAATACTCCTTCAGTTAATAAAAAACCATAGCATAATTTTTTATCATCCCCTGGAGTTCTCATCAGTATATTTACAACTTCAAAAGTTCCATCAGGTAGACTTAGAGAAATTTCAAGAGGGCTCTCAACAGCAACAAAATCTGTTTGTAATTTGATTTTATTCTTTGAAAATCTTCTTGAAATTATCTTATGATATTGGGTTTTATCTTCCATGAAAATCAATTATTTTTTGCTAATTTCTTACAAATTTTAATTTGTTCTTTAATTCTCTTTTTTGTATCGTCATCAAGTTCTCTAATCAATGCTTGCTCAAAGCATTTGATTGCATCAGGAAATGCTTCCATCTCTGCATATGCCATTCCCAGATTATACAAAATCAAGCCAGTAACATTAGAAGGATCTATTTGCATTGCATCATGATAAGCATTAATGCTGTCTGCAAATTTATTCAAACCATACAGTGAATTCCCCCTACCATTCATTATTTTAACCTTCAACGATAAATCAGTTCCTACTACAGATAATGCCTTATCATAGCAACTTAATGCTTCAGAAAATTTTTCTTCAGAATACAGAAGTAATCCTTTATTATACCATTCTATTACATTACCCTCTTCCAATTGCCCTTGATTACTTTCTAATGAATTTAAATTAGCCGCAGCTAATTCTAAATTTACTTCTTGAACTGGGACTATTTGTTCAGTTTCTTTTTTTTCCACTGGTACTGAAAGTATTCCAAAATCATTGTTTCCTGTAGATAATTCATTTGCTTTATTTTTACATTTTTCAGCCTTTTCAAATTCTCCCATTCTCTCAAGTGATTTGGATAAGCCCAACCAAATTTCAGAATTATTTGAATTGTTTTCTAGCAATTTCTTCCATTCTTTGACAGATTCTACTTGTTGATCTGCTAGTGACATTGCTTCCGCAATCAAGATTGATTCTTCTAATGTATTCTCTGTCTTTAAATGTAATAATGCCTCTTTAGCCAATGAGGGGCCCTCTTTCATTGTCAAAGGTTGCTCTGAATGCTCCATCACAACAGATTCTGCTCTTGCCATTGAAATTAGTAATTTGATAAAGTCAACCCTATTTGGGTGTGATGAATTTTCTCTTAGCAAGGTCCGATATGCCTTTACTTCTAAATCACTACGCCCTAATTCTTTTGCTGTTTTTGCTAAATTATTTGCTGCTTTAAGATACTCTGAATCTAATTCTAAAGCCATTTCAAAATGACTTAATGCCTCTTCTTTTCTTAATGATTTATTTAACATAACTCCTAAATTATGTTGTGCCGTTGAGGAAGTAGGGTCTAATGCTATTGATTTTTGTAGGTCACGTATTGCTGAATCTAATTCTCCGATTTTTGCCTTTGCTCCACCTGAAAGAGCCCAAAGCGGTGCTGATTTATTAGAATCTGATAAGTAAGATGATACTAACTCTATTGCATTTTCAGGATTTCCTGCCTTTATTAAATTTCTAACATTTTGCTCAATTTCAGAAAAATTTACTTCACTTGTTATTTCATTTGAATCTATATTTTTAGCATCAATGAATTTAACTGTTTTAGCCGCATTCTCTAATTCTGTTCGGTCAAGTACTAAATTTGTATCTCTATCATGCATAGTTGCTTCTTTCAACAGTACTTCTTGGTTTTCTATTCCGTGTTCTTCCATTACCTCTTTAAGATCATTAGAACTAAATTCATAGGATTCTACCTCTTCAGGACCTCCTTCAAATTTTATTTCCTTTCCTGTTTCTGGTGGAACAATTATTGCAGCACTAGGTGCATTACCTTTCTTTGCTGAACCCCAACCACTAACTTCTTTCCAATCTTTAACTGGAGATTTTTGAACTGCACCAGATGATTTGTCAACTATTGCTTTTAGTAATGGATGGCCATCGAATGTACTCATTGCAGTTAATGCCCATTTTGTTGCTTCTGAATAATTTCCAAGTCTATCTAATAATACTGCTAAGTTAGCTGCAGCAGGTGCAAAAGATGAATCTAAGTCTAAAGCAATTTCAAATGATTGCTTTGCACCTTTTAAGTCTCCTTTGGTTTCTAATAACACACCTCTGTTAAACCATGCTAAATTTTGGCTCGGATCTAAACTAATTACATGGTTAAATACTCTAAGTGATTCAGCATATTTACCTTTTCTAAATAAAAATTCACCTTCAGCAATTAATTCTACTGGATTTGATTCTTCTTTATCATCTACAGAACTTACTTCTTCCATTAAATCACTCTGCGCTGACCTTTCCTAGTCAACTTAGGGTATAGAATCATCTCTTTGAATCTAACGAATAAAATATCAGTACTAATTCTATAAGATTTATAGTAAAATGTATTACCAAAAACCCTTACGGGAGAATATGGCAGCTAAAGTGAAGGTAATGGGAATCTCTGGAAGTTACGGAAATAATTCAAACAATACAAAATTAGTAAAATTAGGATTAGAGATACTAGAAAAAATGGGTGCTGAGACATATTTTTGGGATTTAAATGAAAAACCTCTCCCTCTAGTTGGTGAAGAAGGAAGTTGGGAAAATAAAAACGTGGCTGAATTTCAAGATTTAGCAACTAAAGTGAATTCATACTTACTTTCATCTCCAGAATATCATGGATGTATGTCTGGCGTAATGAAAAACCAATTAGATTGGATTTATAGCAAACACGTCAGTGGTAAGGCTTTCGGATTAATGTCTACCCTTGGAGGGCAATCGAACTCAAATACATTAAACCAAATGAGAATTGCAGTAAGGTGGATTCACGGATGGGCTATTCCAGAGCAAATTGCGGTTCCAAACATTAAAAATGCATTTGATGAAAATGGAATGCTAAGTGATGAAAAATTAATGGAAAGATTAGAAGAGACAATGAATTCATTATTTAAATCATCTTTAATGCTAATGAATTCAAACTAATTCGATACCTCGCCATCTAATGGTTGTATATCTAAACCAAGTTCTGAATTTAGTTCAGGAAAGGGATTATTTGGATCTTGAACACCAGGACCATTTGGCCAACTTTTATCGAATTTTTGTTTAAGTATTATTAAAAAACCTAGAGATTCAAATTGCCTTAAAGCAATTGCAGTTCTTTCTTCTACTGGAGAGATATGTTCAGCAAATACTTCATCCATAATTTTACAAATCTGAGAGAAGTTCCTTGAACCATCGCATAATTCCCACAATAAGCTATTCATATCATCTAAAGGTCTTCTTAAATCTCTTGGCCCTTTTGTCATTTTAAACAAAAACATTTCAAGAAAATTAAATAATTTACCAAGGCCTTTTCTTTGATTATTTTCTTTCCAAATCCTAATTACTACTAGTCTGCCTGTCACTCCTCTTTCTGAAGTTTTAATTTCCACTAGTCCTCTTCTAGCCCACCAAATAGGACATCTAGTGGGATACATTTCAGCTAATCCTTCCATATTCACACATCCATTGTCAATGTCCAACCTAGTAATGTAAGCATTGATATTACACCCAATATTGCAAAAAACCTAAGCAAATCTACCCTCTCAGTATAATTTCTCAAATACCAAGAAATAACACCACAAATTGAAACCATAAATAACAAAATATACCAAAATGTGGGAAAATTCATATTGCCACCTAAATAATTTTCAATTATCACCTGACATTAAAGAACCAAAAGCATCCTCTAGTGTTTGAGATTCTGTTTCTGAGGGTGGTCTAGATTGTGGCTGCGAAAAATTGCTAACTGGTTGTGTATTTTGTATAGGCGCCACAGTTTGTGCCATTTGAGAATTATATGCTGTATTTTGAATCATACTTTGTTGATTTTGCTGGATAAATGATGCTTGAGGATATACACCATCTTGATTAAAATCTTCTTCATAATCGTATTTATCTGAATTCCTTTGAATTAAAAGAATGCTCAAAAGAACTAAAATAATACCCCCAAATGTAAACATCAATCCTTTCAATAGTGCATTTTCTTCAAAGAATGAACTGAAGAAACTATTTTCTCCTTCCGATTGAATTGCCATTTCTAAATTCCATGATTGTATATTATAACCATCAGCATCTACCAAATTTATATTTATTTCTTTTAGTCCTGAATCTTCACCAATTTGCAAACTACAATCTATTCTTGACTTCCTACTATTTCCTGAAATTGCAGCAGGAATTACTACCTTAAATTCTCCATCATTTGATGGATCTTTACAAAATAGAAACCAACCCTCTGGTATTTCATAAGTAATATTTAATTCTTCTATTATTGATGAGTAACTAGAAAGATTAATGCTAAAATATTCTATTGAAGAGGGAGCATAGATTCCTGAATTCATACCTAATTCCGCAGAAATACTACGATATATAGAAACATCAACTATTGAATAATTTGTTAGAGTTAAAGATTCTCCTAGTTGATTACTACCTCCTTGAACCGTCCATACAATATTTAATTCAGAAGGTATTTCAATACCTGATGGGATTATAATTAAGATTTCAACCCTAGCTAATTGATCTTTGTCTAAAGGAATGGATGCCCATTGCCCAGATGAAAAATATTCGTCACCAAAAGTTGGTACACTGAGAACAATACTTAATCCCGAATATTGGTTCATTTTTTCTAAATCGAATTTTACCTTTAAATTATTATCAAATGAATTACCAGAATTAATTAATGTTGCATTTAATTCAACAACTGTATCTGCTTCACTTGCAACATAATTTATCGGACTTATGACCCATTCAGGCTGAAATATCATTGCAGTCATTCCCGAATAAGAGATTATATTGTTAGAATAATCAAGTTCTGTATTATAAAGGCTAGAACTTATGGCGATCTGAAAATTAATTGATATTTCACCCATAACATCATCTGGGACAAATAAATGAAGAGTTATAGTAGCAAAATCATTACCTTCATATCCTGGAGATAGACTGAAATTATCAATTATAGTGCCTCCATTAGAAAACCAATAATTCCATTCATAATCCAAATTTTCAATTACAAATTCTACTTCGTCTGCACCATTACCCTTGTTTGTAATATTGAAGGTAAGTATATTCTCACTTCCTGGTGACAGATAATTATTGGAATTTAGATCAGTAATTTCTAAATCACTAACCATACTTACAGAAATTCCATCAAAAGGAACTGAATTAATTGTGTCATTACTTCTCGTACTTCTTATTATTGGAGTTAAAAGAGGCCCTGAATCTCCACTTTGTGCATTTTCAGGAATATTTATTGTCAAATATACATCAATAGAAGAATATCCTGAAACCTCAAATGAATAAGGATTTAAACATTCATTCCCATCATCAATTAGCATACCTTCATGATTTGATTCAAGAATCCAACTTCTAGATCCACTTCTTTCAAAACATACCTCAAAGGTATCAAAAACTGATGCATTATTCCATAGAGTAAATGGCAAATTAATTATAGAGCCAGGAATTGGATTGATTATATTTTTTTCTAAATTACCAATATTCACAGAAAAACTAGCATCTGAAATCATACTAGCAGATGCATTAACCCTCAATGTTGCAATTATGTCTTCCCTTGCATCACTAGTTGCTGATAAAAATAAACTACTATATTGCCCTGGAATTGTATCTGAAGGTACTGAAACGGTCATCCTAATTGGAGTAGACTCACCA
>Ga0115011_10000964_pt1 | contig 21365 bp, 18 predicted proteins | sample TroAtlMetagenome_2_FD_88705 | JGI IMG/M metagenome (GOLD analysis project Ga0115011, IMG submission 88705) | Marine eukaryotic phytoplankton communities from Atlantic Ocean - Tropical Atlantic ANT8 Metagenome | ecosystem: Environmental > Aquatic > Marine > Oceanic | place: Tropical Atlantic...
GGAGCAGCTGGCGGCGCTGGGGGCCGAGGCCACTGTCCTGCTGGAGCCGGAGGGCCGGGATTCGGCGGCGGCGGTGGCGGCGGCGGCGGCTTGGGTCGAGGCCCACGATCCCGACGGGCGGGTGATGATCCTGGCCTCGGACCACCATATTCCGGATGAGGCGGGCTATCGCCATGCCCTGATGGCAGCGGCAGAGGCGGCCGGGAACAATGGGCGGATCGTGACCCTCGGCGTGGCCCCGACACAGCCGTCGTCGGCCTATGGCTATATCCAACCCGCGCACGCGGGGCTGGCCCCCGTTCAGGCCTTTATCGAAAAGCCCGATCCCCACCGGGCGGCGCAGTTGATCCTCGAGGGTTGCCTTTGGAACAGCGGCGCCTTCATCGCCACGGCCCGGACCCTGCGCGAGGAACTGGAGCGGCACGCACCGCACATCTGGCGGGCGGTGGCAGAGGCCGTCCCGGCCGAGGGGGGTGTGCTGGGCGAAGCCTTCCGCACCGCGCCCCGCCTGTCGTTCGACTATGCAGTTATGGAAAAGACGGACCGGGCCTCGGTCCTGCCGCTGACCCTCGCCTGGTCCGATCTGGGCGCCTGGGACGCGGTCGCCACGGTCAGCGACGGCGAGGGCACTGCGCATCTCGCCCTCGACAGCGCGGGGTGCCTGATCCGCGCGCCGGACGGGGTGACGGTGGCGACGCTCGGGGTCTCGGGACTGGCCGTGATCGTCGAGCGTGATGCCGTTCTGGTCTGCGACCTGTCGCGGGCGCAGGACGTCAAGCGGCTGCTGACCCGTGAGTGAGACCGTCTACGGGCGATCCCTGCTGTGGCTCAGCCGGCTGGCGGCCGCCCTGGCGACCCTTGCCACCCTGTGGCTGGCCTTCGAGCCGCCGGGCGACGGGCCAGGGCTGATCCCATGGGACAAGGCCGGGCATTTCCTCAGCTTCTACGTCCTGACCCTCCTGTATCTGCTGGCCGCGCCGCGCGCGCCGCGATGGACCGTCATCGCCGGGCTGGTGCTGGCCGGCGGGCTGATCGAGATCGTGCAGGGGCAGGTCGGCCGCGAAGCCGATGGGCTGGACTGGCTGGCCGACATCGCCGGCGTCGCCTGTGCAATCGTCCCCGTCTGGCTGGAGACCTGCGCCGCCGGATGCAGGCCTAGGCCGAGGCCCGGCCCAGCACGGTGTGGATCGCGTCACAGGTCTTTGCCACCTCATCGTCCGTGAGCGTCGGGTGGGTCAGGAAGGCGATGCTGGTCTCGCCCAGCTGCCGCGCGACCGGCAGGCGTTGCGGCGGACGCCAGCCCGTCCCGTCAAACGCCGCCTCCAGATAGACCTCGGACGCCGAGCCATGGAAGCAGGGCACGCCGAGGGCATTGATCTCTTCGATGATGCGGTCGCGCGTCCAGCCCTCGGCCAGATGGTCGGGCTGCACAAAGGCATAAAACCGGTACCAGGCGTGGGTGACGTGCTCCGGTGGCAAGGGCACCCGCACGACGGAGAAGGGCGCGCAGGCTTCGGCCAGCTGCAGCGCGATTTCAGTGCGACGCGCGGTCCAGTCGGCCATGCGCTCCAGCTGGATCAGGCCGAGGGCGGCCTGCATTTCGATCATGCGCCAGTTGGTGCCGAAGCTGTCGTGGACCAGTCGCGGGCCCGGCGGGTGCGACCGTTCATAGACGCCCTGCCAGCTCTTGCCGTGATCCTTGTACGACCACATGAAGTCCCACAGGGCGGGATCGTCCGTGGTCACCATGCCCCCCTCGCCGCCGGTGGTCATGATCTTGTCCTGACAGAAGGACCAGGCGCCGATATGGCCGATCGACCCGATGCTGCGGCCCCGATAGCGGGCGCCGTGGGCCTGGGCACAGTCCTCGATGACCTTGAGGCCGCGCTCTTCGGCCAGGGCCATGATCGGGTCCATGTCGCAGGGCATGCCGCCCAGATGCACGCAGATGACGGCCTTCGTCCGATTGGTCAGAACGGCGCGGATGGTGTCGGCGGTGATGTTCTGGCTGTCGGGGTTGACGTCGGCGAACACCGGGACAGCCCCGGCCGTGACGATGCAGGAGGCCGAGGCGAGGAAGGTCCGCGGCGTTGTGATCACCTCATCGCCCGGTCCGATGCCCAGCGCCTTCAGGGCCACATCCAGCGCCACCGTGCCGTTGGCCAGGGCCACAGCGTGTTTCGATCCCGTCCACTCGGCGAATCGCTTCTCGAAGGTGCGGCAGCGGTCGCCGGTCCAGTAGTTGACCCGGTTCGATGCCACGACATCGGCGACGGCCTGGACCTCCTCGGGGCTGAAGCTGGGCCAGGGGGAGAAGGGGGTGTTCAGCATCAGGATTTCCGCTTCATGTCCCGGGCCGGATTGCCGACCACGGTAAGACCATCAGACACGTCGGCGACCACCACGGCGCCGGCACCGACCCGGACGTCCCGGCCGATGGAGACGCCCTCGCGCACGGAAGCCCCCAGGCCGATCCAGCTGGCCTCGCCGACCGAAACGCCCCCGCCGAGGTGCGCGCCCGGCGACACATGGACGCCGTCGGCCAAACGGTCGTCATGATCGATGCCGCAGCCCGTGTTGAGGATGCAGGCCTGCCCGCCCCTGGCCCCCGCGTTGACCACCGCACCGGCAAAGACCACCGAGCCCCCGCCGACCGTGGCGTGGCGGCTGACGGTCGCCGCAGGGTGGATCAGGGTCGCCGGCGTTCCGCCTGCGGCCTCGAGGGCATGCTGCCGCTCCAGCCGGATGCGGTTGATGCCGATGCCGACGATGAAGCCGTCAAACTCCGTGACCCGCGCCAGCAGGTCCGCGCCGGTTCCCGCCAGTTCCCAGGGGTCCGGCGTCTGCGCCCGGGGATTGTCGTCGAAGAAGACGATGTGCGACCAGCCCAGGCATTCTGCGCAGTCGGCGATGACACGCCCGTGTCCTCCCGCGCCCAGTATGGCCAGCCGCCGCCTCATCCCTGAAACTTCTCCATGGTCGCCGATCCCGGCGCCGAAATGCCGTCGCGCTGGACTATACGCCGAAGTGTCAGGGCAATGATCTTCACATCCAGCCACAAAGTGTGTCGATCGACGTACCAGACGTCGAGAGCGAATTTCTGGTCCCAGCCCACGGCATTGCGGCCATTGATCTGGGCCCATCCCGTGATGCCAGGCCGAACCTCGTGCCGCCGGGCCTGCTCCGGGCTGTAGAGCGGCAGGTATTCCATGAGCAGCGGCCGCGGCCCGACCAGACTCATCTGGCCCTTCAGCACATTCCACAGCTCGGGCAGTTCATCGAGGCTGGTGGCGCGCAGCCAGCGGCCGAAGTCGGTCAGACGCTCGGCATCCGGCAGGGGCTGGCCGTCCGGACCGGTCGCCTCGCGCATGGTGCGGAATTTGACCATTTCGAACGGACGGCCGTGCAGGCCGGGCCGAACCTGCCGGAACAGGGCCGGGCTGCCCATGCAGCGGCGCACCAGGATCCACAGGACGAGGAACACCGGTGAGAGGACCACCAGCCCCGCGGCCGAGGCGACAATATCGATCAGCCGCTTGAGCGGGGCCGGGCGCAGCGGACGGTCGGCCGCCGTCGTCATCACAGATTATAGCGCTGGCGGAACCAGCCGACGAAGGCCGGCACGCCGACGCTGATCGGGGTTTCGGGCTTGTAGCCGGTCAGGCGCTCCAGCAGTTCGGGCGAGGCCGTGGTGTCGGGCACGTCGCCGTCCTGCATGGGCAGGAAGCGCTTGTCGGCCTGCTTGCCCAGCGCCTTCTCCAGCTCGGCGATATAGTCCATCAGCGGGCTGGGCTTGCCGCCGCCGATATTGACCAGCCGGAAGGGCGCGGCGTGGGACAGGGTGTCGCCCTCGACCGGCGGGGCGGTGCCGGGCACCACATGGACCAGCCGCACGATCGCCTCGACCAGATCGTCGACGAAGGTGAAGTCGCGGGACATCCTGCCCTCGCCATAGACCTCGATCGGCTTGCCCTCGAGCATCAGTTTGGCGAACTTGAACAGCGCCATGTCGGGACGACCCCAGGGGCCATAGACGGTGAAGAAGCGGAAGAAGGTCGTCGGCGTGCCGAACAGGTGCGCATAGGAGTGGCCCATCAGCTCGGTCGCGCTCTTGGTCGCGGCGTACAAGGTCATCGGGTGCACCGCCTTGTCCGTCTCGCGGAACGGCATTTCCGTATTGGCGCCATAGGCCGAGCTGGTCGAGGCGGCCAGCAGGTGCTTCACCGGATAGCGGCGCGCGGCCTCAAGCACATTGAAGGTGCCGACCAGGTTGGAGGCCACATAGACCTCGGGATGGTCGATGCTGTAGCGAACGCCCGCCTGGGCGGCCAGGTGGATCACGACCTCGGGGGCGGCCTTCTCCCAGGCGGCATACAGGGCCTCGGCATCCTCCAGCGCGACCCGCTCGACGCGAAAGCCCTCATAGCCCTCGAGGATGGCGTTGCGGCCGTCCTTGAGGGTGATGTCGTAATAGTCCGAGAAATTGTCGATGCCCACGACCTCATGGCCGTCTTCCAGCAGGCGGCGCGCCAGATGAAAGCCGATGAAGCCGGCGGTGCCCGTGATCAGAAATCGCATGAAGTCGTCCTCTTGGGCCCGCTCCCGGTCGGGCGGGCGAACGTCGGCCCGTGCTTATCAAAGCCCCCCGTCCGGGGCCAGTGCCACAACCCGCTAAAGCGGCGGTGTCATCCGTCCGCCACGGCCGACAGGATCTGGGCATTGACCCGGTGAACGTCATAGCGGGCGCGTACCCGCTCCAGCGACGCCTCGCCCATGGCCGCCGCCTGTTCCGGATGTAGGATCAGCCGCTCCATGGCCGCTTCGAGCGCCCCGGCATCGCGGGGCGGTACCCGGAGGCCGTTGACGCCGTCCTCCACGGTCTCGCGACAGCCCGGGGCGTCGGTGGTGATGACCGGACGGCCCATGGCCATGGCCTCCAGCACCGAGCGGGGCGTGCCCTCGCGGTAGGACGGCAGCACATAGACGCGGGCGGCCGCGATGGCCGGGCGCACATCGTCCAGCCGACCGAGATGCTCGATGCCCCCGGCGATCCAGCCCTGAAGCTCATCTTCGCCGACCGTGTCCGGACCGGGGTCGCGCCAGCCGACAAGCTGGAAGCGGGCGTGCGGATGGCGGGCCTTCAGCGCCAGCGCCGCCGTCGCATATTCGCGCACGCCCTTGGCCCCCAGCAACCGCCCGATCATCAGGAAGACGGGCGCATCGGGCAGGGGTGCGGGGCGGTAGTGATCCAGGTCCACGCCGGAACCGTCGACCACGCTGATCTGGCCCCGATCCCGCAGCAGGCCCCGCTCCAGAAACAGGTCCCTGTCATCGGGATTCTGGAACAGCACCCGGTCGGCCCGGCCCAGCGCCAGTCGATAGAGGCTGGCGGCCATGACGCCGGCCAGCATCCGCTTCAGCCCGCCGCCCGTCCCGTCGGTGAAGGCATAGCCGAGGCCGGTGATCAGGGCGACCGACCGCCCGACCCCCGCCGCGCGCGCAGCCAGCAGGCCCCAGATGACCGGCTTGATCGTATAGGCCAGCAGCACATCCGGCTGCTCGCGCCGGAACAGGGCGATCAGGCTCTTGCGATAGGCCAGATCCGCCAGCGGATTCATACCCGTGCGCGCCATCGGCACATCGACCGGATGGGCGCCGAGGGCCACCAGCGCGGCATGGGTGCCGCTGTCAAAGTCCGGCGCCGCCGCCGTCACCCGACAGCCCCGCCGGACCATCTCGGCAATCAGCGGCCCCCGGAAATTGACCAGCGACGGCGCGTGGGAGGCCAGGACAAGGACGTGGGGCATGGCCGGCGGGCGATCAATCCGCCCGAACGGCAACGACCCGGACCTGCGAATACTGACGGTGCATCTGGCCGCGAAGACGCGACAGCAGGTCAAACAGCCAGCGATGCCGGAAGTAGACGCTCCGGAACTTGCGCCAACCCACCGGCCATTTGTGGACGTATGCCTTTGACTCCCGCACCGCGAAGCCCGCCTCGGTCACCAGATTGCCCAGTGTCATGGGGTTCCAGGTGTAGAGGTGGTTGTTGATGTCGCCCGGCTTGTAGGCGTTCGACAGACCCTCGCAGGGCACCACCAGCACCAGCTTGCCGCCGGGCTTGAGCTTGGTCCGCAGGACCTTAAGATTGTCGAGCGGGCGCAGGGTGTGTTCCAGCGCATGGTTGGAGATGATTACGTCAAAGGCGCTGTCAGGGGCGTCCTCCACGGACGTGTAGACGGTCACGCCATTCTCGCGCGCGACCGGGACGGCGGCCGGATTGATCTCGATCCCCGAGCGGGTGCCGCAGGTCAGACCCTTGAGCAGGAAGCCGCTGCCGCAGCCGAAATCCAGAACGTCATCGGTCGGTCGAATCTCGGACTGGAACTTGGTCCGGTTGGCCCAGCCCCCGAAGGTGCCGATCTCGATCTGACGCGCGAAGTAGCGCTCGTCATAGTGGTCGCTGACCATCTCAGCGTTGGACATATCTGTTCCCTCCCAGGAACCCCGTCGGAGCGAGTGACCTCGCCCGCCCTACAGACGCACGTCGGTCTGTTCAGCGTCAAACAGATATTTCAGATCGTAGAGCACATGGTCGGCCTTGCCCAATCGGCGGATCGCGGCGATGCCCTGTTTGCGGAAATCCTCATGGGCGACGGCCAGGATGATGCCGTCATAGGCCCCCTCTGCCGGGTCGGTGATGACGTCAAAGCCGTATTCATGCCGGACCTCATCGGCGTTGACCCAGGGGTCGCAGACATCGACCTCGGCGCCCCAGTCGATCAGGGCCTTGCGCACATCGACCACGCGGGTGTTGCGCACATCGGGGCAGTTTTCCTTGAAGGTCAGGCCCAGGATCAGCACCCGCGATCCCTTGGCGTGGATCTGGCGATCGATCAGCGCCTTGATCATCTGGTCGGCCACATACTGGCCCATGCCGTCATTCACGCGACGGCCCGACAGGATGATCTGGGGGTGGTGGCCCACGGCCTCGGCCTTGTGGGTCAGATAATAGGGGTCGACGCCGATGCAGTGGCCGCCGACCAGCCCGGGTCGGAAGTTCAGGAAGTTCCACTTGGTGCCTGCCGCCTTCAGCACCGCCTCGGTGTCGATGCCCATTCGGTTGAAGATGATGGCCAGCTCATTGATCAGGGCGACGTTCAGGTCGCGCTGGGTGTTCTCGATCACCTTGGCGGCCTCGGCCACGCGGATGCTGGAGGCCTTGTGCGTGCCGGCGGTGATGATGGTCGAATAGAGGGCATCAACATAGTCAGCGACCCCGGGCGTCGAGCCGGAGGTGACCTTCATGATGTCGGGCAGGCGGTGCTGCTTGTCGCCCGGATTGATCCGTTCGGGGCTGTAACCGGCGAAGAAGTCGGTATTGAACCTCAGGCCCGAGGTGGCCTCGAGCACGGGTACACAGTCTTCCTCGGTCGCGCCCGGATAGACGGTCGATTCATAGATGACGATATCGCCGCGCTTCAGCACCTTGCCGATCGTCTCCGACGCCTTTTTCAGCAGGGTGATGTCGGGCTGTTTGCTCTCGGTGATCGGGGTCGGGACGGTGACGATATAGACATTGCAGTCGGCCATGGCGGCGGCATCCGACGCATAGGTCAGGTGGGTCGCCTGCCCCAGCTCTTCCGGCTCGACTTCCAGGGTGCTGTCGCGGCCGGCCTTCAGCTCGGCGATACGGGCGGCATTGATGTCAAAGCCGACAACCGGGAACCGCTTGCCGAACTCGACCGCCAGCGGCAGGCCGACATAGCCCAGTCCGATGATGGCGATGCGGGTGGTGTCGAGGGTGATCATGGCAGGTCCGGGCAGGAGGAAACTATTTGCGCCAGACGACGCGGTTCACGAAGTCGGTGTAGCTGACGATGATCCGCACCACCTTTTCCGAGACATTGTCGACGTCATAGTCGCGCACGACATGCAGCAGGCGGTCGTCGCCGCGCGGCTGGCTTTCGAGGATGGCGAGCCCCTGGAAGACGCGGTCGGGATTCATGCCGACCATCATGACGGCGCCCTCTTCCATGCCCTCGGGCCGCTCGTGGGTCTCGCGGATGTTGAGCGCCGGGAAGTTCAGGATCGACGACTCCTCGGTGATGGTACCACTGTCCGACAGGACCGCGCGGGCCTTCATCTGCAGGTGCACATAGTCGAGGAAGCCGAACGGCCTCATCTGCATGACCCGGTCGTCCAGCTTCGCGCCCGAGGCCTCGATCTTCTTGCGGGTCCGCGGGTGGGTCGACAGCACCACCGGCCGGTCGAACCGCTCGGCCAGACCGTTCAGGATCCGGATCAGGCCATTGAACTGGACGTCGGACTCGATGTTCTCCTCGCGGTGCGCACTGACGAGGAAATAGTCGTGCGGCCTGAGGCCCAGCGTCGGGAGGGGATCGGCGGCATCGATGCCCGGGCGATAGTGGCTGAGCACCTCATACATCGGGCTGCCGGTGCGGATCACGCGCTGCGGATCCAGCCCCTCGGCCAGCAGGTATTCGCGCGCGATCTCGCTGTAGGTCAGGTTGATGTCCGACACATGGTCGACGATGCGGCGGTTGATCTCCTCGGGCACGCGCATGTCGAAACAGCGGTTGCCGGCCTCCATGTGGAAGGTCGGGATCTTGAGCCGCTTGGCCGCGATCACCGCCAGACAGCTGTTGGTGTCGCCCAGCACCAGCATGGCGTCGGGCGCCGTCTCGGCCAGGATGCGGCTGGACGCGGCGATGACATTGCCGATGGTCTCGGCCGCCGTCGCGCCCGCGGCCTCAAGGAAGTGGTCCGGCTTGCGCAGACCCAGATCCTCGAAGAAGACGCCGTTCAGCTCGTAATCATAGTTCTGGCCCGTGTGGACAATCACATGGTCGCAGTGACGGTCCAGCGCCGCCATGACCCGCGACAGGCGGATCAGCTCGGGCCGCGTCCCGACGATGGTGACAACCTTGAGCTTTTTCATCCGGTCAGTCCGCTGGCGATGGTGTCGGGCCGGGCCCGGTCAAAGATCTCATTGGCCCACAGCATGACGATCATTTCCTCATCACCGACATTGGTGATGTCATGGGCCCAGCCGGGGATGGTCTCGACCACCATGGGCTGGCCGCCCCCGGTCTCGACGGCATAGGTCTCGCCGGTTTCCATATGACGGAAGCGGAAGCGCGCATGGCCCTTCAGCACCAGGAATTTCTCGGTCTTGGTGTGGTGATAGTGGCCACCGCGGGTGATGCCGGGGTGGGCCGTGAAATAGGAAAACTGCCCCGACTGTTCCGTCCGGAGCATTTCGACGAACACGCCGCGCGGGTCGCCGTGCTGGACCAACGGATAGGCGAAGTGCTCGACCGGCAGGGCGCTGACATAGGTGGCATAAAGCGCCCGGGTCAGGCCGACGCCGACCGGCCCGGCGGTATGGGTCTCGCGGATCGACCGGAAGGCCCGGATCTGGTCGGCCACCTCGCCCACCGTGGTACGATAGATGACCGGCACCTCGGCAAAACCCTCGATGACCTCGGGGGCCTTCAGCCAGCCGAGGAAGGCCTCGATGACATCGTCCACATAGACCAGAGTCAGGGGCGCCGAGGGGTCATTGACCGTGATCGGAAGATCGCGCGCGACGTTGTGGCAGAAGGTGGCGACGGCGGAGTTGTAGTTGGGCCGCGCCCACTTCCCGAACACGTTCGGCAGGCGGTAGATCGCAACCGGGGCCCCGGTCGCCCTTGCATAGGCCCGCAGATGATCCTCGGCCGCCCGCTTCGACGCGCCATAGGGATTGTCGGCCTCGGCCTGGGTCGAGGAGGAATAGATTATCGGCACAGCCCGGTCGCCGAGTGCCTCGGCAAGGGCCGCCGTCTGATCGGCATTGCCGGTGGCGAATTCGGCCGGGTCCTGCGGCCGGTTGACGCCCGCCAGGTGGACGACAGCATCGGCCTCGGACAGGGCGGCGCGCAGCTGATCGGGCGGGGTTTCGCGCGTCACGGCGACCGTCTCCATGCCCTCGATCTCGGACAGGCGCAGGCGCAGGTTGCGCCCGATGAAGCCGTTGGCGCCGGTGACGACGACCTTCATCTCAGACACCCGCCTCGATCGGCCCGCCGTCCAGCACGGTACGCATGAAGTCGAGCTGCAGCAGCAGATCCTTCATACCCTCGACATCCAGCCGGGTGGTGTTCTCGGAGGTATAGTCCTCGGCGTTCGACAGCCGGGCCTCGCCCTCCTCGACATAGGCCCCGTAGTTGAGGTCGCGCATATCGGCCGGCACGCGGTAGTAGTCGCCGATCTCCTCCGCATGGACCATTTCCTCGCGCGACAGCAGGGTCTCGTGCTTCTTCTCGCCGTGACGGGTGCCCATGACATGGATCGGGTGGTCGGGCTTGCCCATCAGCTCCGTCAGGGCCCGGGCCAGCACGGTCAGGGTCGCCGCCGGGGCCTTCTGCACCAGGATGTCGCCGTTCTGGCCCTTGTCATAGCCGAACAGCACCAGATCGACCGCGTGATCCAGCGTCATCATGAAGCGGGTCATGTCGGGATCGGTGACGGTGATCGGCTGGCCCGCCGCGATCTGGCGCACGAACAACGGAATGACCGAGCCGCGCGAGGCCATGACATTGCCATAGCGCGTGGCGCACAGCGTCATCCGGTCCGGGTCCAGTGTCCGCGACCGGGCGACCAGCACCTTTTCCATCATGGCCTTGGAGATGCCCATGGCATTCACCGGGTGACAGGCCTTGTCGGTCGAGAGGCCGATCATGCGACGCACCCCGGCCTCGGCCGCGGCATCGATGACATTGGCCGTGCCCATGACATTGGTCTTGACCGCTTCCATGGGGAAGAATTCGCACGACGGCACCTGTTTCAGGGCGGCGGCGTGGAACACATAGTCGACGCCGACCATGGCGGTCCGCAGGCTGTCCTTGTCGCGGACGTCGCCAAGGAAGAATTTCAGCTTCTCCTGGCCGTACTGTTTGCGCATGTCGTCCTGCTTCTTCTCGTCGCGACTGAAGATGCGGATCTCGCGGACGTCGGTCTCGAGGAAACGACGCAGCACGGCATTCCCGAAGGAGCCGGTGCCGCCGGTGATCATCAGGCAAACATCATTGAGCACGGGGTCGCCTCTCCTCAGTTCTGCGTGGCGGGCGCGGCGGCTTCGCCCTTGGCCCAGGCCATATAGGTGTCCAGCCCGTCCTTGATGCCAACGGTCGGGGCATAGCCGAAAGCCTGCTGCGCCGCCGAAATGTCGGCAAGGCTGTGGGCCACATCGCCGGGGCGGGTGCCGACGTGCTCGATCGTGACGTCGCCGGGGACATAGGCGGCGACGCGCCGGGCCAGATCACCGATCTCGATCTGGGTGCCGCTGGCGATGTTGAAGGCACCCGACGTCCCGACATTCCTCGCCGCCGCCAGATTGGCCTGGACCACATCGGCGACATTGACGAAGTCGCGCGTCTGGTGCCCGTCACCGAAGATGTGGATGGGCCGTCCGCCCAGGGCATTGAAGGCAAAGATCGGAATGACATTGCCATAGGCGTCGAACCGCTGGTTCGGGCCATAGACATTGAAATAGCGCAGGCAGATCGCCTCCATCCCATAGACATGGGCATAGGCCAGCGCCTGCTTCTCCGAGAACAGCTTGGACACGCCGTAGGGGGTCAGCGGCTCCAGCGGATGATCCTCGGCGATCGGCAGGGTCTTCAGCTCGCCATAGATGCCGGCCGAGGACGACACCACCACCTTGCGGGCGCCCGCCGCACGCGCGGCTTCCAGCACCCGGACGGTGCCCAGCGCGTTGATCTGGGCGTCCTCGACCGGATTGTCGATCGAACGCTTGTTGCCGACCGAGGCCGCCAGGTGGAAGACCACCTCGCACCCTTCGGCCGCGCGCATCATCAGATCGGCGTCACGTACATCGCCCTCGATCAGCTCGACATCGTCCAGCGGGGCGAGGTTGCTGCGGTAACCCGAGCTGAGGTCATCGACCACGCGCACCTGATCGCCGTCGCGCAGCAGGGCTGCGCAAATGTTCGAACCGATGAAGCCGGCGCCGCCGGTGACCAGAGCCTTCATATCCCCGTCCCTTGTGTGGGGGCGTCCTTAGCACAGGTCACCGCCTCGACCAGACGCCGCAACCCGTCAGTGTGCCGCCGATAGTCGAATCCCGTCTCAGCCGTGTGACGGGCGGCGCGCCTCATGGCGGCTTTTTCACGCCGGGACAGGCTGAGGGCGCGTTCCAGTACCCGGGCCACGGTCCCGGGTGAGGCATCGGCGCAGATGAGCCCGTTCGTGCCATCCACCAGATGATCGGCAAGGTCACTGGTCAGGGTGGCGATGACCGGCGTGCCGACCGCCAGACTCTCGACGAACTTGGTCGGGAAGCCCGCCGTGGCGACCTTGTCCGGGCGGCGCAGCAATATGGAGAAATCCGCCCTGGCCACCCCCGCCATGGCCGTCGCCTGCGCCACGGGGCCATGAGCCGTCACCGAGGACGGGATGACGGCAAGGCCGTAGGCTCCGAGATCGTCAGGCGACGGACCATAGATGTCGAGCTTCAGTCGCTCGCCGGCCGGGTCGATGCTCGCCACCGCCCGCAACACGGCTCCCAGAAGGTCCTTGCGGCCCGGCGTCCCGGCATAGACGAGCGCCAGCCGCTCGCCGTCGCCCCCCTGCCCCGCCGGCGTTGCCTGGACGTCGAGGGTCGGCGGTACCCGGACCACCGGCAGGCCGGCGCGGGTGTAGTGGTCCTCCAGCCAGCGACTGATGGCGATGACGCCGTCCAGCCGGGGGATCAGGACCCGCATCGCGATCTCGGTCTGCCAGAGATAGGGCGAGGTGGCGAAACCCAGCGGCGAGGCCGCCGTGTACCATTCGACCGCATCGAAGATCAGCGGAACGCCGGCCCTGCGGCACCATCCGCGCAGTTGCAGGATATAGGGGGTGTAGCCGCTGTAGAGGATGACGGCGGCCGGCTTGGCCCCCAGTCGATCCAGCCAGTCGCGGGACTTCCCGCCCATCGTCCCATAACGGGTCAGGCGCAGGAGGTTGGGCAGATGCTCGGCATCGCGCTCGGACGTCGAGGCCAGAAAGATGCCGTCGCCGAGGCTGTGAACCTCATCGTCCGGAGCCTGTTGGCCCGACAGGACCAGCACCTGATAGCCCGCCGCCACCAGGCTCTGCGCATTGCCGAGGATACGCCGGGCCGCGGCCCCGCCCTCGGGAAAGGCGAACGGGCCCACATAGACGACGAACGGGCGCGAGGGGTCGAATGGCGCGGTCCGGCTCACGTCCACCTCGCGGCGAGGCCCGGCACGATCCGGGTCAGGACCCGGCGGACCAGCCCCCTCTCATAGGGGTTCATGCCGATCGCCAGCATCAGGCTGGCATAGAGGGGTGTATAGATCGCCACGCACAGGAACAGGCCCGTCCAGCCGCCGATCATCCACTGGTTCAACGCCAGCCCCACCGGCACGCACAGGGCCAGAACGAGCACCAGTCCCCGTGCCAGCTCGCGGAAATAGCGGCCCATGTCGAGCCCCAGCTTGACCTGCAGCAGAATGGCTACCGCGACATAGCCGACCATCAGGCCGATGCCGGTACTGACCGCCGCCCCGACGACGCCCCACAGATTGAGCAGCACGATGGTCAGCGGGATGTTCAGACAGGCGATGGCCAGGATCATCAATGAGCGGTGCCAGTAGAGGTTCTTGACCTGCAGCAGGATGTTCCGCGCATTGCCGATCAGCTCCAGCGTATAGGGGATCAGAACGACCAGCAGGATGGTGTAGGCGAGGCCATAGTCCGGCCCCAGCCACAGGTCGATGAAGCGCGCGCCGAACAGGCCGAGCCCCGAAATCACCAGCAGCAGGAACAGGGCCTGCAACCGTGACACCCGGATCAGCAGGCTGTTGAGCGCCGGCGCATCGGCACCGGAGTCGGCCTGACGGATGATTTCGGGCGCCATGACCCTCGAGATGGCCGTGCCGAAGCTCATCAGGTGTTTGTTGAAGGTGGTGCCGATCGCATAGAGGGCCACAGGCGCGGCGCCCAGCACGGCCCCGATGATCAGGTTGTCCAGCTTCCAGTAGATCTGCTCGACCATCACCGAGACGAAGATCGGGGCGGCATAGAGGGCCACGGGCTTGAGCCGCGACCACCCCGGCCAGGACCAGCCGACCGGAATCTTCAGCACAAGGACAATATAGATCAGACGCGCCGCGACCTGGAAGGCGAGGGCGCCCGACATGACGATCACCACCATCAGGGCGCCGAACCCCTGCCACAACAGCACGATTGTCAGCAGGGTCGAGGCGACCGCTGTGAAAATCTCGAGCAAGCGCAGAAAGACAAACCGCTCCATGGCCGACAACAGGGCGCCCAGCGGATTGAATGCGACCATCACCGCCGCCCCTGCGCCGACCGCGATGATCATGTCCTGAAGCAGGGCCACCTGCGGTTCCGTCAGGCTGGCCCCGAACAGCGCAGGCGCCAGACCGCGGACGGCAAGGGTCACCCCCGCCACCAGCAGGCCGAGGCCGGCGTAGAAGCCCAGCATCTGATGCAGGAAGTGTCGACGCTCGTCGGGCGTGTTCTCGTGCCGGACGAAGAAGCGGATCACGCCGTCATTCATCCCGAAGTCGATCATGTAGAAATAGGCGGCCAGGGCGCCAACGATGCTGAACAGGCCATAGCCCTCCTGGCCCAGCGCCCCGACAAGGATCGGGGTAAAGACCAGGGTCGTGACAATGCGCACCGCGACCTGGGTGTAGGAGAGCATGGCCGCGTTCAGGCGCTGGCTCATGACGCCTCGCGCCCGGCCGCGGCCGCGGCTGCCGCCAGATCTGCGCAATAGTGGTCGGTCGAGACCTGGGCGAGGGTCGTCAGTCGCGAGGTGAAGTAGCGGTTCCGGTAGGCCTTGACCGCTTCCAGCACATAGAGGGACGGCGGGGTGAAGCCGGTCTTGCGGCGGTCCAGAACCCAATCCGGGACGACACCGCGCAGGGCATCCTTCAGCAGGCCCTTGGCCCGGTCGTCCGGAAATTTGTGCGAGAGCGGCAGGGTCGCCACAAAGGCCCGCAGGTCCCGGTCCGCGAGGGGACAGCGCACCTCCAGCGAATGGGCCATGCCCAGCTTGTCGGCGAGGAAATAGCCGTTGTTCGGCAGATAGGCGCGCAGAAGGCGGCTGTACCTGCGGTCAAGCCGCTGGCCCAGGTCCTGATCCTCAAGGTCGGGCCAGGTCAGGACCGGCCGCCCCTGCTGTGCCAGCAGCGGCGACAGCTCGGGCAGAACCGGCTGGTTACGGACCGACCGCTGATACGCTGTCTTGCGTACCAGATAGGTCAGAAGTTCGAGCCGCGCCCCGAGATCGCTGACCGAAAGGGTTGCGGCGAGGCGCTGCAGGCGATCCGGCGTGCGGCCGCCATCATCCACCTGCACCCGGTTGGCATCCGGATAGCCGAAGAAGATCTCATCGCCGCCGATGCCGCTCAGCAGCACGGTGTACCCGTTCTGCCGCACGGCCTTGTAGAGGTACCACTGGGCGAACTGGGACGGGTCTCCGTTGGGCTCGTCCAGATAGGAAAGAATGGTGGGAAGTTCTTTCCTGAAGCCCGACTGGTCGATCTCGACGCGGGTGAAATCGAGGCCGAGATGCCCGGCCAGCCGCTCGGCCTCATAGGACTCATCGTGGGTCGAGCGGTCCGAAAACCCTGCCGAGAAGACCTTGAGCGGATGACCCAGAGCCTTTGCGATACAGGCGATGGCAGAGGAGTCGATGCCGGCACTGAGCAACAGGGCCAGCGGCACCTCGGATTCCAGTCGCCGCTCCACCGCCCGGAACAGCAGGCTCCGCGTCTGCTCGACCGCCTCATCATAGCTGCCCTCGAAGGTCGGCTCGGGCTTGCAGCGGTACCAACGCTCGAGGGTCAGGTCCTGATGCCGGCCGACGCGGGCGACGTGGCCCGGCATGACCTTTCGGACCTCGGCGACATAGGTGTCCGTTTCGCTGAGCGAGTAGCGCTGGGCCTGCACTTGGCGGATCACCTCGGCATTGAGCGTCCCGCCCGTGACGAGGAAGCGCCGGACGGCCTTGACCTCTGATGAAAAGACCATGCCGTCGGCCGTCTCGGCGTAATAGAGCGGCTTCTTTCCGGCATGATCGCGGGCGCAGATGACAAGACCACGCGCGCGGTCATAGAGCACGAAGGCGAACATACCGTCGATGTGCCGCAGGAAATCATCCCCATAGGCGCGATAGGCATGGATCAACGTCTCGCTGTCCGACGCGGTGCGGAAGACGGCGCCATCGGCCTCGAACCGCGCCCTCAGCTCCCGATGGTTGTAGATCTCGCCATTGCACACCAGCACGAGGGACTGGTCATCGCTGAAGATCGGCTGGAGGCCGTTGGCCACCCCGATGATCGACAGACGGACGTGCCCCAGGGCGACATGGTCATCGCGCCAGATGCCCTGCTCATCGGGCCCGCGATAGGTCATGCCGGCGATACAGGCGTTCAGGGCCTGTTCGTCGCGGTCGGTGAGTCCGGCCCGGTTGAGGACGACGGTAAATCCGCACATTCAGGGTCTGTGTCCCAGGAAAAGAGCCTCGATCTGATCCAGCTTCAGCGCATCATCGAGGATAGCGGCGGGATAGCGGTCATTGCGGACGCGCGCGACCTTTTCCGGTGACTGGATCAGGTCCGACAGGGCTTCGACGATGGCCGCCCCGGTATTGTCAATGACCCAGCCATTGTCGCCGTCTGTCAGCTGCTCGTCGATCCCGGACACCGTGACGGCCAGAACGGCGGCGCCCGAGACCTTCGCCTCATTGATGACTCCGCACAGCCCCTCATGGTTCGAGACCATGGCCACCAGATCGGCGTGCCGATAGGCCGGGAAGGGATTGCCGGACTGCCCCATGAGGATGACCCGGTCGGCGACATCGACGGCGGCGATGCGCTGCTCAAGCGCCCGGCGATCCGGCCCGTCGCCGATCAGATACCAGCGGAAAGGCAGGCCGCGGTCCTTGAGGGCCCGCGCCACCTTGACCAGCCGGAAGATCGCCTTGTCCCGGTCGGACAGGCGGCCGACCGTCAGGATGCGGACTTCCTCTGGCGCCGAGCGCGGCGGAAAGGGGTCGCCACCGGTCTGGCCAAGAGCCCGCATACCCTCCGCATCGAGCACATTATAGACGACGCTGGCCTTGCCCCGCGCCCCCGGCACGGCCTCCAGCAGCGACTGCTGCGACACGCCCGAGACACTGACGAAATGGTCGATGGCCGACGCATGCCGCTCAAGCTGGGCCGCCACACGCCCATCCCGACCGTAGCCCTTGAGGTCGGTCCGGATCCACTGCACGCGCCGCTTTGCACAAACGATCTTCGTCACGAAAAAGGGGCTCAGACTGTGAAGAAGGATGACGGCAGCGTCGTACCGGCGGAAGAGGAACGGCAGCATCCGAAACGTGCCGATCAGGCGACCTGTGCCATAGGTCAGCAGGTCCGGCAGCGCCTTCAGACGCTCGGCGAAACCCCGGGCAGCGGCAAAGCGGATGCCATGCGCCCCCGGACGCAGCCGGACAATCTCGACACGCGGATCGACATCGGCCTCCAGCTGGCCCCCGCCCGTGGTCAGGACGAGGGTGACAGCCCAGCCCCGGTCAGCCAGAGCCTTCATCAGGCGCAGCGACGACATCTCGGCCCCGCCCATGTTGAGGATCGGATAGTGGAACAGGACACTGCGGCCCGAGGCAGCGGGCATGGCTCTACAGATGCCTCAGAAAGCGGCTCAGGCGCGCATGGGGCGAGCCGGAATAGGCCCGCCTGAACCCCGCGAGAACATCCGGAGATACCTCGACATCTGTGAGCGTCCAACGCCGCCCGTCACCCAGGGCATCATTGATCTCCTCCCCCGAGCGCGTGTGGGTGCCGGAGTTGTCAAAGCCGATATTCCTGATGTGGTTGGTCGACGGGTAGATCGTGTCCCTTCCACTCAGAAATTGCCAAAGCCCGAACCGGATAGACCAGGAGTTTATCTTGCCGGCCATCTGACGCTGCAGGCGGTCGTAGCGATCCGATCCGGCAAGATGGAAGCGGCGCCTGAGAGCGCGGTCCTGTTTCAGCTTCCACGCCTCCGACATAGTCCAGTCTACCTGGCTCCAGCGATCCTGCCAGGTGGCCCAGCCGTGGCTGCAGTTGCGCGGCACCCGCATGACGTCCGCCGTATAGCCGGGCGGCGGGGCCTTCAGCGGACAGAAGCCCGAGATGGAGCCGACGGTCTGGTCCGCCTCATAGAAGTCGAGCGCATCGTTCATGAAGCGCAGGAAAACGCGCGAGACGATCAGGTCGTCCTCCAGCACGATCACCCGGCCGGCCTGTTCGACCACCTCGGACACGCCCCCGATAATGGCCCGGGCCAGGCCCTTGTTCTCGTCGGACGCCACGACCTCGAAGGTGCCGAACCGCGTCCGCCAGACCGCATCGTCCAGCACGGCGCGCACGGCGGCCACGCCCTCGCGGGCGGCCTCGTTGCGGGGGCCGTCCGCATAGACCCGCACGCGGCTGTCCCTTGCCAGATCGGCATCGCCGAGGGCGCTCAGGGTCTGGCGCAGGTGGTCCGGGCGGTTATAGGCGAACACCACGACCGGCGCGACAGGGCGGCTCATGCGGACCCTCCTTCTGCGGAAGCGGATATCCGGTCATAGGCGGCGACCAGGGCCTGGACATTGGCCTCGGGGTCATGGGTCGTGCGGGCCCTCCTGCGGGCCGAGGCAGACAGTCGGTCACACAGCGCCGGATCGTCGAACAGGCGCTTCACCTGCATGGCCAGCATGGCCGGATCGTCCGCCCGGTACATCAGCACATCGACCTCGTCAGAGGCCATCGACGGCACCCCGCCGGTAAAGGCGCTGACGGACGGCGTGCCCACCATCATCGCCTCACCCAGGGTGTTCGGGCTGTTTTCAATGATCGAGGACATGACGAACACGTGCGACTGTTCCATGCGCCGGACCATGGCCGGCTCGTCCAGCAACCCCGTGAAGGTCACGCAGTCACCGAGACCATACCGGTCAATCAGGTCGCAGACATAGGCCGGATAGCCGATGTGCCGCTTGAAAGAAGACGCAGCCCCGGGGCTCTCTCCCGCCACATAGAGGCGGATGTCCGGATAAGCGCGACGCAACAGGCTGACCGCCTCGATGACCACGTGCGTGCCCTTGCGGGGCTGGGCGGCATTGCCCACGAAAATGCTGTGGCGCTCGCAGCTCGCCGGGTCCCATGTGGCCCCATAGAAGCCGTCGCGCAGGATGCGACTGCAATGGTGATAGGTGGCATCGGGATTGATCGCCCAGGCATGGGCGCGGTCCCAGGTCGTGCGGCCCATGATGTGGTCCGCCAGCTGGATCGTTTCCCGCTCGGCCTTGAGTCGCGGCAGGAAGCGGAGCGCGAAATTGGCCATCAGCGCCACGGCCGTCAGGGCCGTCTTCGGCCGCAGCGGATTGAGCATCGACAGCAACGGCAGACGGCCCAGGTCATAGTTGCGATTGCCGTTGATGACGCCCTGCAGCGACAACAGCTTCGGCCCGGCCCAGGCCTTCAGGAACCGCCGCGTATAGGCCATCTCCGACCCTTCGGCGTGCAGCAGGTCCGGGGCGAAATCTGCCAGCACCTCGGCGACCGTTGAGTCCTCGACATCAAAGGAGTCGGACGCCGACTGGGGCATGGCATAATAGACAATGCCGTTCTTTTCGATCCGCGTCAGGGCCTTGACCGGCGCCCGCATGGCCACGCCGATACGGAAGTCGTCGCGCCGCGCCAGCCGGTCGGTCATCAGCGTCAGCCAGCCGCCGAACGGCGTCTTGCCCAGCCCCAGCTCGGTCGCCACGGCGGGCAGGACGATATTGACGATCCACAGGACCCGGACGGGCGCGCTCATCGGACCGGCCTCAAGGCATCGAGGAAGGCCCGGGTCGGGGCTTGCCAGTGCGGGATGTCGAACGGGTTCGAGGACGCGCAGACAGACTTCATGGCCATGAGCTCGGCATCCCCGAGGGTCGCGGCGCGGCGCAACACCCCTGCAATCGACCCGGACGAAATGTCCGGCGCCAGAAAGCCGTTCCGACCGTCGGTCAGATAGTGGTCAATGTCGCTGGTCGGATTGGTCACCACCGGAATGCCCAGACTGGCCGCCTCGACATATTTGGTGGCAAAGCCCGTATTGGCCACACGGTCATTCCGGCGGAAGAACAGCGCATAGTCCGCGGCCCTGAGCTCGACCAGCGAATCCGCATGGGGGATGCGCCCCAGAAACTGCAGGCTGTCACCCAGCCGTACGACCAGGCCCGCATCGTCCGGACGCTCGGCCAGATACTGGTCGCGGGTCATGCCCGCGATGCGGAACTCGAACGGAATACCGGCCGTATGGAGGGCGCCGAATCCATCGAGGGCAACCGGCAGCCGGTCCTTGACCATGCCGAGGCCCGGACTGCCGGAATAGAGGAACCGCCGGCGCCCGTCCGCCCGGGCGATATGCGGCGGCTCGGGCCGCCATTTCGGGTCCGAGGCATCAATGACGAACGGCAGCAGAACCCGGTTCAGCCCGGGCAGGGTGTCCGCGAACCAGCGCGACGCCGCGATGAGATTGCCGGCCTTGCGCGTCAGCACCCGCAGCCGGAACTCCGTCCAGGCCATGCGCTGAAGGTTGCGCAGAACCTTCTTGCCCTCCCAGCCATACCATTCGGTGCAGTCGAGGATGGCGGGTATGCCCCGCGCCTTGCAGCCGCGCAGGATCGACCAGGTCGCCTGTCCGGCGTGGTTATAGGCGCTGACGGCCCGGACCGATCCGGCGGGCAGGCTGTCGACGAACGCCATGACGCTGTCGCCCGAAAGGTCATAGCGCGCATGGTTCCGCCCCGGGATGGGCCGGCGGATATCGACGCAGCGGATGCCCTCGACCTCAATCTCGGTCGGCCCCTCGATCGGCGGCACCTCGGGCGTGATCTTGCCCATGATGATCACCTTCAGGCCGATCGAGCGAAACAGCTTCGCCAGCCCGATGGCGCGCGTGGCCGAGGCCGTACGGTCCGGAAGTCCGTATCCGCCGACGAGGATCAGGGTGTCAGGCACGCCCGCCCTCCGACCGGGTCAATCCGGTGCGGGATACCGGCAGGGCCGGCCGCGACGTCCAGCGCACACGCGGCCACCGCCGCGCCGGGGCCCGGCCTGCCCTCCGCGCCCGCTCCACCAGCTCGCAGGCCACCGGGACCATGATGAACAGGATTGCCCCCAGGCTCGCGAACACATCGTTCAGCAGCGGCAGCAGGACCATGATGCCGAACACCGAAAAGGCGAGGCCGAAATTGGCGCGCATGCCCCGCATCA
>Ga0115011_10000965_pt1 | contig 21335 bp, 22 predicted proteins | sample TroAtlMetagenome_2_FD_88705 | JGI IMG/M metagenome (GOLD analysis project Ga0115011, IMG submission 88705) | Marine eukaryotic phytoplankton communities from Atlantic Ocean - Tropical Atlantic ANT8 Metagenome | ecosystem: Environmental > Aquatic > Marine > Oceanic | place: Tropical Atlantic...
AAGACCTGGATATGTATTTATTGCGGGTTACTGGGAGAAAAGAAAAGGAGGATGGGCTTGGGTTCCTGGAACTTGGAAACAAATAAGCATGAAGAATTGGAATGCTTTATATGCATAATAATACACACAATTAACAATCTCTATTAGAAAGCAGTTTAATATAATTTTTAAGCTGCTTTTTTTTATTTGCAGAAAAAGATACTTGATCTATAATGCAATTGATTTCATTTATTAAATCATTTATTTTAAGCAAAATCTGATCTTTTATTTTATACTTTTCAAATAAATATTGAATTATTATTAGTCTTTTTTTGAAATCACCTTTAGAATAAAAAGACTTATTAAATTCTTGAATATCCTGCTTTTTCGCAATTTTATAAAAAATAACTACTAAATAAGTTTTTTTGTTATCCATAACATCTAAACCTATTTGCTTTCCTACTTTTTTGCCTCCATATAAGTCTAAATAATCATCCTGAATTTGAAAAAGCTGTCCTAACAAAACTCCTATTTTTCGCATTTTATTTTGTTCATTAATATTAAAGTTTGTTAATAAGGGGCCTATTTGAAAACATAAGCCAAATAAAGCGCCTGTTTTAAGAGCAATCATATCAAGATAATCTGTTAAAGAAACTTTTACTTTTTTTTGTAAATCTATATCTAATTGTTGCCCTTCACATATATCTATCGTAGTATTTGAAAAAAGTTTAAAAAGTTTTTTGTGATCAAATTTAGATGATAATAATAATTTATAACTATATATCATTAATGCATCACCTGACAAAATACCTGTATTAGTATCCCATTTTTTATGAATAGTTAACTTGCCTCTTCTTTTAATAGCCCCATCCATAATATCATCATGAATAAGCGTAAAATTATGTAAAGCCTGTATAGCTAAGGCTATAGAATTTATACTATATTTTCTTCCTCCGTAAAGTTTATATATAAGTATTAAAAAAAAAGGGCGTATGTTTTTACCTTCAGAATCGAAAATATAATGCATAGGACCATATAAACCTTTTTTTTTTTGATTTTGAAAAAAAGTTAATAACTCTTTTTTTTGTTTTGAGAAGCCCTTTAAAATGTCTTTTTTATTCATTAATTAAAGAAATAAGATATTTTCCATAACCACTATTAGAATATTTATCTGCTAATACTAATAATTGCTTATTATTAATATAGCCCTTTTTATAAGCAATTCCCTCTATACAGCCGACCTTTAAACCTTGTCTCTTTTCTAATACTTGCACAAACTGAGATGCTTGCATAAGAGATGAAAATGTACCTGTATCTAACCATGCGGTGCCTTTATCCATTTTCATTACATTAAGTGAATTTTCTTCCAAATAAATCTGTAGTAAATCTGTTATTTCTAGCTCACCTCTTAAACTAGGCTTTAATCGTTTAACATACTCTGTAACCTTTTGGTCAAAAATATATAAACCTGGAATCGCATAATTGGTTTTAGGTTCTTTTGGTTTTTCTTCGATAGATAATACTTGATTATTATTATCAAATTCAACTACTCCATATCTACTAGGGTCTGAAACATGATACGCAAATATATGAGCACCTTTACTCACTTGATTAAATTGTATTCTTTCAGAAATACTAGGAAAATAAAAAATATTATCTCCTAATATCAATGTCACTTGATCTTTTCCTATAAAATCATGACCAATTAAAAAAGCATCTGCTATTCCATTTGGATTAGATTGGGTGGCATACTTAAAAGAACAGCCATATTGCGAACCATCACCTAATAAATTTTGAAACAAATCAATATCTCTTGGGTTACATATAATTAAAATATCTCTTATACCAATAGAAATCAAGGTAGACATGGGATAAAAAATCATAGGTTTATCATAAACAGGCATTAATTGCTTGCTTACAGAAATTGTAATTGGAAACAATCTACTTCCTAACCCTCCTGCTAAAACAATCCCTTTCATAAAAGAATAGAATTTTATTTATTAAACCTTCATTAATTCTTCCTCTTTGATAGAAGCAATTTTATTAGCATCCTCAATAAACCTATCAGTAAAACGTTGAATTTGACTCTCTGCTTCTTTTATTAAATCTTCTGAAATTCCACCTTTACCTAATTTTTTTAATTCATCATTAGCGTCCTTCCTAACATTACGAATACTAACTCTACTTTTCTCCGTCTCAACTTTTACTTTCTTAACTAATTCCAACCTCCTCTCTTCAGTTAAGGCAGGGACATTAATTATAACAGCCTCACCATTATCTTGTGCAGAAAAACCAATATTAGATGTATTAATTGCATTTTTAATTTCATTAATTAAATCTTTTTCCCAAGGTTGAATAAGAATAGTTTTTGAATCCGGTGTATTAATATTACCAACTTGACTAAGAGCTGTTTTAGACCCATAATATTCTACCATAACCCCATCCAACATTCCAGGATTAGCCCTACCTGCTCTTATTTTAACTAGCTCTAATTGTAAATGAGAGATAGAGTCTGTCATTTTCTCTTTTGTGACATCAAAAACAAAATTAATTTCATCATTCATAATTATGAATTTATTATTGTACCTATTTCAAAACCTTCAACTAATTTAACTAAATTACCTGATTGATTTATGTTTAAAACTACTATTGGTAGTTTATTCTCCTTACACAGAGTAAAAGCAGTCATATCCATAACCTTTAAGTTTTTTTGATATAATTCATTAAATGTGATTTTATCAATTTTTTTAGCTGTTTTATCAATTTCAGGATCTGCAGTAAATACCCCATCTACTCTTGTCCCTTTAATAATAATATCTGCATTTATCTCTAAAGCTCTTAAAGTAGCTGCGGTATCAGTAGTAAAATAAGGGTTACCTGTGCCTGCAACGAAAATTATAACACGCCCTTTCTCTAAATGACGAATTGCCTTTCTTCTAATATATGGCTCTGCAATTTTATTCATTTCAATAGCTGAAAGCACCCTAGTTAACACGCCTTCTTTCTCCAATGCGGACTGAAGGGCTAATCCATTAATGACTGTGGCTAACATACCCATGTAATCTCCTTGAGTTGAATCTAAATTTTGCTTTTTTGCTTCTAATCCTCTAAAAATATTTCCGCCACCTATAACAATAGCTAACTGAATATTTTTTTGAATTAATGATTTAATTTCTGAAACATAATGATCAATTCTAGGCTTAGAAATACCTAGCATTTTATCATCTGCCAAAGATTCTCCGCTCAACTTTAAAAGAATTCTTTTATATAGCATAATAAAATAAATATAACCTTAATTTATAAAAAAAGATTAATTTGACAAACCAAATCTATTAAACTGATTTACAGTTAAATCAGTGTTTTTTTCTTTTAAATAAACTTCAATAGATTTTTTACTATCCTTTATAAAAGATTGTTTCATTAAGGTATTTTCTTTAAAAAATTTACCCAACCTTCCTAAGGCAATTTTTTCAACCATCTGCTCTGGTTTACCCTCTTTTCTAGCAAGGTCTTTAGCAATTTCTAATTCTTTATCTAAAATGTCTTGAGAAATATTAGATGCATCAATCCCCAATGGATTCATGGCAGCAATCTGCATACAAACATCTTTACCTAATTCAATAAAATCTAGATTATATATATTTAATCCTGCTAGTGAAGCTAACCTATTTCCATGATGAGTATATGCAGAAACTAACTCATCTTTTATTGATGCATAAAATCCTAATTCTATTTTCTCCCCTATTACACCTGTCTGTTCTAATAGTTTTTCTTCGACACTTATGCCATCGATTTTCATTTGCTTTAAATCCTCACTATTATCTATTTCTCCCTCAATAGCTAAATATAAAATTTGATTTGTCAATGAAACAAAATCTTGATTTTTAGCAACGAAATCTGTTTCACAATTTATTGAAATAAGAGCACCAAATTTAGAATCTTGTGAGACTCTAGCTAACACAACACCTTCCGTCGCCTCTCTATCAGCTCTTTTAGAAGCCACTTTCTGACCTTTTTTTCTCAGAACATCAATAGCTTTATCAAAATCTCCATTTGCTTCAACTAAAGCGTTTTTACAATCCATCATTCCAGCTCCAGTTTTTTTTCGTAGAGTATTTACATCACTTGCAGAAATTTTACTCATAATTTGAATTTTAAAATAGTGTTTATTTATTTATTTTTGATGCAGAAGATTTTTTTTGATTATTATCTTCTTTTTTTTGATTTTCATTATTCTTCTTTTCTTGCTCTCTCTCGTCTAATCCCTCAGAAATAGCATTTACAACAGAAGATAATATAACTTCTATACTTTTAGAAGCATCATCATTAGCAGGGATTGGATAGTCAATCATGCTAGGATCTGAATTTGTGTCTACCATGGCAAAGGTCATAATATTCAATTTAGCTGCTTCAGCCACTGCAATTTTTTCTTTTAAAACATCTATAATAAAAACCGCAGCTGGTAATCTATTCATATCTGAAATACTCCCTAAATATTTTTCTAATTTTGCCCTTTTCCTATCTAATTGCAACCTTTCTCTTTTAGATAAAGTATCTCTAGACCCATCCTCTTTCATTCTATCAATACTATCCATTTTTTTAACAGCCTTTCTAATAGTTGTGAAATTAGTTAACATACCCCCATACCATCTCTCAGTAACAAAAGGCATCTTAATTTTCTGCATTTCTCTCTCTACTATAAATTTAGATTGCTTTTTAGTTGCGACAAATAAAATTTTCCTTCCTGTCTTAGCTATTTTTTTCAGAGCCACCAAGGCCTCTTCTAATTTGATTTTTGTTTTATTTAAATCAATTATATGCATCCCTTTCTTTTCCATAAAAATATAAGGTGCCATATTCGGATTCCATTTTCTAGTCAAATGCCCAAAATGAACTCCAGCTTTTAATAAACTATCTAATTCAATGTTTTTCATATTTACTTTTATAATATTTGATACCTAAAATTATCTCTTAGAGAATTGGAATCTCTTTCTCGCTTTTTTTCTTCCAGGCTTTTTTCTCTCAACCATTCTCGAATCCCTAGTCAATAGGCTTTGTTCTTTTAACTTCTCTCTATACTCAGGGCTTTTTTCAACCAAAGCACGAGCAATAGCTAATCTAATAGCTTCTGCTTGACCCGTTAACCCTCCTCCATGCACATTAATCTTAATATCATATTTATCTTTTTCCCCGAAAATATCTTGAGCTTGTTGAATTTTATATCTAAGTAAATCTGTACAAAAATAATCTTGAAAAGATTTGTCATTCACCATTATATTGCCCTTTCCTGCAGATAAATAAACTCTCGCTATTGATTTTTTTCTTCTATCTATTTTATGTATTCTTTCCATAATTTTAAAAATCTTTCAAATCAATTAATTTTGGTTTCTGACCTCCATTCTTATGGTCAGGTCCCGTATATATATATAAATTTTTATTTAATGCACTCCCTAATTTATTCTTTGGAAGCATTCCTTTAACAGCCATTCTAATAATTCTAGTAGGGTCCTTAACTAATAAATCTTCTGCTTTTTGAGAACGTTGCCCACCAGGATAGCCAGTGTGTCTTATATACTCTTTTTGACTCCATTTTTGACCTGAAAATCGAATTTTTTCAGCATTAATAATTACCACATTATCACCACAATCTACATGTGGAGTGTAATTTGGTTTATATTTTCCTCTTATAATTTTAGCCACCTTAGAAGATAATCTTCCTAAAATTTGATCAGTAGCATCTACTAACAACCATTCCTTGTGAACAGTATTTTTATTTGCCGAAAGTGTTTTAAATTCCATAAAAATTTATTTACAACCCTATTAATAAGGTTTGCAAATGTAAAAATTTTTACTTTATAAACAATAGGTTTTAAAAAAAAGTGCTAGGTAAAAAAATATATGATGTGTAGATTTTTTTATATAAGTCCCATTTCACTACCAACTTCTTCAAAAGATTTAATTAAAAAATCAATGTTTTCAATAGTATGTAATGCTGAAATCTGAACTCTAATTCGGGCTAAATTTTGAGGGACTACAGGATAGAAAAATCCAATTACATAAATCCCTTTTTTTAAAAGCTTATTAGCCATAGTTTGTGCTAAATTTGCATCATAAAGCATTATAGGAACTATTGGATGACTCCCTTGCTTAATATCAAACCCTAACAATTTAATTTTCTCTCTAAAATAAATAGTATTATCATGTAATTTATCCCTTAATGCAGTAGATTCTGATAATATCTCAATTGCTTTTATACTTGCAGAAACAATACTTGGGGCTAATGAATTTGAAAAAAGATATGGCCTAGACTTTTGCCTAAGCATCTCTATAATTTCCTTTTTACCAGTAACAAAACCTCCCATAGCACCTCCTAAAGCTTTTCCAAAAGTTCCAGTAATAATATCTACTTTATCTATTACATTATGATACTCTGGCGTCCCTCTTCCTGTTTTTCCAACAAAGCCTGTTGCATGACAATCATCTACCATAACTAAAGCATTATATTTTTTAGCTAAATCACATATTTCATCAAGTTTTGCAATATATCCATCCATAGAAAAAACTCCATCTGTTACAATTAATCTAAATCTAGAATTACTAGCATTCTTCAATTGCAACTCTAAATCTTCCATATCAGAGTTTTTATATCTGTATCTTTTTGCTTTACATAAACGAATGCCATCAATAATAGAAGCATGATTTAACTCATCTGAAATAATAGCATCTTCAGCAGTTAATAATGGCTCAAAAAAACCTCCATTTGCATCAAATGCTGCAGCATATAATATAGTATCTTCAGTAGATAAAAATTGCGATAGTTTATATTCTAATTTTTTATGCAAATCCTGTGTTCCACAAATAAATCTAACTGAGGACATTCCAAAACCATAATTATTTAATCCTTTTTTAGCCGCCTCTATAATATCAGGATGAGATGATAAACCCAAATAATTATTTGAACAAAAATTCAATACTGACTCATTTTGAACATTAATTTCTGTAGATTGTGAAGATAATATTAACCTCTCATCTTTATATAATCCAGATTCCCTAATATCTTTTAACGAGGCCTCTAAATATTGTTTAAATGTTTGCATGATATAATACTTTTATACAGAACCTTGATCTATCATTGCATCAGCTACCTTGATAAATGATGCAACATTTGCGCCCTTAAAATAATTAATAAAGTCTTTTTCTTTACCATGCTCAAGACAGGTAGCATGAATGTTTTTCATTATATCTTTCAACTTCATATCAACCTCGTCAAAGGACCAGCTTAATCTTAAACTGTTTTGAGACATTTCTAAACCAGAAGTAGCAACCCCACCTGCGTTTGAAGCTTTTCCAGGAGCATGCAATATTTTTGCTGCTTTAAATATAGAAATTGCTTCTGCCGTACAAGGCATATTAGCCCCTTCGGAAACACAAACACAACCATTTTTCATAAGTTGCTCTGCATCATATTCATTAATTTCATTCTGAGTTGCACATGGTAATGCCACATCACAAGGAACATTCCAGGGTTTGCCGTCATGAAAATCACAATTAAAGTAATCAGCATATTCCTTTATCCTTCCTCTTCTCACATTTTTTAATTGAAAAATAAAATCTAATTTTTCCAAATTTATGCCATCTGCGTCATGTATATAACCTGACGAATCAGACAATGTCACTACCTTTCCTCCTAATTCAATAACTTTCTTACAAGCATATTGAGCAACATTTCCAGATCCTGATATTACAACATTTTTTCGCTGAAATGCTTCTCCTCTGGTGTTTAACATGTGTTCTGCGAAGTATACCGCACCATATCCAGTGGCCTCTGTCCTAGCTTGAGACCCCCCCCAATTAATTTTTTTTCCAGTTAAGGTGCCGTCAAAAACATTTTTTAATCTTTTATATTGACCAAATAAAAAACCTATTTCTCTTGAACCAACTCCTATATCTCCTGCAGGGACATCAGTGCTAAATCCAATATATTTTGACAACTCAGTCATAAAAGATTGGCAGAAACTCATAACTTCGTTATTAGATTTTCCGCGAGGATCAAAATCAGAACCTCCTTTACCACCACCTAAAGGTAAACTTGTTAATGCATTTTTAAAAGTTTGCTCAAAACCTAAAAATTTTAATACCGACAAATTCACAGTAGGGTGAAAACGAAGACCTCCTTTATAAGGCCCTAGAGCAGAATTAAATTGAACTCTATAGCCTCTATTAATATTTAATGCTCCATTATCATCTATCCACGGCACTCTAAATAAAAATACACGCTCTGGCTCAACAATTCTTTCAACAAGATTAGCATTTTTATATCTACTTTCGTTTTCAATAATTGGACCAACATCCTCTAAAACCTCTTGGACTGCCTGAAGAAATTCTGGTTGATGAGGATTTCTTTTTATTACCCCTTTCATTAAAGAGTTTACTGAACTATTCATTTAGATAATTTTAAGTGTTAAATAATTACCAATAATAATCATAACCTATTATAAATAAAAGTATTTGGTTTTTTATTTTAAATCATTCAATTGTTAAAAAGTATTTTTATATATATTTGATGAACACATACTAATAACTAATCTTAAATTCTCAACATGCGAAACCTAATTAAATGTTTATTTGCCGCATTTTTAATTCCGCTTATTTCATTATCACAAAATAGTACCATTCAGGGAGTTGTCTATGATGAAAATTCTCAAGAATCCATTCCCATGGTTAATATTGCTTTAAAGTCAAAAAATCAATTAGCAAAATTTCAAAATATTGCTGTTGCTGATGAAAAATTAATCCAAGGAGCTGTTTCTAATATTAATGGAGAATATATCATACAAAATATTGAAGCTGGAGAATATATATTAGAATTTTCTTTTATTGGATACGCAACAAATAGAAAAAATATCGTACTAAATAATAATGAAACAAAATATTTAGATGTACAACTAGCTGAAGAGTCTAGTGTAATTGATGTAGTTGTTATTTCTGCAGGAAAATTTGAACAAAAATTAGAAGAAGTCACAGTATCCATGGATGTAATCAAGCCTACTTTACTTGAAAGTAAAAATTCCGTGAATATGGAAACCTTAATGAATCAAGCTCCAGGAGTAAGTGTTGTAGATGGTCAAGCAAATATTAGAGGAGGAAGCGGTTGGAGTTATAATACTGGATCTAGAGTTTTAGTAATGATTGATGATATGCCTTTCTTGAGTGGAGACAGAGGGACTATTGAATGGGATATGATTCCAATGGAAAATATTGCCCAAATTGAGGTCATAAAAGGCGCTTCCTCTGCTTTATTTGGGTCCTCTGCATTAAATGGAGTAATTAATGTTCGTACTGCATACCCAAAAGATAAACCAAAAACTGTCGTTTCTGTTTTCCAAGGCTTTTATGATGAACCAAGAAGAGAAAGTTTACATTGGTGGGGAGATAGTCCGCAATATTTTAGTGGGATTTCATTTAGTCATGCCCAATACCTAGATAATGTTGGATTAGTATTTGGGGGTAATATTTTTAATGACTTTGGTTATCAAAAGGGTGTGGAAAATAGAAGGGGTAGATTTAATTTTAATACGATTTGTAATTGGAAAAAGATTCAAGGCTTATCACATGGAGTAAATGGAAATTTTATGTATAGTCATAATGATGATGCACTAATGTTTACTAATGACTCCCTTGGATACATTCCGCTAGATGAAGATCCCGCAAATTATACACAAATGATGATTAATATCGATCCATTTATTACATATATCAACCCTTTAAACAACACGAAACACTCTTTAAAAATGAGAGTTTTTAGAAATGACTATAGCCCTGATGGCGGTGACCCTGGATACTCAAATGTTTTTTATTCAGACTATCAATTTCAAAAAACATGGGATAATATAACTGTTAATTTTTTACCCTTTAATATTAATCATTTTGTCTCTACATCTGGAGCTACAAGAAACAAAATTTATGCACATGACGATGATGTTTATGGGGAACATACTGTATTTAATTATAGCCTTTACTCACAAGCTGATACTAAAATAGAAGATAAACTAAATCTTTCATTAGGTATAAGGTATGAACATTTTAATTTTGATGATGAAATTATATCCGTCCCTCTTTTAAGAACAGGTTTAAATTACCAATTATTTGAAGGTACTTTTTTAAGAGGATCTTATGGATCCGGGTTTAGATATCCATCTATTGTAGAAAGATATGTGACTACTAATAGCGGACCTGTATATGTTTATCCAAATCCTGAATTAAAACCTGAAGGAGGATGGAGCGGAGAGATTGGGATTAAACAAGGAATTATGATCGATAATTGGACAGGATTTGTTGACATTGCTGGATTTGTTATGCAATATGATGATATGATTGAATTTACATTTGGAAAGTGGGACCCTTTAAACACAAATCAAGATTCGCTTTTTGGCTTGGGATTTAAGTGTGTAAATATTGGAGAAGCTAGAATTAGTGGATTAGAATTATCAATTGGTGGAAATGGAAAAATTGGAGATATGGAACTATCTATATTAGGAAGTTACACATATGTTAATCCAATTATTTTAAACCCTAACGATGTATATTATTCATATTGGCAAGACGCTAATGGAGATGGGTTAATAGAGGAGAACTTAGATGGACCAGATCAATTTGTTGAAATAACTTATAATAACGCAAGTTCTGATACAGAAGGGAATCTATTAAAATATAGAAATAAGCATCTTCTCAAATTTGATATACAAGCAGACACAGAACACATGTCTTTTGGTGTCAGCGCAAGGTATAATAGTTTCATGCAAAATGTAGACGGAATTTTTGAATCTGATGTTTTTAATGGGCCAGGTGCATTAATTGACTTTGGAATTACTGACTCCAGACAAAAATTTTTAGATGGAGACTTAATTTTTGACACCCGTTTTTCCGTGAAAATTAATCCACAAATAACTTTATCAGCAATCATTGATAATTTTTATAATGTTGAATATCAAATTAGACCTGCTTATATTGGACCACCAAGAACCTTCTCTGTAAAGTTAACGGCAAAAATTTAATTCTATGAAAATATTTGGGATTATCCCAGCAAGATTAAATTCAAATAGACTTCCAAGAAAAGCATTGATTAAAATAAATGAAAAAACTCTTATACAAAGAGTTTATGAAAATATTACAAAAATTAAAAGATTAGAATCTGTATTTATTGCCACTAATGATAAAGAAATAAAAAATGAAGTACATAAATTTGGTGGGAATGTTATCACTACTACAAAAAATCACTCAAATGGAACAGAAAGATGCCGTGAGGCGGTCAAAAAATTAAAAATACAAGATGACGATATTGTTTTAAATATTCAATGTGATGAGCCAATGATGGATAAAGAGGCTATTGATTTAATATACAGTGCCTTTAAAGATGATCCAAAGTTAAATATTGTGACTCTAGCTTCCTCTAAAATTACAGAAGATGAGCTACACAATCAATCTGTAGTAAAAGTTGTTTTAGATAACTATAATTTTGCTACTAAATTTTGCAGACAATATGTAGAAAAATCATTAAAACATATAGGTGTTTACGCATATAAAAAAAAGATTCTTGAAGAAATCGTTGAATTAACACCCACTAAAATGGAAAAAACTGAAAAATTAGAACAATTAAGGTGGCTAGAAAACAACTATAAAATAAAATGTGTAATCACAAAAAAAAATTATCTGTCTATCAACACAAAAGAGGATTTAAATATTTATAAAGAGAATTTTATTTTGTAAATTGAATTTCTACAATGGAATTGAATATTAGTAATCATATTAACGATTTATTACACTATCATGATTGTGTAGTAGTCAGTGGCTTTGGAGCGTTTATTTTAAATAAAAAGGCTGCTTCAATAGAGCCAACAGGAAAAATTAATCCACCAAGAAAAACAATATCTTTTAATTCTAATATTATACAAAATGATGGTTTGTTAGCAAATCATATTTCAGAAAAAAACAACATAAGCTATGAGGAATCATGTTTAAAAATTGCACATTTTAGCAAAAAAATAATTTTTAAATTAAAAAATCAAGAAAAAATTGTATTAGAAAGCTTGGGTGAATTTAATCTTAATAATAAGAAAATAGTTTTCTCTCCAAATGAAAAATATAATTATGATAAAAAAAGTTTTGGATTAAAATCATTTTATTTTCCTAAAAAGAAAAAGAAAATATATACTTTATATCATCAAGAGCTACGTGTTGCTGCTACGTTAATTGTTTTCATCGGATTAAGTTTCTTCTTTTTTTCAAAATACAATATTTCAGAAGACACAAATTTATCTAATATTTCCCAATTTAATAATGACACAAAAAACAGTGTTAATGAAATAAGTAATGATACTTTATTTGAGAAAGCTGGATTATATAATTTAAAAGTATCTCAAATTGACTATGATCTATATAATATAACTGGAACGAATTACCATATTACTACAAAAAAATGCTTTAAGATTGGTTTCGGGATAAATGCACAAATTAAAATATACGATCAAGGCAAAAAAAGAAAACGTGAAATTTGCTTTACTAATATATCTGGAGAGGGTTATACAGATTGTTACACTATAAAAAATGTATATAGCAAATTAGAAACTTCCTCAGATAAATTAGTGGTAATTGATAAAAGAGGACGAATGAGAACAGCAGTATTAGTTTTTGAGGAAACAATTCTTGACTATAATACATTATTAAACAGTAAGATTGAAGAACTAGAAGAAGATGATACAGATTTAACATCTAGATTTATTAATGCTGTCAATTCACTTTCTGATAATAATAACACTGAAAAAATTGAAGAGGTTGTATTTAAGCCAATAGAAGAAACCGAATCGATTGTAATCAAAAATTCAGAAAAAGAAGAGGGTGATTTTTTAATTGTCGTAGGAAGCTTTAGCACTAAACAAAATGCGCAAAAATTAGTTAATGAATTAATAAAAAAAGGGTTTATAAAAGCATCTTTAGCAGGAAAAAGTGCAACAAATTTGTTCAGAGTTTCTTGTGCAAGTTATAATAATGAAAAAGAAGCAAAAAAAGAACTCATACAATTAAAATCTGAATTTAAAGGAGCTTGGGTGCTAAATACTAATGAATAATTTTAAAATTCTTTTGAAATTATTGTTGATACCTTTTTTATATCTAATTTATTGACACAACCCTGTTTAGTATATATACAATTCTTTCCCAGTTTTGAGCAAGGAGGTTTATTTGAGTTGCTAATTATCATAATAGAAAGATTAGGAGAAGTATACGGAAACATGCCTAAACTAGGTTTTGTGCACCCCCAAAATGATATTATTTTTTTTTGAAAAGCTGCTGAAACATGCATAAAGCCTGTATCATTAGTTAAAACTAATTTGCTTTTTTTTATTACTAAAGCAGATTGATCAAATGTTAATTTTCCACATAAATTATATGTATTATCACAAAATCTTTTTTGTGACACATAGTCTCCATCAGAAAACTGATCTTTGCCCCCTAAAAAAATAATAGGTAGATCTATTTGATTAGATATTTCTAATACTTTTTCTTTAGACAATCTTTTATTTGCATATGTTCCTCCTAAAATCCAAACAATATATTTTTGATTAAAATCCAAATTATTACAATCAGGAAACTTGTCAACCGTAGGATTGAAAAAGTAATCTAAACCTTTATCATCATTAATAACAGATATTTGTTTTAATGTTTTAAAATATCGATCTACTACATGTTTATTCTTAATAAGATTAATTCCTGTTTGAATATATAACCATTTTTCCAAGCTTTCTTTATATACAATATCACTTGTTGTTTTTAATTTTGACCTCACTAAAAAAGATCTAAAATTATTATGTAAATCAATAATGTAATCATAATTTTCTTTTTTTAAATCAATTATTACTTCACTAATTCTTTTTTTTATACTATAACATTTATCCAAATAAGGATTTGACTCTATCAATTGTAAATATTTAAATTTTGTCAAATAATGAATATTACAATTATGTTGTTTTTTTAAACAGCGAATAATAGGGGTAGTTAACACAATATCTCCTATTGAGCTAAATCTTATAATTAATATTTTTTTTAAAGACACATTGCAAATTTAAAAAAACAAAAAATGATTACTATTTTTATGTATGTTTTTAATAGACACTCATACGCATTTATATCTTGATGATTTTAAAGAAGATATAGATTTATTAATTGATTCTGCGCGTAAAAAAAATATAAAAAAATTTTTACTACCTAATATTGACATACATACACTAAAGCCTTTATTACGGTTAACTGAATTATATCCAAATAATTGTTTTCCTATGATTGGTTTACATCCATGTAGTGTCGATGAGAATTTTCAAAATAACTTAAAAATACTAGAGTCAAAAATTAGCAAAAATAACTTTATTGGAATTGGAGAAATTGGAATTGACCTTCACTGGGACCAAACATTTTTTCAAGAACAAAAAAAAGCTTTTGAAATACAAATTAACTGGGCGAAAAAATATAACCTCCCAATAGTTATACACTCTCGAAAATCATTTAACGAGATTTATCAAATTTTAAAAAAATTACAATCAGGCAATTTAAAAGGTGTATTTCATTGTTTTGGAGGAACTATAGAAGAGGCAAAAAAAATTATTGATTTAGGTTTTTTATTAGGTATAGGAGGAATTGTAACCTTTAAAAATTCTAGCTTAGATCAAGTTTTAAAAAAAATTCCCCTCAATCATATATTAATAGAAACAGACGCTCCTTACTTAGCTCCTTACCCATATAGAGGAAAAAGGAATAAACCTGAATTTCTTAACATAATTGCAAATAAAATATGTGAAATTAAAAATATATCTCTTTCTGAATTGACAAATAATTTATATTTGAATACTAATTCTTTATTTTTTAATGAAAAATAATAGCTCTGTTTTAATTATTTTTACTGGCGGGACTATTGGTATGATAAAAAAAGAAAACCAATATGTAGCTATAAAATTCAAAGATTTAATATCTCATTTCCCTGAGTTAAGAAAATTAAATTGTTACTTAGAAATAGTGAGCTTTAATCCCTCAATTGATTCTGCAAATATTGATGAAAATATTTGGATAAAAATTGTAGATGTTATTGAAAAAAATTATACAAAATTTGATGGATTTGTAATTTTACATGGAACAGACACAATGGCTTATAGTGCATCTGCGGTAAGTTTTATGTTTCAAAATTTAAATAAACCTATAATTTTTACCGGCTCTCAATTACCTATTGGTGTACATAGAACAGATGCTAAGGAAAACTTAATTACTTCTATAGAAATCGCTGGAAAAAGAGATTTTGGAAAAGCAGTAGTTCCAGAAGTTTGTATTTATTTTGAATATAAATTATTAAGAGGTAATAGAACACACAAATGTAATTCTAATGATTTTAATGCATTTAGCTCATATAACTACCCGGCTTTAGCAAAAGCTGGAATTGATATTGATTTTAATTACAATTATATAAGAAATTCAGCCACAAAACCTCTAAAGGTATATAAAGAAATAAAAAATAATGTAGGAGTAATAAAACTATTCCCTGGTATATCAAAAGAATATGTGAAAAATGTATTAAGTAACATGTATTTTGATGCTATTATTTTAGAAACATATGGATGTGGAAATAGTTTAAATGCTGATTGGCTAAAAAAAGAATTAAAACATTTCATAGAAAAAGGAAAAATTGTAATAAATACTAGTCAATGTGAAGCTGGATCAGTCAATCAAACAAGATATGAGACAGGTCGATTTTTAGAAAAACTAGGTGTTATTAGTGCTGGAGATATGACTTTTGAGTCTACACTAACTAAAACAATGTTACTTTTACATGATTATCCTAAAAGAATTCATTTCAAACAAAAATTCTTAGAGCCTTTTTGTGGGGAAATAACTAAATCAAATTAAAAAAAAAGATCATTAATTTATAGAGTTAGTTTCTTATAGATATTTTTTGTAATTTCGGAATCTAAATTAAAGCCTTATTTACTTTAATTATTGCAATTTATTGCAATTTTAGTAATAGGGAGAGGTGGCCGAGTGGCTGAAGGCGCATGCTTGGAAAGCATGTATATGTTAAAACATATCAAGGGTTCGAATCCCTTTCTCTCCGCATTAAAGGTTTAAATAGTTAAGTTCAAAATAAGAATTATAAAAAAAAAATATGACTAGATTACTTTTTATTGCTTGTTTATTTGTTGTTTCAAATCAAGCATTTGCTCAAAATGGAAGCTGTGAGCTAATTGACAATGCATCAGACATCAAACAAGAGTTTGATGACAATGCTGGTTGTAAAGATGAAGGGGCCTGTAATTATAACTCGGAAGCAAAATATTCAAACTATGATTTATGTGAATACTCTTGTTATGGATGTACTGATGAAACAGCGTGTAATTTTAATATAGACGCTACAGAAGAAGATGATTCATGCACGTATCCAAGCGCAGAATATTTAGACTGTAATGATTGTTGTGTAAATGATGAGGACAGAGATGGCATTTGTGATGAAGAAGAAAGAGAAACAGAGCAAGCTATGAGAGAATGGTTAGAGGACGGAAAAAATCCATCAGACTTTTTATGTGCATTTGAGCCAAAATGCTTAGATGAATGTGGTGTTCCTTATGGGGATGGAAGTTCTTGCATTGAAGAAAAAGAAGAAGAAAGTACAATGGAAATAGAAGAAGAAAGTGCAATTGTAAAATTATTTAGAGAAGGTGGGACTGGATTTATGATGTGTGTATTAATCTGTCTTATTTTAGGACTAGCAATATGTATTGAAAGAATAATATATTTAATGATGGCTTCATCAAATTCCACTGTATTACTTTCAAAAATTGAAAGTGAATTAAAGAATGGCCAATTAGAAAATGCAAAAGAAGTTTGTCGTAATACTGCCGGACCAACGGCAAGCATTTGTTTACAAGGATTAGAACGATCGAACGAAAGTGTTGAGTCTATTGAAAAATCAATTATGGCATATGGTTCAGTTCAAATGGGATTATTAGAAAAAGGCACTTCGTGGATATCATTATTTATTGCCATTGCTCCGATGTTAGGTTTTATGGGAACAGTAATTGGTATGATTGGAGCATTTAACTCTATTGAGGCAGCTGGAGACATTTCTCCTTCTTTAGTGGCGGGAGGTATAAAACAAGCCTTATTAACAACTGTATTTGGTCTTATTGTTGCAATAATTCTTCAAATATTTTACAATTTCATTATATCTAAAATAGATGATATTGTGAATGATATGGAAGATACATCAATTGCATTAGTAGACTTAATTGCTTCTAATAAAAAATAATTATTATGGTTAATACTTTAGTTTATTTTACTGTCTTTTTAGTTATTCTAACTGTTTTATTATTAATAATCGGATCTTTAAAAGGAATGATGCAGTCAAAAGGTAATATGAAAAAAATGTTACTTAAGACATTTCCAATATTAATATGTATAGCTCCTTGTGTAGTTATACTAGGGGTTTCTATGTATAATATGCTTCTAATGATGTTTGGAAGCAGTACGACAATACACATTAGTGCGGAATTAGAAGAATTATGTTGTACAGTTGGAACATGGGTTTCAGGTATTTTAATAGCCTTTGGAGTGTTAGTTATCCTAACAGGTAGTATCTTGAAGTTAATAAAAAGAAGACGAATAATTTAAAAAAATGGCAAGACGAGATTTACCTGAAATTAATGCTGGTTCTATGGCTGATATTGCCTTTCTATTATTGATATTTTTTCTTGTTACAACAACAATGGATGTGGATACAGGGATTAAACGAAAACTCCCCCCACTACCAGATGAAACCAATCAACCACAAGAAAGTCAAATGTTAAAAAATAATATACTGGTAATTCAACTGGCTACTAATAAAGATGTAGTTTTAGTAGAAACAGGCGCTGAAGAATCCGGACAAGGAAAAACACTTGAAATATATAAACTAAAACAATTTATAAAGGAATTTGTAGACAATAATGGGAAAAATATTCATCTTTCTGATCAACCAGATAAAGCAGTGATTTCCATTAAAAGTTCTGCTAAGGCAAATTGGGGAACATTTATTGCTACGCAAGATGCAATCAGTGCTGCCTATAAAGAATTGCGAAATGCTGAATCTATAAGAAAATTTGGACAAGAATATGAAGATTTAAATGAGGATCAAAATTCTGAAATAAAAAATATATACCCGCTAAAATTAACTGAAACTGTAAAAGAAAACTAACAATGAGCCGATTTAAAAAGAAAAAAGGTAAAAAAATTGGAGCTATCTCAACAGCATCTTTACCAGATATTGTTTTTATGTTATTATTTTTCTTTATGGTGGCAACAGTATTAAGGGAAGTAGACTTAAAATTAACTAATGAGCTTCCAAAGGCAACTGAAATTAAAAAATTAAAAAGAAAAAGTTTAATAATGCACATCTATGTAGGAAGTGGTAAATTTGGTGACCTAAAAGGAGTTCCGAATCTAATTCAATTAGATGATGCTATTTCAGAAGTAAAAGATATTGGCCCATATTTAGAAATGAGAAGGGCTAGAGTTACTGCTGAAAATGAAAAAAAATTACTCACAACTTCTTTTAAGGCTGATGAAAATGCACAAATGTTTTTTATTAATGAAATTATGACTGAATTAAGAAGATACAGCCCTTTCGGTCATCCAATATCCTATACTACAAAAAAACAAATAGAGTAAATAATCATATATATTCTTAACAACTAATTGATGGTTAAAATTGGAGATATTGAATTGGGAGAATTTCCTATTTTATTAGCACCAATGGAAGATGTTAGCGACCCTCCATTTAGAAAAATCTGTAAAAAATTTGGCGTTGATCTTATGTTTACAGAATTTATTTCATCTGAGGGATTAATTAGAGAAGCTACAAAAAGTGTTCAAAAATTAGACATTTTTGACTATGAAAGACCTATTGGTATTCAAATTTTTGGAAGCGATATAGACTCAATGAAAAAAGCTGTAGAAAGAGCTTCTATAGTAAATCCTGATATTATTGATATTAATTATGGGTGCCCTGTTAAAAAAGTCACCTGTAAAGGAGCTGGAGCTGGAATATTAAGAGATATTCCTAAAATGGTTTCTCTAACTAAAGAAATAGTAAACTGCACAAACCTACCTGTAACAGTGAAAACTAGATTAGGCTGGGATGAAAACACTAAATATATAGTTGAAGTAGCTGAAAGATTACAAGACGTTGGAATCCAAGCCATTTCAATACATGGAAGAACCCGAAAACAAATGTATAAAGGAGAGGCGGATTGGTCATTAATTGGAGATGTTAAAAATAATCCTCGAATGAAAATTCCTGTTTTTGGAAATGGAGACCTTTTTTCAGCTCAAATTGTAAAAGAAAAAAAAGAAAAATATGGTATTGATGGAGTAATGATTGGAAGAGGGGCTATTGGGTACCCCTGGATTTTTAATGAAATAAAAGAATTTTTAAACCATAATAAAATTATCGCACAACCAACCATCAAACAAAGAGTCAATACAGTTAGGGATCATCTAGATTTATCTGTAAAATGGAAAGGAGAAAAATTAGGGATTCTAGAAATGAGAAGGCACTACACAAACTATTTTAAAGGTTTTACAGGAATTAAAAATTATAGAAAATTACTAGTCTATCAAGACTCTTACTTTGAATTACAGAAAATTTTAAATGAAATTGAAAAGACAATAATATAAGCTTATATTCTTTTTCTTAAGAATACTAACCTAGATACTATATTAGATGTAATAAATCCTATTCCCAATATTAGCAAAGCAATAATCAAAATATCTGCAAAATTAAAATCTACAGGATAAGGCACAAGGCCTAAAGGGGTGTCTAATGTTATAACGCCTGTAGCTTGCTGGATTAAACACAAAACAAGTCCTATAATAACACCTAGAATAAAGCCTAAAGAAACTATTAAAAAGCCTAAATATGAAAATATTGAACGAATACTATTTGAAGAATAACCCAAAGAGGAAAATATAATAATATCCTGCTTTTTTTGATTTATTAAAATAAAAATGGACCCTATTAAAGTAATCATAGTAATAATTATGATTAAAGTAAAAATTAGATATACTACCAATTTTTCTGTTCTTATTATTTTAAATATAAAAGGTGCTTGTTGCAACCTATTTTTAACCAAAAAGTTATTGCCTAAATCATTTTGTATTTTTTCTTGAATTATATTAATATCTTCATTTTTAACATTTAACTCTATATATGAGTATTCAAAAAAATTAAAAATGTTTTGAAGTTCTTCAACTTTTATAATAATTGTATTATCTATAGACGCCTCTCCAAAGTTAAAAATAGAAGCTATTTTCAAATTATCTTCATAGGCTAAGTCTAAACTGTTTTGATTTTGTTTTAAATACCAGATTGTCCAAAGCTTCTCTTGACTATAATTATCATATACTTTTAAATCTATTTTAGAAGCTAACTCTTCGCCCACAATAATCAAATCAGAATTATTTAGAAATGATCCAAATCCATAGTCAAAAAAATCACTTTCAATTGTTATAGCTTCGGGAAGAAAGTCCCTAAAAACTGACAAATCATTCTCAAACATACGTTGAAAAGATGGATAAATTTTTTTATAATTTGAATCAACTCCTTTTATTATTGCATATGATTTTTTATCACTATTCTGTATAATAATTTCACGCTCCAACACTTTAGAAAAATCTATTAAAGAATTTGAATGATATGATTCTAATATAGAAAAAAGACGAGGTTCTATATTAAAGGTAGGCTTATTCGCATGTTCTATTTTTAAATCTGGAGTGCTTTTTTTAGACAGGTCATGATGAAATAATCCAAATCCATTGAATATAGATAAAACTAAAAACATCGATGCCGTAATAAAAACAATAGAAACTAAAGTGATAACAGAAATTATATTAACTAGAGTAAAATTTCGTCTTGAAAAAAAATATCTTAAAGCAATCCAAAAACTCATAAGTTTTATTTTAAAAGAGAATCAACTTCTTCATAATGATCCATAGAATTATCAATATAAAAAAATAAATCAGGTATTTTTCTGAGTTGGTTTCTTGTTTTCTGAGCTAAAAGAACCTTTATATTTTTTTTTCTTTGATTAATAGTACTCAAAAAAGCATCTTTTTTTTTTGTTGGAAATAAGCTCAAGTATACTTTTGCTACCGAAAAATCTTTTGATATAAAAACATGTGTCACTGTAATTAGCAAGCCCTTGAAATTTGTTTTACTCTCACTTAAAAAAATTTCAGATAAATCTTTTTGAATTAACCTTGATACCTTATGACTCCTCGTAAATTGCACA
>Ga0115011_10000967_pt1 | contig 21321 bp, 20 predicted proteins | sample TroAtlMetagenome_2_FD_88705 | JGI IMG/M metagenome (GOLD analysis project Ga0115011, IMG submission 88705) | Marine eukaryotic phytoplankton communities from Atlantic Ocean - Tropical Atlantic ANT8 Metagenome | ecosystem: Environmental > Aquatic > Marine > Oceanic | place: Tropical Atlantic...
AAATTAAATCTGATGATTTTTTTACAGGTTTATTTGAAACAGCTTTGGATGAAGGTGAGTTAATTACAGAATTTTCTTTTCCTATCCCAGAGAAATCATCTTATGCTAAATTTTCTAATCCTGCCTCTAGATATGCAGTAGTTGGTGTATTTGTTTCTAAATTTGCAAATAATGTAAGAGTGGCTGTTACAGGTGCTGGTCAAAATGGTGTTTTCAGATCAAATGAGATTGAACAGGCTTTAAATAATAATTTTAGTGTTGATTCACTAGATGAAATAAGCTTAGATAAAGATGAAATGTTCAGCGATATACACGCGCAGAATGACTACAGGGCTCATCTAGTGGTAGAAATGGCTAAGAAGGCAGTTAAAAGTATTTCATAAAATCGTTTTTATTAAATCTATTAAACACTACATTTTTAAATTCATCTTGATTTTTTCCTGCAAGATTTAGGTAATCATTTTTTACTGGAAAGAAATACCCCATCCGTGAAAAGCTTTTAGCTATTTCATCGATATTTTTACTAGCTGTGTCGATTGATTTTTCTTCAATAAAAGAACTTAATACATTTTGATTATAACTTTTTAAATTTGTTTGAGAAAATGTAATGCAAGCTAATATGTTTCTTTCTCCTTCACCAATTTCAAGGCAACAATGAGTTCTAATATCTATAGTTGTTATGGCTCCACATGCAGTAACTCTCATAAATTTGTCAAAATATAAAACTGCTTCTTGGACAAGCATTTGACTAAAACCTTTGATTAAAGATTTTCTAGGGTCTTTTGCTAATCTAATCAGGTTCAGCCATTCTCTTGCTCCCCAAATTATTATTTTTTCAGGTAACGTCAATTCAGAAATTAAATTAAGATTTTTTTGATCGAATTGTAGCATAAAAATATGATAATAATTATCATTATCATTGTCAATGTAAATATAACAATGAATTTGATATTGATTATCATAATCATTTATTCAATTAAAACAATAAGTTAACTTGATTTATATTTTTTTATCACTATATAATATGTTTGAACGTTATAGGAGCGTAATATGAAAGGCAATCCAGCTGTAATCAAGCAATTAAATATAATTTTAAAGAATGAACTAACGGCAATCAATCAGTATTTTTTACATTCAAAAATGTTAAAAGATTGGGGTTTTTTAGGTTTAGGAAAAAAAATTTACGATGAATCCATGGGTGAAATGAAACATGCTGATTGGATTATTGACAGGGTTTTAACCTTAGATGGGTTACCAAATTTGCAAGATTTAGGAAAATTGAAAATAGGAGAAGACGTACCAGAAATGTTTTCAGCAGACCTTAGTCTAGAAATGACAAATCAATCTTGTTTAAAGGATGCAATACCTGTATGTGAAGATAATAGAGATTTTGTTACAAGAGAAATTTTTAACAAGATTTTAGATGACACAGAAGAACATATTGATTGGATAGAATCTCAAAAACATTTAATAGAATCAGCAGGCTTACAAAATTATCTTCAAGAGCAAATTTCTGAAGAAAAAGGTTAGGTAAATTTAATTATCTAGTTTGTTGTTTAAACAGTCTATTTCGTCTTTTATGTAATCGGAACAGCTTCCACACTGTGGTTTGCATTCACAAGCTTCGTAAACTTGCCAAACTGTTTTAGCACCATCCATTATAGCTTTGTTAATAACTTTATCAGAAATGGCATTGCATAAACAAATGATCACTACTTCCTCCTAATTATTATTAGATTAAATGTGATAATAGTTGTCAATCTTATTCTCATTCACACTAAAATTAATCAGATTAAAATTACAACTTGACAAAGCTTAATAAAATTTCTATTTGCTAATGATAATCATTAGCATAAAGATAATTTTATTCTTTATTTATTGATAGTAATAAGTATTATCATTCTAGGAGTAAATATCGTTATTACAGTGATAATGATTCTTAATATAATTACTAGGGGAGTATTATGATAAATACTATAAACAAAGATATTTTAAAGAAGGTAATGGTTGTTGGAACATTTTCTCTAACGCTACCTTTTTTAGCAATATCAAATTCTTATGGAGATGGACATATTTATGGACCAAATCCTATCACGTTAAAAGGTTATAAAGGATCTAAAACAGATTCAACCTCTTATACTGGACAAATTGCCAGACAACTTATGCATAACAGTCTTAAAAAAATAGTTTCTAAAGGAAATCCATCTGATCCAACAGGTGGTCCAGGAAAAAAAATGCTAAAATACTTTGAGGAGAAAGATAAGTCAAAATCTATGGCAATCTTAGATCCGAAATCTAGTTCGAAATTTCCAGTAAAACAAAAGATGGTTGGCGAAATATCATCTGGCGCTAATTTAGCTGGTAAATCTGATAAAAGAAAACAGGTTTCATGGCCTAACAACATGTCTGGTGGAGATGTTATAAGGTTTATGATAAAGAAGGCTGGCAAAATCTCAGGAGGAGTAGATACCAGAAATGGAATGAATTACCCTCAGTTAATTTCTAAATATACAATGGGTGCAGTATTGTATCACCAGGCATGTGACAATTATTTAGATGAAAAAATGACAGCAAGTGTAAAGCCTAATAACAAACCATACAAAAAAGGTGCTGCCTACACAGGTAAGGAACATAGTTGGGATGAGGCTTTTGGATATTGGGGTGCTGCGGCACATACAATGACATTAAGTGCAAAACAGAGTTATAATGTTGCTAAGAAAAAAGATTTAAAAGCTGCAGACTTTAATAAGGATGGGGTAGTAGATCTTTATAAAGAAATGACTTATGCGCACGCTTATTATGCATCTGCTTTTGATAAAGGTGGTAAAACTAATTATTTAAAAACAGTGACAGGTGCATTTATTGATGGAAGAAAAATTATAACTGCCGCAAATGGTGAAAAATTGTCTTCTTCAGATTTAACAAAGATTCAAGATCTAGCTCAGGTAATTTGTTCTAATTGGGAACAGGTAATTGCTGAGGCAGTATTTAAATATGCTGGGTCTGTTTATAAAGACCTTGGAAAAGTAGAATCAGCACTTAAATCAGGTTCAGGTATGGATAAAGCATTATCAAAATACTTGAAACATTGGGGAGAGTTAAAAGGATTTGCCATGGCCCTTCAAGCTGGTCCTGATAATAGAAGTGATACTTTTAATAGGCTGAATAGAATGATGGGTTTCGGACCCTTAATGCCAAATCTTTCACAAGTAGTTGGCATTGATTCAGCTGGGAACTATATAAAGGATCAAGGATCTTCTATAGCTTATTACAAGCTGCATATGCTAAAAATACAAAATTTAGTTGGTGATCATTATGCACTAAAAGCAAGAGCAAATGATGCTACTGGTGGAATGGCTGCACTCATTGAAAAAATGGGTCCAAAAAAGTCAGCAGAAAACGACTAAACTTTTAAAAATAGTTGACCAGATTTTGTGATCTGGTCAACTGTATTTCATAATTATGGATCAATTTTATAATTTTATAGATTTTTTAACATCTAACTTTCTTGACCCTAAAAAGAGAGTATTCCTTGGTTATTTATTTTCCGGTTTTTTAATAGCTTTTTTGTGGGTTTTATTTGTAAAAAAAATTTCATTTAAACAGACATTTAGTTATATTTTTGATAAAAGAATTTATTTTGCAAAGTCTGCTATAAGTGACTATTTTCTTTATGCAATTAATCTTTTTGTGATGATAATTTTTTCTCCAATTTTATTATCACAATTAACAATTGCTACAATTATTTTTGAGTTTTTGCATACACAAGATTTTATGATCCCGATAGAAAATATTTTTGTTGTGTCGGTAATTATTCCAGTTGCATTTACTTTATGTTATTTCATTGTTGATGATTTTTCAAAATTTTTAGTTCATATGTTAATGCATAAAATTCCTTTTTTATGGTGTTTTCACAAAGTACATCATTCAGCTGAAGTGTTAACGCCGATAACAGTTTTCAGAACTCATCCAATAGAAGGTTTTATTTTTGTGTTAAGAAATGCAATTACTCAGGGTGCAGTAATAGGCATGTTTTATTTTATATCAAATGGCAATATAGATTTAGTGACAGTGTTGGGTGCTAACATTTTTTCATTCTGTTTTCACCTTTTTGGTTCAAACCTGAGGCACTCTCATATAAATATATGTTACTGGAGGTGGCTAGAACATGTGCTGATTTCTCCTGCGCAACACCAAATTCATCACTCTGTAAAAAAAATTCACCATGACAAAAATTTTGGTGTAACTTTTGCGTTTTGGGATTTAATTTTTGGTTCCTTGGTTTTTTCAAAAATTAATCAACAAATAAAATATGGCTTGAGCAAAAAAGAAAATTATATAAAGCATAACATATTTCAAATTTATATATTTCCGATAAGGGAATCACTGAATATTTTATTCACAATATTTAAAAAAAATATCATAAGATTGTGTAATTTTTTTCACGTATCAGTTTTTAAATTTAAAAAGGGCTTTTAAAATGAAGATCTTAAAAATAATAGTTAGTATATTTTTAATAATTAATTTTTCTCAAACGGCATTTTCAAAAGAGTTAAATATTTATTCTCACAGGCAACCTTATCTTCTAAAACCATTTTTAGATGCTTATACTAAAAAAACTAACATTAAATTAAATGTTGTATATGCTTCAAAAGGTTTGGCTCAGAGATTAGCCTCTGAAGGAAAAAATACGCCAGCTGATCTAATTTTAACTGTAGATATCGGACGGTTATATATTTATAAAGATAAAAATCTTTTAGCTAAAATTCATTCTAATATTCTTAACAAAAATATACCTAAACATCTTAGGAGTGATGATGGTACATGGTTTGGTTTATCAAAAAGATCTAGGGTGATAGCTGTATCCAAAACTTCTGTTAAAAAAGGTTCCATTAAAAGATATGAAGATCTTGCTAAACCTATTTGGAAAGGCAAAGTTTGTTCAAGACCAGGAAGCCATGTTTATAACCGGGCTTTAATGGCTTCATTGATAGCTGCACATGGATATGATAAGGCTTTGGAATGGGCGAAAGGATTTGTAAAAAACTTGGCTAAAAGACCGCAAGGGAATGATAGATCTCAAATAAAATCAATATTTTCTGGTGAATGTGAGGTTGTCATTATAAATCATTACTATTATGGAAAATTAACGTATTCAAAAGAAAAAGAGCATAAAGAATGGGCTAAATCAGCCAGAATAATCTTTCCTAATCAAGAAGAAGGAGATAGAGGAGCACATGTAAACATTTCTGGAGGTGGTGTAGTAAAACATTCAAAACGAAAAGCTGAGGCTACAAAGTTTTTAGAGTTTCTTGTAAGTGCTGAAGCTCAGAGCCTTTATGGTGAAGTTAATTATGAATACCCAATTAGTAAAAAATTTGATACACCTAAAAAATTGAAAGCTCTAGGTGAATTTAGAGAAGACAAACTTTTGATAGAAAAAATAGCAAAATTAGCTCCTAAAGCACAAGAAATTATTGATATTGTTTATTGGTAAAAATTTAAGATCCTGAAACAAAATAAGAAATTAGAGATCCACCTATAACTAGCCAGAGGATACCTTTTATTAAAAAAAATAAAAATGCTACTATCCCAAGGGTTCTTAATTTTTTTTTAAAAGAAAATTTAGACTGTTTGTCCGCCATTAATTTCAATTTCGGTTCCATTGACATATGAAAATGATTCTGAGCACATTGAATGAATAACTGAAGCAACTTCTTCAGGTTTTCCAAATCTTCCCATGGGTATACTTTTTAGCAAATTTTTACTATTGTCGCTAACCATGGTAGTTTCTATTTCACCTGGTGCTATTGCGTTTACTCTTATACCAAATTTACTAAGGTCTGAAGCCATTTCTCTGGTTAGAGACTTTAAAGCAGCTTTTGAAGTTCCATATGCAGGACCAGCAAATTCATGAACTGTGTCACTAGCTATCGATGTGACATTTATCACCATACCTTTGGCTAATTGTAAATTTTTAATCAGTGCTTTTGACATTAGAATTGGGGCAAAAAAATTAACATTAAAAACTTTTTGCCAAAGTTCAACCGGTGTATCAACAAAACTTAATCGTTTATTATTTTTGTCTTTTGGTGAAATTGCCGCATTATTTATTAATGCTTTGACAGGACGTCCATCTAGTAGTTTTGAGAGCTCACTTAATTTTTCATTAAGAGAATTTAAATCCTCTAAATCAATTTGAAAGTGATCTCTTTTATTTTGTTCCCATGGACATTGGGGAGCTACAGGTGTTCTAGAACAAGTAATTACTCTCCATCCATTGTCCCAGAATTTCTTGGATGTGGCGTGTCCAATTCCCCTGCTGCCGCCAGTTAATATTACAATTTTATCTTCCATATACCTATGATAATGATAATCATTATTAGAAAAATTACAAGAAATATTATTCTTGCATATTTACTTTCAAAATTATTGTTTTCTTATTTTCTTGCCGAATAGCTCTAAACGATGATCAACTAATTCATAACCCATTTTTAAGGCCACTTGTCTTTTCATCTCCTCAAGCTCTTCGTCTTGAAATTCAATAATTTCTCCAGTTTCTACGTCTACAAGATGTTCGTGGTGTTCGCCGGCTTCTTCATAGCGGGCTCTTCCATCACCTATATCTAGTTTTTCTATTATACCTGCTTCTTCAAACAGTTTAATTGTTCTGTAAACTGTAGCAATAGATATGGATTTATCCTTTTCTACTGCTCTTCGGTACATCTCTTCAACATCAGGGTGATCTTCGGAACTTTCTATAACTTCTAAAATAACTTTTCTAGGCAAAGTCATCCTTAAGCCAACTTTTAAACATTTGTCGTATAACTCTGGCATCTTGTCCTTTCTTTTAATTTAGAATAATTACAAATTAGAAAAAAAATACAAGATAAAAATAAACAGAATTCTTTAATTACTTAAAAATTTCTCAGGTTTTACATATTTATTTAATATAAATATTGGTATAAGACCAATAATAACTATTAATAATGCTGCAAATGCAGAATCCTCAAACATTTCATCCTTTGCATATTGATAGACATACGTAGAGAGTGTTTCAAAATCAAAAGGTCTTAGAATTAATGTTACTGGCAATTCTTTTGCAATATCAACAAAAGAAAGTATTCCAGCTATTAAAAGAGAAGGCTTTAAAATAGGAAAAATAATTTTTAATAGACTTTTTTCAAAACTATAACCTAAAGTGAGACTTGCATCCATCAAATTATTAGGAACTCTTAGAATCCCTGCATTAATTGCTCCGTATCCAATAGCATTAAATCTTGAAACATACGCAAAAATTAAAGCAACAAATGTTCCTATTAAGTTTGTTTCACCGAAAAATTCAAAACTTTGCATTGAGCTAAAAAAATATGTAGTTCCCAATGCTAACATCACACCAGGAAAGGCATAGCCAACACCAGCAGCAGTAGCAAAATATTTAAAGTTTTTATCTGTTTTATATTTTGTTGTTATTGCTAAAAATGTAGAAATAATAACAATAATTAATGCACTAACTGTTGCGATAATCAAAGTATTTGTTGCAATCTCAAATAAAGATAAAAAATTTTGTTCATTAAGTTTGCTTGAACATTGTTCTATTAAAATTAGAACAGGAATTAAAAATCCAAAAAAAATTGGAATTAAACAAAATATGATTGCTAAAAAACTTTGAAATTTGTTTAGATTATTTTTTAAGTATTTAATACTTTTTATTTGAGTGTCATAAAATTGTTTTCTTTTTCTAGCAGATAATTCAACACCTAAAAGAACAAATACAAAAGTGAATGAAAATAGTGCGACTTGTGATGCTGCGGCAAAATCATTCATGCCTAGCCATAAATTAAATATCCCTAGAGTAAGTGTTTCTACAGCAAAAAATTCTACAGTTCCAAAATCAGAGATTGTTTCCATTAATACAAGAGACAAACCTGCTACAATTGCAGGTCTGGCCATAGGAAGTCCTGCATGAAAAAAAGTAGATTTTCCATGTATTTTAGCTAATTCATATAAGCTTATGGGAGTAGATAAAAAAGAAATTTTTGAAATTAAATATATGTAGGGATACAAAACAAATGACATTACGAAAATTGCGCCACCCATTGACCGAATTTCAGGAAAAACATAATCTTTGGATGATTGAAAGTTAAAAATATTTCTTAATAAAGTTTGTATCGGTCCGCTATATTCTAAAAAATCTGTGTAACAATAAGCAACTATGTAAGCAGGTATAGCAAGGGGCAAAATAAGAGCCCATTCAATTATTTTAGAAAAAGGAAAGTCATTCTTGGCAATAATCCAAGCAGTAGACAATCCTATTAAAAGAGATGTGCATCCAACTCCTAATAAAAGTATTAGAGTATTAGAAATATAAATTGATAACTTTGTTGAAATTAAATGATTCCAGATAGAAAAATTAAACTCAAGGGAAGCCAAAAAAATTGAAATAATCGGACAAAGTAAAAGTATGATCATAATAGATGAAAAAAATAACCATTTATTATTAATGAACATAAACAAACGAGGTTTTGTCAAAGCCTTCAATTTAATTTCCTCCAATTGAATTTATATCAATTTTTTAAATTAATGTAATGATTTAAAAATTTATCTACCAGTTTCTTGCTTTATTATATAGGATATTTTTATTGAATTTAAAAATTGTAACCATCCTCTAATTTATGAAAAATTACGTAAGTCATTTAGAATGTTCTTTAACTGGGAAAAAATATAAAAAAAATATAATTCATGGTCTTTCCGATGTTGGGAAACCCTTGCTAGTAAGGTACCATTTAAATGAAATTAAAAATGATGTTGAAAAAAAATCATTATTCAAAAACACTGTTTCTGGTTTTTGGAGATATTCATTTCTATTACCCGTAGATGAAAAGTACAAAATATCACTTGGAGAAGTTGAAACGCCTTTAATAAAATTAAAAAATTCTTTAAAGGGTATAAAATTTAATGGTGAAGTATTAGTTAAGGATGAAGGTTTATTACCTACAGCTTCGTTTAAGGCAAGGGGACTTTGTTTAGCTGTTTCAATGGCAAAGCAATTAAATTTAAAACATCTTGCAATTCCTACAAATGGCAATGCAGGGGCTGCTTTAGCGGCATATGCTTCGAGAGCAAAAATTAAATCAACTGTATTTTGTCCAAATGATACACCTGAAATAAATATAAGAGAAATAAAGTCTCTAGGGGCAGAAACTTATTTGGTAAACGGTCTTATTAATGAATGCGGCAAACTAGTTTTTGAAGGTAAAGAAGAAGCAAAATGGTTTGATGTATCAACGTTGAAAGAGCCTTATAGAATAGAAGGAAAAAAAACTATGGGGTTAGAGCTTGCAGAACAATTTGAATGGGAATTACCTGATGTTATTTTTTATCCAACTGGAGGTGGGACCGGATTGATAGGGATGTGGAAGGCATTTAACGAATTATTAGAGCTAGGTTGGATAGACAAGTTGCCTAGAATGGTTGCAGTTCAAGCAGACGGTTGCGCTCCAATTTATAAAGCCTGGAAGGAAGGGAATGAATTTGCGGAATTGTGGGAAGGTGCAAAAACGGTTGCTGCAGGTATAAGAGTTCCAGTTGCAGTTGGAGATTTTTTGATAATTAGAGCAATCAATGAAAGTAATGGATTTTCAATTACTGTAAGTGATGATGAAATATTAAATTCGAGGCAAAGCGTATCTCATAAAGACGGAATGTTATTATGTCCTGAAGGAGCTGCAACGTTTGCAGCATTTAACAAGTCATTAAATCAGGGGTTAATTGAACAAAACGATAAAGTGGTTTTGTTTAACTGCGCTTCAGGATTAAAGTATCCACTTCCAGAAGTAAGTAACTTTGTAGACAAAAACTCTAAGATTAATTTTTCAGATTTTAAGCTTTAAGTCTTTATTCTTCAAATAGAGAAGCATCCATATTTGATTTATCTTCAAGAGAAAATTTTACTCCTTCAGTATATTTAATATTCTCAATCCAATCCATATTAAAGCCCTCTAAACAACCTACATTAACACCATACTCATCAGGCTTTGACCTTCTTTGATGATGAGTATTTACACCACATTTTTTACAAAAATAATGCTTGGCTATTTTAGAGTTCCACTGATAAATCTTTAAGTCTTCTTGACCAGAAATTAATTTAAATTGATCTAATTTTGCTGTAGTCATTACAAAACCTTTTCTTCTGCAATGAGAACAGTTACACCTCTTAAGGTCAGTCAATTTGCAGGAAAGTTGAAATTTTATTTTTCCACAATGACACTTGCCTTTTAAAGGTAATTGTAAATTATTTTTTATATTCATAAAAACTAAAAAGAGTATCCAAAATTATTATTTAATTCATTAGCAAGCTCATTACCCTTTTCTTTTGACATTGAAATCAATGGGGGTCTTACATTTGACCAAACTTCATCGCCAGTCTTTTTTGCTAAAAGTCTTTTTTGAGCTGGTATTGGAGCATAATCTTGAAATAGCAATCTTACACTTTTTACTTTTTTATGTAATTCTTCAGCGTTATCCCATTCTTTTTGGTGACATAGGTCAATTACTCTTGCTATGTCTGAAGAGTTCAAATTTGCTGTAGCTGAAATACATCCAGGTGCTCCTAATTTAATGGCTTCTATGACGGGGAGTTCTGCACCTGGGTAAACTATTAATTCTTCGATATTTAGTAATGCTTCCGTATTTTTCCAGTCGCCTGAACTGTCTTTTATCCCTACTATAATATTTGGAAAAGTTTGTTTAAGCTTTTTAACTAAATCAATAGACAAACCAACACCAGATACTTGAGGTATATGATAAAGATATATTTTTAAATTTGGATGATTAATACCTTCTATAAGTTTTTCAAAATATTGAAATAGTCCCTCGTCAGACATTCCTTTAAAATAAAAAGGTGGTAAAGTCATTATTCCATGACATCCTAAATCTAAAGCATGCTTACTCATTTTTATTGTATCTGGTAAATTACATAATCCTGTACCAGGTATCAATACATTTGGATCAATTCCAGTATCAATCAATCCTTTAAGGGCTTGAATTCTTTCATCGTTTCCTAAAGATAATGCTTCACCAGTAGTTCCAAACGGTGCAAGACCTGAACATCCACTAGTAAGTAAATCTTTAGCTAAGTCATTGTACAAATTTTGATTAAAACTTAAATCATCATTAAATGGTGACAAGATCGGTGCAATTAAACCTTTTATCAAAAAATCCTCCATCAAATAGATTAGATTAGATTAACTTTTTTCTTTTACCAACCTTTTTATTTTGGGATAAATATATTTTTGTGCGATTGATAAGATGACGATCACCATTGTTAATCTTAATAAATGATGTGTAATCACAAAAGCGGGTTCTATGTGCAAAACTGAAGCAATTAAGCCCATTTCGTTGACACCTCCAGGTGCAAAAGCAAGTATCATAGCTTCAGGTTTAATATCACCAATAAAATTAGTTATAAATAAAAATGGTATTAGTGAAATTAGCAAACATACGACTATACTTGCAGCATGAACAACGTATTTTTTTGCGATAAGCCAAGACAATCCATTAAAGTTGCTCCCAAAAAAACTTCCTACAATTAATTGGGCAATTATAAAAATTAAAATAGGAACATTTAATTCATAAATTTCAAATATGCTAAGAAGACTGCTCAAAATCAAAGGACCAAATAACCTGGGTCCAGGTATTTTTAAAATTTTTCCGATCTTTAATCCCATAGGAACAATTAGTAACAGTATTAAACAATCTATGAATTGTATTTCTAAATTTGGCCATGAAGGTTCTCTTTCAAAAGAACCTGGAAACAGAGAAAGAATTAAAAAAGGAACTGTAAAAACTGTTAAGAAAATTCTTATCATATGAATGATACCAACTTGTTTTGCATCAGCACCACAAGATTCAGCTCCCAAAACCATTTCTAATAAACCACCTGGCGAAGCAATGAAAAATGCTTCCGGAACTTCTATTTTTCTAAATTTTACCAGGAAGAAAAATGTTATTAGGTAAGCAAATGGAACATATACTATTAATAATGTTAGAGATAAAATCCAAATATCTAAGTTTTCCAATAATGATTGGTTAAAGGATGTGCCTAGCCATACCCCTATGATGCCAATAAAGGGGTTTCTAAAATCTGATGGAATTTTTACTTCAATTTTAAACAAGGCTCCTATAGCAATTATAAAAGCTGGACCAAGAACCCATGGAAGGGGTAGTAATAACATATTAAAAATAACCCCACCGATAGATCCTATTAGAAGGGTTTTGATTATCAATTTGGCTGAATTTTTTATTTTATTTTCCTAAATTTAGTTAACATGTTATATTGATTTTTTCTCCTTGCAAATATTAAAATTTAATGGGTTAGAATGACATTTGAAAATAAATTAAAACAAAAACTTATTAATCGTGAAAAGGCACTTGGTTGCTGGACGAGTTTAGATAATGAAATCACTTCAGAAATTCTTGCTCATGTTGGGTTTGATTTTTTGTTAATTGATCATGAGCATGGTTACGGTGATGCAAGAGGTATAACCAGACAATTACAATCTTTAAAACAAACAGAATGTTCTGCATTGGTACGCATGCCCAAAGACGATGAAGTGTATGTTAAAAAGTCTTTAGATACTGGTGTTAATTGTTTAATGTTCCCTGCAGTAAATACTAAAAAAGAAGCTGAAAATATTGTTGAAATGTGTAGGTATGCCCCTGGTGGTTATAGAGGCATGGCTCCTGGGATGATAAGAGCTACAAATTATGGAATGGATATCAAGAATTATTTTGAAAGAATTGAAGAAGAATTATTGATTGTTTGTCAAATTGAAACTGCAGAGGGAGTATCGAACATTGAAGATATTGGTAAAATTGATGGGGTTGACATGCTTTTCATTGGCCCTATGGATTTATCTACAAGTATAAATAAATTTGGGAAATTTGAAGATCCTTTGTTTATAGACACAATTGAAAAAGCAAAAGAAGGGATTTTTAAAACTGGTAAATTTTCTGGAATAATACCTTACGGTAAATATAGTTGGCAAGAACTACTAAATTTAGGATTTGATTTAACGACAGCGGGAACAGAAATTTCTATTTTAAGAGATGCAACTATGTCAATATTAGATGACTTTAAAAAGTTAAAATAAATTAAAATCAATTGAAAGTTTGGGTTAAAATAAAAAGAGGATGATTTATGAAAACAATAGATAAGCAAATAAGAGTTCATGCTATTGAAGCTGAGACTTTAATAAAAGAAATATTTGAAAAAAAATCATGTGAATCCAATGAAGCAAAAACTATTGCACAAAGATTATGTTTATCAAACTTAAAGGGTCACGATAGCCATGGTATTGTTCGAGTTCCAAGGTATGTAGATTGGATAGATGAAAAGAAAGTTTATCCTAATAGAGAACATAATATTCTTTTAGATTCTGGACCGTTAGCAATCATTGATGCCAACCAGGGATTTGGTCAGGTAATGGGAGAAAAGTCTGTTGAAGAAGGTGTAAAAAGGTCTAAACAACATGGCGTATCATTAGTTGGATTAAAAAACTCTGGTCATTTAGGTAGAATTGGAGATTGGTCTGAACTTGCTGCTGATGAATCTGTTGTTTCATTGCATTTTGTAAATGTGAGAGGAAGTTTGCTTGTTGCACCATTTGGAGGTTCTGATAGGAGAGGAAGCACCTCACCACTATCAATTGGTGTCCCTGTAAAAGGTGAGGAACATATTATTTTAGATATGGCTACATCTACCGTCGCTGAGGGTAAGGCACTTGTTGCTCAAAAAGGAGGAAAAAAGTTACCTATAGGAGCTTTGGTCGATCAATTTGGAAACTTAACAAATGATACGGAAGCGTTGTATGGCAAAATAGGTTCAAATGATGTGCCTGATCCAGATAAAGGACCTGGAGCAATAACGGCATTTGGTATGCATAAAGGGTTTGGTATAAATTTTATGATGGAGGTGCTCGGAGGTGCCTTGACAGGTAATGATGTGTGTGGAGTAAGTCATGATGAAACCAGACCTTTTGCGAACGGGATGTTATCAATATACATTGATGTGGAAAAAATTGTGGATATTAATTATTTTGCGAGTGAAGTAAAATCATATTCAGATTTTGTTAGGTCTTCACCACCTGCTAAAGGCGTTGAAAAAGTTATGATCCCAGGAGATAACGAAAAAAATATATACAAAGATAGGTTTAATAATGGAATTCCAATTGCACAAGAAGCTTGGGATCTTATAAAACTTACAGCTGAAAAAATAAATGTGGATGCTATTGATAGATTTGACAAAGCAATAATTAAATAATTTTTTATAAAATATTTTTTAAAAATTGTACTATGTTTTTTTTGTCTTTAAATTTAGATTATAGAAAAATATTGAAAGTATAGTTTTGAAAACATCTTTAAAAAAAAATTTTTTAGTTGTGAATGGACAGAAGCACCAAATCAAAAATCTTGATTATGATATTACCCTTTTGGATTGGATAAGGACAAGGTTAAATCTGAAAGGCACAAAAGAGGGTTGTAATGAAGGTGATTGCGGGGCTTGTTCAGTTTTAACTATAGATAAATCTCATAAAATCCCTAAAGCTATTAATTCCTGTCTTGTAAGATTAGGTCAAGTGATAGGTAAAAACATTTACACAATAGAAGGTATTGGAAATACAAAAAAATTGAATCCAATTCAGAAATCTTTTGTTAATAATAATGCTTCACAATGTGGATTTTGCACACCAGGTTTTGTAATCTCTTCTTCCACATTGTTTTATTCTGATAAAAAAATTGATGATGAAACTATTCACGATACCTTATCAGGAAATTTGTGCAGATGTACTGGTTATTCTCCAATTGTTAAAGCAATAAAACAAATTAAAAATACAAAATTACATTCACCTAAATTTGTTGATGCAGATAATTCTGAAGAGATTGAAATTGGAAAAGCAAGTTATTTTCACCCAAAAAATCTTAAAAGCTTAACTTTAATTCTTAAGAAAATAAAAAACTTTAGATTTTTGTCAGGCGGTACTGACATAAATCTTGAAAGAGCTGTATATACCCCTGATAAAAAAAATTATATTTGCTTAGAAAACATTTCTGAACTTAAAAATTATAAGAAAAGTGTTAATAAGGTTGTACTTGGGGCATCTATTTCTTTAGAAGACTTAATTGACATAATTAAAGATAAGTTTCCTGAAATAATTCATATACTGAAGAGATTTGGATCTCCTCTGATAAGAAACCAAGCTACAATTGCTGGTAACATATGTACATCTAGCCCTATAGGAGACTTAGCTCCTATTCTACTTGTATTAGAAACCAAAATAAATACATTTGGCGTAAATGGAGAAAGGTTAATAAATGTAAAAAATTTTTTCAGTGGTTATAGAAAAAATACTTTAAAGAAAAATGAAATCATTAGAAGCTTTGAGATTCCATTTATAAAAAAAAATTATAAATTATTTTGTTGGAAATTTTCTAAAAGATATGACCAGGATATTTCAACAATGTCTCTAGCTATATTAATAAAACTTGAGAAAAATGTTATTAGTGATATTAAAATTTCCGCTGGGGGTGTTGCTGAAAAACCATTAATCTTAGTAAAATTTTCAAATTTAATGATTGGAAAAGATTTAGCTAATGGGATCGATTTAGCTATCAACAATGTTGAGAATATAATTTCACCTATATCTGATTTAAGAGGTTCATCAGATTACAGGATAAATTCATTTAAAGGGGCTTTGAAAAAATTGGAAAAAAGTCTGGTAAGAGGTGTTCAACCTTCTTCAATTATGGAAGTTGTTTAAAAAATGAAGTTAGACAAGACATTTCAAGTAGGTAAAAACTTTGAACATGACTCCGCTATTAGACATGTTACTGGCGAAGCAATTTATATTGATGATATGCCAGAAGATAATAAACTTATGCATGCAGCCTTAATAACTTCAAAACAAGCATATGCAAAAATTAAAAAAATTGATTTTTCAAAGTTAAAAAATCTACCATTTGAGACATTTGTATTTACAGCTAAGGATATTCCTGGAAAAAATGATATAGGGCCAATTTTTGGTGATGAACCGATATTAGCAGATAATATAATCTCTTACTTTGGTCAGCCGGTTGGAGTTGTTGTTGCTGATGATTATCAAAAAGCAATGTATGCAGCAAATCTTGTTGAAATCAAAATAAGTTCTCTTGGTGAACCGATATTAAGTATTGATGACGCATATACAAAAAAATCTTTTCTGTCTGCTCCTATGGAAATAAGGATAGGTAATTCAAAAAAGGCAATTAAAAACTCAAAACATACTTTAGAGGGTAATTTGTTGATAGGTGGGCAAGATCATTTTTATTTGGAAAGTCAAATTTCTTTGGCAGTACCAAATGAGAATGAAGAGATGACTATATGGTCAAGCACCCAACACCCTACAGAGGTGCAGCATGGTGTAGCAAATGTTTTAAATCTTCCATCAGCAAAAATTGATTGTAAAACGAGACGATTAGGTGGTGGTTTTGGTGGCAAAGAAAGTCAAGCAACAATTTTTGCAGGTGTTGCAGCTTTATCAGCTTATAAACTAAACCGCCCTGTAAAATTGAGGTTAGATCGTAAAACTGACATGACTGTAAGTGGAAAAAGACATAACTTTAAAGTTAATTATCAAATAGGATTTGAAAAAAATGGAAAAATTAATGGTCTTGAAATTGTTTTATTAAGTAATGGAGGAAATGTATTGGATTTGTCAGGACCTGTGATGACGCGTGCATTAACTCATTTAGACAATTGCTATTCGTTTAAGAATTTTAGGGCTAAGGGATATATTTGTAAGACAAACACTGTTTCTAATACTGCCTTTAGAGGTTTTGGGGGACCTCAAGGCATGCTGGCAATTGAAAATATTTTGGATCATGTTTCAAATTTTCTAAAAGTTCCTTTAGATAAGGTCAGAAATAAGAATTACTATAACAAAAAAAACGGTCTAAAGACACCTTATGGACAAGTTATTAAAAATTCAAAACTTAATGATGTTGTGAGAGAGATTATGGATTTTAGTAATTTTAATCAAAGACAAAAAGAAATTAAATTATTTAATAAAAAGCAATTAGAAAAAGGTCATTTTTTAAGAAAAGGTTTGGCGATGATGCCTGCAAAGTTTGGTATTTCATTCAACAAACCATCTTTAAATCAAGCCGGTGCATTAATCCATGTTTACTCTGATGGATCTATTCGGTTGAACCATGGTGGAACAGAAATGGGACAGGGTTTATTTGTAAAGGTTGCTCAAGTTGTTGCAGAATGTTTTGGAGTTTCATTAAATAAGGTCCATATAACTGCAACAAATACTGGAGAAGTACCAAATACCTCTGCAACAGCCGCTTCTGCTGGATCGGACTTGAATGGAATGGCAGCATGGAACGCCGCTTTAAAAATTAAAAGTCGAATGAAAAATTGTGCTAAAAATTTCTTTGAAAAATCTGCTGAGAAAATTGTTTTTAGAGATAATTATGTAATTTGTGGAAATAAGAATATATCCTTTGAAGAATTAGCAAAAAAATGCTGGGAAAATAGAATTTCACTTTCATCTACAGGTTTTTACAAAACCCCTAAAATAAATTGGAATCAAAACAACCTTAAAGGTAGACCATATTTTTATTATACTTGGGGAGCTGCGGTTTCTGAGTCCTTAATAGACATAAGCACAGGTGAAAGTAGAATTTTAAAAGCTCATATAATTGAAGATTGCGGTAAATCCTTAAATGAAGCCATTGATATTGGTCAAATTGAAGGAGGATTTGTTCAAGGGTTAGGTTGGCTGACATGTGAAGAATTATATTTTAACAATGCAGGGAAATTGCTAACTGTTGGACCATCAACCTATAAAATTCCAGGTAGTAGAGATGTTCCATCTGAATTCCATGTTAAGCTTTTAGAAAATACGTTTAATGAAGAAAAAACCATTTTTAGATCAAAGGCAGTAGGTGAACCACCTTTGTTACTCGCAATTTCACATTTTTTAGCTTTGAAAAACGCTTTATCTTCTGTTTCAAAAAGTTCTGATACATTGACATTAAATGTACCTGTTACCCCAACAGAATTATTAAGAGCTATAAATTAAGCTAAACATGTTAATCAATTTTTAATAAAATTTATATCAATTGTATAATTTTACTATATATTGTGGTTGCCGAATATTATTTTAACAATATATAGAGGAGGTAATATGGCTAACTTGGGCAATGTATCAGCCGAAGATCTAAAAAATCCGGATTATGTTCCCCCGATGGGAGCAGGGATAACACTTGGTCTTCAGCATGTGCTGGCTATGTTTGTAAGTAATTTTACACCAGCCATTATAATAGGAGGTGCTGCAGGTTTTGCATTTGGAAGTGCTGATGCAGTATTTTTAATACAAATGTCTATGCTTTTTGCTGGCATAGCAACTCTTTTCCAAACTATTGGGTTTGGACCCGTTGGCGCAAGGCTACCTGTAATGCAGGGAACAAGTTTTGCATTTATACCTGTCATGATACCGGCAGTAAAAACAGCAGGTTTAGGCGCTTTGTTTGGTGGTATCGTTATAGGAGGTCTATTTCATGCTTTTTTAGGAACTATAATAGGTAGGATTAGACATTGGTTTCCACCATTAGTTTCAGGTTTAATTATATTAGCTATTGGAATATATCTAATACCTGTTGGTATCAAGTATGCTGCAGGTGGAGCTGCTGATTTTCAAATGAAGAACCCTGCTTGGGGTGGTATGTCACATTGGGGTCTTGCAATTATAGTAATTTTGTCATCATTCTTTTTAAAATTTTGGACTAAAGGAATAATGTCGAGTGCAGCAGTTTTAATAGGTATGTTGATAGCTTATGTGATAGCTGCCCTAATGGGAAATGTAAATTTTTCTGGAGTTGAAAAAGCAGCTTGGTTTGCTATTCCTTCCCCTTTGAAATATGGTTTTGATATAAATATTGGCGTAATTATAGCCATATGCCTAATGTCTATCGTAAGTGCAATTGAGACAGTAGGTGATATATCTGGTATAGCAAAAGGTGGAGCTGGAAGAGAGGCGAGTGATGATGAAATCAAAGGTGGAACTTATGCTGATGGTTTTGGAACTGCTCTAGCTGGGATTTTTGGCGGATTACCTAACACAAGCTTTAGTCAGAATGTAGGTTTGATTTCAATGACAGGTGTAATGAGTAGAAGAGTTGTAACCATTGGTGCAATTTTTCTAATAATTTGTGGTTTAGTACCAAAGATTGGAGCACTTGTTTCATCAATGCCAATATCAGTCCTAGGTGGTGGTGTAATCGTAATGTTTGGTATGGTTGCAGCAGCAGGAATCAATATGTTGAGTTCTGTTAAATGGGATAGAAGAAACATGATGATTTTTGCAATATCACTCTCCATTGGTTTTGGTTTGCAAAAGGTTCCAATGGCTATGCAGCACCTTGATGGAACAATGAAGCTATTAATGACATCTGGTTTATTACCAGCTGCAGTTATTGCTGTTGTTTTAAATCTTATTTTACCTAAAGAATAGAAATAAAAAGTCTTATATTTCTGTTTAAAATTGATATAATACACCGTTCTTCTTGGACGGTGTATTTTTTTATTTATGAAAACATTACTTATCAAAAATGCTAGTCATATAATGACTATGGATGACAAAGAAAATGAATTAACAAATTCATCAATTTTTTGTAGATCAGGAATTATAGAATGGGTTGGCGATTATAAAAACTTAAATGAAAAAGTGGATCATACAATAGATGCTAAAGATTTAATTGTTATTCCAGGCTTGGTAAATACCCATCATCATTTATTTCAAAATTTAACAAGAGTTTATCCTAAAGCACAAGACAAACCACTCTTTGGTTGGCTAACTACTCTTTATCCAATTTGGCAAAACATAATACCATCTGATATTTATATTTCTTCACTTATTGGCATGGCAGAAATGGTTTTAACAGGATGTACTACGACCAGTGATCACCAGTACTTGTTTCCAAATGGATCAAAATTAGAGGATCAAATCGAAGCTGCTAAGTTGGTTGGTTGCAGGTTTCACGCTGCAAGAGGTTTTATGAGTGTAGGGGAGAGTCAAGGAGGCCTTCCACCTGATAGTTTAGTAGAGGATGAAGAATCAATTATTAAAGATTGTCAAAGAGTTATTGAGAATTTTAATGATGATAAAAAATTTTCTATGCTTAAAGTAGTTTTAGCTCCGTGTTCCCCATTTTCTGTAAGTCAAAACTTAATGAAAATTACTGCAGAGATGGCACGAGAGTACTCTGTTTCTCTTCACACGCATCTAGCAGAAAATGATGAAGATATAGAATATTCAAAATGTCATTTTGACATGAGACCAGGCGAGTATGCAGAAAGTCTAAATTGGTTAGGAGATGATGTTTGGCATGCACATTGTGTAAAATTGAATGACAACGAATCAGATTTATTTGCTAAAACCAGAACAGGAATAGCACACTGCCCAACATCGAACATGAGGCTTGCAAGCGGCATTGCACCTGTTAGACAATGGATTGATAAAGGTGTTAAAGTAGGCTTAGGTGTAGATGGATCAAGTTCTAATGATAGCGGTCATCTTCTTAATGAATCGAGGCAAACTCTCCTACTTCAAAGATTAAAATATGGTGCTGATAAATTTAATGGTAGAGAAGCTTTAAGATTAGCTACTAAAGGCGGTGCTAAAGTTTTGAATAGAAATGATATCGGAGAAATTTCTGTTGGAAAAGCTGCTGATTTTGCGATTTATGATTTAAAACAAATTGATTTTTCTGGCACTTCATCTGATCCAATAGCTGCTCTTGTTTTTTGTGGTCCAGTAAAAACAAAATTCACAATTTGCAATGGAAATATTATTTCTGAAAATGGACATATGAAAAAATTTGATCTCAATTTATCTCTTGAGAAACACTCTTCAGCATCAAATCGGCTTATAAATAATTAATCAATACAAAAATGTTCATCTGAATTAAAATTATATTCACTAAGGTTTTTATTTTTTTCTTCAAGATCATTGATCCGATCAACAACCCAAAAGTCTTGTTTTTTCAAAACTAATAAGGGGTGATGCCATGTATTTTTATTATATGTTAGACCTGTACTTCCGTTTACTGAAAAACATCGTAACGAACTCAAGTCAGGTAAACTAGTATTTTCTAAAGCAACAACTGTTAACCAATTAAAATCCTGAATAGGTAAAAATGTTTGAGTAGCTAAAGGATGTTTTTCCATTATTTTTATTAATATAGGTCTAGGTCTTGGAGTTCCTTCAAAAATTG
>Ga0115011_10000968_pt1 | contig 21306 bp, 11 predicted proteins | sample TroAtlMetagenome_2_FD_88705 | JGI IMG/M metagenome (GOLD analysis project Ga0115011, IMG submission 88705) | Marine eukaryotic phytoplankton communities from Atlantic Ocean - Tropical Atlantic ANT8 Metagenome | ecosystem: Environmental > Aquatic > Marine > Oceanic | place: Tropical Atlantic...
CCCCAGTTTCACGTTTTCATCGGCAACCCGGTGTTCACCCTGAAAAATCTCTAAACGGACGACAGACTGGTGATCTGCCGCTGTCGTGAATGTCCGCGTTTGTTCGCATGGGATGGGTGAATTTCGCTCGATGATCACATCGAAAAGGCCGGCGACCGTTTTCACGCCGAGGGACATGGGGGTCACGTCCAATAGCAGCGGCTGCATGCCGGTCATGGGATGGGAAAAAACATCGGATACCAGACTCGAACCTTGAATGGCCGCCCCCACCGAAACGACCTCGTCGGGATGCAGGTCCGTCATCGGAGGTTGACCGAAACGCGCGCCCACCATCTCTTGGACCATCGGTAATTGGGTCATTCCACCCACCAAGACGACGCCATCCAAATCAGTATGATTCAACCCTGCGTTGGCCAAAGCCTGATCGCAGATTTCGAAGGACCGTTTGACGATGTCGCCGCAAAAGCGGGCCAAGTTTTCACGTTCGATCTGGAATTTGAGGTCGTAGGTGCGCCCTTCATCGTCATAGGCCAACTCTTGAACGTTGACGATGACTCGGTCCCGCTCCGATAGCTCCATCTTGGTGCGTTCCGCCACCAGCTTGAGTCGACTCCGCGCCAGGACATCCTGCTCGATGGAGAACCCGTGTGTCTTTTCGAAGGCCAAGAACATGTATCTGGCGAGTCGATAGTCGAAGTCATCGCCTCCCAGATAGGTGTCGCCGGCCGTGCCGATGACCTCGAAAATGTCGCCTTTGACTTCCAATAAGGTCAGATCGAAGGTGCCGCCGCCGAAGTCGTAGATCGCCAAACGCGCTTCGATGTCTTTGCCATATCCGTAGGCCAGTGCCGCAGCGGTGGGCTCGTTGAGCACGCGCAACACCTCGAGACCGGCCAACTCTCCGGCCAATTTGGTCATTTGGCGTTGTACGTCATTGAAATTCGCCGGCACCGTAATGACGGCTTGATTCACGGCGCAGCCCAAATAGGCCTCGGCAATGTCTTTGAGGCGACGGAGCACCATGCCGCTAATTTCGGGCACGCTATACCGCTGGCCCCTGACCCCAATGACCGGTGCGCGTTGCTTTCCTTCTAAGACCTCGTAGGCAAATTGTTGGCGGGCGAGCATACATTCGGGACTGTCGAAAGCACGTCCGATGAGACGTTTGGTGGACGAAATGGTGCTCGTGGGATCGACCACAGCCTCTTCGCGAGCCCCATTGCCTACCACCACCGAGCCATCCTCCAAGAAGGCCACCATCGAGGCCTGGAGCCGCTCGCCACTCTCGTCGGGAATGACGTGTACTTGTCCGTCTATCATCACGGAGACGCACGAATTCGTGGTCCCGAGGTCGATGCCGATTACGGGCGCGGAACTGCTCAACGGGTTTCTCCCGAGCGCTGTGTGGTTCAGGTAATCGTAGGGGGCTCTGTGACGCTGCGCAACGTCCGCGCGAACCGCGGGTTGACGGGTGGGGGGCCCATCCCTAGACTAGCGCGAACCTCTCACCCGCCTTCGGCGGTGGAGGCTTCGGGCTGTCGTTCCGTGCGCCTTTCTCTCTTCGCCCCTTCGGCGGTGTCTTCTGGACGCCGCCCCGAGGGCTTCACTCCGAAAAGCGCTCGCTTCGAAATCAGGCCGTTGCCTCCTCGTACATCGGTGAGACAAAGAACACGTTCGTCGACCGTCCTTTGCGTTTAGGGCGCAGTCGGTACGACGGGCCGATGTCGGATATGAACCGACCAATTGGGTGCTTTGATGCTTGAGACGATCAGTAAGGGATTTCGCTCCGTAAAGAATCGCTTCCAGGGGAAGCGTGAACTCACGGAAGCCAATATCGAAGAGGCGCTGCGCGAGATCCGGGTGTCCCTCCTCGAAGCCGACGTCGACTTTAAAGTCGTCCGCGGTTTTATTGGCCGGGTCAAAGAGAAGGCGCTGGGCGAGGTCGTCAAGATCAAAGCCTCGACCGGCAGTCGACAGCTCGAGGTCACGCCGGGTGACCACTTCGTCAAGATCTGCCAAGACGAACTCGAGGCCCTCATGGGCCCGGTCGACACCTCGCTGAATTACGGGGCTAAGGTCACCAAGATCATGATGATCGGGCTTCAGGGCTCGGGTAAGACCACGACCACCGGTAAGCTCGCTCGTTTCTTGATCGACCAAGGTCGGAAGCCTCTTTTGGCCGCTGCGGACATTTATCGACCGGCCGCCATCGACCAATTGAAGGTCTTGGGTGAGCGTCTGGATGTGCCGGTTCACTATGAAATCGGCGCCCAACCGCCGGACATTTGCGTCGGGGCCGTGGATTTGGCCCGCAAGATGGGCCGTGACGTGGTCATCTTCGACACCGCCGGTCGACTCGCTATCGATGAGCAGTTGATGGGTGAGTTGGGCGAAATCAAGGAGCGCACCAAGCCAGAGAACACCATTCTCGTGGTGGACTCCATGATCGGTCAGGACGCAGTTCGGACCGCCAAGAGCTTTGACGAGCGCATCGGTATCAGCGGCTTCGTGATGACCAAGCTCGACGGTGATGCCCGCGGTGGTGCCGCCCTCTCGATCAAGGCGGTCACGGGCAAGCCCATCAAGTTCTTGGGGATGGGGGAAGACCTCGACGCTCTCGAAGAGTTTCGCCCCGAAGGCTTGGCCAGTCGAATCATGGGATTCGGCGACATCGTCGGTCTCATGGACGACTTTGGTAAGGTCGTCGACGAAGAAAAGGCAGAGGAAGACGCCAAGAAACTCCTCAGCGGCAACTTCGACATGTGGGACTTTCTGGAGCAAATCCGAACCATCAAGAAGATGGGCTCTCTCTCGGATTTGTTCGAGAAACTGCCTTTCTTTAGTGATGGGCTCCCCGAGGGCGCCCAGGTGGATGACAAGGCCCTCGTCCGCATCGAGTCCATCATCCAGTCCATGACCAAATCCGAGCGCAAGGAACCAGAGCTCATCGAGCGACAACCCAGCCGGGCTCAGCGAATCGGGAAGGGTTCTGGGAACGATCCCAAAGAGGTCGTCTCGCTCATCGGCCGCTTCAAGGGCATGCGTAAGATCATGGGGGCCATTGGCTCTCCGGGGGGTGGAAATCTCCTCTTCAAGCTCCCGGGCTTCAAGCAATTCGCTCAAATGCAGCAACTTCGCGGCATGGATATGGGCGATGTGATGGGGCAGTTCGGTGTCGACGGCGGCGCGCCCGCAGGCATGCCGGGGATGCCGGGGATGCCGGGGATGCCGGGAATGCCCGGGATGCCACCGCCCGAGATGATTCACGACATGTTGCCCGGTCTACCGCGTGGCTATCTCCCGCCGGGGACGCCGTCCGCGGGGCCCAAGAGTAGTAAGCGCATCGCGAAGCAAAAGACCAAATCTCGCAAGAAGAACAAACAAGCACGAGCGAGCCGGCGGAAGCAGCGTAAGAAGTGAGCGAAACCACGGTCGAGCCAGAGGCTACCGTGGAGCGGTGTCTGCTGCACACCGAGGCAGTCGCCGTCGCCCGCTGTGTAGGCTGTGAAAGAGCTGTTTGCGTCAAGTGCCTCAAGCGCGATGACGATGGCCTGGTTCAGTGCGTTCAATGTGCTGAGGGGGCTCAAGTCGACCTCGCGTACTTGTATGCCCAACGGGCCAAAGAAGTCGCGGCTTCGGCGACCACGGATGCAGAGACGGCCACCGCATCGATACCGGCTGATGAGCTGATTCCTTGGGAAGCGCCGCGGACGACGTCAGATGCCCAGGCTTTCGGTCGTACGACCATGGAAGCTCTGCTCAGCCCCAATCGCTATATGGCGCGGATTCCCTGGGTTCGAGGTGAGCTCCAAAATCCTTTGATGTACGGCCTGTTGGCGGGATGCATTGGCCAGATGGCCTCCATTCTTCAACTGATCAATACGCCGGAACTCATTCAGATTCCGGGCATTCGTCTATCGGATGAGGCCCTCACCGGTTTCTTGCTTTTGTCTCTGCCGTTGATGCCGCTGCTTTTATTGATCGGTCTCTTCTTCAAGTCGTGGCTGGCCCACAAGTTGATGGGCTTCATGGGTGAGCGCGCAAACCCCTTCGAGGCGACGTTTCGAGTGTTCTGTTACGCGGAGGCCGCGGCTGTCTTGCTCCTGGTCCCCGTGGCGGGTCCATACGCCGCGATGTTCTTCTCGGTGTTTCTACTGCTGACTGGGCTGCGCCATGCGCAAGGCGTGGGTTTCTTGACCAGTATCGTGGCCTTAGCCCCCGTCCTGCTCTTTGGCAGTATGCTACGCTGAATGCCATCGCGTCCCGCGATTTTAGAGATATTTCAGCAGCTTCTTCTTGGCCACTTCTTCGGGTGAGAGGTCGGCCTTTTTCTTGTCTCGGTCATCCTTGGCTTTGAGCAGTTCGACGGTCTGCAGGCGCAGTTGCTCGAGGTATTTCTCGGCCTTCTCGATTCTCTTCTCAGAGAGATAGTGGAGGCGGATGAACCCTCGTTCCTTCTCCGTGGCGCGACGACGGAGCATGGTCACCATGCCTTCTTTGAGGTCCCACTCCAGCCGATTCCTTTGGGCCAACTCTACCTCTGTCGTCGTGTCATCGATGGGCTCTCCATACTTTTCGACCATCAGCCCCACCAAGCTCTCGGCGTTAGACCCGTCTTTGACTTCGTAGGGGACGCGGATGACCACTTCATAGAGGCCATCATCGAAGAATCGAAGCGCCACCCGTGAGCGCAGGCCGAAGATGTCCATCCAGTGAACGAAGGCCTGAACTTTACGCTTGGGATTCCATTTTCGATCAAAGGCGCGGACGGCGAGGCGGCCGCCCTTCTTTGCTTTGGCGACTCCGTCTTCGTAGCGGACTTGAATCGCCATGGCTTCGAAGTTTGCTTCCTTGGTTTCTTCATCGGCCGTCATCTTCTTGAAGACCCGCTTTACCGATTTGATCGATGTGCCCCATTTGAACTGGCCGTAGCCTTCGAAAACCTGTTGGGCCTTGGCCTTTTTGGCTTTCTCCTTTTCTTTGTTTTTGACGAGCACCACAGCCCGGTTGATGTAATCCAAGCGTCCGAAACTCTTCTTGAGGTACGGGTTTCCATTGGCAGCGATTCGGTCTTGAATCGGGCCATTACCGCGTGGTCGGGCATCCCCATAGCCGGCGTAGAGGGCCTGCACGATCTTCATCGACTGTGGGCTCACCCGCCCGATGGGGGCAAAGCCCAAACCGTCGAGGTTGGTGTTATTGACCGCATTGATGAAGAACTGGGTCGTGCGAGTATTCGCTCCGGCGGTGGCGAAGCTGACTGTGCCCTTGAGGTTAGACTCCACCACAGGGTCGTCTTTGATGGGGGCGTTATCCCAAACGCGATTGATTTCGGGATCTCCGTGGATGCCCGTCTGCGCCATGAACCCTTCGATGACCCGAAAGAAGGCGACATTGCTATAATAACCGGCGCGCACCAGATTGTATAAACGGTCCGCTCCCCGGGGTGACCAGCCGCGAAAAACCTCGATGAGGATCTCACCTTTCGTGGTCTCGAATCGGACTTTGTATTTGGCCGGTGCGATCAGTTTGGCCTTGGAGGGATCCTTCAAGACGTCCGGCACAATGGGCTCGAAGTCACCAGTCGTTTTACGTTTGACGCTGATCGGAATTGATTTTCGAGAGGGGGCGGCGACCGTACCGTCAGAGGCTGTCATGAACCCACCGTCAGCGGGTTCCATGAGGCCGCCATCGGCGGGCTCCTCGTAACCGGTGGGCCCACCCCCATCAGGAGGCTCGGTGAATCCACCAGGTTGAGCGCGGGGTCCATCCAATAGCGGAGTGACCGCAATAAAGGCGGCACAGGTGACGGCAGCAAAAGCGAGAGCGCGGTTCATAGGCCCATTGTGAGTCAGGACGATCAATTCGTCCAACAGCAAGAGTCGCGTTTGTCTTCCCTTCCCATGCCAGCTACTGTCTGGCCATGCGTGCTGTACTCATTTTGGCGTTGGTGGCGGGTGTTTTTGCGGGCGGGTTTTACGTGGGTTCTAAGTACACGGAGACTCAAATCGCAGAGAAACCCGAGTTGTGTTTTCAGATCATTGGCGAAAAAGCCAAGAACAAGGCGAATAAACAGATTGAGAAACTCAAAGAGAGCCTCTTGGGCGAATGAGGTCTATTGGGGGATTGCCGCCATCTCGGTGGTCTTTTTCCTCTCCGGGTGTGTCAAGGAACAGTCCGCAGAGAGCGTGACACCTGCCGCCCGAGCTGACGGTGGAATGGCCGAGAGAAATCCAGCCTTGGATCTCGATCTCGATGGATACAGTCCCAACGATGGAGACTGTGACGACGATGATGACACCGTCGGACCCGACGCAGACGAGATCTGCGGCGACGGGATCGACCAAGATTGTCAGGGCGGTGACTTGGACTGCCTCGATGCCGATCAAGATGGTGACCAGTTCACGCCCCGTGAAGGCGATTGTGATGACCAGGATCCTGTGCGTCGACCCGGCCGAACCGAGACCTGCGACGATGGGGTAGACCAGGACTGTGACGGCCGAGATTTGCCGTGTGATGAGGTCGATGGAGATGGGGACGGCGTCTCACCGGCAGACGGCGATTGTGACGATACGAACCGTCGCATTCGGCCCGGGATCGATGACATTTGCGGAAACGGGATCGACGAAGATTGTGATGAGGTGGACGCTGTCTGCGACATGAATCCAGACACAGATGGTGACACCTATCCTGACGCGGAAGATGTCTGTCCCAATGTTGCTGATCCCGCTCAGGCGGACCGTGACGGCGATGGAGTGGGCGATTTGTGTGACAATTGCCTCGAAGTTCAAAACGAAGACCAGGCGGATTCGGACGGCGACGGAGATGGAGATGCCTGCGATGACGATGTTGACCAGGACGGTGACGGATTCTCCGGTGCCGCGGGCGACTGCAATCCTGGCGATGGCGATGTGTATCCCGGTGCACCCGAGCGCTGTAATGAGGTCGATGATGACTGCAATGGCTTCATCGATGATGGCTGTCCCAGCGATCTCCGCTCTGAAACGGTTCGTTTCGAAGGCGGTCCCTCGTTGATGGGAAGCCTAGATGCTGACGCCGGAGAGTGTCTCGATGACCCGAGAAGTGACGAGAACTGTGACGAAGTGCCCCAGCGGGAATACACCCTACAGGGCTTCTCCATCGACATTCATGAAGTCACGAACGCTCAATATCGAGCGTGTATGGCAGCGGAGAGATGTAGCCCGCCGGTCGTAGAGGATTTCATCGAAGACCCCGCGTTTGATGACCACCCAGTGGTGTGGGTCAACCAAGTTCAAGGGTCGGCGTACTGTGCCTGGGCGGGCGGTCATTTGCCCACAGAGGCGCAGTGGGAGCGTGCGGCACGGGGTGATGGACCGCTCCAAAATCGTCGGTATCCCTGGGGAGACGCGCTGCCGGCAGACTGCATGCAAGCCAACGTCAACAATTGTTCAGAGGGAACGAGTTCCGTGCGTCAAGCGGCCGGAGATGTCACCGCCAACGGCGTCTTCGGCTTTGCGGGGAACGTGCACGAAATCGTCGATGGCTGGTATGACCCAGTCTATTATCGACGGGCGCCCATGATGAATCCGGCGGGTCCAGACCGGCCGACCATGGGCAACTATATCCCCGTCCGCGGCGGGAGCTATCGGAGTAGTGCTGGCTTTAGCACCATTACCTACCGTGGTTTTCGGCAGCTCTTGACCAATCGTGATGAGCGACGCGATATCGGCTTTCGCTGCGTCCGCTGATCCAATTCATTCGAAATTGATGGTTTGGGGTCGCTTGAGCGCTCTCTCCTTGGCCTTACGTTTGGCACGTGCGTGGGCACTTTCCTTGATGGTGAACTTGGTCTCCGCCAAGATCGTCTGCCCAAGGGTCACGACCAGGTAGTATTTCCGCTCCTCGGGAAACTCCTCTTTGGTCAATTCGATGTCCGTGGCCATGATTCTCGTTCTTCGCTGCTGAGGGTAGATGGAGAACGTGTTGATTAACGTTCGTTTCCCCGTGACATCGAAGATCATGCCCTTGAACTCCGTGGCCACATACGGCTTGCGAAAGAACGCCATGAGCTCTAGGTGCATGGCCATTTTATCGCCGTAATTGACTCTCTTCTTGTGCACCTTCTTGAGATGTCGAATGAAGGCACGATCATTCTTGAATCGGATAGGAAAGGGCTTTGTGCTCAAAATGACGCGACCCTTGAAAACATCAGCCGGCTTGCGCGCCTCTGCTGTGTTGGGGGTCCATAGGAGGGCCAGGGCGAGTGGCAAGAATGCAAAGACCTTCATCATCTAACTCCCTCTCTTTCCACCGCACCATAGCCTTTCGGAGTCGTTGAAACACGCCCTTGTCGCCACCAAGGTGTGTCTCGCGTACGCGCGGAACTTGACCCAGGCGCGCGACCCTTACAGCCTGTTGGGGGGCGAGGATGTCGCGAAGACGCGGTGAAGCCCTCGAGGAACGGAGTCCATGCGCGGAACCATCCTAGGGTTCGTATTTGGTGGAATGGTGGCCGGTGTGTTCGCCGGTGCCATCGACGTCAACAGCCTCGTTGATGGGGACGATGCTGTCTTGATCCTCCTGGGCTCCATGGGGATTCACATCTTGTATGGCGTGGCCCTCGGCGTCTTCATCGGCCTTCTCTACCCGCTGATTCCGGCGAGACTTACCGTGTCTTCCATGGCGCAGCGGGCGTATTGGAGTCTTTGGCCGCGAGAGTCGGCGACCTTGCATGACCGGTGTCGAACCGTGGCGAGTTTGTGGCTCGGCGTCGGGATGACCTATCTCTGCCTCTCCGGTCTCAGCTTCGGTTTTCAGGTCATTTTGTCTCGGGTCGCAGCCCGTGAGTTTGCGGCGCTGGTTTCGGCGCTTTTCGGCCTGGCTTTGGTCACCCTCATTTTGGTGATCTCTGCGCCTCTACACGCCGGATTCGCTCGCATTTTGGAGTTCGTGGTTCGCCGACGACCTCATCTTTCGTTATTGGCTGAACCGTTGAGCCACGCGGTGATTACCCTCTTGGTGGTCTTCATCGTGATCATCAAGTTGGCCACGGCCGAAAGTGAGATCATCTCCGTCTTGGATTTTCGGCCGCTCATCGCAGCGTTCTTGGTCTTGACCATTACCTTGGGGCTCGGTGAGTTCTTGAGGATTCCCCTCAACCGATTTTCTTGGTCTCGAGGGGTCCAAATCATACTCGTGCTCAGCTTTTTCAGCGCTGCTGCAGCTTGGGCAGGCATTCGCTCGGTCAATGCCCGGACCGCAATGTCTGAGCAAGGAGGCTCGATCAAGCTCCTCTTGACCTTGTCCCGTAGTCCCTTCGATGGAGATGGAGACGGGCACGCCAATGTTTTGGGTGACGAGGATTGCGACGATACCAATCCAGCGGTTTTTCCGGGCGCAGTCGATGTACCCAATAACGGGATTGATGAAAATTGCGATGGGGCCGATGCGGTGCCATCGGTGCCGAAACCCAAGAAAACAACGCTGGTTGCCTCTTTGGGTCTCAAAACGCCTTACAACATCGTTTTTGTCACCCTCTCTGGGTTACGGCGAGACCATATCGGTTTTTACGGATATGAGCGCGACACCACCCCATTCATCGATGTGTTGGCCACCGAGTCCGCGGTTTTCGACAATGCATATGCCGTGTCCTCCAGGACAGCGACATCTCTCCCGTCTATGTTCAGTGGGCGCTACCCCTCGGAGCTCATTCGAAGCCGGAGTCATCGAATCAAATATGCGCCTGAGAACACCTTCATCGCGGAGGGTCTCCAGCAGGCACGGTATCGAACGGCTGGCTTTCCCAGTCATTGGTATTTCCGCCCCGAGTATGGCCTCAACCAAGGATTCGATGTCTGGAAGCCCTATTTCGTAGAAAAGGGCCGCATGGAGAACTTGGCCACAGCCGAAGAGGTGGTCACCAACGCACTCACCTATTTGGATGGGCTCGGCGACGATCCCAATCGCCCCTATTTTGCTTGGCTCCACATCACCGATTTGGAAGCCAACTATATCGAGCACATCGATACCCCCCGTTTCGGAGACACCCCTCTCGATCGGTACGACCACGAGCTTCGTTACGTCGACACCTGGTTTGGCTTTTTGATGGAGACGCTTCGTTCCCGTGCCGATTGGTCGCGAACAGTGGTCATCCTCACCAGCGATCACGGTGAGGCTTTTGGTGAACACGGGTATCACAACCACGGATTTGGGCTACACGAACACCAGTTGCGGGTGCCGCTCTTTATTCGAGTGCCAGGATTTCCGGCGCGCCCCGTGGTCGACCGCATCAGTCAGATCGATGTGGTACCGACGCTTTTCGAGTTGGCCGGTGTGCCCAAATCCGACCCGTTGCGCATGCGTTTGGATCTGCGGGGGACGAGTATGCTCTACACCCTGGGTAGCGATAAAAAACCAGCGAGACCGGTGCACAGTGAACTCACTGCTGGGCCATATCACCAAGAGCAACAGGTCTGGATAGACGGGGATTGGAAGCTCCACGTTCTGGGGCGCCGCGGCGATCTTCGCCTCTACAACCTTCGCCAAGACGAGCAAGAGCGGCGCGATCTCTCCATCAAGGAACGTGAGAAGGCGGGCGAGTTGCTGAATGCAATGACGAATTACCGAAACACCGTTCTCCGGGTGAGACCCCCGTGGCCATGAAAGGCAACCACGATGCGTGCGCTCCTCGTGACTTTTTCATTCCTCTTCGTGTCGCTGCCGTCATATGCATCAGCGGCCAAGGCCAAATCTGACAAGGCCTCCTCCGGCACCATCATCGCTGATGTCGTAGAACTCCGTGCAGGACCGGGCGCGGCGTATATCAGCCGTGGTCGTGCCTATAAGGGGGAGCCTGTACGGATTTTGGAGACATCCGATACGGGTGAGTGGCTCCGCGTCGAGGCGAATGCACTGACCGGCTGGCTTCCTGCCCGATCAATCTCCGTTGACGCGGCACCCGTGCCCAATGGTTCCGATGCCGGGCGTGACCGCCGCCAATCCAACTATCTCTACGACAAATCCGGAAGGCGCCGAGGAACGGACGGAAAGGCGATGGGGAGCGGCGAAGGGTTCGGTGATGAACCCACTCAGGACCGAATCGAGTTGCCCGAGTCACCAGTGCAGTCGCTTCCCATGTCCGCGAGCAAGAAAACCATCTCCATCCAATTGGGGGTGGGGGCCGGGATTCTCGAGCGGCATTTTCAAGCAGGCATAGCGCCCGAATCCTATTTGGCGAACTTGGACGTCTCCGGTCCGGGCCTCTCCACCCATCTTGCGCTCGAGTGGCGACCACTCCCCTTTCTCGTGGTGTCCGGTTTTGGTCGAGATACCCGTTTGAGTACCGTGGAAGTGATTCGCCCCGGAGACTTGGACGGGACGACCGTGGAGTTGGCTACAGAGGCTCAACAGATCGGCGTCAATTTGATGGGGTCGGCCGCCATGGGCCCTTTTTGGGTTCGCGGAGGACTGGGTGGCCGTTATCTTCGACATGCATTTCGAGAGACCAAACCGGTGGTGATTTTGTTGACCACCAGTGCCCAGGGCGTGGCCGGCATCATGCAGGCAGGTGCCCATTTCGACGCTTTCGAAATGCGAACCTCATTCGCCTACGTTCATCCCATTTCCATTGAGCAGTCGCCCGAGACCAGCGGAAATCCAGAGGGCAGCATCTTGGAATTATCCGCCCAGGCGCGTTATCGGCTTTCTCCATTTTTCAGCCTCTATGCGGAGACCTCGACTACGCTGTTTGATGTGGATTATCAGGGCCGCGGGACTCAGCGAGACACAGTCACCGAAGATCGCGCACTCGTGTATGAGGCCGCGACCGAAGACAATCTGCTCACAGGCTTTACCGTCGGCGTATGTTGGTCGAATTAAAGGATGTTGAGGGGGAGATGCCCGCGGAGGTTGGGCGTCTTGGAGTGGAGCACCCCGCTCTTGCCGGGTGCTAACGTGAACGCTTCTTGAGCTTCACGGTTCTTTCGAGTTTGGTTTTCGAGCCCCAAGTGATGGTCAGGGTTTTTTCGTAGTATCCCGTCAGGCGAACCGTCAGCTTGAACTCTCGCTTCTCTCGGCTCACCCCAGACTTTTCCATGGGCGTGTTCCCTAAATAGCGTCCGTCCATATAGACCTCGGCTTTGGGTGGATCGCTGATCACCTTGAGGGTGCCCTTGGCCTTCACCAAGAACAGGGTCTTGGGGACTCTTCGAACCCCGTCCGTATTGCCCTCTACAGGAATTTTCACCGTTTGAACCATGGGGTCGTACCCGGGTAATTCCAGACGAATCTCGTGGGAAGTTCCGACCGTAAGCCCGGTCAATTCAGCCTGAGTGGTCAGACCGGTGTCTTGCCCGTTGTGGATGATCTTTGCATCGGCCGGCACCGACTTGAGGACCAAGACTGCTTCTTGTGGCGGTGGGGCGGAGAAAAGCGTCGGGAGGAAGGCCATGGCGCCGTAAATCAGGAGGACTGACAAGATGAGGGCGGTGATGCCCCGTCCGCTCAGGATCTTGCTGGCGAATCCGCCGCTGCGCTTCTTCCGGGCGGACGTGGTCTTGAGCTTCCGTTTCTTCCCGCCGGGTTTGGCAGACCTGATGGGCTGCTTAGGCGCCAAATTCGGCGCAGAGTTTCGTGGTTTGGGCCTGATCTGCTTCGGAGTGGGCTCTGTTGGGCCCACTTCGGGGATTCGGGGCGTCTGGCGAAGTGGGGACTTCGCCTCCATCGGTTCTTGCGTCGCCGGCATTCCGATGGCCTGAGGCGTTGCCTTACTGGGCGCACCAGAGACCGATTGCGGCATCGCTTTAGCCAATAGAGATGCCGGAACAGCGCTCGTCTTCTCCATGATGGATTCAGAGCCTGGTGCCGGGAGTGCCGATGTCTTCACCGAAGCCGCCTCGACGGAGATCGGGGCTGGGCCGTTTTGGGACATGGAGGGTGCACGCATCGGCTGAGAGGCTTCGAGGGTGGAATGCCCCGCTGCGGGCAAGCCGACATCGGGCATGTCCTGCTTACTAAATACGCGCGTACGCTCTTCGGTTTGCGGCTCCGGTGTCATGGCCTCTACGGATACCAAGGGCACACCGGGTCCAATGGGCAGTGCCTGTTCGACGGGCTCTTCACTCACCACGCCGATGGGGGGCAGGTTGTCGAAGTTGAGCCGGCCAGCATCCAAGATCGCGGTTCGGTCTTGGTCGTCATCGAGTGCGCTGTCGTCCCATGCGCTCGCCATGGTGGACTCGGTCTGCTCGTCGTCTTCGGCCATTTGGGCCATGTACGCGGCCTGCATGTCCTCATCGGCAAACGCGGCGGCAACCGTCGGTGCCTCGTCCTCTTCGACGAGTTCTTCCCCTTCTAAATCATTGAGATCGAAGATTACGCTCTGCCCGGTTACGTGCTCGAAGTCATCGGCGTCCATAAAGGACTGATTTTGAGGCTCCGGGGCGGGGGCTTGAACTTCTGCCTCCGGCGGCATCGGGAGTACGAATCGCTGATCTCCGAAGACCTGCTTCATGAAGTCAGCGACCCTGCGTCGGTTGAAGCTGGGCCAGTTTCCGTACAAATAACCGGACAAAGCCCCCTGAAATTCTTCACCGGATTGAAATCGATCACCCACATCCCGGGCCAATGCCCTCAGGGTGACCTGTTCCAAGAGCGGGGGAATGTCTGGTCGGCGGCGACGCATGCTCGGAATCTCGGCCTTGCGCACTTTCTCGAGCAGCATCAGCGCTTTGTCTTCGTTGTAGAGCATCTCCCCAGTGAGCATCTCGTATAGGCAAATGCCTGCGCTAAAGATGTCGCTGCGGCCGTCGAGGGTGTCTCCCCACGCCTGCTCTGGAGACATGTAGAAGAACTTGCCCTTGATGATTCCACCCTCGGTCTCTCGACTCCTTTGGCTCGCTTTGGCGATACCGAAGTCGAGGATTTTCACCTGACCGTCGTAGGAAACCAGGATGTTCTGAGGGCTGACGTCACGGTGGATAATATTGAGCGGTCGCCCATAATTATCGCTTCGTGTGTGGGCGTAGTGGAGGCCCGCCGCCACCTCTTTGGCGATGAAGGCGATGATGTCGAAGGGGATTTCGATGCCCAGTTCCGAGCAGCGCACCAGGAGTTGGTAGAGGTCGCGGCCGTCGACGAACTCCATGGCGATATAATAGACCCCGTCTACTTGGCCCAAATCAAAAATTTGGCCGACGTTGACGTGGGAGAGTTGGACCGCGATTTTGGCCTCGTCCACCAGCATGTCGATGAACTCGTGGTCCGCCGAGAACTTGGGGTGGATGACTTTGAGGGCCAGCAGCTTCTCGAAGCCACCAATCCCCGTTGTCCGCGCCAAATGGATCTCGGCCATGCCCCCGTAAGCGATCCGCTTGAGGAGTTCGTACGAACCTCATATCGGCTTTTCTTCCACGGGGTGGTCGCTGTCCATCACTACTTCAAAAGTCTAGGGTCCGATTGTACGAGTGCGCGGGCAAACGGGCAACTCGCTGTCACACATCTTCCGTTTCATGCTTCCGGTGGCCCCGTCCTTGACTGGGATTCGGGGGCAAGACTAGTGTCCTTCTGGGTTGTTTGGGGGGGCCGTGGAGAGGACAGGGGGTCCTTTTCGGCGGTGTTCGCCCCCGTAGACGAGCCAATCTACATACACGCGTCAGCGTCCGTACGTACCGAATACGCATTGCGAAAAACGGCGTCGACCATAAGGGGAGAACCAAATGAGACCCACCCGGCACCCGAAGACACGCATCGCGCGTGCCCTGCTGCTGCTTTTGATGCTCTCAGCGTGTGGACAGACCGAGGGATGCGACGGTTGTAGTGAAGAAGGGCCCGATTTTCCGCAGAAGGACCGAGTACATAGCGCGGTTCAAATCCGGATCTCCGATGACGGGATCACTGCCCTCGAAGAGGTGCTGGAGCCGCTCTTCGCCGAGGCGTTGCCCGCAGAGGGCCTTTCGTTCTGCATCCCCGGTGACGGGGGTGACATCATCGGCTTGGTCGAATGGGGTTTTTGTCGAGACGAGGTCTGCGGAGATGGAAGTCAGGGGTGCCAATCCACCATCAACATCGCCGGTGTCGATCTGGCGACGCAGGCACCTGACCGATTGACAGCGACGGTTCAATTTAGCGAATTGGACATCAATCTGGCCATTCAGGCCGACCCAATCGTCGATTGTGCCATCGAGATCAACGGGCCTGGCTTCGAGGTCGGCTTGCCCCTCACCCTATCGACCCCCGGACCGACACGGGTACTGACCTTCGACCTCCCCCAAGGCGTAGAATACGACCTGAGAGACATCGAAGTCCGGCTCCTGAGTCAGGGTGGGGCCTTGGGCTTTCTCTGCACAGCCATCGATGGGGTCATCAACCTTCCCTTTCTGGGCGACCTCATTTTTCAGGGCATTCAAGCCGTCATCGATGGCGTACTCGCCACTCAGATGCGGGGGTTCGTCGAGAGCTTCACCTGTATGCCGTGCATGATGGATTTCGACTGCCCACGTAATTTCGGTGCCACCTGTGTGGAAGGTCTCTGCCGACTTCCGGACAATTCTTGCATCCCTCAGCCGCTGGGGGCAGAAGGCATCATCGATGTCGGTGAGATCTTGGGCGGGGTGAGTCCCGGACTCTCGGCACCCATTCAATACATGGGCGTCCCCGGCAGCTATGTGGATGTGGAGAACGGTGGACTGTCCTTAGGCGTCATCTCGGGGGCCATCAGTAATCGAAACCGGTGCGTCCCCGAACGGCCGCAGCCCGAGGTTTTGGAACCGGCCCGCACAGAGCTACTGCGCGGGAATGTCGACCCGGCGGGGAATAGCTTCGATGTGGGTATCGGGGTGACCCAAGAGATCATCGGGCACATCATGTGGGCCATGTTCAACGGCGGCGGGCTCTGTTTGTCCATTACGTCGGACACCATAGAGCAGCTCAGCGCCGCCACTTTGAGTATCGGACTCCCCAATTTGTTGGACCTTGCCCGGGGCAATAATGCCCCCGTGGCCATCACCATGGCGCCACAGCAAGTCCCCCAGGTTCAGCTCGGGACGAACACTTTCGTCGAAAGCGAAGATGGGATGCGGACCTTAGAAGATCCGCTACTGACCATGACGATTCCTGAACTTTGGTTGGATTTTCACATCTTCATGGAAGACCGCTGGACGCGGGTTTTTAGTCTTCACGCAGACGTGGTCTTACCCATTGGCTTGGACTTCACGCCGGACAATTCTCTCATCCCAATCATTGGAGATTTGAGTCAGGCATTGACCAATGTCCGCGCCATCAACGGTGAGATCATGGAGGATGATCCCAGCGAGCTGGCCGGCCTTTTGCCCATCTTGGTGGGCGCTCTGGGTGGGACCATTTCCAGCGGCATCGATCCCATCGCACTCCCCGATATTCTGGGCTTCCGGCTCAATCTTCAAGACGGCGGAATTACCGGCATCGAAGACAACACCATGCTGGCGATTTACGCTCAGTTGGACGTGGCACCACCGGAGATGGAGATGCCCGAAGGCGAGATGCCCGAAGGCGAGATGCCCGAAGGCGAGATGCCCGAAGGCGAGATGCCCGAAGGCGAAGGGGCTCGTGGCCAGGTAGAGACTGCAATCGAAGCCGTCACGGTCGAGACGCCCTCGACAGACGAATTTCTCATCGATGATGTGGATGCATGGAAGCGACCCGTGGTTCGGCTCCAGGTCGACGCCTGGGACGGGACCGTCGATGACGCGCTCATGGAGTTCTCGTTCAAGGTGGGTCAGAGCGGTTGGAGTCCCTTCCATCGCACACGTTCGCTCGTGGTCCGACACCCCTACTTCTTGTTGCAGGGTCGCCATCAGATCGCCGTGCGTGCACGCCGAATCGACGATTACCGCACCCTGGACCCCACGCCGGCCATGGCCACGGCCATCATCGATAGTGTGGCCCCCGAGCTCGGCCTGGTCGTCGAGGCAGACACCTTGCAAATCCAGGTGTCTGATTTGGTGACGCCCGTCGATGCCCTGCGAGTCGAGGTGAGAGAAGCCGGACGAGACTGGCGGACTGTAGACGCGTTGACCGTGAACACCCAGGGGCTCGAGCGCGTGCGTGTGCGGGTTACAGATGAAGCAGGGAACGTCACTACCGATGCCGTGGATCTCGCCCCGGCGGGCTTGATTGGTCGGCCGCCGGCGGATCAACGGGGCGGTGACGAGGACGGCGGTTGCGGCTGTCGGGCGACAGGTGCCGAACAGGCTTCACCCTGGTCTCTCTTGGCCTTGGCCATGCTCTTGGGATTTCGTCGGCGTCGGCAAACGCTCATGTGTCTCATGGCTGGACTGGTGATCTTTTCGATTTCTGGGTGTGAAGATGATGCCAAGGGTCGGGCCGACCCCGATGTCGACATGGGGATGAGTTGCACGGCCGATGATCAGTGTGAAGGCAGCGCCGTCTGTATCGAAGGCGTCTGCGCAACCATCACCTGTACCGATGATCCCAGCCAGTGTGAGAGCTTGGATTGTGGTGCGGCCGGCAGCACATGCAATGACGGTGTGTGCGCGTGTTTGCCTTTTTGTCCCGATGGATGTGGAGAGGGTGAGTACTGCTGTCAATTGCGCAACGCATGTGAAACGGCACCGGTCGATTGTAGCGGCCTCGAGTGTGAACCAGGTTTTGAAGGTGGCGTCCTCGCCGAGGGTGAAATCGACGCCGCCGCCTGTCAGCGCATCAACAGTGAGTGCGGCTGTGTAGAGAAGGCGCCCCTGGACGCCGCGGATTTGGGCCGATATAGCGCCCTTGCGGTTCATGACGGTGCGGCTTGGATCAGCGGCTACGACAGCGAACATGGTGACTTGATCGTTGGGCGGGCCCTGGCCGAAGGATTCGAGTGGCAATGGGTAGATGGTGTGCCCGCGGGGGCCGAAATCGTGGCCGGGCCCAGTGGTCCTCGGGGCGGCGTCGCCGATGAGGGCTCTGACGTCGGCCGTTACACCAGCATCGCCATCGATGCCGATGGGCGGCTTCATGTGGCCTACTACGATGTCACCAATCGGGCCCTCAAGTACGCCCGGAGTGGGCCCGATCAGGCCGGCCCCTGGATCATCGTAACCCTCGATGCCGAGGGGGATGCAGGACGCTGGGCGAGTATCGCTCTCAGCGCCGAAGGCGTCCCAGGCATTGCCTATCGAGTCGGGAGTGTGGCCGATGGTGAGGGGCATGTGAGCCAAGTGCGCTATTTGGCAGCCAATGATTCCGCGCCCACGACTGCCGAAGACTGGGCTGCCCCCCTCGTGTTGCACAGTCGAGCCTTGGCGGGCCCGGACCCCGATACCACCACTTATCCCGAAGGAACGGGCCTCTTTACCAGTCAGGCGCGTGACCCACAGGGGATGCCAGTGGTGGCGTGGTACGACCGGTCCGAAGGACAATTGTGGTGGGCTCGTATGGTCGAGGCCGGCTTTACGGAACCTGAAATGTTGGCGGGCTGGGGCCACCCGGATCCCGATCGGGATGGTGACATGGGCGCCAACGTCAATCTGTGGATCGACGGCGATGGCAACGCCCACCTCTGTTACCAGGATGGCATGACCGACTCCCTTCGCTATCTCTCGCCCGAGTTAGACCGAGACGAATGGGTAGATGATGGCGTTTGGCTCGATGTCGGCGGCCGAGGTTATTCGGTGCATGTGGTCGGTGACGATTGCACGGTCAGGCTCGATGCAGACGGTGCCCCCTTGATCGTCTACCAAGACGCGACCTTGCACGCGCTCTTACTCCGCCGACGCACTCAATCTCTCGAAGGGGCCGAGGGCCTCAGCTGGGCCGGTCGACGCGCGCTCCGGGGAGATATGCCGAATCAGCCCGGTGAGGCCGGGTTTTATGCGTCAGCTGTCGTGGTGGGAGATCAGGTATGGGCCACACATTACGTCTTCGACAATAGTGGAGACGATCCGGCCTATCGCCTGGAGTTCGTGGTCCAGGACCTCTAAGGCCGACGTCGCCGACGCTTCTTCTTCTTCTTTTTCTTTCGCCTCTTCTTCGGCTTCTTGACCCGCACCTTTTGGGAAAAATAGGGCAAGGGGTCTGAAAACTCGCCGCCGTAGAGCGTGCGATAGGTGGCCCAAGAGGCGATCACGCGCTTGGTGTAGCCCCGCGCTTCCTCATAGGGGATCATCTCGACGAACAAATCGAGGGGTAGATGGCCTCGGGCTTTTATCCAGCGCTGTAGCGCGCCGGCGCCTGCGTTATAGCCGGCCGGAATGAGGGCCCAATTGGCCCCTGTTCGGTCTCGGACCTCTCGAAGGTATCGGGTACCTAAGGTGATGTTGAACGCCGGATCTTTGAGACGGCGTCGTGTGACCCGCCCCTCCTTCTTAGTAGCCATTTGCCGCGCAGTGGGCAGAATCAACTGCATGAGGCCGATGGCGTTGGCAAAGCTTTCGATACCGACGTTGAAGCTGCTCTCCTCGCGAATCACACCCCAGGTGAAGAAACGATTGACCCTGGCCGCTTTCGACCCCTTCTTCACGAACCGTCCAAAGGGTGTGGGATACGCAATTTTCCAGTGTTTGGTCATCCCCCCGGAGGGTGGATATCGCCGGAAGATTTTGAGTTTCCGGCGCATGATGTTGTGACTCAGGGGATAGGCGCCCGCGCGATCGAGGACCCAAGCGCTCAACCACAGCAGATTGGGGTCGTCATCTACCTTGGAGAGTGCGGACCACGCCTCTCTGGAGAGGCCCAATTTCGCCAACCAGCGAGCCCGTTCCCAGCGAGGGCCGAGTTGTTCACTGGAGACCTCCATTCGCCAATCCTTGGTGTCGGCGCCAGGCACGTCGGCACGGCCGCTGAATGTCAGCGCTTTCTTCGCCAAGACGCGTGCTTTGTTGCGGTTCATTTCCCGCAGTCGAGAATACGCCATGATGCTGTACCAACTGAGTGGGTAGCGGGCGATGACCTTGAGGAACCGTTTGCGGGCTTTCGAGTACTTCTTCTCTTTCAAATCGAGTCGGCCCCGCCAATACAGGGTTCGACCCATGTGGCGGTGTTCCAAATCGTCGTATTCGAGCTTGTCGTCGAGGTCCAAGAGCGCACGAGCCGTCTTGTATTTCTTGGCCAGGATGGCTTGAACGGCGACGTAAAAGACCATCTCCGGCACCATATCCCCACGGGGATACTTCTTGACCGTCTCTTCTACGTGGGCCTTCGCTGCCGGGAAGTCCTTGGCATCATCGATGAGGTGTCGCGCTAGAAAATAGGCTGCATCATCGGCCAGTCGATGGTCGGGAAAATGCTTTAGTTGGGCCCGATTGTGGGCCGCAGCTTCGTCTTCGAACGAGAGGCGCTCAGCAGCCTTGTACGCCAGGTGAATCGCCCAGGGGGCGAGGGGACTCTTGGCGGCCCGACAAACTTTCACGGCCTCTTCCAACAAGGGGCGGGCCTGGGTCCATTTTCGTTGTTTCCGGAGCGCCCGGCCCAATGCGTACCGTTGTCGGCAGGTTTGGTCGGGGTTCATGGAGGCCTTGGTCAGCGGAGAGAGCGCCTTGGTGACGGACACATTACGATGTGCTTTGAGGAATTTCTCTCCCCGCACAATCTGCTCTTCGCGGGACCGATTTGCGAAATCGAGGCGCATTTTGGGATGTCGCTGGCCGATCTCTTTGGCCAGTTCCACAGCGTGTCGAGCGGTCCAGTGGATGGGAAACTCGACGTCGATGCGCCGCAGGAGGCCCATGGCGCGTTTGGGCAGGCCGCTTTCGCGATGGAGGCGGGCCAGACCGAGTAATGCAACGGGAACTTCCTTGGGCGTGCTCTTGGCCAGGATTGATTCGTACACTTTCTGACTTTGCTCGAAGTCACCCGTCTCCCGGAGTCCACGAGCGACAATCCGTTGTGCTTCGGCTCCCATCTCGCTCTCGAGTGGGATTTTTTTTGCCGCCGCCGTGGCGTCCCCATAACGGTCGAGAGCAAGCAGCGCCCGAGCACGCTGGAGATGGATAAAGGTGGCCAACCCCGGCAGTTTCTTCGCCGTCCCTTCGAGGGATTTGAGGCTATCCCGAGGATGACCGGCCTTGCCCAGTAAATATCCCTTTACGACCCGCGCACCGGCGCTCGCCTTGGTGACCAATTTGGCGGCCTGCATCCACTGTCGGCGGGAGATGAGTTCCCGAATCCATCCGGTATTCTTCCCCAAAGAAATGGGCTTGATGGCGCTGTCCGTGAGCACCACAGCTTCACCGGCGGTCGCTCTTGTCGGCGTCAAACAGCACAGGGCTAATCCCATGAACAGGGCCATGCTCAAGCACCTTGCCCGTAGACGAAACGGGGAAAGCACGGCAGGGTGGGAACTCCGAG
>Ga0115011_10000969_pt1 | contig 21299 bp, 15 predicted proteins | sample TroAtlMetagenome_2_FD_88705 | JGI IMG/M metagenome (GOLD analysis project Ga0115011, IMG submission 88705) | Marine eukaryotic phytoplankton communities from Atlantic Ocean - Tropical Atlantic ANT8 Metagenome | ecosystem: Environmental > Aquatic > Marine > Oceanic | place: Tropical Atlantic...
AAAACGGCAGCCCTTCTGACCTGCTCACTGCGCCTCGGGGCAATGGCTGCAGGAGCTAATCCGGGCAAGATAGACGCTCTGAGCCAATTTGGTCAGGCTACTGGGCTCGCATTCCAGATCATCGACGACATACTGGATATTACGCAAAGCAGCGAGAAACTCGGGAAAAGTGCCGGTAAAGACCTAGCAACCGAAAAGGCCACCTACCCATCGACCCATGGACTGGAGAAATCACGCAGAGAAGCAGCACGCCTGACAGAGCAAGCTATAACCGCACTGAAACCACTGGGATCCAAGGCATCACGCCTCCGAGAAATCGGAAGCTACCTCCTTAAGCGCGACTATTAGTCTTCTGAGCGAAAAGGACCCAAAGGCCCAATAATTACTCCGTGCCACAGAGATGCCCACAGCTATCTCCCACGCGCGCATAAACTTCACGTCCCTCTGCACCGTTCTCAAGAAGGTCATGGGAAAACCTAACGCGTCCGGGTTCAAAGAACATCATGAACATTGATCCCCCGAACCGGAAATATCCCTTCTCATCTCCCTTCTGGACTGAGCCTGTAGTATAACTCTGCACGATACTCCCGACACAGGTGGCTCCTATCTCAAGCAAGGCTACAGATCCGAAAACAGGTGATTCGAGCTTAGTCAGGCACCGCTTGTTTTCCCAAAGATATGATACCCGCTGTCGTAAAGCGATCGGGTTGACCGAGTAAAGAAACCCATTCATCAGTTGCGTATCCCCTGCCTGTCCTGCGCATGGAAAATGATAACGATGATAGTCTGTTGGACACAGCCGTGAAATCAGGGCTGCTCCGCCGGCATACCGTTCAGCAAGCTGCACGCTACCCAGTAGTCTTATTAAATCAAACTTCTGCCCCTTAGCCCACAATCCATCATAGGAAGAAAGATCTGCCACCGCCAGGTGCCGCCCCTCAGCCGGAAACCCAAGCTCATTTTCATTTTCGGGAAACGGGCGTGCGCCAGCACGGAGTCGCCTTACAAAAAAGGCATCGAAATGCTCAAACGCGGATATCTGTTCATCAAACTCCGCAAGATCAAGTCCATACCGGGCAACAAATGGCTTTATTTTACGTGCCGAAGCAGGTTGCCGCATTCTCCATCCGTAATACCGCGAAAAACAAGCTCGGCGCACAAGAGCTGACAGTGCCAGTTTTCCAAGTGGGTTACCATAAGTAAACTTCAGGAAATTCTCACCATAGACCAACTCTGTCTCGATCTCTCCTGTATATCGATTATAATAAAGAATAGGTTCAGCTTCAGACATCCCCTAAGTATCTACAAACAATTGCCTCTTGCAATCCATGCTGCATATCTTTTCCATCTTTCTTGCAACGCTTACCCTCAAAACCCTGGCTGCAGAGCAAGCTGACTCGTTGGTATTCTCGGCAATGGGATGTGGTCCCTACACTACTGAGGATGTGCAGGCCATTGCCTATTATATCCGTGAAGAGAACAGAAGCAAAGACTCTGAATTTCTGGTCCATCTAGGCGACATCAATTCCGGAGACATGGCCCGCAAGGGAAAACTCACTGAAGACTATTACGCATCAATCAGCAAACTCCTTACCGAAAACAATAAAATCCCAACTTACATAGTGCCGGGTGACAACGAATGGAATGACCGCCCTGATCCAGAAATGGGCTGGAAACACTGGACCAGGCACCTCGGGAATCTGGAAAAGAATTTCAAGGTGAAATGGAAAACTGAGCGCCAGAAAATCCGACCTGAAAATTTTTCTTTTGTCAGGAAAGGTGTGCTGTTCATTGGAATCAACCTAGTTGGTGGTCGTATTCACGATAAAGAGGAATGGGCCCGACGTTTCAACGAGAACAATGACTGGATCGAGATGCAATTCATGACACACAGGCAATTGGTCAGTGCTGCTGTTGTCTGCTGTCAGGCTAATCCTATAAGCAAATCAAAGGGAAAAATGAACGCAAAAAAACCATTTACGCCTTTCTATAACCGCTTCGGCAAACTTGGGGCTAAATTCGCAAAGCCCGTTCTTTTCCTGCATGCAGATGGGCACCAGTGGATTGTCGATCAGCCATGGAAAAATGCTCCGAACATCACACGCATCCAGCTCGATCGTGTGAATGCAAGTTTTCCCCCGGCGCAGTTCACGATCAAACCGTCTACAGAAAAACCTTTTTCTTTCGACCGGCGCCTGCAAAAACCCGAATGGAATCCACAATAAAAGAGAGATTGATCATTTAGGAATAAGACAATCAAGACAAGGCATCAGGAAAACCGCCGTACTTGTCATGAGAAACGGCACATAGTAGTATTAAGCCTAAGATGAAACTCTCCCTCCTCGCTCTTGGCTCTTACTTTTTCGCCTTAACAAGCGCATTTGCTATCCCTCAGAATTTCGGCGGAAATTTTTTTGGAGCCACTTTCCATCCGAAAGATATTAATGAGGACTTCACCGAGCAATTACTCGCCGGAGCAATCTGGAAAGGCGAAAAGTTGCCGCAGGTCTGGAAGTCCATTCCCTCCCTAGATGGCAATGAAGTCAAATTACTTGCCGTCAAACCCGTGATACTTGGGCAGCGACCGAATGCGGTATTCGCCAACACTCAAGGAGGCAGGCTACAATCCGTCGCAGTCCTTTACTTGGATGCAGGCTATTTCTTCGGATATCACAGCAATAAGGAAAATTCCGATATTAAGACCCTCCAGCGTGATTTCAAGAAGCGCTACACGCAACTTGAAAAAACGCTTTGCGAAACACTCGACGACCGGGCTGATGATGGTCCTGATGATGCCGTTATCGGTCGCACAGCATTGCTGAGAAATACATACCAAGACTATCGTCTGGGAGATCTTACCCTTCGATTCTCAGCCATCGAGAACCATTCAATAAGCCTGATCATTCTACGCACAAAGGATATCTCTGATGATTACCTTGATGCCGATATTGCCTCACTGGACAAACGCCAGCGCCGCAAACAGCTTCTTGCCAATGTCATTCAGGGCAGTTCCGGAGACACATCCATTGAAGGCATCCCAATGTTTCTTCAGGGCCTGCGCCCATATTGTGCCGTGAGTACCCTTGGCATGGCCACTCATTACCTGGGATTGCGCATGAGCACAGATGCTTTGGCCGCCGGCGCTCGATTCCGTAACACTGGCAGCGCAAAAGGCTCTAAAATCCTCGATTTATATCGTGCGGCCGCTGAAGAATCCGATGCAAGTGTCCAACGTAGTGGTCGTTTTGATTTTAATCGCGCCAAGAAATATTTGGAAAAAGGGTTTCCTGTCGTCGTCTGGCGCCGCTACAGCTCAGAAAGGAATCGTCTGCACAGTGCCGCTGCCAAAGGCCAGGCCTTGCCGAAAGCCAATACCGCGGATCGGGCCACATGGCCCACTTCAAAAACAGATCCTGGTCATGCTTCAGTTATCACCGGCTATAATGAGAATACAGGTGAAGTGATATTCATGGAAAGCTGGGGTGAGCACACCAGAGGCAAACGCATGCATATCGAAGAGTTAGAGGCAACCAGTTACGCCACCTTCTACTTTAAAATTTAGTCGCCGCCCGTTCATCTGCCAGACCGGCCTGCATCGGTCAACCGGTCCAACCGCAACCGGTCTCTCTCATCGAAAAGCCGACCGGCAGCCATGCGCACTGCAATCAGCATCCCGAATCCGCACCCGGCAGCAATCAGTAGCCAAATAAGAATCTGGTATCGCACTGCGTCACTGGGCGGATTGCCGGCCAATATCTGCCCTGTCATCATTCCCGGCAGTGAAACCAATCCCGCAACCGCCATTGAGTTAATGACCGGCATCAATCCTGAGCGCAGCGCTTCCCGAACCAGATCGCTAACTGCTTCCCTGCCTGTCTCGCCAAGCATCAATCGTGCCTCTATCATCTCTCGGCCCTGCCAAGCAGATACCGTCAACCGATCAATGCTGAGTGCTACGGCAGTCATCGTGTTACCAAGCAGCATACCCAAAACAGGAATTGCATAGCGGGGATCCCACCAGGGGTCCGCACGAATCACAGCTGCTAGTCCAAAAATGGATACCGCAAATGAGGACACAAACATTGCACTGGTTCCGATGCCATAGCCCCAAATTCCGCGTAAACGGTACTTCTGCCGGGCAGATACTTCACGCCCTGCAACCGACAGCATCATCAGGGCAATCACACCGACTAACCATGGTTGCCTCGCTTCAAAAAGCTCCCTGAGAACAAGCCCGATTAACGATAGCTGCAAGACCATTCGAAAAGCCGAAATCAACAGCGAACTCGCGATGCCAAGCCTTGCTATGAAGGTAGAAGCGGCCAGAGCAGCCACAAGCGCACCTGCAAGGCAAATCTCCCAGACTTCAAGTTCAATAATATTCACCAGGATCGTTCCAGTTTTTTACCATGCATCCGCAATGCTGTATCTGCGACACGCCTCAACTGCTCGCCATCATGTCCCACCCAGACAACCGGCACCTTTTGCTCTTCCCGGTATCCCGAAATAACTTCCTCGACAAGAGCAGTGGCACCTGGATCAAGGTTGGCGGTGGGTTCATCAAGCAAGAGCACATCGGGTCCGCGCACAAGCAATCTGGCAAGTGCCAACCGCTGTTTTTCACCAGCCGACAGACGGGATACCTCCCAGCCCATTACTTCAGAAACCGGAAACCCGAGTTTGGATAAAACGGATTCATGACTGCCCTCAGGAAAATGAGCACCTACTGACTCAAACCACCAGCGCGACTCGGATGCCAACAGAGCAACGTTTCCACGCCAGGAAGCCCCCGGGTAATCATCGCGGCGCTTGCCATGAAGAAAAACGTCCCCTTCGTGAATATCCAGATCGGCAATAGCGCGCAACAGCAAGGATTTTCCGGATCCGGAATCGCCGCTCAAACCCAGACACTGTCCCGCCTCGACAGAAAAGTTCAAAGGACCCCAGTCCAAAAAACTCAAATGTTCAACCTGCAACACAAATCAATCCTAGAACCGTTCCGGACTATCCTCAAGAAACCACTAACGGGAGCGGGTCGCGTTTTCTGTGCCGCCATATAACTCCTCGCCCTTGATACCCGCATACTTATGAGCAACTTCCTCGGCCAGTGGCAGCTTAAAGTTTTTCTCCGGATTCATCACGTCCACAATTCTCCTGCTGCCATCACCCAGAGTGGTTTCATTCCACGCATGCCTGCCCAGTAACCTTCCACGCGATTTCATGTGTCCGCGCCTCAGCCCAACCCTTAAACCGGCCTCATCACCCATGATCTTAAAAAGCAATGACCGATGTCGACAAACACCTCCTCCACAATATTCAGCAACCTGACCAAGTAATATTTCGCTGTTTCGGTAATCCATCAATTGCCGGGTTGCAGCCTCGGCCTGTCCCCTCTGGCCATTGGGTGAAGTAATACTGTCAATGTATTGTGCTAAGACCTGAGCACGCTCAACTTCCGGCAAATCTTTTTTGGCCCGGGCAAAGTCAATATATCCGGCAAGCTTACTGTCACGCTTCCTGTCGACCATAATCACCTCTCGCGTGGCGACCACTGTACCGTCCTCCTTGATTTTCATGTATGTGCCACCATCCGCATAGCCATCCGGAATACGCATGTCAGGCGCCACGAAATGCCTCTTGTGATAGGCATTGATGGCCTGCCTGGCTTCGGCACGCACGACAGCCTTCACTGGCAACTCCTCCTTTGTCAGAGCCAAAATCTCAAGATCAAGCACCAAGTCACTGCTAGTGGGCCCCACCTGATGAACACTGACTGCCAATACGTTTTTACCCACGCGCAACAAGTCAACCGGTAACTGCATGCGGTGAAATTCCTGCTCCTGCTCACCGGACAGGGCTTCTTCGGCAAATGTCTTTGCCGTTACCGCACCCCTCCCCAGATTCAAACGGGCAAGCGACTTACCGTTCAAACTCAGAGCTGCCCCATCATCGCAGCGCAGGGAAAGGTTCACCCGGACAAATTCCCCTCCCGCAGGGACCTCAAAATGCCGACGGAAAAATGTCGCCGCATGCTTCTTTTCCGGATCTTCACCGAATCCCACAGTGGTCGCAATCCCGCGGTCACCATAGCCCAGGGGCGATGCTCCCTTTTTCCAATGATCATCATTGAAAGCGGCATCCTGCCAGCCTGCATCAGCAGTCCCATCATCATCATACCGCCATCCTGCTGAAGAACGTTCCAGTAATACGGTTCGAGAAAATGCCGAGCCAGAGAATGCAACAAGTGCCAAAAGAGCAAAGATAATAAAACGCATCATCAGAATGTAACCCCCATCAAGGATGGCAGCGAACCAAATTATAATTTCGGGAATAAATGCAACCCGAAAAAAGGTGCATCAAACAAGAATTCATTCGTCTGCACTAACAATGAGAGCTTCTCTGAAGTGAGCTTCAATACCACCGCAGGAATCACCTATCGGCTGCATACCCGAAGTGAACTCAGCTCGCGTGTCCGGGATTGGCAGGTTGTAGCCGACCCAATTGCCGGCTCAGGTGCACGGGAAACCATTCTGGTGCCTGTTACCCTAAATAGGGACTTCTACGGAGTTAGCTACCAACTGATTCCTGCTCCATAAACCTAAATTCAACGATTAATACTACCTCTTTGAGCCCCGTGCCTGCTTAAACCAGGTTGCGGGGCTCTTGCTTAAACGCGCATATTTGCTGATTAAATGGAGTCATTGCCGTTCGCGACTTGCCGGAGCCCAATAGATCACTACTATACGCACACGCAAACTTCATGCAGGCAGAACCAATATGAGCTCCTCCATCATACCGATCAGTCACACAACCCAAGAAAACCTGAAAACGTTATTCCCATCTCATCATTATCCTTTGGCTCAGGCAACTGATTCAAAAGCAACAGAACCACTTGTTCTCGCCAACCTAATTGTTTAACATTCTGCTCGGATGGAATGTAGCGTTAATCTTTAGTCACTAATCATATTTAAACATGTATCTGGAATACATTGAAGAGATTGAGGAGCGAAAGGCTCAGGGATTAAACCCTAAACCAATTGATAGTGGAGACCTGATAGCCGAGATCATCTCCCAAATTAAAGATCCCGGCAATGAACACAGGAAGCTGTCTCTTGATTTTTTTATTTATAACGCACTCCCGGGAACAACCAGTGCCGCTGCGGAAAAAGCCAATTTTTTAGAGGAAATCATTCTGGGAACTGCAGTAGTCGAAGAAATTCCCCCCGCATTTGCCTTTGAATTATTGTCGCATATGAAAGGCGGACCTTCTGTAAAGGTCCTGCTAAACCTAACACTTGGTAATGATCTGCCCATTGCGCTAGAGGCGGCAAAGGTTCTGAAAACACAGGTATTCCTTTATGAAGCAGACACAGAACGACTCGATGTTGCCCTTCAGGAAGGGAATGAAATTGCTAGGGATGTACTTGAGAGTTATGCCAAAGCTGAATTTTTCACGAAGCTCCCGGACGTAAAGGAAGCAATCGAGGTCGTAACATATATCGCGGGAGAGGGTGATATATCCACCGATTTACTTTCTCCCGGCAACCAAGCCCATTCTCGCTCAGACCGGGAACTGCATGGCAAGTGCATGATCTCAGAATCAGCCCAGAATGAAATAACAGCACTACAGAAGAAATACCCGGACAAAAGCGTTATGCTCATCGCCGAAAAGGGAACGATGGGCGTCGGATCTTCGCGCATGTCAGGAGTCAATAACGTCGCCTTATGGACTGGCAAGCAAGCGAGTCCATACGTCCCCTTTGTAAACATCTTTCCGATGGTGGCAGGAACCAATGGAATATCACCCATATTTTTAACAACTGTAAGTGTTACCGGGGGAATTGGAATTGACCTGAAAAACTGGGTGAAAAAACTCGACCATGAAGGCAAGCCCGTTCTGGACGAAAACGGAGACCCTGTCATGGAACAAGTCTACTCCGTGGAAACAGGCACAATCCTGACTATTAACACCAAAAAGAAAAAATTGTACTGTGGTGAAAAAGAACTTGTCGACATATCCTCCGCCTTAACCCCTCAAAAACTCGAATTTATCAAGTCCGGTGGATCCTATGCGATAGTCTTTGGTAAAAAACTGCAGAGCTTTGCAGCCAAGGCACTTGGCATTGAACCAGAACCTGTCTTCGCTTCATCCAAGGAGATTTCCCACCCCGAGCAAGGACTGACCGCGGTGGAAAAAATCTTCAATAGAAATGCAGTGGGGGTAACCGAGGGAGTCGTTTTACACGCAGGATCTGATGTCAGGGTAGAAGTCAATATCGTTGGATCACAGGATACCACAGGGTTAATGACCTCCCAGGAATTGGAGGCGATGGCGGCAACCATTATTTCGCCCACCGTTGATGCTGCCTACCAATCGGGATGCCATACAGCTTCAGTATGGGACAACAAAGCACAGGCCAACATCCCCAAACTCATGAAGTTCATGAATAACTTTGGGCTCATTACAGCACGTGATCCAGATGGGGAATATCATGCTATGACCGATGTCATTCATAAGGTTCTTAATGACCTTACCGTCGATGAGTGGGCAATCATCATAGGAGGTGATTCGCATACCAGGATGTCAAAAGGGGTAGCTTTCGGGGCGGATTCCGGAACTGTTGCACTGGCCCTTGCCACCGGCGAAGCCACAATGCCTATTCCTGAGTCGGTCAAGGTTACGTTCCAAGGCGACTTAAAGCCATATATGGACTTTAGAGACGTGGTCCATGCCACTCAGGCCCAGATGTTGAAACAATTTGGTGAAAATGTGTTTCAGGGCAGGGTCATAGAAGTCCACATCGGTACCTTACCAGCAGACAAAGCCTTTACCTTCACTGACTGGACCGCGGAAATGAAGGCGAAAGCTTCCATCTGTATTTCACAGGATGAAACTTTAGTGGAATCACTGGAGATCGCCAAGGGACGCATCCAGATCATGATCGACAAGGGCATGGACAATGAAGAGCATGTTCTCCAGGGCTTGGTCAATCACGCCGAAAAGAGAATATCTGAGATCCAGTCGGGAGAAAAACCCGCTTTAACTCCGGATGGAACTGCTAGTTATTCTGCGGAATTCGTCGTGGATCTTGATCAGATCTTCGAGCCAATGATCGCTGATCCTGATGTGCAAAATGAAGATGTCTCCAAACGCTATACCCACGATACAATCAGAGCCCTCTCTTATTATAAGGGGATCAAAAAAGTGGATCTCGGATTTGTTGGGTCATGCATGGTTCACAAAGGAGATTTGAAGATTGTTTCCCAGATGCTGAAGAATCTGGAGGAGCAAAACGGACAAGTAGAGTTCAATGCCCCGCTCGTAGTAGCTGCCCCAACTTACAATATTATTGATGAGCTTAAAGATGAAGGAGACTGGGATATCTTACAGAAATATTCCGGGTTTGAATTCGATGACAATAACCCCAAAAATTCAGCGCGAAAAGAATACGAGAATATGATGTATCTTGAGAGACCCGGATGCAACTTATGCATGGGCAATCAAGAAAAAGCTGAAAAGGGTGATACCGTAATGGCAACATCCACAAGACTCTTTCAAGGCAGAGTCGTGGAAGATTCAGAGCGAAAAAAAGGTGAGTCATTGCTCTCTTCTACGCCAGTTGTGGTTCTTTCTGCCATCCTCGGAAGAACACCTAGTTTTGAGGAATATAAACTGGCCGTAGACGGCATCAACTTGACGCAATTTGCACCACCTGTTAAGCAGTTGGTCACTATGTCCTAATGCTAGGACTGATTTCAAAAAGAACTAATAACGCTTAATTACCGCGCCCAAAATATTTCTCGCTGCGGTAGCGCAACCAAACCCGCAATTCCTGCGGCACTCGCTCACGTTGTTCCGAACTGAGTTTCTCGTATAGTGCAATAGCCTTGGTTCGTTCCGCTCGGCAGGCACGATTATTGTGATCTTTCCAGCGGCTACGTGCGAGCCTTACTCGTCGGCACACCTCTTTCTCTAGCGCTTTTCCCGCCAATGAATCCGGGTCGATCTTGTGTTTCTTTGCAGGCATTGAGATCTATTCCAGCCAGTAAATGCCATCCCTAGAAATGCGAATACGGCCTTCTTTGTACAAAGCCCCAACCGCCTGCTTGAAGGCTTTCTTACTAACACCAAAAACCTCCCGCACCTGCTCAGGTGAACTCTTGTCATGTACTGGAAGAAACCCGCCCTCCACCAATGATAACTGCCGGGCAATATGTTCCTTCACGGCGGGAATCCTCGAGTATCCTGGAGGTTGCAGGCTGGCATCAACCAATCCGTCTTCCCGGATGCGACTGATATAACCACTGCAACGATTGCCTCTGTGAGGAACTGTATCTGCAGGATTGAAGCGCAATAATCCCCAGCAACAATCATCAACAATCACCTTGATACCAATGTCCGTTTTTTCCGCAATCAGCAAGGATACCACTTTACCCCCCTGCCATCCTGAAGGCGCAGTATCCATAACAAACTTCCCGAGTTTAGCCGAAGCCACCAGCCTTCCACTGACACCGTCCACATCAACATGGACCAGTTCCTCTTCTCCTTCTTTGAGGCGGCGGGTCTGCTCGGCAAATGGCAATAGCAAATCCTTGGGCATACCCCAGTCAAGGAATGCACCGACTCGCGTTATGGCACTTACCTTCAGCAGAGCAAACTCACCAGCCATCACCAACGGAGAATGTGTAGTGGCAACCGGCCTGTCCTCTGAATCCATTGAAATAAAAACTTCAATCTCCCCATCAATATCCAGACCCTCGGGCACATAACGGAAAGGCAAGAGAACACGGTCACCTTCCCCAGCATCAAGCATTAATCCTGAGCGATGCCTGGAATCCACTCTCAGGGTATGGCGTCTTCCTAGCAGTGAGTGAGGCACGGTGCAGAATCTACATCCAGAGCAAGGTTATGGCCACAGTGGACTATATATTTTACACAAACCCAATACAATCAAGCCCTTGAGTTAAAGTAGCGACCCCCGAAAAAGACACCAAAAGGAACGATTCCCGGTTGCCGAGCCACTTCATCTTATGCCACACTTTTACCTCAATGCGTTTCAAGCACTCATCTTTCATTTTTTTATTCGTCACCATTATACTGACCATTGGTAGCCAGGAAACAAATGCAGATCCCAGTTTCCAGCCATGGAACCAGTTCAGGGGACCCAACGGCTCGGGTATCGCAACAGACTGTCATCCACCGTTGAAACCAGAATCTTCGCATCAGGCATGGAAAACACCAATTCCACCGGGACTTTCATCCCCGGTAATCTTGGGAGGAAAAATCTTCCTGACAGCGGTTGAGAATAATCGTCTGGTGACTCTCGCCTTTGAAAGCAATTCAGGCAAAGTGTTGTGGCGTCGTCAGTCTCCTGAAGTGGCTCTAGAGCGCGTCCACAAGACCAGCAGTCCAGCCACCTCAACACCACTGGTAGATGCTAACCACGTCTATGTCTATTTCGGCTCTTACGGTATGATCTGCTATGATCATGACGGCATAGAAAAATGGAAAAAAAACATTCCAACACCAGGAAGCCTGTATGGAATGTCCGCCTCTCCTATCTCCTACAAAAACAATGTCATTATGGTTATCGACAATGACAAAAACCTGCCGAGCAGCAGGTTAAGCCAGTCTAAGATCGTTGCCTTTAACAAAAATACTGGGCAGGTGGCATGGGAAGCAGGCAGACCTCATCACCGCAGCGGCTGGTCCACACCAATGATCTGGGATCACGGCGAAGATAAAGAACTCGTGGTCCTGGGAAGTGGGCACGTTCGTTCCTATAACCCTGATACCGGTGCCGAGAAATGGTTCGTCGGAGGATTCTCCCGGGAGACAATCGCAATACCTGTCTCCGGAAATGGACACGTTTACATCTCTTCTGCTCAGCTCGGCGGAGTGGCTGATAAAAAAATCAACCCTGAACCCTTCTGGCAAGCCATCATGGGATTTGATGCTAACAAGGATGGTAAACTTGAGCGAAAAGAAATGACCGGCGACTTTACCTATCCCCTACGACCGGAGTTACCCCCCGGGCATGCAGGATTTGGAATTCCGTTACCGAAGGACAAGAAACAACGCAACAACCGACTTGATGGCATTTTCGGCTGGGTGGATAGGGACCGGGACGGTTACTGGACCAATGAGGAATATATTGCCCACATGGCATTCCGGCGCGGTAAACCTCTGCTGGTCGCTATCAAGCCCGGCGGCAAAGGCAATATAGAAGAAAGTCACGTCACCTGGGAGCTCAACCGCAGTATTCCGGAAATACCATCGCCGCTTTTCCATAAGAACCTTATTTACCTCGTCCGCAATGGTGGACTGCTAGCGGCAGTTGATGCCAAGGAGGGTCATCAACTTTACAGGGAACGTCTGGGCGGCTCTGGCCAATACAGTGCTTCCCCAGTAGTCGCAAACGATCACCTCTTCCTGATTTCCAGTCTGGGATTGATGTCGGTCGTCAAAACCGGCCGGGAATTTAACCTAACTCATAGCTACGACCTCGAGGAACCGGTGTTTGTTACACCTGCCATTGATGCGTCAACAATGTATATCCGTACTGAAAAAAGCCTCATGGCTCTACGCAGTAAAACCAATAAACGCTGACCAAAAGAGTAATATCCGTATTACCAGGGACATATTATAAAGCCTTTATTTGTTACATTTTATCATTACAATTTGCTCTATGCGAAATTCCCTGTTTCTGCACGGCACTTGGTTGCTGGTCGCTTTTGTTGCCTTTATGGCTGGGTCGATGAACTCATCACGGAATCGATCCGCTGAAGCTACAAAACCGCAAACATCAAAAGCTTTCCAAGGCAAAAGGTCAGCATCAGCAGTTTCCTCGCTTAACCCCAGACAGTCACACCTCTCACCCGAAGACAGAGAAAAAGACCTACCCGCCGGTTCAGCAATCGGTAGGACAACCGGCTTGCATGCTTCCACCAGCAAGCCCCTAAGCGCATGGGATATTAGTCAACTGGGTCAAATGATGACCAAGGACAGTAACCCTATCCGCAGGCGAATGGCCTTTAGCCGGCTACTTCAAGGACTAACACCTGATAACGCCAAACAGATCCGTGAGCAGGTCATGTCGCTTCATCATGACAGTTCCGAATTCAGGGATTTTCATTATGCATGGGGAGCAATCAGTGGTGCAGAAGCAGTCCTGCATGCTCAAGAAACAAAGGAAAGAGACATGGATGTCACGATGTCTGGCTGGGCAAGTGCCCAACCAGACGATGCCTTTAACTGGGTGAATGATCAGGATCCAGGTTTACGTGACAGATTTAAGGGATCCATGATCGCCGGAATTGCCGATAGTAATCCTGCAACCGCTACCGATTATGCCTATCAGCTCGAAAGCATGGGCGATAAGAATGCAGACAGAATGCTGAGCATTGTGGCATCACGGGTTCTGCGCAGTGAGGGACATCTTGAAGCATCCATCTGGGCCGAAAACCTGCCTGACGGATCAATGAGAGCCGCTGCACTGGACCGTGTCGCACATGATTATGTGGCCCATGATCCTGAGGAGGCTGCATCATGGGCAGAACGGTTTGCCGGACAAACCCATAACGCTCGAGTAATTGAGGAAGTCGGAGATGAGTGGGCAGAGAGGGATCCTATTGCAGCCATCAACTGGTTGAACACACTGGAAGCGGGTAAGGGAAAATCCGAAGGGCTTTCATCGGCTTTTGGTGAATGGGCGAAACGTGACCCGACCGCGGCCAGCCAGCACCTAGTCAACATGCCGGACTCTCCTGATCGCGATTCGGCAATCAACGGATTCTCTAGACGTATTTCCTCTGAAAACCCTCAGGCAGCCATTGCATGGGCAGCTGAAATCAATGATGCAGGTGTCCGTGAAAATGCCCTTGTCAGGGCCGGTCAATCCATGTTCCGGCGTGATGCAAGCGGCACTAGAGAATGGCTTTCCACCAGCGGATTATCAGCAGCCGCCCAAGAACAAATTGTCAATCCCCCTCAAAGTCGCAAATAATTCCGCTTAATGCATATCCTGTCAGCTTATCCTAGATAACTTGATAAGCACGTTGGTGTTGTTTTAGTAGCCCGTTGCTCAATTTTGTGCCCGGAATCTCCCGGACCGGCAGGGCGAGAATTCTCCATGGCACTTCTCGAGGTGTTGAGCCGCAGAATACCGAGACGGTGAAGGTTTTCAATCCATACATAATCTGTTGATCCCCTGCGTCTTGACAAGGTGGGTTCAATGAGAGCTATGCGCCTGATCTCATCAGCAACAAGACAACTAACCTCGTAACTTGTAAAAAAAGGATCGTCGGGAAAGCTCAACTCACATTGCTTCGCCTGACCCGATGGGCACTCCTCAGTCACAATCCTAAGGTCAGGGTGAGGCGCAAGGATCAATGAATCTGCATCTTCACTATCCCAAAGGATGCGCTGGTCAAGCCACTGCTCCACCTGCCCCCATACCGGCTTGGAGGGATTATGAATTGTTCGTGTCGTGATATCACATCCAGAAAGCTCCCGCTTCCAGGCCAGGATATAGCCGAAATTCACCGCATTCAGGTTCGCTTGCCGGAAATTTTGAACCCAGCGATCAAGCTCGTTATTATATTCAGGCAATGATTGTGCGAAAGGGGCATGACAATGAGGAACTGAGAATAATATCTCGTCACGATCGGCCGTTGTGAGAATCAGGCCGTAAGCATCCACACCACCCAGCCAGGATTGGAGCTTCTCCTCATAGGTCGGCACATCTACAAGGTCGGTCACAATGCACAGGCGTCCCTCAGGACTGAGATGCTTCCATGCTCCTTGGACAATAGCCATAAGAATATTCTCCCCACTTGCCCCTCCGTCACGGAACTTGAGTGATTCCTCTGGGCTCGGCACAAAGGGTGGATTGGCAAGAATGCAGTCAAACTCTTCATTTCTAACCGCCTCATACAGGCTGCCAAGCCGCACCTCATAATTAACGATGCCGTTCATCTGGGCATTGAAGCGGGCAAAGCGAACTGCCCTAGGGTTAAGGTCCACCGCCACGATATTCCTAGCATAACGGCTGGCCACCAATCCCTGAATCCCCGAGCCACAACATAAATCAAGCACACGGTCACAGGATTTCCTTGGTGCAGTTTGTACAAGCCCGTGACTATCCATTCCAATATACATGACCGGGTCTTCATCCAACCGATCCTCCTCCCTTATCATGTAACGGTGATCGGTCACAAAAAGTAATCCGCCGGAACAAAACAGATCAACTCCACCCCAAAGTAGGTCCTCTCGCTCGACCAGAATTCCCATGACCTCAAGAAGCTGAATGTCTTCATGGCTAAAAATCTGTTCAACACGATCGCGTGCGACCGGGGCACGTAACTGAAAAAGCCTCACCAGATCAGCGAGGGGCGCCTCTGGAAGAAAATGTTTATCGTAGTAATGCAACCGGGTGGGCTCAATTCCCTGGAGGGAATCAACACTAAGCATCTGGCAAATATTCTCCTCAGTATATCCATGGCCGAGGATACTGCGACGCACACTGCGCAATCTCATCGTGATATCCATACTCTCCTCCTCATAAACCCCGAGAGTCATCCCCGAGGCAGCCGGAGCATCCTCGATTCTTTCCGCAGCAATAAGTGCCTCCCAACCCTCATTCATTCTTACACCAAAGCGCTTTGCTGTATCTAACATCTCAATGACCATGTCATCAAGCTCAGCAGGAGTGGCACCAAGCTTAAGTCGCAACCTGTCCACCATACCCTGCGGGTCCTGGCGCAGGGCTAGAAAGGTTTGAAGCTGATCCATGCTGAGTCTGACTTCTCCCTGTTTACCAGTTTCATCAACCAGAACGGAATTCCCCCTTGGGTTGATAATAATGGTAGCATTAGACCCAACTTGAGTTTCAAGAGGAGCCAAGAATGGGGAATCTTGATAGCTCGAACTAGTCTCCTTGTAACGCCCGCACTCAGCTGAAAGAGATTCGATTTCTTTTTTGGTCCAGTTCTTGCTGGGCGATCCCATAAAAATGGCGGAATCTAGGTCCTGCATCATATCGTCAACAGAAGGCTGACCAGCAGCAAGTCCCTGTGGACGATCTTCAATCGCAAGATCACGTATGTGTTCAGCATAATCTTTGACAGGTTGGTGACGACGACGAATCCATCGCCCTTCAAGGGCCAGGTAATCGATGTCTGTGCGCAGAAATGTCTCGATAGCCTCCATCGGAGTCTCCACAATCGGTTGCCCGGCAACATTGAAACTGGTATTCAACAATACTGGCACTCCGCCTCTTATTTTTTCCGCCTTTTGACAAATTGCATTGAAAAAAGGATTAATTGCCTCAGTGCAGGTCTGTATGCGCCCGGTACCATCCTCATGGGTTATCGCCGGTAACTTGTCCCGGAACTCCTCACGCACAGGTGCAACAAGAAGCATGTATGGTGAAGGCTTACTGAGTTCAAATACTTCGTTAGCGCGATCCAGCGGAACAAAAGGTGCAAACGGGCGAAATGCCTCCCGAAACTTCACGCGAGCATTCACCACGTCCTTCATCCTCTCGTAGGTCGGGTCAGCCAAAATGGAACGATGCCCAAGAGCCCGCGGGCCAAATTCTGATCCCCCTTCAAAACGGGCCACAATGTTGCCCCGGGCAAGGGCCTCGGCAACCTGACCGGTCATGCCATCAAAATCATGTTCCTCCACAACCAAAAGATCAGAAAAATGCGCAATGGCGTCATCAATCTCTTCACTATCGTAACTCCGCCCGAAACAGGCAGACCCAAGGGGAGGACGACTACACCCACCCTCTTCATGATGATATCCCCATAAGGCACAGCCTACGGCAATGCCGTTATCTGAGGCTGCAGGAAAAATAAAGATGTCCTCCAACTCGCAAGCACGCAAAACCTTGTAGTTGGCCACTGAGTTCAGAGCCACGCCTCCGGCAAGACAAACATGCCTCAAGCCAGTCTCGGCACAGGCATCCGACACGAGCGCACAAAGCACTTCTTCCAGCTCAACCTGTACCTTATAGGCTAGATCAACCAGCCAAGGACGAAAATAAGGCTTTCCCTCTCCGTTATCATAACGTTTCTCAAGTGCTGCCATTTCAAGAAAAATGTCGTATGCCGACATGCTAATATGGTGGCTGCCTTTTTCCTTTTTAAACCAGCGGCTCCAGTTTTCCTGCGGTCCCCCGTAAGCAGCAAGCCCCATAAGCTTGCCGGCCTCGGGAAAGCTCAACCCCGAATTAAGATTGGTCACAAAACCCGCGCGCCGTGATACAGCCTCATAGACAAACCCGAGTGTTGAGAGTGCTGCAAGGTGGGCCTTCACCTTTTCACTGTGTAGTTCACGAAGATCCTGACCACGCCCCTCATACAAAGTGTAGGATTCCGTAAAACGCCCATCGCCCGTTGCTGAAGTGCTGCCGCTCGCATCCGCAACGAGTATTAACGCCTCATCAAATCCTGATGGCCAGAATGCCGAGTAGGCATGCGCCAGATGATGGCCAGGCACAGTCCTGACTTGGGACGCAACATCCTTGGAAAATTTGCCCTGTAAAATCTCCGGTGCCTTGTCAATGCCCGGCATATTGGCTGTTATTGAAGCCATCTCACCAAGTGGGACATTCAAATAGTCCAGACAATAAGCGATGCTTTCACCAGGAACCTGAATCTGACCTAGAGCATCAGGAGCCTGTAGCATGAAACCCACGCTGTGCTTGATGCGATCCAGTCTTTCCTGCTCGATAGCTACAACGATTTCCCCGTCCTTGACCACAGCAACCGAGCGATCATGACCCATATTAATTCCCATGTGATATTTTCCCATAATTTCTAAGATTGAATAAATTCGTGAATTGACTCCTGCGTCTCAGCCACCTGAAACAGTCCCTTTTCAAGAGGACCGTTTACAACGTAAGCAGCACGCAGACGATCAGTTGGAATGATTATGCAGAAAACAGCCCAATTAGCTACATTTTCAGCGGCAAAACTAGGTTTGATACCCATACAATCACCATCCACGGCGGGGATGAGCAGAGCCTCAGGGTTTTTCAAAGTTTAGAATACTGCGTCTCACCAAATGGTAACGACCACCCTCATGAACCGACTCATAATCGGGAGATCCCTCGATAAGAGGTTTCCTTCGGTTATAAAAATGAACACTACCCTTTCCCGATACACTGCCAATTTCTCCCTCCACAATCAATGCCGTGCCTTCATCAATGCCAATGCCCAGCAGTTGCGGGTATCGCGTTACCAGCAAGGACATGTCCTTGAATCGCTTGCGCTCGGCGAAATGCTGGTCAATGGCCACCCCCTTGATAAAACCTAATCCACGTTCATACCCCTCGGCAACGATGTCACGATTACCAAGGGGATTGGCACGAGCCAAGTAATCCGCCTGAATTGAAGCCCCGGCGGAACTACCCATAATCACGCCACCCCGGGCAAGCACCTTATGCATGAGTGTTTGGGCTCGAGTATCAAGGTAGGCATCAGCAAAGCGCCATTGCCGCCCCCCTCCAAACCATATCCCCGTCGCCTCTCTGAATACTGCCAAATATTTCTCACTCTCAACCTGATCAAGTCTCCTGCCAGCCAACACGGTCACTTTTCCCGCCCCCGCCCTCCGGAAAGCATCAGCTATAGAGGAATTTGCCGGTATGGGATCCGGCATAGCCGTGGGTAATACCACTATTGATGCATCATCGCCACCGGCTTTCTCGACAAATTGAGAAACAATCCCCCTCGGCATACCCCCTCCGCCAATGATCATCAACGTCCCGGCTGCCAGTCTTGGGGATGGCGGCTTAGCTACAGGAAACGGATCACGACTGCGTGCCAATGCTGCAAACCGCGATGCCGAAAGATCCGCAACCGCATCCCCGCCTTTCAACTTGATTATCCGCAACTTTCTCTCCCCTGCCGGTGCAAGTGATATCACAGCTCCACCTGTTCCGGCAACCGTGATCCGCCGACCGTTGACAACAAGGGCTGCCATTTCGTCAATTCCATAACCGACCAAGTATGGCTTTTTTTGCAAGATCTCGTTAATCCTTACACCACCTTCCTTGTCACCGTTTGCTGCAGAAATAACAGAACCCGGCAACAGTGCGAGGCTATCATCAGCAAACGCTGGACAGCCAGCACCATGACCTCCAACCACCCCGCCACGCTTCATAAGCGCGGATATCGATGCATACATTCCGGGCGATGACACCCCATCGCGTATTGATGCGCTATCCTGAGCAAGCAACCAAACCCCTGTTGCTATATCCACTGCTGAAATGACAGCTGCCGACTTATTTTCAGTTACCGCCATGGAAGTAACCGAAAATGCCTTTGACCTCTGAACAATTCTCTTGGCCAGGTCCCTTGTGAATTTGCTCTCATCAAAGCACAGGACCAAGACATGCATCTTGCTTCCGCCTGCAAGTTCATTAAACCGGTCAATAGCCGCATCCGGTAAACCGCCCCCGGCCAACACCAAGGCACCACTGATACCGGCCGGGTCAATGCGTTTTGCGGGTGCTGCCGCAGTAGAAATAAGCAAAATGCAATGACAGGTAAGGCAGGAAAAAAGCAGCTTTATTGCCCTTGTAATGAATAACATCTAGCTCAAGCATCCGGCAGTTAACCGCGAGTTACAAGTCACCCCTCAAAAAACACATGGAGAAATGGAAGAAGATTCTCCTCGCATTTTAATAGCTGAAGAATTACCCATCAATCATGATGAGGTTTTCCACGTTTTTATTGGTTCTTTCTTTTTTTGGGGCCCTGCCCGTAACACACGCCGAGGAGAAAAAAACAAACTATAATGTCCTCTTCATTATTTCAGATGACCTGACAGCAACTGCCCTCTCCTGCTATGGGAACAAACTATGCAAAACCCCAAACATTGACCGCCTGGCAGCAAGGGGAACGCGCTATACACGTGCCTACTGTCAGGGCACCTACTGCGGTCCATCGCGGGCCAGTTTCATGTCAGGGTATTATCCGCATGCCACCGGGGTCCTGGGATACAGGAGCCCAAGACCGAATATCGGGAACCGTGTGACCTGGTCACAACACTTCAAGAACAACGGTTACTACGCGGCGCGGGTCAGCAAGATCTACCATATGGGTGTCCCCATCGGGATCGAGCAGGGCAGCCATGGCGCTGATGACGAGGCCTCGTGGACAGAACGTTTCAACAGCAAGGGGCCTGAGTGGAGAGCCCCCGGCGACGGGGAAACCCTGCAGAACAATCCGGATGGCAAAAAACCGGCAGTGGGTGGCAACACTTTCGTGGTGGTGGAGGCTGACGGGGATGACCTGGTCCACTCCGATGGCAAAACCGCAAAGAAAGCCGCCGAACTCATTCACCTGCACAAGGACAAGCCTTTCTGGCTGGGTGTCGGCTTTGCGCGTCCACATGTGCCCTTTGTCGCCCCACGCTCCTATTACCCACCCTTCAAGCCCTACAGCAAGATGGTCCTGCCTCCCAAGGTCAAGGGCGACTGGGACGACATCCCGAAGGCAGGCATTAATTACTGCACCAGTTTAAACATGAAGATGGATATCCGCCGCCAGAAAAAGGCGGTTGGCGGCTATTATGCATCCGTTGCCTACATGGACGCTCAGGTTGGCAAGGTGCTTGATGCCCTCGAGCAGGCCGGCCTCAACGAGAAGACCATCGTGATCTTTACCAGTGACCATGGGTTTCATCTTGGTGAGCATGACTTCTGGGCAAAAGTCAGCCTGCGCGAAGAATCCGCGGCGGTGCCGATGATTATTAGTGTTCCTGGAAAAAAACCCGCCGTGTGCCACTCACTGGTTGAACTACTCGACCTTTTCCCCACCGTCTCAGCCCTTTGCGGGCTTGAGGTTCCTGACCGCCTGCAGGGCAGGGATATTTCACAAACCCTGGATGACCCGAAACACGAGGTCAGGACATCTGCCTTCAGCGTTGCCCCGATGCGAAAAGGATTCCTCCTCCGCGAAGATAAATGGGCTTACATCCAGTACCAAGAGGATGCCTCGGGAGGAATGGAACTCTTCGACATGGAAAAAGACCCCAAACAATATACCAATCTGGCAAAGGATCCCGACCATGCAAAGAAAGTTGAGGAATTCAAGGCCAAGCTGACCGCCAAACTCAAGGAGGTCAGGAACAACGACCTGAAAGCCCTGCCCGTGAAGCCCAAGCCTAAGCCTAAGAGAAAGCCAAAGCCAAAGGGTTAAAACTTACTTGGACTTGTTCCAGTAGATCACGACGTTCTTACTTCCCCTTCCGGCAGCAATGACATCCGGCTTCCCATCGCCGT
>Ga0115011_10000971_pt1 | contig 21252 bp, 20 predicted proteins | sample TroAtlMetagenome_2_FD_88705 | JGI IMG/M metagenome (GOLD analysis project Ga0115011, IMG submission 88705) | Marine eukaryotic phytoplankton communities from Atlantic Ocean - Tropical Atlantic ANT8 Metagenome | ecosystem: Environmental > Aquatic > Marine > Oceanic | place: Tropical Atlantic...
AGTGTTCTAGACTAGGAATATCAAGAGAAGAGGCCGAGGATGCTATAGAGTATTTGAGAGAGACTAGTGGAGAGATAATTGAGCCTAAATTTGGTTTTTATAGATTGATTTAATTAGCTCGTTCTGAGAGTTTCTTTCTTAGCCTCTTTATCGTTGATTCTGTGTCTCCTAATTTCATATTATTAATTCCATCTATGAAAATTGCACCTTTATATTCGGCAATGTTTGTAGCAACCTTAGTAAGCCTTTTTCGAACTAATTCATTTTCAAGTGGCCAACCCCTCCTTTTGGCTAAACGAAGTAGGATGTCTATTGTTTCCTTTCCCCAGTTCCCTCCATATCCCTTCAGAATAGTGCCAACCATCCTCTCTAAATCATCAATTCTTGATTGAATAGACAATAAATCACCCTGAGTAATTGGATCAAATTTCTCAATTTCATAAATTAGATAATCAATAGAATCTTCCATCATTGCCTGGGGAGGAATTGCGTCGAAATTTATTATATCAGAGGATTTTATCTTGGACTTTACTAATTCTGGTTTTGGATTAATACTGATAATTGGGGAATTAATTCCATTTCTCCTAAGGCTTCTCTTAATCCTCCCCCAGCCATTTAATTGACTAGTTAGAACTCCTGCAACGTGGCCCATTAATACTGTCCTATTTCCAGATAATTCTAATTCCAACTCTTTGCATAGTTGATGTAAATTATCTCTATTCATTTCTGCTAGATACCCGATTGTCAAACGTCTAGAGTCGTAATTCAGATGAAGCCATAACCTTTGACGGCGTTCTTTGTGAGAGCCTGATGATTTGATTCCAAAAATTTTGAGTATTTTTCCGATTTCTAAATTGGATAGAGATTGAATCCCTTCCCAAGATAAGTCATGGGAAGGGACGATGAGGCTTTTTATCAAACGAGCACGTAAAACTTCTACAGAACCACTTTTAGAAATCTCAATGGATTCTGCCCTTTTTCTAAGTTCCTGTAACTTCTCTGTATACAATGTACTCAAAAGAGAATAATCGACCTCCATTGATGTGTGGTCTAATAATAGCATATGTTATTATTTTGTTATTTAGGTAGTAAAAATAGTCTTTTAACTACTATTCTTTTATTACTAAGAATCTTGATGCTTCAATATCTTTAGGGTGATCTTTTTGAATTATTTTTGTAGAAGTATCTATTATCTTTTTCCAATCAATAATTGTAGAGGTAATTTTGAATTCAAAACCCGAATATGGAGTAATTCTTTGGAGTGATATAGTTCTCTTGCCATCAAATGAAATTATTTCCATCCTAATTTCGATGTGGACTTCGTCTTCATGTATTTCCCCATCCGCACTGATGCAAGCTTCGCCAATCAACGGATCTCTATCATCTTCTGATTGTCTAAGTAATGAAGCGACCTGTCTATGCCGGACTTCTATGCCCAGATATTTCATCATATCTGCACCTAATTCATTCATTATTCTAGTTTGAATCCATAGATTTGTATTTCCTTCTAGTTCACATATTTTCTTAGAAATAGAGGGAGGAAATCTATTTCTAGAAATGAAAACTAGTAAGTCTGAGAAGGGATTTGGTAAAAAATACGGATCCCCCAACTCCTGAGGTTTCGAAAGGAGAGAATGCCTTCTTATTTTGGAATTTATAATGTCATAAGTAGTTCTTGGAATGACAAATCCATCTATTTTTCCTTCTTCATGTAATTCTTCCAACCAAATCGGAATATTATTGGGATCCTGAGGCATTTTGATGTCGTAATAATTTGATAATTCCGAAGTAGATTTGACAGAAAGATCCGGCCGAACTCTGATTAATTGCCTCCTAATTAATTCTGAGTCAGTAATTATGATTGCAGATTTGGGTTGGAAGTATATTTTGTCATTAGATACGAGAACTGAACTGGGCCTTCTCGGATATTTTGCCCCTAATACCTCGCAATCTTGTGATGCAATATTCTCCATTTCACCTACTAATAAATCTCCAGGCAGGCCCAATAAATCTACCTTGCCCTCATTTAGCATCTTTAGACCTGAAGTTAGATCTATAGCATTATTTTCTACTGATTGAAATTTCTGATCATTTTGAGTCAAGAAATTTGGGTTTTGACTGGCGAAGCATCTGTGAGGTTCTAGTATTGTAAACAATATCTGTTCATTCATCGCATCCACCTCAAGGGGGGGGAACTCCGCATACCCATGCGCGCCGTGAACACACTTGTTGATATATGCGACCCCGTAGCGAGTATTATCTGATGTTGTTAGGAGATAAAGTTCTTGATCGGGTAGATGTCATTAGGGATGTAGTTGAAGACGCATTGGAGAGTTTCATCTTAGAAAGAATGTCAAGGGAGCATGAATCAATATCTATGGGAATAGCAAAAGAAACTATTCTTGCTGGTGGGAAGAGGATGAGGCCCATTCTTGGGTTGTTAGCTTACGAAGCTTGTGGAGGTGAAGAAGTCAGTGAGGTAATGGATAGTGCATTATCTGCAGAATTACTACACACCGCAACTCTAATTCATGATGATATAAATGATCAAGCAAAAATGCGAAGAGGGAGGCCCGCATTGCACGTCACCCATGGAGTTCCTAGAGCCATAATTGCGGGTGACTATCTATTCAGTATTGGTTTTCAATTAGGAGCTGGATATTCCGAAAAAGTAGTAGATTTAGTGTCCTCTTCATGCTTTGGTTTAGCGGCAGGAGAGTTGCGACAATTAAATCATGTAAGGGACTTGAGCATGTCGCCTGAGGATTATTATGCCATAATTGATGGAAAAACTGCTGGGCCATTTTCAACCGGTGGAGCTGTGGCAGCAATAGTTGCTGGAGCGCCACAGGAACTAGTAGATTTAATGAAATCTTTCGGGATTGAGTTGGGAAGAGCATTCCAATTAGTAGATGATTTGTTGGATTTAACTGGCGATAGTTCAATGGGGAAGCCCAGAGGTACCGATATTCATGAAGGCAAGATGACGTTGCCACTAATTCATGGTCTGACTATTCTTCATGGCTCAGAGAGAGAACAATTGGAAGATGTACTGACAAACTTCAGTGATGCTAGATGGGAAGAGTTGATGTACCTACTAGAGTGTTCTGGATCGATTGACTACTCCAAACTATTGATAGGGAATCATGTAGACAGGGCAATAGAATATATGGAAGAATTACCGGATTCTAGGGCCAGAACAATGATGTTAGAAATGGCTGAGAGTTCACGATTTAGAAAAACTTAATCGGGGGTTTATTAGTGCCAAAAAAAGGCGATTGGGATGTCATTATTGTAGGTGGTGGACCTGCAGGAAGTACAACTGCTCGATATGCTGCAAAAGGTGGTTTGAAGGTATTAGTAGTAGATAGCAGAGATCCTATTGGCTCTCCATTACAATGTGGAGAATTAGTCCCTACAAATGATGAAATGCGTAGACTATGCCCTAATGTTCCAGAAATGGATGATTTATTTCAAACTCCAGAAGATGCAATTTCAATAATAACTAGGAAAATGCATATTGTACCTCCAAATAAGAAATCATTAGTTTTCAATTTTGATGGAATGGTTTTGAATAGAGTTGCTCATGATGAGGCATTGGTTGAATTGGCTAAGAAATCGGGAGCTGAATTCAGAGTCGGGGCTAGGGTTGAATCGGTAGAGGAAAATAGAATTATTCTTCGAGGAGGAGAAGAAATAAGAGGCAAAATCATAGTTGGAGCGGGTGGCCATAATGATCCAGTAAGGAAAAAATATTGGGATGCAGAAACACTAAATATTCCAGTAAAATTTGTTCTTATGGATGGAGATTTCTCTGATTCTCTAGAGCTTCATTTTGGATCAGTTGCACCGGGAGGTTATGCTTGGATGTTTCCAAAGAAGGGTGGTGCAAACATAGGCCTAGGAATTCAAAGAAAATTAGCAAAGGGGCGGAGTCTTAATGAATATGCAGAAGATTTTATTTCCGAATATGAAGGAACTGTTTCCTTCAAAGGCGCGGGCTCTCTTCCTATGTCTGGGGCAATTGATAGTTTTGTAAAGGGAAATAAATTACTAGTTGGAGATTCGGCGGGTATGGTTTTGCCGTCAAATGGTGCTGGAATAACTATTGCAATGATAGGTGGCAGGATAGCAGGACAAGTAATCTCTGAACATTTCAATAATGGAATTCCTTTGGATGAATATGAGAAAATATGGGAAAAACAAATGGGTAAAGTTATGAGAAATTCTAAGCGTTCTTTCTTTATAGGTAGTTTAATTTTTAGACTTCCGGATTGGATTTTGAATCTAATGTTTAATAGACTATTGAAGGGATTCATTTGGAGGGCCGTTACTTGTAGAAAGATGTTCTGGATAATTTGAAATCTAGTATATTGCAAAATATGTTTAATTCGGGATGTTTTTCTTATCAAGTACACTGATGTTTCACAGAAAATTTTCAAATACTTTACCAAATTGGGTTAGGCCTGAGGGTTGATTTAATTGAGTAGGGAAGAAGTCCTCAGATCAATAAAAAACGCTGAAAAAAGGGCTACTGAGGCTCTGGAAGAAGCTGAAAAAAAGGCCGTAGAAATTATTTCGCACGCTAGATTATCTGCTACAGAAATTGTGCAAGACGGTAAGGCGGAATCTGACTCAGATGCAGAGAAAATTGTTTCTAAGGCTAAAGATGATGCAAGTAGTGAAGCTCAAAAGGTATCTTCTTCTGGAGATTCTAATATTCAAACTATCCATGATTCGGGCGATAAAATTAGAAATGAGGCAATAAAGGTAATTCTGGATGCTTTCTCTAAATGAAAAAGTGGAGTATGTAGAATATGTCGCAAGTTAACACTAACCGAATGGGTAGATTACTAGCTGCGGGAATGAAATCAGAAATTGGTGAAGTAGTGAAGATATTATCTAAAATCAACGCATTACATATTCTTGATTATGACGGTTCTGAAGAGGATTTTTCTTTGGGGCAGCCATTAGAGGGTTCTGAAGAAGTGGGAAGAGAATTGAATAAAATGCGATCTGCTTTGTCGATGATAAAGGCTAATGAACCTGAAAAAAGAAGAAGTTATTCCGGAATAAAAAATAAACTATTGGAAGAGTTGCCTGAAAGGGTGGATTCACTAATAGAAAAAACAGAATCATTAAGTGAATTTTATGAAAGACTTGAGGCACTTAATGAGAAAGAGACAATTTTAGAAATGCTGACACCGTTAGATATAGACATTAGCCTACTTGACGGATATCAGAATTTGACTACTTTCATAGGAAATATTGGCGATATTAATCTTGGAGATCTTGGTGATGATGTAATTGCTTACGAAGGAAGGAATGGTAAACATAGAATTGTCGCAATTTTCTGTAGGAATTCGGATTCCGGAAAAATTCAGAAGATTTTGGTGGAATCTGGATTTAATGCCCTTCTTATTCCTGATGAATCAGGGAATCCTCGTGATTTGAAAAATCGCGTTTCGGAAGAAATAAATGGGATTGAATCCAAAATTGAGGAAATTGAACGGGAAATTTCTACGTGGTCTGAGGAGAATGGTGAAATATTGCTCTGTGGAATTGAATTATTGGAAAGAGATCATGAAATTCTGACTGCACCAGTACGTATCGCTGTTTCTAATCATGCATTCCTGATTGATGGATGGATTGAAAGTAATAGGGCTGAAGAAGTACAAAGAGCATTAAAATCTGTTTGTAATTATACTGAAGTTATTCCATTTAAATTGAAGGCAGGAGGAGGAGGTCATGGTCATTCGGATGGCCATCATCATCAAGAGTTACCGCCTATATCATATTCAGAGCGAGAAATGAGTAAACCTATGGAATTGTTAACTGACGCCGTGGGAAGGCCGGGATATGGAAGAATAGATCCTACACTTTTCATGTTTATTACTTATCCGATTTTCTTTGGTATGATGCTTGGAGACATGGCTTATGGCCTAGTTACTATGCTTTTGGGTGGTTATCTAATTTCTAAATCGGGAACGAATGAAATGCTGAATATGGGAGGGAAATTTCTGACTTACATAGGATTTGGAACTCTAGTTTTTGGCTATATTTATGCAGAATTTGCTGGATGGGAAATTTTGCCGCATTATGGCAATAACCCTGCTGAGGCATTGGCTTTTCTCTATCCCTTTGAGCTTGATCATGGACATGCATGGACTGCATCTCTTCCTTTTGGATTGGAATTAGCATTCCCATTCCACAGAGTAACTCCTACATCAGATTATGGAAATTTGGAGCACCTGATTATCTTAACAATTTATCTTGGATTAGTACATGTAATGTTGGGACTAATGATTGGATTTCGAGATATTCTTCTTTTTGGCAATGGACATGGTGGCATAGGATTTGTTTGTGCATTCTTTGAAAAGGGCGTATGGATGATGATGTTAATTGGTGGATTTATGTTTTCATATGGATTTTTGGGACCTCCAGAAGGGGAGAATTTAATGATACCTGGAGCAATTTTGGCTACTATTTCCATATTGTTATTGATGTGGACCTTGTTCAAATATCATGGAGTTCCGTTTCCCATAAATGTGGGACTGGCTCCCATTGAGGCAGTTGGAATGATTCCTACGGTCATTTCATATGTGAGACTATTCGCAGTAGGGATTGTGGGAGTGAAAATTGCTGAAACTGGAAATCATATGTTGTTTGAACCTATGGCTGAAATGATTTCTGATGGTCAAACTCTATATTTTGTACCAATTTTCTTGATAGGTTGGATTTTAGTACAAGTTTTCGCATGGGGACTAGGAGTATTTAGTCCGAATATACATGCTGCGAGATTGCATTTTGTTGAGTGGATGCGTCAATATTATGATGCAAGTGGAGAGCCATTTATGCCATTCGGCGTAAAACCGCAATTTGTAGAGGTAGAAAAATAAGATTCCAAAAAATGGATAAAAACGGAGGAAAAAATATGAATAAAAAAATGATGAGAGGAATGAGCATAATGATGATTTTGCTTGCCGTGGTACTGGTAGCTACAGGGGTTCAAGCCCAAGAAGTAGATAATGCTAGTACTGTAGAGGCATATGCAAAGATTGGCGCAGGAATTGCACTAGGGTTGGCAGGAATTGGAACTGGCTTGAGTCAGGGACCCATAGGTGCCGCTGCAGTAGGAATGATTGCTGAGGATTCAAATAAATTTGTGTCTGGATTAATCTTTACTGCTCTGCCAGAAACTATCGTACTGTTTGGTTTCCTTGCACTGTTCCTTCTATAGGGACTGTATATTGGAAAATATTGAGGTGAAAAATTGACATTAGATAACCTTGCTGCAGAAATTCTAGACAAAGCTAAGGCTAAGGCTAATTCCATAATAAAGGAAGCTGAGGAAGAAGCTAATCGCATACAGCAAGAAGCTAAGCAGGAAGCTGCACAAGTTGCAGAAGCAAGTACTAATCGTGCGAATCGTGAAAGTGCACAATTGTCAGTTGAGATAGTTGCGTCTGCTAGACAAGCTAATCAGAAAAGAGCTTTGATCGCGAAGAAAGAGGAGCTTGATTTGACTTGGGAAAGCGTAAAATCTGAAGTTTCTTCTCCGAAGCTGAAAAATAGAAATAAAATATTGGAGCAGTTAATAAAAAAGGCGAAGGAAGAAAATGATTCGGATATGATTTTGAGGCCTGTTAATATCGATCGAAAGGCGTTATCCGGTGGCGGATTTAAGCTCGGAGATGATATTGAAGGATTAGGAGGTTTTGTTCTCGAATCCAAAGATGGATCGGCCGTAATGGATTATCGTTTTGACTTTAGATTAGAAATGGCTTGGAAAAATAATCTTGCAGAGGTAAATAATATTTTATTTGGAATGTGATAATGTGGCTTCATCGGGTAGATCAAATATTTTTAATGCTGCAGCTAGAGCTAAAGCTCGAAAGGCGGCATTGATTGATTCTACAAGGATGAGACAATTATTACAACAAGGTCCTGATTCCATAGGTGCCAGTATAGGTGAATTAGGATACAGGTCTGAAATGGATCTTTACTCCTCAAGAATGAGTGGAGCAGATGCAGTGGAAGCAGCTTTATTCCATAATTTGGATAATGATTTAGCGGAAGTTATGAAATTCTGTCAAGGTCATCTAAGAGATTTAGTAGCTATTTATGTGGAGCGATTTGATTATGAGAAGGCAAAAACTGTCCTGAGGGCCGTCAATGGCGGTGCTTCGGACGAAATGATTGAACAGCAGATTCTCCCCTCCGAGAATCCTAGAAATTCAGTTTGGTTGAACATAATAAGAAATACAGAAGGATTAGAAGAAGCTGTAGAAGCTATGATGGGGACTCCTTGGGGAAAAGCCATGAAGAGAATTGAGGGTGAAATAATCCTAGAAGAATTAGAAAATTCATTAGATATGCACTATTTTTCAGAGGCCCTAAAGTCGGTAAAGAAGAAAAAGGGCAATGAGAAATTACTAAAATATATTAGAATTGAAATAGATCACAGAAATATTATTAATCAATTAAGGTCACTTAGAATGGGATTGGAATTTGATAAAAGAGTAACCATGATCATACCCGGTGGTAGAATAGATTCTGGAACTATGAGGCAAGTTTGTCAAGCCGAAGATGACGAAGAATTAATAGAATTATTGAAAAGAAGTAATGCATTTGATGGAGAAGGTTTTGAAATGGCTTTAGAAGAATCAAAGAAAATTGGTAGTCTGGATCCTTTTGCGGAATTACTTTCTCATCAAAGACAAAGTATTCTCAGGAAATTTGCCTATCTAAGTCCGGTTTCTCCTTTTCCAATAATATATTACATTGAAAGAAAATGTCTCGAAGTTAGAAATTTACGTCTCCTAGTTAGGGGTAAAGCGATTGGACTAGATGAAGGAGTATTGGAGTCCCATATGGATTTTTGAGGTGAAAAAATGGAAATTGCAGTAGTAGGGCCAATGGAATTCACACTTGGTTTCCAATTAGCTGGAGTGGAGAATCTATATAATCCAGAAAATGAAGAAAAAATGATTGAGATACTAAGATCTCTTTTGGATGAATCCGAAGTTGGAGTGATAGTAGTTGATAATGTAGATTTAATGAAACTTCCAGATAGGTTGCGACAGCAGCTAGCTGAAAGTGTGACGCCCACAGTTTTGGGCATTGGGACTGAAGAAGATAATACTCTTCGAGAGTCAATAAAATCGGCTTTAGGAGTCGATCTTTGGAAATAAAAAAGGAAGTGAAAAAAATGAGTAAAGAAAATGGACTGATATATAGGATTTCGGGGCCGGTCGTGACTGCCGTTGGAATCTCGCCAAGAATGTATGAAGTAGTACGAGTTGGAGACGAAGGGCTGATGGGAGAAGTAATTGAATTGCATGGAGATCAATCGGTAATTCAAGTGTATGAAGAAACGTCGGGTGTGAAGCCGGGAGAGCCAGTAATAAGAACTGGTCAAACTCTTTCTGTTCAGCTCGGGCCTGGATTGTTGACCCAGATTTATGATGGAATTCAGAGACCTCTTCCGAAGTTGGAAGAAAGTATGGGAGTATTCATCACTCGTGGAGTGGATGCTGATGGTTTGGACTTGGAAAGAAAATGGGATTTCAAGCCAATAGTTAGCGTTGGAGACAACGTAGATTCTGGGCAAGTCATTGGTATAGTACAAGAAACGGAAACAATAGAGCATAGAGTAATGATTCCACCTTCAAAAAAAGGGATTGTAAAGAAGATTGAAAGTGGATCATTTAACATCAAGGAAACTATATGTGAATTAGAGGATGGTACGAAAATATCAATGATGCAAGAATGGCCAGTTAGGCATCCGCGTCCATTTAGTCAAAAATACGCTCCAGATGTCCCACTGATCACTGGACAAAGAATTCTTGATTTCCTTTTCCCTCTAGCTAAAGGTGGCACTGCAGGGATTCCTGGTCCTTTTGGTTCGGGTAAAACTGTGACACAACAACAGCTAGCAAAATGGTCCGATGCAGAGATAGTTGTTTACATTGGATGTGGAGAAAGAGGTAATGAAATGACGGAAGTTCTTGATGAATTCCCTCATCTTATCGACCCCAATACAAACAAGCCTCTAATGAATAGGACAGTTATGATAGCTAATACTTCAAATATGCCTGTTGCGGCAAGAGAAGCTTCGGTTTATACTGGAGTCACGATAGCGGAATATTTCAGAGATATGGGATATAATGTAGCATTGATGGCTGACTCGACTAGTAGATGGGCTGAAGCAATGAGAGAAATATCATCAAGATTAGAAGAAATGCCTGGAGAAGAAGGTTATCCTGCTTATTTATCAAGTCGATTGGCGGAATTCTATGAACGAGCTGGGAGAGTTAAGACTCTAGCTGGAGGCGATGGTTCTGTTTCAGTGATTGGAGCAGTATCTCCACCAGGTGGAGATATTTCTGAACCGGTTAGCCAGGGTACTTTGAGAATAGTCAAAGTTTTCTGGGGATTAGATGCTGGATTAGCGAGACAAAGACATTTTCCTGCAATTAGTTGGTTGAGTTCATACAGTTTATATCCACAATCGCTAGATCAATGGTACAGAGACAACATTGCTCAAGATTTCCCAGATTTACGGACTGAAATTAGTACATTACTTCAGGTTGAAGCTGAATTGCAAGAAATTGTGCAATTAGTAGGCTCTGATGCCCTCCCAATAGATCAGCAACTAACTCTTGAGGTTGCAAGAATGATTAGGGAATTTTTCCTGCAGCAGAATGCATTTCATGATGTTGATACATTTAGTGATTTGAAACTTCAATATGAAATGGCCAAAGCTATTCTTACATTCCAAGCTGAAGCAAAGAAAGCCATTGCAGGTGGAGCTTTATTAGAGGATGTGGTCAATATTCCTGCCCGTACTGACTTGATGAGGGGAAGATTTGAGGCAGGATATCAAGAAAAAATTAATCAGATGGTTTCTGAAATGAGTAAGCAGATATCTGCGAGTTTAGAGGTAAATTAGAGGTGATAAAGTGAGTGGAAAAGAATATAGAACAATTACTGATGTGAAAGGTCCTTTGGTCTTTCTTAACAAAACTGAGCCAGTATCATATGGCGAGATTGTACAATTGAAATTGAGTGATGGGTCAATAAAAAATGGTCAAGTTTTAGACACGTCGGATGATCAAGTTATTGTGCAAGTATTCGAAGGTACTGCATCAGTAGATAGGCAAACTGGAATTAAATTTCTTGGAGATGTATTCAAGCTTCCAGTTAGTAAGGGATTAATTGGTCGAATTCTAGATGGAGCAGGAAGACCTAGAGATGGAGGTCCAGAGATTGTAGCAGAAGAGATGGCGGATATTATTGGTGCTGCAATTAATCCTTACTCTCGGCAGAGTCCAGAAGCATTTATCCAAACTGGAATTTCTGCTATTGATGCTTGTACATCACTAGTTCGTGGACAGAAACTTCCTATTTTTAGTGCCAGTGGATTGCCTCATAATGATATAGCATTACAGATCGCTAGACAGGCTAAACTAGTGGGTAGCGATGATGATTTCGTAGTTGTGTTCTGTGCAATGGGAATTACAGCAGAAGAATATAATTTCTTCGTGCATGACTTGGAAAGAACTGGTGCTTTGGAGAATGCTGCCCTATTCGTTAATTTGGCTGATGACCCTGCAGTGGAGAGGTTGATTACTCCTCGACTAGCATTAACCGCAGCAGAATATCTAGCATTTGAGCATGACTATCACGTTTTGGTTATTTATACAGATATGACAAATTATTGTGAATCCCTTAGGCAAATAGGTGCTGCTAGAGAAGAAGTTCCTGGACGAAGGGGATATCCTGGATATATGTACACGGATTTAGCCATGCTTTATGAGAGAGCTGGTTTAGTTAAAGGTAAGAAGGGGTCAATAACACAATTCCCCATTCTTACGATGCCGGGTGACGATATTACTCATCCAATCCCGGATCTTTCTGGGTATATTACGGAAGGGCAGATTGTTATCTCTAGGGAATTGCACCAAAAGGGTATTTACCCTCCAATAAATGTTCTACCATCCCTATCTAGGCTGATGAATGCAGGAATAGGGCCAGGAAAGACTAGAGAAGATCATAAATCCGTATCTGACCAATTATATGCTGCATATGCACAAGGTCGGGAATTGAGAGGTTTAGTTGCTATTGTCGGAGAAGATGCCTTGAATGAAAGGGATTTACAATTATTAAAATTTGCAGACATATTTGAAGACAAATTTTTGAGACAGAGCAGAGATGAGGATCGTGCAATTGAGGATGGGACATTGGATTTAGCATGGAATCTTCTTTCGAATATTGATACTAAATATCTTGTTAGATTAGATCAAAAATGGATTGATAAATACCATCCAACAGAAAAAAAATAATTTAATTGTGAGTGATAGAATGGCATTAGACATTAAACCGACTAGATCTGAACTAATAAATCTAAAAAGAAGGATTAAGCAAACTTCTAGTGGATATAATTTACTAAAAATGAAAAGAGATGGATTATTCCACGAATTTAGAACTTTGTTATCTGAAATGATTGCTGCTAGGGAAGAGTTGGTTAGTGCATATACTGAAGCCTTGCAATCCATAAATTTGGCATCATCAATTGAAGGAGGTTTGGCAGTCAAGAGCGCCGCCATAGCATCATTGAAACACCCCGAAGTAATGGTATCAAAAAGAAACATAATGGGAGTCGTAGTACCAAGAGTAGACGGCCAAAACCTGAAATTGTCCATGGAAGATAGAGGTTTAGGGATGGTAGGCGGATCTCCTTACATTGATGAAGCCGCTGATTCATATTCAGTACTTGTAGAAAAGATGGTAAAAGCAGCTGAGATGGAGGCTACTTTGAAGCGTCTTTTAGAGGAAATTGAAGCTACAAAACGTAGAGTTAATGCATTGGAATTCAAAGTTATTCCTGAGATGGAAGAAGCACAGACATTTATACAGCTTAGATTAGAAGAAATGGAAAGAGAAGAGACATTCAGATTAAAGAGATTTAAAAATAAGTGATTAGATTTCCGACTTAATGGATGGGGTCGAATCGGGCACCGGCTCGGGAGAAGAGAACGTGGAAAATAAAGAAAATATCATTATTGATAAAAAAATTTGGGAGTCCAAAGACCTGTTTGAAGTTATTATTTCGAGATACTTTTTGATGGGTGAAGAAGGCCTTAATTCCGCTTCATGGGAAGTTTCTGGGAAGGATGGGAAAAATCCTAGTGAGCAGTTAGTGAAATTGAATAAACACCTAAAAAAAATGAGTCTTGTGGGGATATTAGAGGAAAATAATCCTCCTGTTTTGAAAATTAAAAATTATCCTTCTGGAGAAATTTCTCTAAAAAATTGGCACGGCGCAATAGTTTGGTTTTTGATGGCCGCAATTTTAACAGCAATCGGAGAAAATTGGAATTCGAAGATTTCCAGTTCTGGGACATACGTGGATGCATTATTATACTTCTCAATGCCAATAATAGTAATTTTGGGCCTTTCTAGTTTCATTAGAAAGGCTATTGGCAAAAAAAATGGAGTAGAAGTTGGGCACATAGTTCCTCTTGTTTTCCCCTTTCCTTCATATTCTTGGCCATTCGGCATTATTGGTTCAATGGGGCAGAAAAGGATTGATCTTATGCCATTTCCAAATAGGAAATCATTGGCCATAATTGAATTGGTGGTTCCACTTATCTTATTTATTTCTGGATTAATTTTTACTATTGTTGGCTTTATCAACACATCAAATTTTCCACCTGAGATGTATAATTTTTTGGCTGAAGATGAAGCTCCGACAATATTAGGTACTAACTTAATTTTGAGCTTAATTTTGGATGTTTGGTTTGGTGAAGTTTATCCAGTTAGGCTTCAATGGCTAAATTTAATTGGGCTAGCGGGAATAGGACTTACCATTGTTGGTTGGGGACTATTGCTTCCAATTCCTGGATTTCCGGGCGATAGATTGCTTCATGCGATTATTGGTCCCAAGGAGATGAGAGATGGTAGTATTCAAACATCGATTTTTGTCTTAATGTTGGGAGTTATGGTAGTAGTATTTGCTACATCTAATTATACTCCTTGGATTTTTCTCGCTGCCATTGGAGCTTGGCAAAGATTTAGCCCTGAAAATATTCCAAATCCCCTAGTACTGGATGAATATAAAAATATAAGCAGAACTGATAAAAATAGAACAATAGCAGTAGTAATTATTGCTTTAATTGGGGGTTTTCCTGGACATTTACCATCTAACTCATTACCTGAATATCAGAATGGCCTAGATACTACATCTTGGCCCACATTTATTTCGATGGAAAACAATTCTTCTGTAGAAATTATACTTGGAATGGAGCCTTATGGAATTTTACCAGTTAATGGCTCAATAATATATCAAATAAATGGCGTTCAAAGGGGTGACTGGAAAATTTCAAGCGAACAGTGTGGTGAAAAAATGATATGCGACTTTACCAATGTCGCTGAATTAAATAAACAAAATATTATTTTCACTATAGATTCTCCTACTAAATCATTTTCTCCTCATATTATCCATATATTTGTAGATGTAATTGATTTTCAAATGGAGCATGAAATTGAAATCAGGCAAAAAGACGCATCTGGCCCAGTAAATAGCTATTGGGAGTTTAAAGCTGATCTAGAAGAATTGAAAATTTGTACAAAATTTAGGATAATTGAGAGTTCAGGGAATTTTTCTATAGATAGTCCATACTGGATAATCGAGAATAATAGCTCAATAGATATTGGAGTTCATGAAATATGCCTACTAGGGTTCAAAGGTGCACTTCAGTCTTTAGAAAATACTGGAATTCAATCTTTGAAAATTGGTCCTAAATTAGATTTTTTCAGAGACGATGGTGAGATGATTAGTTGGGAATTATTGGTTAATAACTCTAGAAGTAAATTACAAGTTTCAGAAGGCGAATGGAAAATCCCATCTTGGTTCGGCTTGGATTCTGAGTATATCATTTCTCATTCGGATTCTGGCAATGCATTTTGCCCGTCTAATGGCAAAGGAGACCTAATAGATACGAATGGAGATTGGGGGGCAGTAGAATTAATTAATTATTCTTCAAAATTAATATCCGGAAATAGGACTGGTAATGGGAGCCTGTCACTGGGGGAAACTGGGTGGATTGGAGTTTGCTCCGGTTCCGAACTTCTAGAATCGTTTGACGTCGAGAAAGGAGTAGATGTCACTATTGCAAACTTCGGGATTTCTGAAAGAATAGAAGAATCTCTATTTACAATAGAAAATAGGATGGACGTAGATTATTCGATTTCTATTGAATGGCATGGCGATTCACCGGAAAGTAGCATTTGGAATTTATCAATTCCTAATCTAGCTAAAAATAACTCATTGACGGAAGTCGAAATATTGCCTGAGGGGAATTACAATTTAGAAAGAGTGATATGGATTACTGCTGATGAAAGAGGAATAATAGTCCATCTTTCTGCTAGATGCCCTATTGAGGGGTGCTAGATTGAAGATTGCAATAGTTGGAGTTGGGGCAATTGGTGGAATTTTGGTTGGAGCATTGTCAAGAACTGATTGTGAAATAATTTGCGTATCTAGAAGAAACACTGCTAAATTGTTATCAACGGGACTAGTAATAAAAAATCCAGAAGGAGAAATAGAATTTGTAAATCCTGATAGATTTGAAGTAATAGATAGTGAGAAAAAACCTATTTCGGATAAATATTTTAATTTCTGTGATTTTTCTTTTATAGCTGGTAAAACATATTCAACATCTAAATTAGCTTCCATAGCCAAAGATATAACAAAACAAGAAGGGTATGTTATCAGCATCCAGAATGGATTAGGTAATGAAGAAATAATTTCTAAATTGGTAGGTCGAAATAGAACCATCGGAGGTTCAATAACTCATTCTTCCTGGAAATCTAATGAAGGAGAAATAAACTGGTCTGGAAGAGGATCTTTGACGCTAGGAATGGATTCGGGAAATGATGCGGACGAGATATATTCATTGATTAAAATTTTGAATGAATCTGGTTTGAATGCTCGATGGTCTGAAGAAATAAATAAAATAATATGGAAAAAATTATTGATTAATATCGCAATTAATCCTATTTGTGCAATAACGGGGCTGAAGAATGGATCCTTGTTGGATAAACCGGAATTAATGAATCAGGCAATTGAGGCCATGCAAGAAGCTGCAATAGTAGCTAAGTTGTCTGGAATAGATTTTGAAGGAGAAAATTTAGAAAAAAATCTGATTGATATTATTGTGGCAACTTCAGAAAATAGAGTTTCTATGTTACAAGATATAATGGCGGGAAGGAAAACGGAAATTGATTCGTTATGTGGAGAAATAATTTCTAGAGGGGAAAAGTTAGGGATTTCTACCCCGAGAAACGAGATTTTACATGCATTAGTTAAGGGAATTGAGGTCTCACAATTTATTGATTAGAGGAAAAATTATCTTTGGCAATTGGGGCAGTAAAAAGATGATCTATTTGACTGTGTAATTCGCTTTATCTTTGCACTACAACCATCATTTATACAAGCTTCACCTTGTCTATCATATACTGCAAAATTATGTGAAAAGTAGCCAATTGATTCATCACCGCCTACTCCTCTAAAGTCCTGAAGTGTGGAACCTCCAGCATCAATCGCTTCTATAATTACATCATGAATTGCTGAAGTCATATGTTCTATTCTTTTTGGAGTACCAGATTTACCGGCTATGCTACTTGCTAATCTCCTAGGAGAAATTCTCGATCTAAATAGTATTTCGCAAACATATATGTTCCCCAGTCCGGCTACATTTTTTTGATTAAGAAGCGCTGATTTTATTGTTGCCTTTTTTCCTCTTAACCTATTCGCCAAAATTTGTGGACTAAGTTCGGAAGGAGTGGGTTCAGGACCTAAATCTCTCAATAGTCTATGTTTTACTTCATCTGAGGTACTAAAACAATCCATGAATCCAAATCTTCTGTGATCGGAAAAAACTGCCTTTTTTCCATTATCTAAATAGATTATTACCCAGTCATGTGGGCCCTCTCCGGTGCCAACTGGAGTTCCATTTGCGAATGCCCCAGGGGTGCTTTCAATTCCATCGCCGATTAAAGTCCACCTTCCTGTCATACCTAAGTGACAGAGCCAAGTTAGATTATTTTCTAGGCGAATTAAAAGATATTTTGCCCTTCTATTTACTGATAATATTCTTCTGCCGGTTAATTCTGAAATAAAATTAGGTGGAAATGGGAATCTTAGATCGTTACGATTGAGAATTACCTTAGAAATCTTCGAATTCAGTAAATGCATCTCGAGCCCCTGTCGAACAGTTTCAACTTCAGGCAATTCTGGCATATTCAGTGAGGTGACAAGATGGACCATTAATCTTCATTTTATTGGATGATTATCTTCTTCCACAAATAAATACTTCGTGTTGCCCTTCAAAACTAGAAATATCTATCCTTTCAATAATATTAATGATTGAATTTTGGATAATATTTTCTGCTTTCAGGAATCGAGAATTATCATCTCCTTCAGAAGATCTTTCGCTTGCGGCCTTTAAACTAAGAATTGCGATTCCATCCGGAGATAGTAATTTTGAAGTTATTTTTACGAATGTTTCTGCTTGATCTGCAATACTCAAATCTTGGTGTATCCAATCTGCATTTTTGCGAATAAATGGAATAATCTGGTCAATAATTCTGGCATCACCCAAAACTGGAACGAGTCCAGCTCGAACTTCAGAAAGTGACGAAATATCTCTAATCATCCTAGGTGAAATATCGACAGCTACGATTTGTCCATTGTGATGATTGTTAGAGCCGCAAACTATGTCATGGATATGACTCACAGTTCCGCCAGTAGAGGAGCCAAGATATAGGCAGGTATTTCCTGGTTTTGGGAGGAATGTAGTTGCTCTACTTTTTGTTCTTAGTATAGCAGCAGCAATCTTTGATCTATGAGGGTTCCAATTTCTCCATTCTATTTTCCCTTCTTTCCTTCTTCGTTCACCTCTTACTGAAATTCCTTTTACGGCATTTCTTGTCCAAATGGATTTACCTATTATTTTGGCCCCCCAAACAAGAGAATTGGATTTGGTACTTATTCAATCACTTCCTTTTTGGTGGTTTGGGGAATTTCTTCTTTATTGATTGAATTTCGTCATTAATTTGATCAACTATTTCTTGATTCCAAGTTTGGCCATTGAAGTGATCTACGCGTACTGCAATACTAGCCTTTCCCGCTAGAAATCTGGAAATTTTCCCTCTTACCCATCGTGGAGAGCGACTAATTTGAGGCATAGAAAATAGTATAGAACCGTGTTTCGGTGGTGGCGCACCTTTTCTATGTGCACTCATTGCAGAATGCGCGCCTAAAACTTGTAAAGATCCCGATGGCATCCTAGCTAGTCTCTCTCTACTGCCTGCTAAACTAACTAATTTTGCGGCAGAAATAGGACCTAATAAGAGACTTAATGATGGGATGTATTCTGAGCAAATTTCTCTGATTGCGTCCTCTACATAATTCATATTTGTGGAAATCTCTGTTACCTTTGAAGCGATTTCTTTTATTGCCTTCCACTCATTTTCTGAGGGATGATGAATTGGTTCATTTGAATTGAGGGATTTAGCAGCCTCGGAAATAGATTTGGATTCGGAAATAAGAATTGGGATTTCAAACCTTTGATTCTTTAAATCTGCTTCAGAAATAAATAGTCCTACCCATTCAATAATTCTTGATTCTAAGGTAGTCCAAGAAGAGCGCAATTCGATTAATGAAGATGTGAGCATTTCTAATCTTCTATCCATATCTCCAGCGGCTTCCGCAACTCCTTTTCTAGCAAGAAAGATAGATGCCTGATTGAGTATATTTTCGTCTTCTGTGGTGACAATTGGCCACTCAGGATCAGATAGATGACCAAGATAATCAATTGATGAATCTGGAAATCTATGTAGTAGAGTTTTGATTTCATCTATTTGCTTACCATTTTTTATCGCTTCTAGTCTTTTTGATAAATTTGATGCGGAACGGTGTCCATCCCATAATAACTCGTCTAAGATATTTCCATCATCGTCAATTACTCTGGCAATCCTCCAGTCAAAATGTATTTTCACATTCCTGCGACAAAGGTTTAGCGCTTGAACGGTGCGGAAAAATGATGAGTTACAAACGAATAGTTGAATAGTTAGTTCGTTCACCACAGATGGTCGGAGTTTATGCGATTAGGTTGTTGTTAGTATGTTTTGTCCTGAATGTGGCTCTCTATCTTACCCGGATAACAGAGGTTGGATAAAGTGCCCAGATTATAAATGTGGATATGAAGGTCCATTATCTGGTTCGGACGGTAAAGGATCAGAATTTACTGATCCAATGACGGGAGAAACAATTGATTTGTCTAGAACGAGGGCTACGACCGATTCTAAATCACTAAAGCATCTCACGGAAGTAGTAGAGCAAGAGGGACCCAAGGGGACTTTGCGGGTTGGTGATTATATCTGCCCTAAATGTGATGGAGATAGGACATTTGTAGAATTAAGGCAGACTAGGTCATCTGATGAGCCAGAAACAAAAATATGCACATGTGAAACTTGTGAACATAGGTGGAGAGAATATCAATAATTTGGAGAATCTTTGATAAGCATCAAAAACCTCCTGTTCCCTAGTAATAAAAATGTGAGTGGATGTTAAGAGTTACAGCGAAGCAGCAATTGGTTAGAGAAATTGTTGAAGTATTATCAGTACTGAATGAGGAAGCAAAAATAATATGGGGAGAAGAAGGGCTATTAGTCACAATTGTTGATGGATCTCACGTAGCTCTCCTTTCAGCGAAGATTGGGAATGAATGTTTTGAAACTTATGAAGTAGAACCCGTAGATATTGGCCTTGAGTTAGCTAAAATGAGGGACCTATTGTCGCTTGGAGGGAGTGATTTGGTTGAAATTGATTATGATGAAGCAGTGGGAATGATGAATGTTAGGATTGGATCCGTCCTCAGGATTCTTAGGGGATTAGATACCAGCACGATGGATAATCCGAGTTTGCCAGAGTTAGAGTTCAACTCTAGAGCTACAATTGATTCAGAAAAATTATCCAAATCCCTAAGGGCAGCTAAATTTGTTGGTGAATTGGTGGATTTTAGCATAGACAATAATCAACTTAGAGTTTCGGTTCAAAGCGAAGCTGGTGAGGGAGTAAATGTAAAGTTTGAATCTGGAGAGTTAGGGGAATTAGCATGTTCTGAGCCATCTCAATCAACATATTCATTACAATTTCTTGAGCCTTTGACTAGAAAATTGGCTGGGGGAATTACGGATGAAATTACCTTGCAATTTCAAGAAAAATATCCACTGAAATTGACTTGGAAAACTAATGATGGCGGAGCAGAATGGGTGTATTTCCTTGCTCCTAGAGTGATTAATGACCCGTGAACTCTTCAATGAGAGGTTGTCAGCGAGATTCATGTCCAGTAGTGCATGTGTTATTGTTCCGACTGTCAATAATCCCAGAGAGTTGGCAGTGACCCTTGAATGCCTTATTGAACAAGATTATCCAAATCTGGAGATAATTGTTGTTGGCCCCGGAGACGATTCCGGGAAATCTGTAACTAAGAAACTAGGATTGAGATACATTGATGATAGAGGATCTAAAAATAGAGCTGATGCTTGTAATGTTGCAATTGATGAAAGTGAATCGGATATAATATTCTTTACAGATGATGATGTAATTGTTGAAAAAAATTGGGTTTCTAAATTGATAAAATGGTTCGAAAGAGATGATGTGGCAGGAGTAGGCGGGCCAAACTTTGCCCCATTGGATGATTCGACATTCTGGCAAAAAGTAATTGATGTTGCATTCTGTAATAAATTTCTAACTGCAGGAACTAACTACGGAAAAAGGGGCATTGGTGGATTAAATGAAGTTAATCAATTACCTGGAGTAAATTCTTCATATAGAAGAGAGGTTTTAGAAAAAGTCTCGGGATTTGATTCTGGAGCAATTGGAGCTGAAGATGTAATGCTTGATTATAGAATTAGGAAAGAAGGCTACAAGTTGTGGACTGATGGAGAAGCGATAATTTGGCATAGAAGAAGGAATTTGCCTAGAGTGAGAAAGCAAATTAGGAATTATGGCTTAGTAAGGGCCCTTGCTGGAAATAGATATCCGGAATTATGGAATAATAGTCATTTGTTGGTTTCTCTTTTTCCAATAATAGTTTCAATTTCATTTCTATTATTTGGCTGGGGAATTGTAAACTCAGATAATCTTTCCATTGAATCAATTATCCTGAGCAATGGAGG
>Ga0115011_10000972_pt1 | contig 21236 bp, 9 predicted proteins | sample TroAtlMetagenome_2_FD_88705 | JGI IMG/M metagenome (GOLD analysis project Ga0115011, IMG submission 88705) | Marine eukaryotic phytoplankton communities from Atlantic Ocean - Tropical Atlantic ANT8 Metagenome | ecosystem: Environmental > Aquatic > Marine > Oceanic | place: Tropical Atlantic...
TGTACAGTAGCAGATACAACAGCTGATTCGTTTAGAGAGGGTGACAAACGCAACAAACATAGGTTTATGGGAGCTTTGAGAAAGTTCTACCAACCTTGTAATGAAGAATTTAAAGCAAGTCTTAGTTCGTGGTCTGCTGAGTGTTTAACCTTTGGCAATTGTCCTACAGGATTAAAGCAATTTGTAGGCGACGAATGTACTTCAAACGATGATTGTCACTCTGGTATATGTGATACAGAGGGTAGATGGCACGGTTGTCAAGGTGTATGTGTTCAACCAAATCCTGAAGATTTCCCATCCAAAAAGGGTTTCTTATTGGACAAAGAACCAAAGCGAGCCATTGATGATAGTCCAGAATGGAAAGATTGGAATTGTCCTAAGAACCAAGACATGTGGTACGATACTATGTGGGTGTTATTGGAAGGTGAAATAGGTCATGTGTCATTTGACGGGGCTCAGCATATGTTTGTACGGGAAGAACAAGATGCCCGCTTGGGTGGTACAGCAGAGAAGAAATCAAGCAACTACGTGATAGCGAACAGTCTAGAACAAGCTCAATCGTTTTGCGATGCGGATGAGAATTGTTATGCGGTAACAGCAGAGCCTGACTCTCATGGTAGATGGGCTTACTGGACTCCGATTGAACAACCATTGTATTATCGTTATGTTCTAGGAGGGAAGAAAATGTGGATAAAGAACCCATTCACTTCAGCGTTGGGAGTGTTCGAAGCTGCCAAGTCTACTGACGAATGTGCGACTATAGTCGCGGCTACAGACGGACAGATAAACACTCCATCTCAATACGACGATGAGAAAGACTGTGACGTGTTTGGAGATATCATGGACGAACGTGAAGAACCTTATACCTTGTCGAGAGCCATGCGCGGTGCTGATGATGGTGTATGCTCTGTACCAAACCAACAGAAGGATGAAACTCCATGGGTAAAACGCCCAATGATTAGCAGGGTGATACAGAAGTACGACGAAGCAGAGCCAGAGTACACGGTAGGAGGATATGGATATGTATACGATTGGGGATACGACGAGAAGACCGGTTTAACTACGATTAGAGATTTATACGCACCTACTATCACCTCAATTAAGAAGTGTGAAGTCATGCCTGACTTTACCTTGAGATGTCCAGTGTGTGATTGTTTCTCTGATAATATCCAGGGTTTCTGGGGTGGACCAATGTGTACAGCTTGTCAGCGTGGTTATGCTACCAAAACTTGTAAGAAAATGTGTCCTGGTTTTGATGGAAAGAATGACAACACTATGTGCTCAGGAAATGGTATTTGTAATTTTGGTAAAGAAGGAACAGGCCGATGTATGTGTGGAGGTAACGGTGGTATGGCTAGCTCAGGCGGTGCTTTACCACTGTTCAAGGACCAAGACATGCGTCCAAAGTCTGCTCAACAAAACTGGTGTCAATTGTGGAACAACGATACGCGTTGTGAATCACAGCCTTACTGTTGGATGGATAAAGAAACATGTAATTCGATTCAAGATAGCGACACTCGTAACTATGTTGGAAACGAGAAACCAGCTGTCAAACCATCGTGGCCTAAGCCTCACGAACCTTCTTACTTCTTAGTCAAGTATCGTGAGTTCTCTACTTGGGTATGGCCAAGGAAAACCTTTGTATACAGCAGGTACGAGACTGGTAGAGACATTGAAGATGAATATTTGGAAGGCTTAACCGACGAGAAAGGTCATGGGCCTATTCCTGGTATACTAGGATGGCACCCTGACCGCAATGTTATTACCGACCATTATTATTTCGAATCTAAGATAGACACCGGGTACGCAGAAGATTTACAAGGTGACAGAGAGTTTATTTTAGCTAGGTCAGAACAGTACGATAGTTTGTACGAAGCTAAAGCTGCTTGTAATGCCAAGTACGATTGTAGAGGCGTTGAACAGCGTGGCATGACTCAAATGGTGGCAGGCGTACCTGAAACTGAACCACAGTTCTGGATATTAGGTTCTCATTTTAACAATGGTGTACCGAAAGAATTGGTACACACGGATAGACAACGACAACCAAGTGGCGATTCGTCAGTTGCTAGCTGTCAATCTACTTGTGAAGGGTTAGGAATGATAAAGACCCTGTACTCGATGGACACCTTTGTCTCTGGTAAATGTTTCTGTTTTATGCAAGGATACAAAGTCTATGACAAGTATCGAAAGGGAGAAGAGGGATGTATTGATTTCCACCGTTGTGGTCAAGATATATCTACCTATCCTACTCCATCACTGAATCAAGATTTACACGCAACATGGGAAGGTGGTGACCGTGGTATGACTGCTCTCTGCCCTGGTGGGCGTTCAGTTAACGAAGGTCGTGACAAGACTGTGGGTGTTCCAGTGATGGATGAGATGATTGTAGACGCTGGTGTAGAGTATTACGCTCCAGTCTGGGCGGACAAGAATATACCTAGATGGTTTGGTAATTCTATCTACGAAGGATGTTGTCGATGTTCTGGTGGTCTAAGAGGCCATGGCATTCCAGAGTCGCAGACAAGGTGGTTGTTTGCTGGAGACAACAACGCTATCTTTACTGGTGATAAGAAAGATATTTCAATGGGTTCGGAAGGTGGTTTGGATAGTTATCATCCGGGTCCTAATCCGGAAGCGCAGCCAGAGTGGACGGCAACCTTTTTCCAGCCTCCATACAACGACCCAACTCAATTCAACTTGGATGGTACCGGTGGTGCGTGCTTTGCTCCGCGTGGTGACGACCTTTACATACAGATGTGGTTGGGACATGGTAGAGAGACTATCTATTCTATCACAACGAAGGGAGGCGAGTCGAACTGGGTGACATCATACACTGCTGCGGTGTCCGTTGATACTGGTGTTTGGTTTGATTTAACATGTGTGGTACAAGATGCCGATGGCAACTGTGTCGGGAACACTGATACTACTACAGCTAAAACCAATGAGATATTGAGCCCTGGTAGAGGTAAATATGTTCGTATCTATCCAAAGACCTGGACTGGCGAAGTTCCTTGCATACGCTTGGGAGTTTCTGTTGAAAAGCCAAAGTGTCAGAACACATTCTCCATTAATTCAGAAGATGACAATATTCTAGGCACCTCTAATTCGGACAGGATTGTTGGTAAAGATGTTGCTATCAATAATATATGCGAGAAAGCGTGTAGAAATGGTCTACCAATTATACCAGACATAGGTATTGAAGCATATGCTACGGATGGTAAAGTACAAACGGTATCGGACTTGTTGGGACGGTTGTACAATGGATGTTGTGAGTGTTCAGCTGAAGCACAGGCAAGGCCTACTGATGGTTCATTCTGGCATGTCCGTATGTCTTCGGAGAAGATGGCTACGCCTATAACAGAACGTATGAGTATGATTATTGGCCAGCCGGATGCTGATAATTGGTTGACATGGGGTAGCACACATCACTCTTCCAAGTGGTGGACACCAAGAGCGTATGACCGTAATAACTTGGCAGCTAAGGTAAACGCGCCAATGCTTCCAGCATACTATGCGTACCGTAAAGAGTTGTACGCTGTTAAAGGATTTGGCGAGTGTCCAATGGGAGACCCATCGATGTGTGAGAACGATTGCGCAATGTGTAAGATGGAAAAGACCGGTTATAATTGTGCTGGTACATGTTCACAGTGTTTACTGGGTGGAGAGTGTGATAATACACCAGCTCCAGACGGTAGTACAAGGTGTTCATGTGTATCTGACTCTCTAGACTCAAGGTCTGGTTGTTGTCCGATGGGTTTCTCTTTATTGACCGGTGGAGATATTTTAGCGAGGGATGGACAAGTGAATGGTATCAAAGCAGGTTTTGTTACCTATTATGAACGTAACAGAGGAGAGAAGTACAATGGTGCGACTAGTTTCTACAACCCACCAATAGCTCCTCACGATGAGGACCAGAGAGAACAGATGGGAGCCGATTTCAACGCTCAGTTGGCATTCGGTTTTAGCGAACATAACCCAGCTGGTGGTAATTCAAGCTTTCCATATGCGTTGGCTGGTTACGAGAATTTGAAACGAGACCAGTTCCAAGCTGGTTGCTATCCTTGTCCGGGTATGTTTACTGCGTTGTCATTGTGTGACCAAGAATTGGAAGAAGGAGAACTCTGTTCAGAAGAACAGACTGAGCTAACCCAAGAAAAGATGTGGGAGTTCAAGACAGAACTATCGAAAGAATTCAAGGATGATTACAACTTGTGGATATTGAAGAAACTTCCATACCAATTCCAGCCACAGTTCTTTGGGTTCCCATTCGGTTACAACGGTAAACCATCGTATGGAATTTATTCCAGTACCACAGACTTTACTATTGGTCACACAAGAATAGTTGGCCTCTATGGTAAAGGAGACACAGCTAAAGCGTTGGGAGTATTCCCATCCACTGCTGAGTTTGGTTACAATACTATTCGGGAAGCACAGACAGAGTGCGACAAGTACGAGGATTGTTTATACATTGCCAATATTCCACCTCCACCAGGAAATAACTTGTTCTGGAGTAAAGGGAAGGGAATAGGTAAAGGTATGTGTATTACACTCATTACAGAGGACGATACGTGGACATCAGAAGAAGAAGCGAAGAAGCTATGCTATCGTAAAGCAACTGCCGCGGGTACAACGATTAATATGCCAGACGAAGACATGGACGGCAATGATTGTATGGACCCTGTGGCAACCTATCTTGGTGTAGACCAAATAGAGAACCGCAAACCTGACGCTGTAACATTGAGCAAAGAGTCTGCTACGAAGTGGAAGTGTTGGGCACAGTGGAATGTAGATTCAGTGGTGGAACAATTCAAAACTTCCGGTGCTATTTATCCATTTTGGTCTACACCATGGCAGATTGAGGCTTCGAAGGATACAGACTCTGCCCCAGGGCGGTTCTACGTATTTGCTGGGTTTGGTAATATGTATCCGGGTAGAACGGACCCTGAGATATGGTATGATTATTATGTCACTATCAAGGCGTTGACCTTCGAGGTAGACCCAAATGCTCCTACTGTATTCTCATGGAACATACAAGAGGGCCTGATGTGCCATAATGGTTATACAAACATAGAAGGCGAAGCTGCCAACGTGGAGGATTGTAAGCAGGCATGTATGGACAAGTTCAATGCCTTTAATGTCACGGACCCGGATGACCAAGCACAGACAGATGAACGTAAGTTAAAATGTGTAGGTTTTAGTTATGCGCCGGCATGGAATCAGTGCCGCATGGCCTTCGGTCAGACTTGTGAGCCGGGAGAATACACAGCGACTGGGACAACCTACTACGAGATGTGTACGGACAATACTTGTAGAGAACCAAAGGTCTGTTCTGGAGAAACAGCGATGTGGAATGCGGATGGTAAAGTAGATGGAGGAAAAGCTGCTGGTCAATACCAGGAAGGAACTATCGTTCAAGTACAACAAGGCGCTACGAATGCAAATATATGGACTGGTATAGCTCCATTCTATGTTGGTCAGCAGATTTTAGACAAGTTGGGTTCAGACAAATGGACGGTGATTGATACCTTGTATTGTACACTTAGTGGTATACAATATGCTTTATTGGGATTGCCTGGCGCAGAAGGTATGCCATCGGCACAGGAGAATCTACTAGTGACGGTGGACCCTATGATGAAGATTATCAAGCCAAAGTATGGGCATACTGTCTATACAAAGGTTGCGACATATAGAGATTCTATTAGTTATGTGCCAGAATTCAGTGAGAAATATACCTCCGGTGGAGCATTCTCCAATGCTTGTGGTGGTAATCAAGACTACTGTCAGCAAGTGAATATGGATGCTGGTGGTTCGAACAAGAATGAAGATGCAACTGCGGTATATTCCTACCGTTTGGGTTGTACTCAATGTGATGTGAAAAATGTATTTTCTATTTATTCAGAGAAAGCATCGGTTGGTGACAAGTATCCTATTCCGGGATTTGATTTGGGATATTCCTTTTCTGTAGGATGTGCTAAATGTTTACCGGGACAAGGTGGAAAGACGGCGATTGCTCGTATCTACGAATATTGCTATCCATCAGGATGTAACCAAATAACCAGTGATTTAACTCTGTTTAAACGTTGGGACGATGTAGGAGTCGGTTACCCTTCGTGGGACATGGACCAGGAAGAACCTCTAATCTACCCAACGGACAGTCAGAAGAAATGCAATGGTAAGTTGCATGAAGATTGTAAGATGATTGGTGATGTTCCGGTAGTTATGAAGGAGCTGTCGTGGCGTCCTGGAACAGGATGTACCAATTGTAAAGCGGGCACAGGGTTCGCATACGATTTGGAAGGTGATGGTATCGTCGATGATTACCAATTTACGTTGGATTCTACAGATTATCTGTACGTAAAAGCAGACGATGAAACACAGGAATGTCCTATCTATATCAATGATGATATTAAGGCTGAAGCGGCTGGCTGCGTGCGACATCATATATCAAATGATATTACACACGCGTACGGTGCGGTGGCCATTACAGAGGGTTTTGTGTATCAAACTGGCCAGGGGCAAATGGACCCATACCGGTTCTATTCCAAAGCCGGAGCATGGCCAAAGACTATTCTATGTAGGCGTTGTCCTATAAACTCATTCTCAACAGATAGGACCAATTGTCTGAACTGTCCGATGGGTAAAACAACACAGTCGGAGGGAGCTACATCATGTGGTTTATGTAAACTGGGTCAATTCTTCTCTACAGAGAAAGATATACCAGCTACCAGACAATCGAAATGTGTAGACTGTCCTCCTGGAATGTACCAAGATATAGAAAATAAAATATCTTCAGAATCGTTGGTACCGGACGGGTGGTTCGATAAACCATTCTACAAGTCCAACTACAACGATTTACCACCGTTTGCTAAAGGTTATGGTGGTTGTAAAGTATGTCCACCTGGTAAGTTTAACCCATTCCCAAGACAGACGGAGTGTTTCGACTGTCCGAGAGGAACGTATGACCCACAGCTATCACAGATGGGTGATGTAGCAGAGGAAAGTGGTGGTGACTCACCAATGGGTTGGTCTATCACCTCGAGACGTATGCCTCGTGTTACTATGTCAGAGACTTGTATCACCTGTCCAACAGGTGCGTACCAAGACGAACCGGGACAATCTAGCTGTAAATACTGTGAGAATTTCTGGAAACTTGCCACGAAAGAAGTAGATAACTTTGCGGTCGGTTGTGAAGATTACGAACAGCAAGGATACATTGATACCGGTTCAGGGAATGGTATGCAACTATGCAATGGACATGGAACATGGGGAGGGCAATACGGTACAGGCGGAGGTGTGTACAACGGTTGCTACTGTACCTGTGAGTCAGCAGAATTCACCGGTAACAAATGTCAATTTCAAAACAAATGCAACGCTCCGAATGAGAGGTATGCCAACCAAAACCCAGAAGATGTAGACTATGGTTCCTACTGTGGTGTTGGTGGCGTTGGTGTACCTAATTCGGATGGTAGTGTCTGTGATTGTCAATGCGAGAATCAAGTTCAAACGGTGAACTGTGACTGGAGTGGTGGTTCTACGACATACTGGTGCCCGGGATGGGACTGTTCCACTGAAGGTCAGTTGTGTCCACAGGGTTCAGTCGGAGCAAGTTCCTATGATTATTGTTGTTTGGGAGGCTCGTGGAAATCTGGGTCATGTCCTAGCTGTCCTAATAGCTGGCAGTATGGTATCTACTTTATGGGAGATGCTTCTATAGGTAGAGGAGATAGATGCGATGTAATGGCTGTACAAGGTCAGATGACTAGTTCACCAGACCAATGTTGTAATTCTGGCTCGAGTGTTGGTTCTTCGTTCTCTTGGGCTGACTTTGGTTGGTTCTTCAGACGCCGACGTTTGTTATCTGGTGGACGGTTAAAATATCAACCAAAGTATCGGAATGAAACGGTCGTCGTGCTAACAAACGAAACGATGCCCGGCTTTACGGAGAAATGTATATCTTCGTTAGAAGAATTATGTTTTGATGCTATCAAGGATTACGAATCGTTTAACTCATCAGCTTTCGAAGCGCTTGAGTTATGTTACTGGTCAAGGATAAACGACATGAGCCCTGAATGTCCACGCGATTTACCAGGACCGAATCAGACAGGGAATAGCCGCAGTCATGGTTTAGTACATGTACCAAAACCATTTCAAGCGAAGCATCCTCAGTACATTATGAAGAAAGGGCACGGTTGGGAGCATCAAGGAGATGGAATATACAAACTACAAAAGTCTGCTCTTAAAGCTATTCATAAGAGCATTCGTTTGGGAGCTCCAGAATACGACCCATTGGAATATGGACTTATGGAAGAAATTATTATGGGCCAAGATTTGGGCGGTACATGTATGACAGACTCTACTCGCTATGACGGTGAAGGAGAAGGTGGTGTATGTACATTAATATATGAGAACAGAGGCCAAGCGGTGACGGCCATTGGTAATTATTGGGATAATAACTTTGACCCTAGTAGAGCTAAAGGTCAGGGGATGTTTGATATGGATGATAACAAGTTCTCAGTGATTGGTGCAAATGTAGCGTACAATGCGTTGGAATCGACCAAACCAAATATGATACCATCGTGGATGATGCACAACACACCATACGATTGTCAATTAAATTGCCCACGTGGTAATTATTGGGAAGTAACAAATGTACCACCGTATGGAACGTACAATCCGGGAAGCTTTACCGGTACAGGAGGCAACGAAGAAACGCGCTGGACAACAGAAGGTGTGGAAACCTATAATGCTGGTTCTTGGTGGGAAGGTAAACTGGCTTGTACGGATAAAGAAAATGAGAATGAATGTTTCGATGGTGAAGACACCATATATGAAGCTTCGTTAGTATGTCCATACTACGCTTCTGTGTTACAAGATAACCTGTGTGCTCAATCGGACGACTTAGGATGGGCCAACTACAAAGGTGGTATTGCTAAATTTCCATTCGCGTGGGCCCGCCCAACGTTGGTAGATGAAGCGAATCTGTTGGGAGCTGGAAAGACTGCCATTTACAGTAAATATATCAAAATACCGGCAGCCGGTACGCCAATGGCAACGAAGATAAATGAGGTGGCACCGTACAGAACCATGTACGACGAGGCATTCTCAACTGTTCTGATTCCAGACTCCTTCATGGGTCAAGTACAAGACGTCCAGCCAGTGTTGTCCTCATGTACTACTTGTGAAGCTGGTAGATACAATTCCATGGACGCTCGTGAAGGTACCAATGTAACAGGCTGCGACCCTTGTCCTCCAAGCACGTATTTGCCTAAAACAGGGCAGATATTCGCTACCAAGTGTACGGTATGCAAACCAGGTATGTTTAATGAAGAATGGGGCCAAGCCGCATGTAAAGGTTGTCCTCCGGGCACGTATGCCAGGTTAACGGATAGTGTGTTCACTATAACAGTAGGAGCCCCGGGCTCTTCGGCGGTGAACTCTGTCACATCTAGGAGTGGAGCGCAGGCTGCTTGTGAGGCATCCAACATGGAACTATGTAGCAGAGCACAAGTTACTGCCAAAGGATGTTCAGCTACAAAACAACATGGTTGGACGACCGACGACTCTGGATACTATTGTCCAGAGACAACGACTACCTGGGAAACCGTCACCACCACAGTGAATACCCATACTCCTTGGGCTGTTCTGGGTCCGTGGAGTACCTATATGAAGTTGTGCTACCAGTCAGGCTCTTCTATGACGAACGCGTGTAGGGACTCTTGTCTTAACCTCGCAAAAGGCTATGGTGCTGTACAATACCAATTGATTTACGGGTCTAGTTGGATTTTTAATTGGTGGACTTGTTACATCTATAAAAACTACGGTTATTCGTCTGGTTCTGCTGGATATTACGCGTACACCATTGTGCGAACAGAATCCCAGGTACCAAGTACCAGCACCAAGGAATGGTGGCCTTCGCCGACATACTTCGGTGTACCGATGCCTGTTGGAGCTCACTGTTGTGCTTCAGGGTATGAATGTACAGATTGTCAAGTTGGTCGTTATAGTGATGAAGAAGGTTTATTACACTGTAAGAAGTGCCAAAATGGCAAGTACCAAGACAGTCTAGGAACCATTGAATGTAAGAATTGTCCAATAGGAAAGAAAGGAGGAGGTTTAGAGAAAACCAGCAGTGGCCAATGTGTCATTTGCGAGTCTGGTAAATACAACGACGAACCGGGCCTTCACCCATGTAAAGATTGTGCTACAGGAAAATACAACACACAGACTGGTAGAACAGCCGAATCAAATTGTCTCGACTGTGCTTCTGGTAAATATGCTAACGTAGTGGGAACTGTCAACTGTAAAGACTGTGAGAATGGTAAACATCAAACGAACACGGGACAGCCATCTTGTACACCATGTGAGATTGGTAGATACTCTTCTTCCTTGGGTCTGGTCGAATGTAATCTTTGCCAGGCAGGGCGTTGGCAGTCTTCTACAGGAAAGACGGAATGTATCATGTGTAACCCTGGAAAATACAACCCGAACACTGAGTCTACTAGCGAAAGCGTATGTACGATTTGTGGTGGTACTACATTGTGTTCAGAAGCTGGAGCCGCCGCATGTTCCAATTCCCCAGCGGGAAAATACGTTGGAACCGGTGGGTCAAATAAACATTGTGTACCTTGTGCTACTGGTAAACATCAAGATGGAACGGGTAAAACATCCTGTAAGAATTGTGCTGCGGCGAAATACGCCAACACAGTAGGGCATGTGAACTGTAAGAATTGTCCAGGTGGTCAATACCAAGCCCAAACGGGTAGGTCGAGTTGTTCCAGCTGTGCATCAGGAAAGTATAGTGGTTCCGGCTCTACTAGTTGTAGCTGTTGTGCTCAGGGTCGTTACGCCGATGGTGGCGCATCATCTTGCTACGCCTGTGGTAAATTAAAGGAGCCCAACTGGCCATACGCTAGACTGGCATCTGCCGCGTGCGGTGGATGTAGTGGTACGTATGCTGCTTGTCACCCATGTTGGGGAGGATTTGGTATTAAACCAATACATTCCTGTTGTGGTGATGGCAATGGTGACGGTTGTGGAGCTCGTACACTGAGAGTCTGCTGGCCAACGGTCTATTGGCCAAGAATTTGTATACCTAGAGTATGCGTTTGGTCTGTCTGCGTTGGTGGCGGGTGTACAGGCGGAGGGGTTGCTGTATCAGGTGGATGTACACCATCCTCTATAGATTGTTAAAAAAAATTAATATATAAGATAACTAAATAAAATAAATGATAAAACTCATGTACCTACTGCTTATAGCTACTGCTTCTGCTTCTCTATACAAGAGGGAGAACTGTAATAAGTATTATTTGTTGGATGAATCGGTATTCTACAAATGCAAGCACGTAAACTACTGGACAGATGCGATTGCCCAGGTAAAAATTGAAAACAGGACCCATCGGTTTGACCCCTTTTCTCCCTTCAAGATTTGGCTTAACGCCAGTGGTGTACCTGTTGGCGCGTCCAGTAGTGATAGATATGTATTTGTCGTTAAGGATGGTCAGATAAACTCAACAGAACGTATGTCTTGGAGTTTAAACCGCCTACTCAAATCGGAAATTCAAGAGGACAATACGTACAAAAAACCACTAGAGTTCGACGACGATGACGACGATGAATATGATTACGAAGACGAGGAAAGTAATTTCCTGGTATCTCATATGTTAACACATCCATTTAACCATACTAAATGGACACAGGTAGTCAAAGAATATTATTTGAACCCATTGACAACGCCTCAGCCCGATATATCGACTGACATGCTCGATACTTTGATTGAACAATTGGAAGATAAGTCCCCACCATTTAAAGAATTTATAGTTGCCTGTACGATGCAAAGTGGTGATTTTAGAGTAGTGCGTGTGGATATGAAATTGGATTTGTCCGACCAAGACGGTTTAGACGTGGAACACTGTGAAATTGATGTACAAGCTTCACATCACGAATGGGGCTTTACACCCAAATATATAGCTGAGGAGGGAGAATAAGAGTATTTAAACGTTAAACATAAAAATAATATGAGTAGAGTTGACAAATCATTTAACTGCTGTGGTAATAAACAAGGCGACTTGTATGTTACAACACTTAACTTTTTAGCTACTGCTTTTCACTTTACATTGGCATTTGGTCAAGTTGTCGCACTATCTTACTGGAGAATTGATGAGGATTACGACGATGATAAAGTGCTTGCTCAAGCGTTGCTCTTTATCGGGCTAGGATTCTATTGGTTTGGTTCCATATGGGCAATCATCAAGGTCAACGAGAAACCGAAAGAAAAAGTGTTGGATGTAACAATACAAGAACGTAATCTATACCCTTCATGGGTCGCATTTGGCATTGGCACCGCGTTAGCTTTGGCAGGAATGTGGTCCGCTGCTACGATGTTAGACGGGACCTTCCCTCTGGTCTACACCATCGCTCCCAACACTGCTGAACCTTCCGCACCGTTTGACTCTAGCATATGTAACGGCGTAGATTACAAAGACAAGAGCGTTTTCGAATGGACACAATGCATACGAGACAACCCTATTAAACGTGATTTATCTATCTACGACATAACGGATGGTACTAAGATACCTTGGGTAGATGCCACAGGCGCGGGTTGTGAAACTAGAGATGCCGACGATACACTGTGCGCAGCAGACGACACCTTTAACGGTTACAACTCCAACACTGCATGTGTTGTTTGTGGTGGTGGCCAATCGTGTGCGCGTCGTGCCTGTTACATCGCAGATAACCCCAATTCATTTATTCAAGTATCAGAGGCTGGTGGTGACCCTTCTAGTTTTATCCAGATAGGTATTACAGAGGTGGTATGGCCATTGAAATCCAACATTACTGCGAACCCAACCAGTTATCGTACTAAAACCACTTTAGATGCATGGATAGCTACAAACAAAGACCAGCTGGAAACTGGAGATATTGTAAAGTTCTATCATGAGGGTTACGAGAAAGGCAAGTACGAGATTGGTACATACATGGGCGATGACAAGGTGGAATACTCTCGCAAATACTATGTATGGTGGTTATTGTTTGGCTTTAGTATCATTACAGCAGGGTTTCATATGGTTGCGGCTGTATCTGGATGGAAAGAAATTGACCCTGTAGTACAAAATAATTATAAGAACATTGGGAAGATTCCTATGGACGGCGGATGGACCTTTGAGTCTGGATATTTATTTGAACTAGAGAACGGTAAGACTCCATATAGGTGGTGGGAGTATTCTATCACAGCATCTATTATGTTTCTGATAGTGCTCCAGTTGAATCGCGTAACCGATGTATGGATAAATATAACAGCGGCGTTATTTTCTGCTGGATACAACACGCTTGGAGCAGCCATTGACAACACCAACAATTGGTTCTTTATTGCGTGGTTCTGGCAAATATCTGGTATGATGTTCATTGCTCAGTTCTGGTTGTTGTTCTGGCAGTTCGAGTATACCATAGCTCCTTATTTGGATGAATCATTAGCAACTGCCGACTTGTGGGGCCAGTTGTTTACCTTTGTGAGAGCTGTAAACCTGGGCATCTTTATCACATTTTGTACGTTTCCAATAGCAAACATTGTTCATTTGTTATACCGTGTAGGAGGGTGGAGATGGGGCGGAGATACGAAGGGGAACCAGAAAAGAAATTGTATGTATAGGATTGAATCAACTTATATCATTCTTTCCTTCACTTCTAAAGCTTTACTGGTGTTCTTTGTATTTTGGGGAGTGGCCGCCCGTAACGATTAGACACTATATATAAGAAGTTAGGTATATGTATAATATCATGGTTAAAGTAACCCCTGGCTCAGTTAGTAAATTAGGCACGGCAGCTGGTGGCATAGGCATTGTCCTCTTGACTTTTCACGTCGTAACATACACTCAATACGTGGATGATATAGGCATATTAGAAAAGAAAGGCGATGACGCAACCGCCGATGTACCCTTAGGATTATTGTTACCGATAGAAGCCCTTGGTTCGCTGTTATTATTTGTAGCTGGTATGGGCGGTGGTTTAGGAGCCAGAAATAAAGTTGCTCCTGGTATTATGTTCTTTCTATGTACGTTAGCAACGATTTTCTTTGCTGGGACGGCCATCTATAGAACTTCAAGTCTTTGGGGCGAGGGTGAAGGCCAATGTAAATACACTGGCAACCCAGATATTCATGGCCAGGTGGGCGATTATATTAGAGCTTGTCCAGCTACTAGACACGAGGCACAGTCGCCTTCACCGCTTGGTCACCACTGGAACATTACACAGAAAGAACCAATCTTAGCATCCGACTGCGTGTTCTGGTTCTGGGACAATACATTTACCTTAGAATCTGCCATATTAAGTAGCGGTGGTAACTCTAATGGTGGTCAGCAAGTAGCTGGTGTCACGCTCGACCCAGCAAAAATAGCAACGCTCAAGAATGAAATGCTTCAGAACATGGATTGGGCAGATAAACATAATTATGGTTTCTTCCCAGTTGAGTCTGACTGTAGTAACGATTTGGGCGCTACGGACTGTATTCCAGATGGTAGAACAGTGTTCGAAACGATAGAGGTCAATGCTAGGTCTACTAACGATGGAGGAGCGGACAAATATGGTATCACCATCGTCAACGAATTACCAGGTCCTGCGGGTAACAAACAGTTACCAGATATTACTTTTTGTTATTATTGGGGATGCAATGCCATCTGTAACGAATACAGATACCGTATCAATAGATTATTGCACTATGCATCCGGCGCTGGGGCGTTTTTTGCCTTGATATTTACCGCTGTGGCAGGTGTATTTGCCGCTGGCACCAAATCTGATTACGACGGTAGGGACTTGTTGAAATCGGCGGCCAATAAAGGAGATTTAGAAGCTCAATCAACTGAGAGAAATAAAAAATGGAAACCTATGAACGTTGATAGCAGTATATCCCGGCGAAAGGATTCAAAAAGGCGCGTGTTGCGTTTTTAGGTATAAATATAACACATATCTTAACTATTATGACAGAAAAACCTATAACTTTACCAAACCTATGCCCACATGTTCGAGTCGAAATCGATGGAAAAGCCTACCGCGTTTTTTCTATCCGCTATACCCATCCTAAAGATTCCAGTGAGAATGCATGGACAATTTTCCGCGTTGAAGGTGATAAGCCAATTTTGATTGATAAAGATACGTTGCAAATGCTAGCTGGAAAAGAAATTAGCTGGCTTTACAAAGAAGGGGTCTCTTCGGTCAATACCGAACCCACTATAGCAGCATGCGAAATACGAGAAGATGGGCCTACAGTAGAAGAGGTGGACTAAGGTTGGATGTTTGCCACTATATAAAAGATAATTCATTATACAATTACATCATGACCAACAAACTCCAAGACGATGTTAGACAATACACACGACGTGCGCGTAAAGCACGCTCTATCCCGTTGAGCTTTAAAGACTTCAATACTAAGTATGGGACCTCCTTACCGTTAGGCGCTGACAGTGAAAAAGCCCAAGCCGCGTTTCGTAAGAGTTGGAACAAACAAATGAAGGCAAACGGCTTTCCAATTCGAGGTCGTATGTTCAATCTTTATAAAGCTGTTTCTAAAGAGACGAGTGCTGTAGTAGCACCTTCTCTAAAACGTGAGCTTATCCCACCACCTGCTTCAGCCATAAACGCATCAAGTGCGCGTAGTTTGGGTCAAATCATGAAGAAACCTAGAGTAGAAGTGAGTGAACAAGTTAAGAAAGCAGTTGGTGAAGTCAAACAGAAGCCCGTTTATACCATGGAGAATTTCAAGCAAGACCTTACCGCCTGGAAAAATGCTAACCCTAGCTCGAAATTAAACAAGGAAACACAGGTAGTCTTTTTCGTACCGAATGAAAAGGTAGACAATATGGAACATTTTGCGTCCAAATTGACCCGCAACACTGGCCAGAAATTAGAAACCGGTGGAATGTTTAAAATGAGGTCAGGTATGAAGAAAGAAATAACTGGTATGGATAAAAAAGTAGCAGCAGAAATCGTCGCAACCGTTACCAAAGGTGGTAAAGGTCCGTTCTTTCTTCCTATCGCTTGTATTACAGGTGCGTCTAACTGTAAATGTTAATAATAAATATTTTTTATTTAATAAACGTCATCTAATCCTTGCGCTACACCCGATACAACCACCCAATCTAACTCACTCAATGAATGAATCGTCACAGGCCAATTACTGCCAGTGTATGGCTCAGGCATCTTAAACAATCCTGGAACTCCGGTTATCCAATAACGCAAATTCTTCTGGCGCCAGCCGTCCTGCTCCCATTGAGGGTGGTACAACTTGATACACTCCACTACGTCGTTAAACATAAAATATTCCTGGTCGTATACTGCTTCTTCCTTGGGTTTGAATTTGAATGATTGTTTTTTATCATCGAGAGTCATCCGGTATCGAGCCTCAATCGCCTGAACTGTTAACTCAACTAATGTTGAGTTTATGAATTTCAATAGTTCCTTTCGGCCTTGGCTAAAATCACCGTTCTGTAAGATAATCATTTTCATCAACTCTTTCTTTTTCTTCGCTATATTGAAATGTCCTAACTTCTGTCTAAGTGAATTTTTAAGTTGGTACATATGTTCACCAAACTGCTCTCCCATCGTTTGTAAAACAAACCTTCTCCAAGATGTGACGAATCGATATGAACTTCTTGGTATATTTGTTACATCTTGTACCCGTGGTAGTAATATTGTTTCTTGTTCTGTCCATTCCAACTGTCCAGTAGCTAACTCTAATTGAGACGTTAATTTACGCGGGATGTTCTTTTCGGGTTCAATGAATGCGAATTCTTTTTCTAATCCAAGGACAACGGCAGCTTCCCAATAATTCCTAAGCGAAGCCCTTGAACCAAATCCATAGAGCCGCGCCTTTTCATTCTTACCCAGGGGATTGGCCTGGTCGTGTTCTTTGCTTACGTCCTTCAATACACCTTTAACATGGGCAATATAATTGACGTGTTGGAAGGATGTGTAATCTGGAAATGCGTCTTGGTTTTGGAATCGTAGTGCTCCTTTCTGAACCAATGCTGCGAATTGCGTATACGCTTCAGGAATTTCCCCAAATGTTGTGATATGCAAACCGCGTTCGAGGATTGAACACAGTTCGTCGATATAAACAAATCCCATGCGCACATCCCACATATGGTCCATAAGGTCAAACAACCGTGGCGTAGGTCCTGATATGTTTTTAAGTCTACCATTGTCAAACCCATAGAAAAAATCTAGATACATTTCTATCACATTTTCGGAACTGTACGGGAATAAAAATATTTGATGGAAATAATCTACCATTCTGAGCAGGTAGGATGCTACATTCTTTAGTGCAACACTGGGTTCCCAACGCGAGTGTTTTAAGATTTCATAAATGTTAGGAGCGAATATTGGCTGTTCCCGTGTCTTATACGTGGCTACGGTGGAGTTGGTTGTAATCATTCCGTCATTGGTGAGGATTCCTATAGCGTTAGAAGGGGCAAAATATTCCAGTTCTATTTTCGCTTCCCCTCCATGGTCGAGATAATCCCAATATATGAACAGCTGTGAAAAAACCTTACGTCGTTTGCTATCACTCTCCCTGTTGACCGTTTCGCTAAACTTTTTGGGAACCGGAATCAACGCAACATATTGCTCGTATGTTATCGATGTGTTGGTGGTAGAAGGGGGGACATAACGATTCTGCGAAAAACCCTGCTTCGGCTTCGGCTTGGGTAATACAACACCTTTATATGTTTCGCCTATTATCTCTGATATGAATGATACGTTCTCTTTCGTTTGTAAACATTCAGGCCTGTTGGTACAAGCAGAATTTAGTTGACCTATTAATTTAGTCTCCAACAATCTTGCCAACGTTTTCTTTATGGTATCCACCTCTTTATCCGTACGAATCCACAATACGATATCACCACTATCCACATGTGTTACGCCATGCTCAACCGTTAAATCATTATGTATTGCGATTTCAACGGTTTTAGCGGCATCTAATGCCCTGCGCTTTGCGGCCGGGCGGTGGAAGAACAATTGAATATGGTCCTTATCGTCCAATTGTTGTAACGTACGAGGGTCGTTTAAGAAGTCCTGATGGATGATGGAATAACCATATACGTCTTTAGTGTTGCCGGTAACCTGAAAATATACTACCAACACCGTGCCTTCCCTGACCACCATCTTCTTGTGTGGTTCTACTTTGTCCGAATCCAGGAGACTATTCTTTATATTTTGAACGACCTGCCCAGTTACGGTACTTTCCCAATCGTCATCGTCTAGATATTCTGGCGGAGCAGAGTCGAGCATCGCCGGCGGTGGTATTGCTGTTTGTACCGGCGGTATTGCTGTTTGTACCGGTGGGGTTGTTGTGTCAGTCTTCGATTCATCATAACCGCCAGTTACCTGAAGGTCACCTCCAAGCCTTTTTTTGAGGTCCTCGTTTTCACGGCTTAATATCGCATTTTTAACTTTTAATTGGTCCATTCCTTCTCTCAAAGTCTGGTTTTCACCCTCCAATCTGGTAATCGAATCTTTTAACTGGGACAACTGAGCTTCCAGTGTGAGTTCCAGCTTTTTACGCCGACGTGTTGAAAGAGTTGCCATTTGTAATGATAGGTATGCTGCTTATACTGCTTCTTTTTAAAATGAGAACGTCCTACTTAAGGCATCATGTATATGACCATATACATGGCATCATTTATTACGGAAACGCAGCATGATGGCTTAAAGAATAAAGTGATAAATATGAAGGTTATATCCAAACTACAACCACATGTGCGTTTAGACACGAGTTCAAAATTGTTTAAGATATACGTTCCAACAGCATACATGCCGGTATGGGTACAACGATGGTGGGCTGTCCACAATAGAAAAACCGACATCGCGCGGGTGACCCTGTTGTACGAGGAGGTGTTTAAACTGGCAGAAAAAGGCGTAGAGGATGATGATAAGGTATTGTTAATGACTGCTTTAAAGGAATCTATAAATGGATTAAATAATTTAAAAACTACTTATGAGGAAGATATCACATGCGCGGCTTCAATTGAATACATCATTGAACGTATTGGCCCCTATATAACAGAAGAGCAGTGATTGAACAATGGTATTAACGTTGTCCAGTGGAATATTTTCATTGCCCAGCGTACTGTATATAAATTCATCAACCGATTGCTTCGGTGTTTTACCATTTAAGTTACCTATTTGAATAGTTCTAGATACAGCGTTTAACAGATATTCTTCACAGCTATACCCTTTACTCCATAATATCGATTCTACCGTTGCTCCAACACCCTTTAACTTTCTCAAAGATGACATATATGCTGGATATACCGGCCCGTTTAATTTGAATTGACCATTCGTAAAAACCTTTAAACATTGATATAATTTTCGCGTGTCCGCTTCGGCTCTATGTGCGCCTGTATGGTTTTCACTGAGTATCAGTTGTACTAAACCTTTGAGGGAATAGTCTACCGTCTTTATATTATCCCTAAAGAAATGCAACGAATCAAAGAAAAGCCAATTCTGAGGTATTATCGAATGATACATTAGCATATGGTTTTCCAACACTGGTTTGTCGGAAGAGAAATTGTTGTGCGATATAAACACAGCAGTCTGACCAAATACACGTCTCTCGACCCAACTGACTACTCGTTGCCAAATAATATTGAATGGCAATGCTTGGCTTTCGTTTAAAAATGTCCTAGTGAGGTTGAATAAACCCTCTACGACAGGCGGGGGAAAATTAAGCACTTTAGGGTCTGGGTCTACTAGCGTTGAAAATGTTTCGCCAGTGTTGACATGTAATATAGATATGTCCCATATTTGGCACGATTTGGTTACATTTACATCGCCTATAAATTCTAAATCATAAACAAAAATATGTTTTTGCCCTAACTGGGAGAATAACTTCATTTGTTAAGACAAAGTGTAGCTTTATACCTAATTTTATTCGGTCACTGAAACACATATTCATAAACCGATAACACTGTAGGCGGCGGGCCAAATCCGCTATATCCATGTTTAAATAGTTTAATACCAATAAGTACATCGTGGAATAGTATAGTATTCCTACCATGTATGGCGGCATTCCGCCGTATGTTAAACATTATTTGAGGCATAGCCAGATTCATCCAGTCCGCACAAGATTTCATTTATATTCTACAGGGTACTATTTATACACCCGTATATTCCTGTAATATGCAACCACCTCCAGCGAAACGTCAGAAGGCCATGACCCAAGCAGAGATAGTCAACTTTAGACCACTGTTAGTCAAAGCCTACGAATATTTCGAACTGTTGGAACTGAATAAAATTAATGGTTTAGTTATGAACAAACACATCAGCGCTTTAAACGCTAGCTCAAAACGTAAGACAGAATGCTTAGGCGACATACGTCTGGCATTAATTAGAAAGAGAATGGACATGTTCCCAGGTTGGGAACGCTCTGAGATGCAAAAGCGCTTCCATGAAGGGTTCCTCCAAGCTGTTGCCCTACATATATATAGAGAAGACGCGGACGTGGATATGGACGCCATTTGTCGTATGAACGACTGGCCTAACCTGAAACAGCAAATTCTGTGCCAAACGCCAAGACGTTTTGGTAAGACAACGGCGGTGTCCATGTTCTGCGCCGCGTACGAGATGACCGTACCCAAATCCGAACAGTGTATCTTCTCCACAGGGAAGAGAGCTTCCGATAAACTGGTAGAGAATGTGACCAACTTTATCAAGATGCATCCAGGACAAGAGGAATTTATCAAACGTAGGGGTGAAATTCTATATTATTACGGCCCGCGTAAGGGAGACGTGCGTAAGTGCTCCAGTTATCCGTCCGGTTCTAAAGCACTGAGAGGAGTAGGGGGCGATGTAATTTACTTAGAAGAGGCTGCTTTTATGGACCTTAAAATGTTTAACGAAGTTATAGTGCCCCTACTCGAGTTAGAGACAACAGCATTGATATGCATTTCCACTCCCCAAGATAGTACAAATTTTTATAGTCTTATGTTCGAGATGAAGGACCCTTCCGGGGCCCACTTGTTTAACCAGCAGAAGATTGAGATGGTGTGCGAGGATTGCAAACGCGGTCCTCACCCTGAGAACTGTACTCACATGAAGCATTTATTACCTAGGTGGAAGAGTGGGGCCAAGCAAGACATGGTGAAGCAGATATACGGAGATAACGCTACAGATATGTTGAGAGAGAGCATGGGGGTGACAACCAATGACTCTTGCTCCGTGTTCCACCAGAGATGGGTGGAGAACTTTAA
>Ga0115011_10000974_pt1 | contig 21225 bp, 27 predicted proteins | sample TroAtlMetagenome_2_FD_88705 | JGI IMG/M metagenome (GOLD analysis project Ga0115011, IMG submission 88705) | Marine eukaryotic phytoplankton communities from Atlantic Ocean - Tropical Atlantic ANT8 Metagenome | ecosystem: Environmental > Aquatic > Marine > Oceanic | place: Tropical Atlantic...
TAATTGTAGACAGGGATCAGCATCATATGACAACACAATGGGGTTCTATCTATGTAATGCTGACGATGAACCTGTACACGGTAGAGTTATACTAGAGAACGCAACTGATGCTAGTGGTACGTTCACTTACAAAGTACCAGCTGATGAACTGAATCAATACATCCCTTGCAAATTAGGATTCTTTATGATACCTGACGGAGATGGACGTGGAACTTCTCACGGTGATGCAGTGACTTTTAGTACCCTTAATGGTGGGTGGAGAGTAGACCAGAGTGGATCTGCACAGAATAATAATACTTGGTTCTCACAAAAGCATTTGAATCCTGGTGGTAAAGATATGACCAAGTGGCCTGATAGAACGTGGCAATATTGGGAAGACTTATTGAATGGTGATGATGATTATAATGATATGAAACAGTCATATCAATTACGTTATGGAGACAGCGAGTATATTTACGAAGGAATACAATGCTTTGTCTTTGGAGTGGATGCTAATCCAGTATATGAGGACATCACTGCTGCAGATAAGTGTGAAGAGAGAGTGTTTGATGAGCAGTTTGTCAGTTGTTCAATGACAAGGACTGAGTGTGGACAGATGGAAGGAGAGAATGACTATGGATGTGCTGCTTGTACTGGTACTGTTGCATTCAGTACTGCTTGTACACAGAATGTTACTGCACTTAAGGATGCAGACCTAGAGATCAGATCACACGGTGGTATGACAGGTGGTTGGGGTGACTGTACTAAATTTACTTGGTCACTTCATAAGAATGGTACTCAAATATATACGAAGCAAGAAGATGTAAGTAAGTGGAAGAAGATTGGTACACCTTTACTGACCTTCAGTGTAGAAGAAGGTGATCGTATCACTTGGAAGTTAGATTCTATTGATGTAGGACATTATAATGGTAGGGTGACACCTGCTATGTCATTAAGGGATGCTAGTACTAAGAAGTTCCTAAACACTTGGGAGTTATTGTTGATAACACAGTCAAGTAGTTACAGAACTAATAACCCTGCACAGAACGATGGTAACTTAGCATCACACGAACCAACAGAACCTTGTGGTTTACCTTATACTATTCAGTTGTTTAACTTTGAAGAAAATGGTAGTGATGTAACTAAAGAGAACTATACTACTGTGATGACTAATCAAGTAGTTAATACCAATGAACTACAAGTACGTGGTGCAGATCAGGTCAGTGAACTTAAAGTTATTGGAAGTACACCAATAGAAGATATGACTACTGGTGACACAGGATATATTATTACGACTGGTGACTATGATTTCACAGTTAAACTTCAATGGACAGTCCACGATGCTCAGGCTGAAGAGACTAACTGGAAGTTGGTAGAAGTAATTGACTGGGGTAAGGGTGGATACTATGTTGATGATGAGTGTAAATTATTTGTTGGTAAGTATAATAAGACTACTGGTCTATCCAAATATGTTGGATCTTTTTACATAGGTTTTAAGGTCACAGGTATCAATGACATTGAATGTCCTGCAACTAGCAGTACACAAGGTAGGATTCAAGACCTTAAGATACAAGCATCACACGAGAGAGATCAATCAACACCGAGACAGTTAGATGTATTGGTTGTAGATCAACAGGTTGTACAGACTAATGAGTTCGTAGTTAATATGGATTCAATCTTTGCTAGTTTCTTTAGGTATAAGACAGGTAAGGCAGAGTCCTTCCATCAATATTGGTTACAACAATCTCTCCTAGGTAATGATGTCCTATTCTTTACAGATTATAAGGAGAAGAATGGATTGGAATATAGATTACGTATAAGAATTACCAGACAAGAGTTCTATCAAGCAGGTGATGCTTATAAGTTTAAGAAGTATGGATGGTTTGGTAACATAAGGATCCACTCAGTAACAAGTTATGGTAAGAGGTATGCTGAAGGACACATACAACAGATCTCTTGGCCACCTGAAAGATTGCAATATACTAATGGTAAGGAACCAAACTCACCATACTTCCCAGTGCAGACAGACTTACCTAAGAAGGTACAGGTAAGAGATGCTACCAACGCAAGGTTCCAACGTAACGCTAGGTATGCAATTTACCAGTCAATGCACGACAAAACCTCTCAAGTGTGGTATAGTAATCAAAACAGTTATGTACCAACTCAAACGAGATGGTTTGACATCCTAGCAACAGAGGTAGATTAATGGATTCAGCAGACAGAAGACTTGCAAAGTCAATGAAAGAACTCCAAGCAATCAATCGTGGATTGAAGAGAGCAGACGGAGATCAGAGTAAAATGAACAAAGAACTTAAGAAAATAAGGAGATATTTTAAAAGTCCCTTAGCAGAGGTTGCAAGATTGGACAATACGCTATATAATATGAAGAAACCAACACAAACTGTCCAGGATGAGCACAAAGGAACAGAAACAGAGGGGGATAACCCTTCTATTGGAGAGTCTACACAAACCTGATACTAAACTCAGGAGTTGTGCACACAACCAAGAATGTTATAATGAACTCATAATGTACAGAGAACAGGTTATTGAATACTGTCAGACATTACTAAAGGAGGTAAACGATGATTAATCTCGACGAAAAGTATCATCACTACCTCGAATCAGGTAGAACACTCAGAATTGATGGGTGTAATGAGAAACTAACAGGATATGGTTATAATTGTGATGGCAATGATATCGTAGGGTACTATCTACTCACGGATAACTATAAGTTATTCTATAATATGAATGAGCAGTTCCTTAAGCTTGTGCCAGTTCGAGAACTGTCACACACATAGTTGACGGTTATCACACTCTCATAGTATTATAAATACTTCTTAACAAAGGACTCGAAAGATCGTACCCCTGCGTTGGATCAAAAACAACTCTCTATGTCGAGAGAGTTATCATCCGCAGGGTATTTTTGTGTCCTTGCGAGATAGAAACATAAACAAATGTCTATTAAATCAACAATCGCTGCAGTAGCAGCATCTCCATTCCTATTCGCTGGTGCAGCTTTTGCTGGTCCATATGTGAATGTCGAAAGCAACCTTTCTTACCCTGATGGTGAGTATTCAGGTGCTACAACTGACATCCACGTAGGTTACGAAGGAGTTAATGCAACAGGAAAATTAGGTTACTACGTACAAGGTGGTCCAGCTATTACTCATAGCGAAGCTGCTTCTGATACTGATACAGATTTCTCTGGTAAGGTTGGAGTATCTTATGCTCTTGCTGATGCTACATCTGTATACGGTGAGCTTTCAGGCATCACTGATGAGGACACTAATGGTGACTCACTAGTTAACTGGGGAGCAAAAGCTGGAGTTAAGTTCGTTTTCTAATTGACAAACGTCTATTAGATAATATATACTGGGTGGGGATTTTCTCCACCCTTTTTTATTGCTTTAAAACCCTATGGCTGCTCCCAATAATACTGCAATCTACACTAAATCAGGTTGCCCATTTTGTACAAAGATTAAGAGAGTATATAACGAGAAAGGTTGGAACTACGTAGAGTATAAACTTGATGAGAATTTTAATCGTGATCAATTTTATAGTGAGTTTGGACGTGGTGCTACCTTCCCTCAACTAGTAGTTGATGGTAAAAAGTTAGGAGGATGTAACGAAAGTATCAATCTTTTTAGAAGTCAAGGTATCATCTAAATAGAATCAAGATCCCTAGGAGGTTTTTATGGAAGAAGTATTGAGTTCACTTTATAACTTTGCACTCTTTGGATCTTTCCTCCTTGGTGTGGTTGTTACCTTTATTGGTAAGAGTTATCTCGACTCATACATTGACAACGCAGCGTATGCTAAGTCAATCACACACCCTGAGATGTTGGATGAAAACGGAAACGTAGACCAGTCAGAGTTACTCTATTTGCATCTCGTTGACGATGATGCTATACTAGAGGACAATGACGACGATTAATTAATTTCTTGGAATTACTATGAAACTGATGTTATCTGAAATTATTCAGAAGGCACACAATGCTAAGACTAAAGCAGAGAAGATTAAAATCCTTCAAAGCAACAACAGTCAAGCATTGAGGTCTCTATTCATTTGGAACTATGATGACAGTGTTACTTCTGTCATCCCTGAAGGTGAAGTACCTTATAGACCTAATGAAGCACCTCAAGGAACTGAGCACACTAACTTAGCGTTAGAGTCAAGGAAGTTCTACTACTTTGTTAAAGGTGGTGCTGATAATCTATCTCGCACTAAGAGAGAGACAATGTTCATTCAAATGTGTGAAGGATTACACAAGGATGAAGCAGCAATTCTATGTCTTGTTAAGGACAAGCAACTTGGGAAGAAGTATAGGATCACTAAAGCAGTGGTGACTGATGCATTTCCTGAAATCAAATGGGGAGGTCGTAGCAAGTGAATATTATTCACGAGAACTGCGATCCAAAACTTGCTGAAGATAGAAAATTACCATACACAGCGTACTTAGTACAGTATGAAGTGGATGGTAAAGTTCAGCACGACATTGCTATGGGTAGTCAAGCAGTTGAATTGTTTGATCATTACTATGACAAGTACAAGAAGAACTTCAAGTGGTTGAAGCAATCTGAAGGTAGACTTAGACCTCAAGAGTGGAATACTACACCCACCCCACCACGTAAGAAACGTAAGAGGAGGAAGCCAGATGCGGATTCCGTCTGAAGAAATTGAACGTTGGGAGAGCGAGTACGATATGACAATGAATGATGGAAACAGAACTGACAGGGAACAAGAGATCCTTGAGGGTTCTCCATTAAAAACTAATGAAGGTATGCTCTACGGTAGAATGTATGCCGATTGGAAGAAGAGGAAGGGATATGAGTAACTTTTATAATCTTAAGAAGAAAGTAGAGCACGCAGCAGAGGTACCAGAGGAGGTTGCTAAAGAGTTAATCACCTCTGAAATGGTAGGGAAATTCATAGGAATATACCTATTAGGACCACTATTATGGATGTTTTTATGGAACTATACAATGCCCTACATATTTGCAGTGAAGAGTATTAATTACCTTCACGCTTTTTGTATTATTACTATGGTTAGGTTCTTACAGAATGACAAAAGCTAAAGTATGTTTAGTGAGCGTCACACCTGACGCTGAAAAAACAATAGGATACATTGCAAGAGTATCCAACCCTAAAAACCAAGAGAATCCGAACGTTGAGAAACTCTTAGGTTATTGCATCAAGCACGGACACTGGTCTGTATTTGAGCAAGCACATATGACGTTGGAAATCAACACCACACGTGGTATTGCTGCACAGATCTTAAGACATAGATCATTTACATTCCAAGAGTTTAGTCAGCGTTATGCTAACACTGAACTACTTGGTACTACAATTGAACCACCTGAACTGAGAAGACAGGACACTAAGAATAGGCAGAATTCAATCAATGATATCCCCACACATCAGACAGACTTCCTCAAGAAGAAGATCGAAAGGTACTTTGCTGAGGGAGTTGATCTATACGATGAACTCATACGTGAAGGTGTTGCGAAGGAATGTGCGAGATTTGTTCTCCCTCTAGCAACTCCTACCAAGATCTATATGACAGGTAGTGCTCGTAGTTGGATGCACTACATTAATCTACGTACTGCTAACGGTACACAGAAGGAACATATGTTGATTGCTGAGTTATGTCAGCGTCATTTCATTTGTAACTTCCCCACCATTGCTAAAGCATTAGACTGGTGTGAAACTGCAACTCAAGATGATGATTGCGATTGCGATTACAAGAACGAACACCCCGATGGGTGGGACGATTTGCAGCCGTGCCTAAGAATAGATTAATGCCCTTAGAAGTAATACCACTATTCTCATCCCCAGTTTATGTTGCTAACGATGGTGAAATGCCTGACGTTACCGATGTAATAGATGATATGGAAACGATGGATTACCCACAGAATAATAGTGGTAATGTGACCAGTAATCCTCATACATTAAAAGAGTTACCTCAGTTACAGACTTGGGTATACAAACACGTTCAAGAATATGTGTATGGTATACAAGGAATAGATCCTAAGAAACATACACCAGAGATCACTAATAGTTGGATTAATTGGATGTACGTTGGCGATAGAGCTAATGGACACGATCATTGCAACTCTCAGTTCTCTGGTGTATGTTTTTTAAGTGCACCTGCTGGTGGTGGTAACCTTACCTTCCATAGTACTAAACATCATATGTTGGAACCACACTTGCAGCATCCGAACCTATATAATGCTACAACCTATGCAATATCTCCCGAACGTGGTATGATATGCATATTCCCCTCAGAATTGATCCATTCAGTTACTCGCTGTAATCAGGACAATGCTAAGGAACCACGTATTAGTCTCGCATTTAATGTTATTTGTAGAGGTGAATACGGTATTCATACGAAACTATTAAAGATCTAATGCCAAATTACGACTTTAAAAACAAAGAAACTGGTGAAATCACCGAGGTTATGATGTCTATGCACGATCTCGATAAATATAAGGAAGATCATCCAGAGTTAGAACGCTATTTTGGCAATCAAGTACCTAGAAGCATTTATGGGAAACCTAAGCAGTCTGATGGATTTAAAGACGTAATGTCTAAGATCCAAAAAGCACATCCTGCTGCAAACCTTTCACGATTCACATAAATGGCAGTTAAAAAGCGTAAAACTACCTCTCAAAACAACAGCAGATCTGCTAAAGCAATGAGAAGGAAGAAGCCAATTGGTATAGACCAATTAAAAGTTATAGAACCCCTTACCTCGAATCAGGAAAGAGCGTTCAAATCCTATGCGTCTGGTAAGCACCTAATTTTACACGGTGTAGCAGGTACAGGTAAGACTTTTATTAGTTTGTACTTGGCATTACAACAAGTATTAGAAGAAGGAACTCCATACGAAAAAGTCTATATGGTCAGGTCTCTCGTACCTACAAGAGAGATTGGATTCCTACCAGGAGACCACGAAGACAAATCTGACCTCTATCAGATACCTTACCGTAATATGGTGAAGTATATGTTTGAGATGCCAGATGACAACTCCTTTGATATGTTATACGACAATCTAAGGACACAAGATACTATTTCATTCTGGAGTACCTCATTTATAAGAGGAACTACGTTTGATAACTCTATTATCATTGTAGATGAGTTTAGTAACTTGAACTTTCACGAGTTAGATAGTATAATCACTAGGATAGGTCAAAACTGTAAAATCATCTTCTCAGGTGATATAGCACAGTCTGATCTCGTCAAGAACAACGAACGTACTGGTATTCTGGACTTTTTACAGATTATTCAGTCAATGTCATCATTTGATTGCATTGAGTTCGGTATTGATGACATCGTACGCTCTGGTTTAGTCAGAGAATACCTTATCGCTAAAATTAACTCTCAACTTTGATTATGTTTAAAACTGTAGGACCGCCCGTACCTTTGACGGAGCTAAATGCTGTAACAAAGGAAAAAGGACGGTTATATGAGGTATCTGATGGTAAATGGTATCCATCAGTCACTACAGTTACAGGTATCCGTAAGAAAGATCAGATATTGAAGTGGAGACGCAAAGTAGGTGAGGAAACCGCAAATAAAATATGTGGTAGAGCTACATCACGTGGCAATAAGTTTCATTCTATGGTAGAATGTTACTTGAAGAATGAAGATGTTAAATTCGATGAAAAGCACCCTCTGGCTAGTTTCTTATTCAAATCTGCCAAAGATACTCTTGATCGGATCAACAATATACATCTTCTTGAATCTCCTCTCTATAGCGACAAACTTTGTTTGGCAGGTCGGGTTGATTGTATAGCAGAATTTGATGGAGTTCTCTCTGTCATTGACTTTAAGACATCAACTAGGGAAAAGAAGATTGAATGGATAGAAAACTATTTCGTTCAAGAGACTGCCTACGCTGCAATGTATTATGAACGTTGTGGTGTTAAAGTTGATCAAATCGTCACATTGATTGCTACCGAGGAGGGTGTGATACAGGTCGTTGAAAAGACTGACCTTAATTATTATTATGAACTTCTCCTAGAGTACATCAATGAATTTATGGCTACTATTAAATGAAAGAATTTAAAGAAAAATTTATGACTCAATCTAAATTCTCTACTATGGTAGAGGAGGTAGTCAAAAATTCTAATGGTTTAGTGAACTACATAGATGCTGTAATTGTAGTCTGTGATGAACTGGACATCGAGGTTGATACGGTCAATAAGTTGATCAGCAAACCTCTGAAGGACAAAATTAAGTTTAATGCCCAAGAACTAAACTACGTAAAACGCACCACAAGGGGTGTGCTTCCAATATGAGCAATAAATTCTACGAATCAGACCAAGTTAAAGAAGAGATAAAAGGGATGGAGAAACTGTATACCGAACTAGCACGGTTATCCATACAGTTCCCATCTATGGATGATGATCTCAAACGAGAACATCTTGAGAAGACTATGATGCTTATTGCAAAGCAGAAGGTCTTCTATGCTAGACTATGCTTAATGGCAGTCGAGAATGAAGAAGCTAAGATTATCAAGCAACAACTTGATAAAATGTCCCAAGTTTACTCTGGAGGACGTACCATACAGGACGTTTTAGGAGAGATGGAGGATAAGTTAAGGCACTTCAAAAAGCAGCTTGACGAAGCCTAAATAGTATGTTACCCTTAATGGGTAGTAAATTCACACTTACAAAATACAGGTACACACGTATGTCTTTTTCATCACTGAAGAAAAAGTCTGGCAAGTTCTCTAACTTGACCAAAGAAATCGAAAAAATGACCAGTGGTGGTCGCAAAGTCGATGAACGATTTTGGAAGCCACAGGTCGATAAGTCAGGTAACGGATTCGCCGTTATCAGATTCCTACCAGAGACTGAGGGTAACGAACTCCCTTGGGCACAGGTCTGGAGTCACGCATTCCAAGGACCAGGTGGTTGGTACATTGAGAATTCTCTCACAACCATCGGACAGAAGGATCCAGTTTCTGCACTGAACTCTTCTTTATGGAACTCTGGAAGTGAGTCAGACAAGGACACTGCTCGTAAGCAGAAGCGTAAGCTTTCCTACTACAGCAACATCTATGTTGTTAAGGATCCCTTGAACCCTGAGAATGAAGGCAAAGTATTCTTGTACAAGTACGGCAAGCGTATCTTCGACAAGATTATGGCTAAAATGCAGCCTAATGAGAATGATTATGATCCAGAACCCGCTTTCAATCCTTTCGATTTATGGAAGGGTGCTGACTTCAAATTGAAGATCAAGCAAGTTGCTGGTTTTTGGAATTATGATGATTCTACATTCACAACACCTAATACTCTAGGTGATTTTGATGATAAAAAACTTGAAACGATCTACAATGATGCTCACAATTTAGGTGACTTCACTAGTGCTGATCAATTCAAGTCATATGAGGATCTCGAAGCACGTCTGAAAGCAGTTCTTGGTGGTCGAGTAGACCGTGAGACTGTTGCTGAAGAGTTACCACCTAGAGCAGAAGAAGAGGTTGCATCCAACTTAGGATCTACAGTCCAAGCAAAGGACTGGAGTGAATCAGTGGACAAAACAGCTTCTGTCACAGAAGATGATGATGCGTTGTCTTACTTTGCTAAACTAGCAGAAGAAGCATAAGACCAATGAAAAGAATCGCCATTGCTGTTGTTGCTTGCCTTGCAGGTGCTCCTGCAATGGCATCTTACAACCATAACTTAAGATCAGGGGAGTTCGAAGTAGAACCTTCCCATTGCGTCCACGACGCATTATATGGATGGAATTGCTGGTATAAACCAGTTGAAAGGGAGTTCAGGTGGAGACACGAAGATCCATCTCACCATCACCATTACCCACACTACAGACCACATTTCAGACCAAATAGATGGAATGAGCACGGAACTCCTTGTTATTTTTATAAAAAGAACGGTTGGTGTTTCTAATTAATAACCACCAGAGGAACTAGATTGACTAGTTTGAGTAGTAGTATTTGTTTGAGTCGTTGCAATTGTTCCTGCGTCGTTAGGATTTATTGTAGTCGTTGAACTTACAGTTGTTATTGGTGCGTTACCACCAATGGATGCACCAGATGATATAAGGGCAGTACTAGAACCACCACCTTGAGCAGACCCAGTTGAAGCAGTGCTTTGACTGGGTTTTCTATATGTTGAGATACCTATGAATTCTTCAGCGATAGATGTTTGTGTCTTCTTATTACCTTGGTCATCAACTTCAGCGTGAGGTAGGTACTTAGCAAGTTTCTTAAATTCATTAATGAAGTCAGTCACATAATCTTCACGTAGCAGATATATATTTCTCTTCTCTTCATTCTTATTGTAGTACACCTCAAAGTAAGTTACTCCGTGACGACACTCTGCTTTGGGTACTACTGTACCATCAGGTCTGATGTATTGGAAATTCTCATTAACTACAATACCTTCAGAGAATACCTTAGTTCCATCAGTAGCAAATATATCATTAGATTCATAGTGACTTATAAGATCAACATTACCAAATTCCTGTTCAACATATGCATATAGGTCAGCACGTGTCATTGGCCAGTCTTGATTCACGTTGATGATGTTATTAATTATCAACACAATCCAATCAAGACCTGAGTCACCGTAGAATTTACGAGCAACTTGATCTGGTCTTTCACCTTCTTCTATTTCATACTGTAAGAAACCTAATAGTGGTCCTTGTAGATCATCTTTGATTTTTATTCGTCTAAAGATGTTCCTACACAATTCATAGGGATGTACACCATCTTTGATGGTTCTGTTACGTACATAAACTTTAGGTAAGTATCTGAAGTATGCCATTAGCCTCTCACCATTTCTCTTGTAATGAATTGAGTTTCTTTAAATGTTACTGAAACATCCATAGCAGCAGGACCATAATCCCTTGCTGTATCTGCTCCATCTTTTAATGAATTGTATTGACCGTCAGGTGACGTGTTAACAGATAATGCGGACAGTACACACTTCGTAGGGAACCTAATTATCTTAGCAATACCAGCTGGGACCCTTGTAGCGTTATCTGTAGTGGACATCCTTACAATAGACAGTCTCATAATGTCAGGAATGTTAAGGAATCTAGCACCACCAAGATATCCAGATTTACTTGATAATACATCAGCAATACCTTCATTAAGGTTACCAAAATCATCTTGACCACCAGTAGAAGGAAGCATTGCAGTCCTTAGTGTTGATATGATTTCATAACATTCTTTTGCTTCTTTAGCATTACGTGGTGCAAATTTAAAGTTAAAAGCGTGATCTCTATAATTCACACCTTTAAATGTTGTTTCCTGATATGGGTTGAACACCTTCTTTGATGATAATGCTAACAGATCATTAGCATCAACTCCTGACCCTACAGTACCAAGTGCTGCAGCTGCAGTGTCCATAACAAATTGTGGTTTAGCACTACCAGCAGTTTCTTGAGCAATAGAAACTGCATCATCTGTTGTCATACTACCTACACCTGCCTTAACTGCACCTACACCAGCAGCACCAAGAGTAGTAACATTATAATTCGTAGAATATTGTTCATTTAACCCCACAGGAAGGTATAGATAAATAGTTTTTGAAATGTTGGACATATTAGCACCTTTATAAGGTTCTTTAAATCCACCACCATCACCTGTCCACGTATATGGATTTGCACCATTAGCACCCTGAGTCTTATAGATTGTTATTCTTAAATAATCTAAGTACTCGGTTTCATAATTATCATCGCCTCTAATACCACTATCGGTGTTTGGTACTTGTCTCGGTAACTGTCTAGGATAGACTAACGGTCCACTTAAAAAGTTAGACCTTGATTTACCATTATTAGTACCAGTATCCTTAAGTAACGAGTTGAGTGCTTTTGAAAATAGACTTGGAATCGACATTATGTCCTATAAAAGTTATTCAGGTAGGTTCAAACCATCAAATCCTGCAAAATATAAAGGGGATCCCACAAACATTATTTATAGATCTTTGTGGGAGAGGAAATTTATGGTATGGTGTGATAGAAATTTAAACGTTATGGAGTGGGCAAGTGAAGAAATTATTGTACCTTACATATCTCCTCTTGATAGGAAGCCTCACCGTTATTTCCCTGACTTTTATGTTAAATCGAGGGGAACCAACGGTAGACTCCAAAAGAGAGTTATTGAGATTAAACCTTATGCACAAACTCAACAACCGAAACGTGGGAGGAAGACTAAGAAGCTTCTAAAGGAGATTGCCACTTATGGTGTCAATCAAGCAAAATGGAAAGCAGCACGAGAGTACTGTAGAGACAGAAGGATGGAATTTGTGATATTAACAGAGCACGAGTTAAAGGTATGAGTCTCTTTGAGGATATAAAAGACTTATCAAATGGTAAACCTCAGTCACCTTCTTGGTGGAGGAGTCAGTTATTCTTTGGATTACAAGGACGTGGACTAGATAGTCCATTGATAGGTGCTGCTATCACATTCCAATATGATGCTAAATTTGGTGAAAAAATGCAGAAGTGGGATAAATACCCATTAGTATATGTTACTGGAGAAAGTACGAACCACTTTTGGGGTTCAAATGTACATTATTTACAACCAGCTGCTAGAAGAGCAGGGTTTACACCAGAACACCCACCTCAAACATTCCATAAATACTTGAGGAGTAATGTATTAAGTCCTTTTTACAACGTTCCAGAATCGGAATGGGATGATATAGGATTGATTCCCTCTGAACAATTCACCGTTACAGTTAACGGAAGAAATATCGACATCCCGACTAGAATTATATTCTAATGCCACATCGTCACCAAAATTCATTTACTCACTTTAGAGAGTTAGTAGCAACTGGAGCAAAAGAACCTGCTTTAGGTAATCTGTACTCCATTGATTTTGGAGTGCCACCAATATTCGGGCGTATTCCAGGCTGGGAATTTAATCCATCAGAATATTGTGATGCATTGAATTACTTTGCTAGTAACGTGACAATCCCATCACGTAACGTTACTACAGGAGATGTACGTAACTTTGGTATTACTAGGACTTATGCTACAGGACAGACTGCGAACGAATTAAATATATCTTTTATGGTTACCAAAGATCAGTGGCATAGAAACTTCTATGAGAAGTGGATGAATGCTATGGCACCTGATTCTGAGAATAGAGTTGGTTTCTATGATGATTATGTTACTGAAGTATGGGTAAGGAAGTGGGAACGTGGTTCTAACTTATTGTCCAGAACTAGAAGAGCAGGTGTAGATTACTACGGTAGATTGAATAAAGCAGTTGGTGTATGGTGTTTTAGTGGTGTATATCCATATAATATGGGTACATTAGATTTTGGTAACGATAACAGCAGCATACTAACACTACCTGTTTCATTTAAGTTTGAGAGATATAGGTTCACTACTAAGGTACAACGTAATAAGGATTGGACTGGAGATCACGTGGTTAGTGATACAGCAGAGATTGCCAAGTTGTTAGGAATAAAAGACTTTAAGACTTCACAGCACGAAAATACACAGTACGGCGTATAGGCTAAATAGATATACTGAAGTGTAATACCCTTACAAGATGCCTTTACCCAAGCTGAGCATTCCAGATTATGAATGCGTGTTACCTCGTGGTCTCAAAGTGACCTATCGTCCATTTTTAGTTAAAGAGGAGAAACTTCTTTATCTTGCGATGGAGACTCAAAATCAGAAAGAAATGATAAAAGCCGTTAAGGAGATTATCAAATCTTGTACTAATGTCAAAAATGCTGCTAATTTAGCTACTTTTGAGATTGAATTCTTATTTTTGAAGATTAGAGGTAAATCTGTTGGAGAAGTAAGTGAATTTAAACTCACTTGTCCTGATGATAATGAAACACAGGTCGATGTTGAAGTTAATTTGGATCAAGTAGAAGTACAAATTCCAAAAGAACATACTAATATTATCAAACTTACTGATGAAATCACTTTAACGATGAAATATCCTTCATTGGATGTATTCGTTAAGAATAATTTGGTTGATAATCCTGGTATTGATGATGTATTTAAACTAGCAGCAGATTGTACTGAATCAATCGCTGATGGTGAAGAACTACACGAAGCAAAAGACTACAAGAAGGCAGAATTAGTTGCGTTCTTTGAGGATATGAATTCACAACAATTTGCTTCCGTGCAGGAGTTCTTCGAAACTATGCCTAAATTGTCGAAAGACATTGAAGTCTTCAATCCTAAAACTGAAGTAACTAGTACAGTTAAACTAGAGGGTCTAGCAAGTTTTTTCGCGTAGCCCTAGCCCACGACTCGTTGATGAATATGTATGAAGTTAACTTCGCTATGATCCAGCATCATAGGTGGAGTTTAACAGAGTTGGAAAATATGATGCCGTGGGAAAGGGATGTATACGTTAATATGCTACTTCGGTACCTTAGAGAAGAGGAAGCTAGACAAAGGCAAGGTCAAATGAGTCCATCTCTTTAATGGCAAAGATAAAGATCAGATCCTTTTTACCATCGAAAGTTACAGGAGACATTCGAACAGATCCTGTAGCTGCGATGACCACACAAATGAATCGTTTAGGATTTGTGGTGGAGGATATTGGCAATATGATAGTGGGAATGTATGAAGATAAGCTTGATACTATTCAAGATAATAAAAGGAAGAAGACGCTATCACGGGATAAATCACGGGAAGATAACTTAGAGAAAAGAGTACAGAAGAAGGTACAAGATAAAGCTCAGAAAGATTCTGGTAATTCAGATAAGAAATCAGGTACTTGGTTAACCAAGTTATTAGCACCATTCAAATGGTTAGCAGAGAAAGCACTAATGTGGTTTACTCTTGACTGGCTGTCTAATCCAGATAATAAAAAGTTTATAGGTACGACACTTAATGTTATAGGTAAGTGGTTAGGTACATTCTGGAAGGTATTCTCTAAAGGTGTTACTTGGTTACTAGAAGCATTTAGTGAAAAGAGTCCAGTAATGGGTGCTCTTAAGATACTTGGTGGTATCTCAGCATTATTTTTAGCAGATAGGATACTTCAACCTTGGAAATTACTTGGTGATTTTCAGAAGTTAAGTAAGTTCCTTGGACCAGGTCTTACTAAGATAGGAGATGCACTTAAACAGGTAAAACCTGGTGCAATGGCAAAGAACTTTGTCACCAACCCAATGGCAATGTCATTAACTGCTGGTGTTGTATCAACAACCACTAGATTAGCAGCAGGTGATGATAAGGACGTTGCTATTGGTGCAGGTATTGGTGCTACTGTCACGTCACTTGGATTGACTGCACTGTTAACACCCATATTAGGACCATTTGCTCCTATAGTGGGCAGTATGCTTGGTGGTTTTATAGGAGATAAGATTGGTGCATTCCTTGGTAAAGCAATGAGACCTGTCTTTGGTCCCATTAAAGAATACTTTGTTGATGTATGGTTCCCAGCTATGAAGGCATTCATAGAACCAATTACTGGACCTGTGATGGATTTCTTCAATGAATTTCTACCAGTAATGAAGCAAATTGGAGAGTTCTTGGCACCAATAGCTGGGTCAGCTATAGCAGGGATTGCTAAGTTCTTGGGTGCAGGTGCAAAAATAGCATTTGAAGGATTGGTATGGATTATTAAGCACGGTGCTAGAGCTATAGCTGATTTTGTAGAAGGTGCAGGTGATTATTCATCACGTATTGATATGATGGGTGTATGGACATCTGATGTTGATAAAGCAGGTCAAGAATTTAGAGATAGAGAGAGGGATGTTAAAAAGACTGAGAGAGCTATGGGAGACTCCAAGAAGAAACTTGGAGAATTGATACAAAAAAGAGATGAAGAAGGTAAAGGAAAAGATAGTTATAAACCTTGGAATTGGAGGTATACTATAGGAGAACGTATTAAATTTGAAAAGGAACACTATGCTGATTTGGAGAAGGAACTCGCTGAAAGGAAGAAGAAGGTCGTTAAAGCAAAGGAGAGATGGGAACGTGAAAAAGAGTTGGCTGCAGAGAAGAAAGCTGAGCAACTTGCTCTTGCTAATAGTGCTATGGACAGTACCAATGGGGGAGTCACAGGCGGTCACCTTGTAACTTCGGAAGCAATGAAAGACCGCCAAATGGCACTCTCACCTGGTATGCATATGGGTGTAGATATTGCCACAGAAATTGGTGAAGAACTTAAAGCGTTCTTGGCAGGTACAGTACAACAGGTAGGGTTTGATAAGGGATTTGGTAATTATATTGCTTGGACATCTAGTGATGGTCTAGGTCAGTTATATGCTCATATGAAAGAGATGTCACCATTTAAAGCAGGTGATACATTCCAAGCAGGAGCAATATTAGGTTATACAGGTAATACTGGTACCTCTACTGGTCCTCATTTACATTGGGAAACATCAACTAATCCTGAAGATGTTGGTAGACCAAAAGATAATCCTCTAAGTAGGATCAATCCTTTAAGTAAGTATGGTAAAGAGTCACCATTTACAGGTGTCAAAGAAGCTGTTGCTGAGATTAAACCATCTGACGGAGGACAAGGAGGTGGACTAAATAATGAATTGATAGAGAGGTCTATTACAGAAGCATCCCAACAATGGAAAGGTTCTACCACTAATACTAAATTCATTGTTCAACCAGTGATTAAGGAGGTCGTTAAGACTAACCAAACTAACGTCTCGGTTATTACTAAATCAGCATCTATAAGCATAAATTAAATGACAGCAATAAGCAAGGTTAGATTCTTTAAAATGGTTACTCCGCCTGACAAGTCGGATGATACCAAAGTTTCTATTGGAAATAAGACGATAGCAGGTAGCAGTTTTTCTACAACTATAACTGCTATCAATTCCCTAGGTGCTACAGTTAATAGTATTGCTGTAGCAATAAAAGAAGTTAAGAATCAGAACAAGCAGCAAGCAGCAAGAGCAAAGAGAGCTTCTGCATTAGCATCTGATAGTGCTAGAGAGAAGAAGTTAGAAGGAGATGAAAAAGGTAGTGGTGATGGTAATATAGTAGCAAAGATGGTTGGAGGAGGACTAGGATTCTTAGGGAATCTTATGAAGTTCTTCAAGTCTCTTATAATGTATAAGGCTCTTGATTGGATTAGTGATCCTGCTAATAGAAAACGAGTAAAGACAACGTTACAAAGAATTAAAAAGTTCTGGGAAATGTTAGTTGGAACATTTACTAAGCTAAGCAATTGGATTGGGGAGAATTGGGAGAAAACGTTTGGTGAAGATAAGACTATTATGGAGAGATTGCAAGGTATCGCTGGTTTAAGTGGTGCTTTAGCTGGACTCGCATTCTTAACAAATCCTGTAGGTTTTATTAGCAGTATTACTGGCATCTTCAAGATGGTCGGTGGCGGTATTATGAACCTAGGTAAATTCCTAGGTGGAACTGTCGTTGGTCGAATGGGAATGGCGGCTGGACAAGGATTAGAAGCTTATAATAGAATTAAGAATGATGAGACAATCCCAGAAGAGGATAGAAATGCTGCTGCTATTGGTGGTGGTGTAGGTAGTACTACTGGATCAATGGTTGGTAGTACTATTGGTGCTAGCTTCTTAGGACCTATTGGTGGTATTATTGGTGCTGCTCTCGGTGGATTTATAGGTGAGAACGTTGGTAAGTTCCTTGGTCCTATTGCTGAGGACTTCTTTAAAGGAATTAAGCAGGTCTTTGATGTAATTATGGAATGGTTTGAGAAGATTATGGAACCATTAAAACAGGCAGTAACAGAAGTATTTGAAGCACTTGGTCCTGTAATGGAAAAGATAGTTGGTAAACTTAAGGAACATATGCCTATGATTGAAAAGATAATGAAGATCCTAGGTACAGTTGTCTTTGGTCCTCTGATTCTATTACTTAAAGGTTTGACAGGTTTACTTAAACTGGTACCTAAAGACATCGAACAAGAGGGAGGATCAAGTGAAACACATACAGTTATTGGCAATGCACCAAAAGATGAATCCTATGTTCACTATGGTCCTGAAACTGGGGTAGGTGCTGGTTATACTCAGAAAGATAAACTGGAGAAAATTGATAAGTTGGGTGAAGAGAAGGGATGGTCTAAGGGTGGACTCTTACCTAAGAGAAGTAAAGGTGGTTGGATAAATGGTCCGATGTCTGGTTACCCTGTTAGTCTGACTGGTAAAGGTGTTGATTTCATAGGTCACGGACTAGAGTACGTTGCACAGAGATCAGCAGGTGGATTTGTTATACCTTTTGATACACCACACACTCGTAAGGATTCTAGTTTAACTAAGAGACAAGCAGTTCAAGCAAAGGCATTTGGATATAAGGTTCCTGAATTCTCTGAAGGTGGTAAGGTTAATATTAATAAACTTGTTACATCTCCAGTACTTGAGTTACCTGAATTCAGTATGGGTGGTATGACAGGGGAGTCTGATTCTGCATTTATGAGAAGGATGATAACTTCTGGAATGATACAATCTCCAACAACAAATAATATTCACGTTGACATAGATGGAACAGAGTCTGATTCTGCATTTATGATGAAGGCGATCAAAGCTCAACAGAATGCAACTGGACAGAATCTTAATGATATGGTTGGTAGAGTTAAGGATGCAGCCTCCTCAATAAACTTGACTGGAAATGAGTCTGATTCTCAAATAATGTTAAAGGCAATCAAAGCTCAACAAGAGTCTGTTCCTCAAGATGTTACTGAAATACCTATCACTAGAGAAGGTAAGCGTAACCCTGCAGCACCATTCTTAGTAAGTAGATTCGGTAGAAATGCTGAGTCTAGTAACCCAGTAAGCAACTTCTTATGAGCGACTTACCAATACAACCTAAAGGTTATAAGATAACCCAATTCAATCTTATAACTAAGGACGATTCTAATCCTGATCAAAAAGTTGACCAGATTGAACCTCTTGGGGAACATTCTCTTGTTGATATAAGGAGTCTTTGTTCTGGGTTTAATTATATTGAGTCCATAGATTCACCATCGGTTAGGATGGAGATTGCTATGTTTGATACTATTGACCTTATCAGTGGTATGACTGGTAATGAAATTATTCAAATAACAATAGAAACTGACTCTGCTCCTGGTATGGAACTGGAGATAAGTCAGAAAATATTTAAAATTGGTGAGATTACTAAGTCTGAACGTGCACAACTCTACGTCATTTATACTGTGTCACCTGAGACTATTAACAATGAAACCAATAAAGTCTTCAAGTCGTTTAAGGATAACATCGGCTCAGCACACGTTGAGTGGTGTGTTAAAGAAAAATTGAAGTCCTCTGGCAAGAACTATTCCTACGAACCCTCGAAGGGTAACTTCAGATTCCTAGCACCGACTTGGAGACCATATGATTGTATCGGATATATCTCAGATAAAGTTATCAGTTCAATAACCAATACTGCTGGTTACTTGTTCTTTGAGAATAGAGATGGATATTATTTCCATACTATAGATTGGTTATGTTCGGACAGAAATCCTACTGCTGCTAAACCACCCAAGTATACTTATGAACAGGCAAACGTAGGTGACTCAGATTTTAATGCTTTTAAGATTGAAAGTATAAACCTTCCAGACAGAGCAAATCATTTGGAGAAGATGAGATCAGGTACCTATAGTAATACAGTAATAGGAATTAAGTTACCTGCAGTAACCAGTGGCAATCTACCTGCATCAGGTGATGGTGACTCTTCTCTTGTAGATACTGCTTCAGTCCAAGATGCTTCGAGATTGAACGAACTTTATGGCTATATGTGGACAATGGAGGAATATCAAGATAAATGGGATGATGCGGATAAAAAAAGATATGCTGAATATGAAGCAGAAGTAAAAGAAATAGACGCAAGAAGTGAAGCTGCAGCTGAAACCACAACAACTACCACTACTAGTGGGAACACCACAACAACTACTACGTCCTCTTCCACGTATGTTCAGGGTAAACTAAACGCAGGTTTAGTAACTGAATCAGAGTCAGAAGGACTGAAAACAAACACTACAGTAAAAGCACACGGAGCGTCTGGTTCTATAAAACCACCACTACATATGGGACTGCACAATGTGTTTGGAATGGCAAACAAAGCAGGTGGTATATTGAATGATCAGTTCCCATTTCCAAAGGTTAAACCTATATACTTTGATGAAAAGAGACCAACACGTACTAAAATACGTGCTCTTCCTGGTATGAAGAACGCCCAGAACCAACAGGATTCTACTGGTGGTGCTGGTAATATGGACTTCGATACAGTGTGGGCATCTGCATACAGTTTCAGCCGTTGGCAGTTACTTAATGCAATTACACTTGACATCACCATACCAGGTAATGTAGCATTAGCAGTAGGTCAACAACTAGAATGCGTTATACCTGCTTCAACTAAGGAGGAAGAACGCACAGTTTTAGATCCCGTTTATTCAGGTAGATACCTGATTATTGGATTGGTACACAAGTACAATCCAGAAGGGGTTACGACTATGTTAAACCTATCTAAGGACAGTATTACTACTCCTACGTAAACTATTATGGAAACCATAGAACAACACATCCAAAAAGATAGAGAGATCTTAGACGATCCTCAAACAAACCCTGCTGCTCGCAGGCACTACAAAGAAGAGCTACACGATTTAGAAGAGTATGCAGAGCATCATAAAGCAGAGATTGAAGCAGGAGATCATCACGATCCTAATGCTATTGAACTGTTTTGTGATCAGAACCCAGATGAGCCAGAATGCCTAGTGTATGACGATTAGAAGATTATGGAGAATCTGGAAGTATACTCTAGGTTCTTTTAGTGACGAGACAACCAAACGATACGATAATACTGTAGCAATTATGAGGTCTCTCATCTTTGCTACATATCTTATAACCAACTGCTTTATTACAGCAGGGGTAATTCGTCACTGGAACAATTAAATTATGACTGCTGTACAATCATTCATCGCAGGTGGAACCATTGAACCTGAGATATGCGATGGGGTTTTAGATTTTTATAACACTTGCGAATACCTTGAAAAGGTAGCAGGTGAGACAAGTCAAGGGGTTGATAAGATAATTAAACAGTCTACAGATATGGCAGTACCATCTTGGATAAAGGATCCACGTATTGTTAAATATCTTGATGCCGTTCAAGGTGGATTATCTCTATACATAGAACAGTATCCGTGGGCTTCTATGGCAGACTTAGAGGTACTTGAACCATTTAATATACAACATTATATTCCTGGTGCTTGTTTCTCTCAACCTCATACTGAACGTGTGGGATCTAATAAGACAAGTTCCTTCAGACATCTAGTCTGGATGACCTATCTTAATGATATTGAA
>Ga0115011_10000976_pt1 | contig 21211 bp, 13 predicted proteins | sample TroAtlMetagenome_2_FD_88705 | JGI IMG/M metagenome (GOLD analysis project Ga0115011, IMG submission 88705) | Marine eukaryotic phytoplankton communities from Atlantic Ocean - Tropical Atlantic ANT8 Metagenome | ecosystem: Environmental > Aquatic > Marine > Oceanic | place: Tropical Atlantic...
AAGCAGCACCGACAATTAAAACTATGAACAGTAGTGTACGATTCGTTCTTTCTCTTTGCTGCCTAATCAAAGCTTTACGTTCAGAAATAATTCTTGAACCTCTGCCAGCAGGAACTGTTCTTACCTTAGGCTCGTTTTCATCATCTTGATTACGATAAACCAGAATATCTTCAAGTTGTTCTTTAGGAAGAAACTCTGTCATCGAACGTGCTAACATCGATTTACCAGTCCCTGGTTCTCCGACCATGATTACGTGTCTTCTCTGCTCTGCAGCCTTACGGACAACTATCGACGCGGCTTCTTGGCCGATTACTTGATCTACTAAATTTTTAGGAATCGGGACATCTGCAGTTGAGGTTATATCTACTTTCTTTATCCATTCTTCGACAGGTGTTTTACAGACCGGATCTTTTGCTTCTGCAACGCCAAAAGCAGAGCCATCTTCCCAGCTCTCAAGAGGGTTTTCCTCGACTACTGGTTCATCTACTTCGTCTGACAAGTGACTCCCTCGGGATTAGTCCTGTAAGTCTGACCTTCTTGAAGGTGCGTCATAGAAGCATTAGAGAAAATATTCACTTTAGACGTCTAATATACTCTTCTCCATAGTAATGCCACTGTTCCATGGACCAACCTTCAGGTAAGCCGCTATCGGGCATTTTAGGCACCATTGGAGGCGGCGGCGGGAGTTTTTTAGATACATTATTTGATGGTTTTCTATCCATTAATTCAATGGGGACATGCGATGTATATCGGGATTGTTCTATCACTTTCTTTTTCCTTCTCAAAATTGATGCTGTTGAAAGAGATAATATTACCATAAATAGGACAAGGAAACTTAACAATCCTGTTATCATCAAAGGAGATAATTTGCTGCTTGAAGATGTCTCATCGGCAATGGGTTCTTCTTCAATCACTAACTCTGGCAATGTAGCATAAATCTTGTAGGTTTCATCTGTAACTCTATCCATTCCATCTTGATCCACAGCTCGAACAGTGAATGTCATATAATCTCCAACACCCAATCCCTCGCCACTGATGTGATTCACAATAAATGGGCCTAAATTATGAGATATTCCCGAGGTGTGACATATCCCAGTAACCGAATTACAAATACCCCAGAATACAGATATTTCAGATAATTCAAGGACACCTATATTGGTAATCGTAACAGAAGGATTTGTGTAATAATCAGTTGTATCGATAGAAATTGTGAAGTCACCACTTGAACCATATTTCCAAACTAAAGGTAAGTCGTCAACAACATTAACAGTAATAATTGAGGAAGAAGAGAAACCATGCCTATCTTCAGCACTTATATTTACAATCTGAGCCCCAGGTTCTTGCCAAGACATGATTAAATTACCAGTTAGCGGATTCCACTGAGTTGCTCCGGGAACTTGATTCTCTACAACTACCCAAATTTCTTCATCGGAATTATCAACGTCAGATATTCTGTCTAGTAAATTGACTGAATAAATGTCGCCTGTTTGGATATTAATTTCTTCAATGTCTGTTAAATCGATTCTTGGAGCATCATTTACATTGAGCACATGGAATGTCACTACTGTATCGGAAAATTTCTGGCCATCACTGGCCCTAACTACAATATCTACCACTCCAAAATCATCATCATTCAAAGCAACTACAGATAAAGAGTGGCCATTTAAATTTGCTTCGACCAAGGTTTCATCCGACACATCAATTATTGACAATGAGAGCCCTGCTACAGGCACAGGATTGCCGGCATCATCAGTATCTGAGAGATAATTTGTAAATGTAATGCTTCCATAACCACCTTCGTCAAAGGATTGTGTATTGATAGGAGACCATCGCGGAGCACCATTCTCGATTACATTGAATAAAATTAATCCAGAATTAATATCATCCCCGTCGTCAACATTGAAGTAAATACCTTGAGGTAATGCATTACCATGACTGTCTCTGACAACTTGTGTAAATTTAACTGTTAATTCTAGATTCAAAGGATCCCATGACAAAAATTCATTATCTATACTCGAAATATCTAGAAGTTGAAGAGGTGTCTCTGCATCGCTAATTAAACCTAATATAGACACTTTTTCTTCAGTATCTACCTTAACCGTAGGCATTCCAGAATACTGATCATCACTACTTGAATAAATAGATGGTAGGGCGTTTTGAAGTACAAAGGCATCTTCTGAAATTAACCATTCACTACTTTGTCCACCAGCATCTGTCCACATTACTCTGAGATCATAATTACCAACTTCTGAGGTTAATTCTGTGTTAATTGAAAATAAATACCTCGCATTACCGCCAGTTCCAATTATCTCAGGGCTCTCGATCCATGTATCATCCCAAGAGCCAGAGTCTGCCTCTGAGTAATGTAGTGTAGGATACATTGATGCAACAGTATCGACTAAATCATTTGATAACGCAGTAACTTCAAATTGTATCGTACTACCTCTATTCACATTAGGTGAAGATACAGAAGTAGGAGTAATTGGGACTGGAGGTAAATCATGTAGACCTGCTACATCTTGATAATTATTGCTTGCAATTCTATCACCTTCTAAGTCTGAAATTCTAGCTCTAAATACAGAAGTACCTGATGGAGACATTGGAATAGAAGATGTATCAAAATTTGTTGTTAATGTTTGAGTAGAACCTGGTGCGATATTATTATTCAATGAATAAGTAGAAATTAATTGTTCTTCTACTCCATCTAAGTAGTATATACTAATTTGGCCACCTTCAGAGTATGATTCAACACCATTATTCCTAACGGTGGTTTGTAAGACAATATCATCGCCTTGAACAAAACCTGGGTCACCTTGGATTATGAAATCTGATATTCCAATGTCAACCAATGGAGCCATGTCTAAATCAACCGCCGCATAGAAATTATTGTAACTCGTATGAGGGCCATCCATAAGTGCAATAACCGGCCAGAAATTCTCAAATTGGGTATTTCCACCTGAAGCTCTAACAGTACTCAATGGTTTATCCCAAGAAAGTTCAGCAGAAGAACTGGGAGATAAAACAACTTGTTCAAACCCATTATTGCCACTGTTTAATAGCCAAGATCTCCAAACATGATGTGGTTTGTATCCATCATCATAGTTTTCTGCCCCAGAATGCTCAGTCACTGCTGCATATACGTACACTGAAACTGAAGGAATAGAACCTAAGTACGAGATTGTTAAGTCAGTGGTGACAGTATCTCCAGAAGCGTCTAGAGAAGTTGAAAGTTCCATAGAAAAGTCAGTTGCAGATGGCGACATACACCCACCAGCTGTAAAATCACTATCATAGAAATTTGTCCCGCCAGCACCTACTTTGTAACAAGAACCCGCTTGTTCATCTGCAAAGGAAAATGTAGGGTAACCACTAGATGCACCCATTACGTGATTTTTCCTAGAACCTGAACTTCCAATTGAGTCAGATGGCCACCCTGTGCTAGAGCCTTCGAAGAATGAAACATATGTGAAATCTTCCGGATTAGATGTTTTCAGATTGTTAAGAGAAGGGGAGGCACTGCTCATGCAAGGACCACACCAATGTGCACCAACATATTCGCCAAATACTGTATGTCCAGGGCTAGTGGCGAAAAGTGGCAATTCCTCTTTCTCGAGTTCATTAGATTTGGAGAGGTCTTGATCTCCTAAATCAAAAAGGCCACCTAAAGTCATGATCACCATCAGAGACATCATGGCGACAGCCAAGGCTGAACTGCACAATTCGTTCCTTAACACTAATTGAACGCTTGTGCAATATGGTATAACCTTATCTAAGATTTGTTTTTATAATGATTCAAAAAAAACCTAGTTTACAATCAAATGACTTGATATCATGGAACCTTTTCGTGGAATCAATGACCGAAATCAAGGACCTAGATTGGGTGGCCCTGAGAGAAGACGATGGAAGAGCCTATTTGTTACAAAAAAAATCAGGAGAAGTCAAGATAAAAGGCCTAGGGAGATTTGATTCAGGACAATTATTAGATGGTCATTCAATAGGTGAAAGGATAAAAGTTGGTCAAAAATCACTAACTATTGTCAAAGCAACACTTTCTGAAGCAAGACGTAACATGGTTAGAAGAGCTCAAACCATAGGCATAAAAGACTCTGGTTTCTTAATTTCTTGGTTAGGAATTGGAGTTGGAAGTCGAGTTCTAGAAGGTGGCCATGGTTCTGCTGGACTTGCAATGAATATAGCTAATGTATTGGGAAATAGCGGCACTCTAATTTCTGTAGAAGTTCGAGATGAACATGCAGCCGTTGGAAAACAAAATATGGATAGATTAGAGGAAATTTTGCCTGAATTCCCTAATTGGCATCTAGTTATTGATGATTTATCTAATATTACTGATCAGGTAAAGAACATTTGTTCTGAAATAGATGCCGCCATAATTGATATGGCAGAACCTTGGACTGTCTTGAAATCAATAGTTCCTTGCCTTAGAGTTGGAGGGAGAATTGCGTGTTATTGCCCGACTTCATCTCAATTAGAAAAGTCTTGGAATGCTTGCGAAGAAGAAGAATTGAATATAGAATGGGCTGGAGAAATTATCGAGAGAAAATGGAGTAAAGCAAGTAAAGGAGGGGTAAGACCTGGTAATCAACCAATGGGTCATACAGCATTTTTACTAATTGCAACTAAATTAGCATCTGAGGAAGAAGAATAGATTTGATTCATAACCAAGTATTCCTCCGGCAAACCATGAGAGACAGTAGCCAATGGGAACCTACATCTTATCGAACACATACAATAGGACAAATTGTTAGTGAAGGAGCATCATTAGTTGGTGAAGAAGTAAGTATCGCAGGATATGCAGAAACCATACGCGGCAGAGGGGCTATCTGCTTCCTAATGCTCAGAGACGGAACCGGACATATTCAAGCATTTTTGAAAAAGGATAATATGAATCCGGAAACCTTTGATTTGATACAATCATCAACGAGAGAGTCAACTGTTCAAGTAACTGGTTTAGTAGCTCAGAAAAGACCACCCAAGGTAGCAGAAGGCGAGCCATTGCCTCCTCCTGAATACGAAGTAAATGTGACATCTGGGCAAATATTAGCAGAAGCAGCAACTCCTTTACCCGTTGGAATAATTGATGATGTTAAAATCGGATTAGATATTAGATTAGACAATAGGCATTTAGATTTGAGAAGAGCTCATGTTAATGCGATGTTCCAATTAAGAAGCAAAGTACTTCAGTACGGTAGAGAACACCTAATCAAAGAAGGTTTCATGGAAATGAACAGTCCTAAGATCATTGCAAGCGCATCAGAAGGAGGGACTAATCTATTTCCTATGATGTATTTCGATACACCGGCTTTCCTCAGCCAATCACCTCAACTTTACAAACAATTAGCAGTTCTAGGGGGATTGGAAAGAGTTTTTGAAATTGGGCCGGCATTTAGAGCAGAGAAACATGATACTTATAGGCATTTAAATGAATTTATTTCTTTTGATATTGAAGGCGCATGGATGAATGATGAAGATGTCATGGGAGTCCAGGAAAGAATGATTCACCATATCTGGTCTTCTGTTTCTGAAAATGATCAAAATTTAATTGGAATAATAAACAAATACAAAGTTAGTCAAGGTGAAGAAGAAATAACAGTTGAAGTCCCGGAATTACCGTTCCCGAGAATACCTTATTCTGAAGCAATAGAAATTGTCAAGAATGGCGGCGGAGATATAGAATGGGGAGACGATATTGAAAGCCATCATTGCGACCTAATTGCAGCAATATACCCTGGCTTTCATTTCCTTCCAAGATGGCCAATGGCAATGAAACCATTCTATATTTACCATAATAAAAATGAGAAAAGTGATTCAGGTGGACAACTAAGTAGAGGTTTCGACCTTAATTATGGACGAGATGAGATGACCAGTGGGGGGCAAAGAGAACATAGGGTGGATGTACTTGAACAGAACCTCAGAGACATGGATCTAAATCCTGAAGATTTTACTTTTTACACTGACGGTTTCCGTTATGGAGCTCCTCCACACGCAGGTTGGGGCTTAGGAGTAGCAAGATTATTGATGGTCCTTACTGGAGCAGGAAATGTTCGTGAAGTTGTTCTATTCCCTCGAGATAGGACGAGAGTTACTCCTTGATAAGAAGAGATTAATATGCTGCCACAATTAAAGATGATTTATGACATAATCGATGCCTCAGACGATGGTTTCGGGCTTCCGATAAAAGGAATAATTTCTAAATTAAAAAAAATAATATTATTAGGTTTCATCATTTCTATTTCAGTCGGAATAGGGATTGGTTACCTCATTTTTGAAGTTATTATTAGTTAAATAAGAAACCTCTGCACCGAAAAGAACGGGTATCAGAAACCTCTGCGAAGAATGAGAAATATGGCCAAGCCCGACTTTGCATACCTACTTCTAAAAGAGCACCCATATGGTAGGGAGATGCTTAAACAGTTAATCTCGGAAGATTTTATACCGAGAATTATCATTACTGAAGATTCTGCAATTGCTGATGAAGAAAGAGAAAAATTTCTGAAAAGAATTGAAGGCAATCACATCGCAGAAACAATTGAAATACAACTTGGAGAGTTGTCGAAAAGAGGAATTACCGTTGAACATGTGGAAGTTCCAATTCATAATTCAGAAGAAGTAATGCCGCACATTAGAGGCCTAGATTTAGACATCATAGTTTTTGGAGGGACAAGAATTATTCGTGGAGAAATATTAGATTATCCTAAGGATGGAGTAGTAAACAGTCATCCAGGTTTGTTACCAGAATGTAGAGGATCGGCATCCCCGGCTTGGAGCGTATATCACGATATACCTATAGGGTCATCCACTCATTTCTGCGACAATGGAGTAGATACAGGACACTTGCTATTGCGAAGAGAAGTTCCTGTGAAAAGAGGAATGAAATATGAGGATTTATGCTATGAAACTCTTGTATTAGCAGGAATTCTGATGAAGGAAGCATTGATGGCCTATGAAGAGGGAAGATGGGACGAAATGAGACACCCTCAGGGAGATAGCCCCCATCCAACATTCCGAAATGCATCAGAAGAAATATTGCAGGTCGTGTATCAAAAATTGGATGAAGAAACTTACGCTCATTACATAGATTAGGTGATAAAATGGAGAAAATATTAGATTCGGAGTTCCCTTATGCAGATGGTATATTAAATGGTAAAAATGCTCTTGTATGTGGCGCCTCAAAAGGAATAGGGAGAGCTACTGCATTAATGCTTGCTAGAGCAGGTGCAAAGGTAATTGTATGTGCTAGATCTTCTGAAAAATTAGATGATTTAGTTAAAGAAATGTATGGTGGTGGGCATTCAAAGTTGATACTTGATTTAGAAGATATTTCTTCTTTAGAGTATGAAATTAATGAATTAACTAAAAGTCACAAAATACACATCTTAGTCAATAATGCAGGAGGCCCTCCAGGTGGACCGCTATTGTCTAATAAAATAGATGATTTTGACGCACCATTCAGAAGACATCTTCATGCAGCACACACTATTACTCAAATTCTTACGCCTATTATGGAAAGTGAAGGATACGGTAGAATTGTAAATATTATTTCGACATCAGTTAGAGAACCAATAGACAATATTGGACTCTCAAATACATTGAGAGGAGCTATGGGTTCATGGGCTAAATCTCTTTCAAGGGAGTTAAGCCCTTGCATTACAATAAATAACATTCTTCCAGGATTCACAGATACTGATAGACTAGGTTCTCTTGCCCAATCTATTTCTGAAAAAACCGGAAAATCAATACAATCGGTTCAAGATAAATGGATTGATTCAGTTCCAATTCAGAGATTAATTGACCCATTAGAAACTGGGGCCGCAGTAACATGGCTTTGTCTGCCAAGTAGTGGTTCTGTAAGAGGAATAAGCTTAGCAGTAGATGGCGGAAGAATGCGTTCAATTTGAGTGAGAAATAATGTTATTTGATATATTCTTTTCAATTTCTCAGACTCCAGATACTTCTGGTTATATTCCTTCAGAAAATGAAATGTTTTCTAATTTCTTTAAACAAGTTGAATTGGCAGATGAATTAGGTTTTGGAGTGGGTTGGGTTGCTCAAGCACATTTATCAACTGAAGTACAAAAAAGAAACAAAACACCAGTGGTCCCTCATTACCCCGGAGAAGTTGGGCTGTGTACCGACTTCTTTCAAATAGCTCAGAAAATGTTTGCTAGAACTAAAAAAATGGAAGTAGGAAGTGCTGTTTTATCTATTCTCGCTTCGGGAGGGCCAATTGCAATTGCAGAACGTGTTGGATCATTTTTAGCATTACATGGGCTGGATAATATGGAAGATAGAAGATTGCACATTGGTTTTTCGGCAGGGAGGTTTGAGTTTATGGCGAGACCATATGGAATTGTTCCAAGAAATATTATTGAAGAGGCTGCTTGGCCTGCTCTAAGAGGGCAAATATTCGCCGAAGCCTCCGAGATTTTCTTGAGACTTCTAAACGGAGAAGTGATTTCTTCAAATATAATTAGAGATACTACACTTACAAGAGAGAACTTTCGTTCTGATGAAGATTGGATAAAAGTGCAAAATGCAGCCAAAGAACACAATAATCTAAATGAAATACCTGAGAAAGTCGAGATACCTCATAGATATGATTTTGAAGAAATAAAAACAATTCCTCAAAATTGGAGAAGAGAATTACTAAATCTTGTACTTGGAAGTCATGATCCAAAATTACAGATAGAGGTAAATAAGTGGAGACCAGTCCAAGTTTTTAATCTAAGTATTACACCTCCACATATTATTGAGGAGACTCATGAAAGAATGAATGAAAATTATCATCCAGATGGCGGCACTTGGAATAGAAATATGATGCCTAGGACAATAATGATTTTTGTGAATAATGAAAAAGATTTATCGCCCAAAGAACAAAGTATTGCCGCCAAAGAAGAAGCGAAGGCTGCGTTGAATACTTATTGGAGTGCATTAGAAGGTACAATCGACCCTTCAAAAGTTGAAAGAGCTACTGATAATGCAGTAATAGGTAATGTTCAGGAGGTTGCTGAACAAATTATTCAAAGGTTTAATGAAAACGATAAACTGATGTGTTGGTTTGACTTCTTTAATCATGACAGTGAAAGAGTTCAAAGGAATATGAAGGCATTTATGAATGAAGTCGTGCCCATAGTTAATGGAGAGAAATGATATGAAAGAAGAAAAAATAACTAGACCGTCATCTGTATCACCTGGAAGACCTGGTTCCACAGTATTTCCAACTAATCCTCTGGGAGAAAAGCATGAAGGAATAGCAACCGGAAGAGATGTAGAATGGGAACCATTAGTAGATTTTAGAAGAAGGGATGTATCTGAAAATACGATTCATGGAGCTATTGCATGGGCTCATGGAAACGAAATCATACACTCCTTTGGAGGAAATGTATTAATTTATGGAAGATCGATGATGAAGCCATTAATGATGAAACCATTCGTAAAGGTATTGGAAGATGAATTAACCTGGGAGCAAAAAGCAATTTCTTGCTCATCACATAATGGAGATACTGAACATGTTGCTGCTGCACAGTCTATACTCACTGAATCCGAGTGGGGGTTAATGCAGTGCCCTCTAGATGTGCCACTAATACAGTTCGGAAGACAAGTGAGAAGGCCGAGAAGATGGTTTCACACTTGTTCCGGAGAACATGCAGCCTTGTTGAAAGGTATGAGGAAGATGGGGATGAGTAGAGCAGGTTATACTCTACCTAGTACACCTTGGTTCCCATTGTTTTTAGATGTTCTAAAAGAATATATGGGTAATCCTGATTGGGTACCTAAGAGAGTTGCTAAAGATGGTTGTGGCCTACCTACTGTTTCTAACACAGTCGATGAACTGGCGGTAATGTTTGCTGGTCTGGTTGCAAAGAAAGATGAAGACTGGATTTGGGAAGCAATGAATAAATATCCAGATTTAATAGGCGGATTCAATCGTCTTGATTCAACATGTCTCAAAGCTGGAAATGGCAAACTAATTGCAAAGGAAGGTGCTGATGGTTTACTAGGGCTATCTATCGAACATCCAGACTGGCCCAAAGGTTTAGGAATTGTAATTAAGATCGCTCATGGATGGAACTCACAGGCAACCTGGTATGTTGCAAGAGCTGTTTTAGGAGTCTTGGGGATAGAACTTAGGAACCCATATCCTTTACATAGACAGAAGGCATTTATTGTACCGGGAATTGTTCCTGAAAGATATCAAGAAGATTTGGAAAAAGTAGTTACTTGGGATGAGTGGGACCCTGATCAAGATAAATTTAACTTAGATTGGAATGAATATTCGGCTGCAATGACACGTAAAGACCCATTTTCTAATGAAGGAATCTAAGGAGATGAAGAATTGAATATCCTGAATTATATCTCTGGGAAATTTGTTGAACCAGAATCAGGAGAATGGTTAGAAGACTTATCTCCCGCTACAGGGGAAAAGATTGCATTAATTCCTAAATCTAATCATCATGATATAAACAAGGCAGTTGATGCAGCAAGAAAGGCTCTGCCAGCATGGTCATCTCTTACAAATTTAGATAGAGCAAGTTGGTTGAATAAGATAGCCGATAAATTGGAATCAAAATATGAAGAAATTGCTGAATTGGAGAGTAAAGATACAGGTAAACCAATCTCCTTAGCAAGAGAAGTTGATGCTTATCGTTCAGTTAAAAATTTTAGATTTTTTGCTGAAATGATTAGAGATATAGGCGTTGAAAAATATGAAATGGAAGATGCTACAAACAGAGTCATATACAAACCAGTTGGAGTTGGTGCACTAATTACTCCATGGAATTTGCCACTTTATCTTCTTTCATGGAAAGTTGCACCTGCAATAGGAATGGGAAATACTGTAGTCTGTAAACCAAGTGAAATGACACCATTAACCGCGGATTTACTGATGAAGACTATAGACGAAATTGGATTGCCTAAGGGAGTAGTTAATCTAGTTCATGGTGACGGAATAGGAGCTGGTTCGCCATTAGTATCACATCAAGATGTTTCCTTAGTCTCATTCACTGGAGGGACTTCGACTGGTTCCATAGTTGCAAAATCAGCAGCAAGTTCTTTCAAAAAATTGAGCCTAGAACTAGGAGGTAAAAACTCGAGTATAATTTTTGACGACTGTGATTTAGAAAATACAGTTAAAGGAGTAGTTAGATCAGGTTTCCTAAATCAAGGACAGGTATGTCTTTGCGGAAGTAGAATTCTAGTTCAAGAAGATATATATGATGAATTTATTGATAAATTTATTATTGAAGTTGAAGCAATGAAAATTGGGAACCCCTCTGATGAAAATACAAATCTAGGAGCATTAATTTCTCCAGAACACCTGTCAAAGGTTGAAGAATACATTGAAATTGCCAAGAGTGAAGGTGGAACAATACTAACAGGAGGATATCCAAGTCTTTCTGAGAAATATAAAAATGGGAATTGGATATCTCCGACTGTAATTGCGGATTTAGATGTAGATTCACGTTGTTCTACTGAAGAAATATTTGGCCCTGTAGTTACTATTCATAAATTTAGTACAGAAAATGAGGCTATTGATATTGCCAATAATACTAGATATGGACTAGCAGGAAGTATCTGGACTAGTGACCTTGAGAAAGGTAACAGAGTAGCAGAATCAATTCACACAGGAATGATATGGATTAATACATGGCTACATAGAGACTTAAGAGTCCCATTTGGTGGAGTTAAAGACTCAGGAGTAGGCAGAGAAGGAGGGAAATGGAGTTTGAGTTTCTTCTCTGAGGCAATGAATATATGTACAAAAAACAAATAATCAGCGGCGACCTTTTCTACCTTTACCTCTTTTTGATTTACCAGAATTATATTCCCAATTTCTGCCCGATTTATTGGACCAGGAACTAGCGTCGAAATTAGAATCGCTATGTTTTTCTAATTTTTTCCTTAGCCCTCTAGGAAGTTCTTGCACAGAATGAACATCTAATTTCAAACCCACATCTTGCTCAAGTCTGCGGATTCCTTCTCCGCCAGGCCCGATCATAGAGCCTATTGCAGAATCATCGACATAGATTATTGCAGAAGAATCAGTAACGAATTTTGAATGTTTTACTGAGATGCCAGTAAGTCTAGTTGCCTCTCTCTTTAGTTCCTCTGATGCTAATTTCCAAGCAGGACTTCCTCCATCTTCATTAGAACCATTAACTGGAACAACTGCAATCTCAGAACCAAAAGCAAACATTTCATGAGTCAAACGATTGGACGGGAACTCTCTAATCTCAATAACTGGGCGACTTAAATCGGACTCCATGCCTGTGGGAGCTCTAACAACCATCTTCAATTCTAATACCTGATTTATTTTCCCCTTTTCTATATGGATAACTGTATCTAGAACCTGAGAAATTAAACCTAGTTCAACTTTCCCAACTAATCTCTGTATTGCTTGAAGGCCACTGTTTGCATGAGTAACTCCTAGAAGTCCAACTCCTGCTAGACGTACATCTCCAAATATCTCAAAATCTCTAGCACGACGTACTTCGTCGAATATTACAAAATCCGGCCTAAGTAAGAATATAATCTCGGCTGTTTTCTCTAGATCTCCTTCTAAAGGAGCATATTGGGTAACTCTTTGAGGAACTTGTAGATCTCTTGGAGACTCCATAGTTTTGACCATTGCTCCCATCTCTGAGTCTAAATATGAAGCAATTGCTTGTGCGAAAGTAGTCTTACCCGAACCTGGTTTACCAACTACAAATATTCCTCTATGATGATTGGATAACCTATTTACAAGTTCTTTATCCAATTTATAGTCTGATAATTGTAAATTTGCTACTGGTCTAACAACAGTGATTTCCCAAGCATCTGAGAAAGGAGGCCATGCACAACTTACACGAAGATCCCCTACTTGCATGACCTTACATCCTTCACGCTCAATCTCTATAAAACAATCAGATCTAGAAGAATTCTGTTCAATAATTAACGAAATCTCTTCTGAAAGATCTACTAATTTTGGTTTGTCCCAGACATCTAGATCTAATTCATTCAAAGTTAAAGAAGAGATATGTCCACTCTTCACTCGAGGTCTACATTCTGCTTTCAAAAAGATAGTTGATACTGACTCATCCGCCAAAATAGACTCGAGTGAATCAGGTAGTAAAGGATGGTCTCCAAATGACGCCATGTATCTATGAAGTGCTTCTTAGATTTCATGTTTGGCTTGTTCATGGTATTAATGCTCTGATAAACTAATAGTACTTTTCTTCAATAAAATAGGGTAAGACTGAAAGTATAGTTATATCGCATAGAGTAGAATATGGCATCAGTTGGCATAATCGGGTTGGGAGCATATGTACCACCAAATGAGATGAGCAATGAAGACTGGATGAAGCTTGTAGACACAAGTGATGAGTGGATTACTACAAAAACTGGAATGAAGAAGAGAAGAATTGCCAGTTCGGAAGTATGTACTTCAGATTTGGCAGTAGAGGCATGTAAACAAGCCTTAAACGATGCCGGATTGAAGGCTGAAGATATTGATCTAATTATTCTGGCAACATCATCTCCTGATGTACCTCTATCATCTACTGCAGGAATAATTCAACATAAATTGGGTTGTACTGATTGTGCTGCTTTCGACATTAATGCTGTATGTGCCGGATGGGTTCATGCATTAGATGTAGGAAGGAGATTTGTAGGAACAAATGGTTACCAAAATGTCCTCGTTGTCGGATCAGAAATCTACTCTCGAATATTGAACTGGAAAGATAGAGCCACTTGCGTACTGTTTGGAGACGGAGCTGGGGCTGCAGTATTATCAGAAGTAAAGGAAGGTAAAGGAATCATTAGTTCATGGTTAATGTCTGATGGTTCTGGATCTTCTGTTATAGAAATACCCGCAGGAGGAGTAAGAACGCCATATAATTCAGATAGTTTTGTAGAAGGTGCACAATATTTTCATATGGATGGCAGAGCAGTCTGGGATTTTGCTATTGAGGCTTTTCCACAAGCTGTGAATGAATCATTAAAAAGAGCAGGTAAAAGTATTGAAGATGTAGATTTAGTAATACCTCATCAAGCTAATATCAATATTATTAAGACAGGAATGGAAAAACTAGGCCTTGGAATGGAGAAAACCTACACTAATTTACATAAATATGGAAACACAGCAGGTGCAAGTGTACCTATTGCAATGAAAGAGGCTATGGAAAAAGGCCTGATTAACGAGGGGGATTTAGTAGTTACAGCAGCCTTTGGTGGTGGTTTAGCATGGGGTGCTAACGTAATACAATTCTAATTTCAGTTGTGAAATTGAACCCATCCGCCGGTTGCTGCATCATGTCTTAATATTGAGCCATCAGAATTTACACACCAAACTTGGCCTGTATCATCTGCCCATACCCTCTGTCCATATTCGTTCACCGGTGTCCCTTCTGGCGGAGATATGATCTGCGGTTTTGGAGGAGTGGGAAGTTCATTTAACAATGCGTCTATATGAGAAGTGTCCCTTATCTCTTCTTTCTCTTCTGATACTTCCTCGTCTGAATCAGCATTCACTAAATCATTAATTGAATTGTCAATTTCTAGTTCATCACTAGGCTGAGTCATCCCCTCATGAGGATAATCGACTTCAATGACCTCGTTTTCTTCAGATGGTTGTTCACTATTATCTTCAGGTTTCCTTCGCAATATAATGACCCCCAGATAACCGAAAACCGCTAATACGATAATTCCAACAGAAACAGCCAAAACAAATTGTAAGTTGTTTTGGAAATATTTGACACCGGGATGAGAGTCTGAATTATCACCCACTCCGTCGCCATCTGTATCTTTCCATTCAGATACATCATTAGGAAATTCGTCATCAGTATCTTCACGATCATCGCCATCCGTATCAGAAAGAAGGGGGTTTGTACCTTCTTCAAGTTCTTTAATATCTGACCAGCCATCGTTATCGTCATCTGTATCTGCTTCATTACCAATACCGTCTCCATCAGTATCAAGCCACTCACTAGGATTCAATGGAGCCCAATCAATTACGTCCAAATGACCGTCTCCATCATCATCTGAATCTACAATATCACATTCACCGTCTGAATCAGTATCAAGAGGTACAGATTGAGACAAGAGTAAGTCCGTATCACAGATTTCTTCTTGCTGATCGGACCAGCCATCTCCATCATCATCTGTATCGGCATTGTCCCCTATACCATCAGAGTCGGTATCGATAGATTCACTAGAATCAAGAGGAAAAGCATCGTATATATCTAATATAGAATCATTGTCGTCATCAGTATCTTCAACATCATCTTTACATCCATCACTATCAATATCTGTTGTCGAGTTACTAATCCAACCAATTAAACCAGGGCTGCAAGAATCGATAGAGTCTAATCTCCCATCATCATCATCATCAATATCATCTTCATCAATTACTCTATCCATGTCAGAATCTAAGAAACAATCATTGATCGATGTTGCACCCTGAATTATCGTAATATAATTCATTGGACACGAGGTGAGATATGAACTACCAGTAGCATCTGTGTAAAAATCGAATGGACTTATTTCTTGTGATGATTGACCCTCTAGTGAAACATAGTAACCAACATCTGCATCTAAACAAGATGATTGGCCCGAATTAGGCTGATAGGTACCAGATGAACAAGGTGTTTGGCCGATAGACATCTTTCCAGATGAGAAATTTCCAACGTCAGCAGCGATACAAGAAGTTGACATTTTATTCGGTTGATATGTTCCGCTGAGACATTCAATATATTCGGATTGACCCTGATTCATCACATACGTACCTTCTGGAGAATCTAAGCATGATAACTGCCCCTCAGATGGTTGGTAAGTACCTTCCAGACAAATTAATTGTGAAGAAGCCCCTTCTGATGGGACATAATATCCTGAATCTGCATCCATACATGAGTCAGAACTTGTTGAAGAGGAGGAGGGGTTGTAAGAACCTGCTAGACATGGAGTTTGTATTGCTGCGGCCTGTAAATCGACATAATGTCCAGGATCTGCATCATAACAACCGATTTGTGCAGCTTGTGGCTGATAGGTACCTAGTGAACATGGTTCTTGGCTGATTGCTTGGTATGAATTGACGTAGTATCCTGAATCCGCGTCAATACAAGAAGATTGGGCAGAATTGGGCTGATAAGTTCCGGGTAAACAGACCAATTGTACAGATGAGCCATTATTTGGAACATAGAAACCTTGATTGGCATCTAAACAAGATGTTGAACTATTGGATGCAATATCGGGATTATAGGTCCCAACTAAACAAGCAGTCTGTGATGATGAACCTGTAGAATCTACATAATATCCTGGATCTGCATCAAAACAACTTGTACTCGACGAATAGGGTTGATAAGTTCCCAAATCACACTCTGTTTGATTTGCAGAGGCATTAGTATCTACATAATGGCCAGGGTCAGCCGCAAGACACCTAGTCTGACTGTAATTTGGCTGGAAACTACCAATTGTACAAGGAGATTGATTTGTTGATGCAAGAGCAGAAGTATAGTATCCTGGACTAGCATCAATACAATCAGAACGACCTGAAAATGGTTGATAAGTTCCAGGATTACAAGGTAATTGAGAAGTAGATGCAGGACTAGGAACATGATAACCAGGTGAAGAAAGAATACAAGATACTTGATTTGTATTAGGTTGATAAGTACCATTTGAACATGCTATTTGAGAAGGGGAACCTGAAGACGAGGTATAATACCCCGCTTCAGTATCGATACATGTGGTCTGAGCGGTCTGATTCTGGTACGTCCCAGGAGAACATGCAATCTGATTGGTAGCTCCAATTGTATCAACATAATATCCTAAAGAGGCAGGAGTTTGGACAAAAGAGCCGTAAGCAGATGCATAATGTCCAAGAGAGGTTGTTAAACAACTGGTTTGTCCAGTTAGGCCTTGGTATGACCCTGGAGAACACGGTGTTTGAGAAGTTGAACCATTACCCGAAACAAAATATCCCTGAGCGGCTTCAGTGCATGAAGAACTTCCATAACCTGATTCGAATGTACCCTCTGAACATAGGAAAGAACTGACACCAATTTCTGCATCTATAGAATAGGATATATCCCCAATTACACTAGAGCCATCAGAACTGTGATATGTTAAATTCATTTGATAGTTGCCAGTTGAATTTACTCTCTCGATGACAATAAAAATATCACGAGAAGAAGAACTAGACGATAGACTTGTAGAAACTGTAGATTGATTGGTCAGAGAATTGTTACTGTCTAAAAGAGCCATTGATTGATCAAAAAGTGAAATATTCACCTCATTATTTGGTGATTCAATAGTTACAGAAATATGATGTGACTTAGCAATATTAATTTTATAATAATCATGAGTATCATATTGGTTACCAATTCGGCCAGTATAACTCGCACTTGTTGAACTAAGATTGTACGATGAACTGTTCAAGTTCCCCGCATCTCCGGTGCTCATCGAAACAAAACTTCCTGGACCGGAAATAATACATGATGATGACTGAAGTTGATTTTGATAGTATCCCTCTGGACAAATTGATTGATTAGTAGAAGCGATAGTATCCACATAATGGCCAGCAGAAGCTTGATTGCAGTATGATTTTCCTATTTGATGTTGATATTCTCCTAAGCCACATTCAGACTGATATAATGCTGAAAGTAATGAAAAATGACCTGCAGATGACTCAGTACAATCTATCCTACCCCAAGAACCAAGGTCACAATCCATCCACCTAGCAGGATTATTTGGATAAGGATCTGTAGGCGAGGGAACTCCATCTCCATCATCATCTCCAAGCATATGGACATCTAAATCATTAACAATTCCATCACCATCCATATCTTGGTCAGAATAAGAAACGTCAGAGGCGCTAAAGTTCATTAAATATGGAGATAATTTAGAATTAGAAGTATTATCAAATATATTTTCCTGTTTACCCCAGCAATATAATTGATATGAGATATCAATTGAACAAGTAGATTCAGTGCCTGCTGAAACTGCAATAGCGTTTGAGAGATTAACGTACTGGGGTAAATTAGCATTGGAACCAGTACAACCACTAGTAGATATTACAGATGAGCACTCGCCATTTCCAAGTTGCCCATAGGTATTCACACCCCAACAATTCACAGAATTATTATCTAAAATTGTACACACGTGAGAGCCAATCCCATCAAGAGAAATAGCAGTTCTATTAACTGGAAGATTGATTGAAATAACTCCTTCTGAAACCACCCCATTGGATGAGAAGACCGTGTATGATTCTCCCCAACAACTAATATTTCCACTAGAAAATATTGCACACACACTATATCCAGGAGTTGCGATTGAAACTGCCCTTTCACCTACTGAATGATTGACAATTACTGGCGAATTACTATTTGTTGTAGTACCATCAGCAAAGATTCCATATGAATTATCACCCCAACAGGAAATCTCACCTGTGTTTAATAAAGCACAAGAAAAATCATTGCTACTGGAAATTGAGACTGCTGTTTTGTTCACACCTAAATCTACTGAAACAGGAGAATTTCTATTACTATTGGAACTATCACCTAACTGGCCTTTGTTATTTCTACCCCAGCAAGAAACGGAACCATCATCTAGAATTACACAATAGTGATCGCTTCCTTCAGATAAAGCCGCAGGAATCTTACCGCCAAGATCGACATACCCGCTCAATAGTTGCTGATTACCCAATCCAAGTTGACCATAGTTATTAATTCCTGAACAAAATAAACTGAAATTTGACAATAGAGAACATTGTCCTGAGATAGATATTACATTATCTTCAGAGAAAATTGGAGAGCCATTATAGAAGGAAACTAAAGAACCATTTTCAAGAACCAAAGTAGGAGAGTCGGAATTAAGTTCAAAAATAGAATTAGTGAATACACTTCCCCTCTCAGAACCGGGAGAATTCATAGAACTAGAGGTTTTAGAGGTTGAAGACTCTAAATCCCTAATATCTTCTAAATCTTTCGAAAAGTCCACAAAATCTATCAGGGGCACCAATAAAAAGAGGAGGGAAATTCCAATCGCAAGACTTTTTTTCGGGGACTGAATGTTTGACATATAGGGCTAGCGTACATCTTCAGAATATGACTATTCCTCTAAACTGATATACAAATGTATCAGATTGATAACACTTTTTCTGCCATCGGAGATAAATCAACTTGTGCCATTTCAAAGGCCATTTCAACCGAATCAAATGGGATTTTTGAACTACGACTGGCTTTAGCCCTAGAACTAATAATTCTCCAAGCCGCTTTTTTCCCAATTCCAGGTATGGATTCAAGTTGTTGTTGGGAAACTGAATTGATATCTAATCCGATTTCCACGCCTGAAATACTTCTCATCCCATGACCTGTGACCAATATATTAGAGCTAGTCTCAAGAGGGATAAGATAGGGAACTCCAACTAATATCGGATAAGCACCTATCTGTCTTCCAAAAGTAATTCCGGATTTACCATAAATTGAAGAAGACTGGAAAAGAGGATCTTTGACCTGTTCAGGCCTCCTAATTCTATCACCTTGAGATTCCCACCAAATCTGAGATAATTCTGAGCCAATAGGGAAAATTTCCTCGAGAAGAGGTTTGTCTATCTCTTCGCGAACTTTTTTCTTGAAAGTTCTAAAGTCGCCCTCTGATATTTCTTGAAAGCCCTGCCCTTCAACTTGCCTGATATTGATTCGACGTAACCATAGGCCATCAGATCTTAAGTCTTGTAATAGTTTGAAATTCATATCATAACTTTTTTTGGTTTCTCCGTTTAATCCTGCAATGAAATTAAGCCCTGGTAAAAGTTTAGGAAGTCCTCTTTCACCTTTTTCACGGCCAAAATCATTGATATGTTTTATCGCAATTTTTAGTTGCTTAGGGTCACAATTAAGCCAATTCATCTGATGGACATGAGGGTCTGCAGATTCTAGGCCAAATGATAAAACAGTACCGTCGCTTAGATTCTCAACTAAGCATTTTGTTATCTCCGTTGAAGGAATGATATTTTCTGCAATTATTGAAGGATTACCATTATCAACATGCAAAATATCTAATCTCTCATCTTCCCTAGCTCCTGAAAGAACTTTACATATTGGTTCAGGATTTGGAATAGGGTATTCCAGTTCTTTAACTCCCTCTGCACGATATGTGTAGATATCTGTTGCACCGCCAATGCGTATATTTCTCACACCAGAATCCAAGGCTCCTGAAATTTCTTCTAAAATTTCATCTTCATTCCTCCATATTGGAACACCTTTCTTAGGCTCTATACAAAACTTACATCCTCTTTTGAATCTGACACAACCTTGGTATAATTCGATTTCAAAAGTTAATGGCCCGGGACGTCCATCTATGGTAAATAGATCAGGATGATTTGTAACAGCCTTAGATGTTGAACCATGGCGCGCCCAAAGTGACCATTCGTCTTTTGTTCTTTTACTGTGTTTCCATTCACCTGTCGAAAGAAATGTATTCAGAGAAGAATCAACATCGTTAACTGCACAGAAAAGATTTGTGCGTAAGGGCGTCCATCCTGAATACCTCCAATTTTTTATCGCCCATCCGCCACATAATATTGGAATTTCACTAGGCATTATAGAAAGAATTGTATCTAATTCTCTTTGACTGATTGGCGTACCACGAACATACTTACCAGGAACAATAGAACCTGCAAGAACCACAGCTCCTGAAAGATTAGATAACTCATTCCTAATCTTTTCTCTATCAGATTTGTCATTCAAGAGTTGCTTATATTCAATTCTCCATTGATCAATTGTCAAATATGTGTACGGGACGCCTCTAGATTCTAGAACCCCGCAAATATAACGAATATGGAAACCAAGATAGTTAGGGACTCCAAAAGCTGCCGGCTCATCTTCATAACCATCGATTACAAGCCAGCCCTCCATATACCATAGGGGATGACCATCAGCAATGAATTACACGGTTATTTTCTACTGTGTCTACGCCTATTACCCGATCCACCACGAGATTCATTAGATTCTTGCACACTAATTTTACGTCCATGAAACTCAGTACCATCTAATTCTTTAACTGCCTTTTGTCCATCCTTTAGGCTTGAAAAATTAATAAAGGCAAATCCTCTAGATTTACCAGTCTCACGATCTTTTGCTATATGTACGTCTTTGAGTTCACCGAAAGTTGAAAATAATTTTCTTAAATCATCTTCATTGGCATCCCAAGAAATACTTCC
>Ga0115011_10000977_pt1 | contig 21206 bp, 10 predicted proteins | sample TroAtlMetagenome_2_FD_88705 | JGI IMG/M metagenome (GOLD analysis project Ga0115011, IMG submission 88705) | Marine eukaryotic phytoplankton communities from Atlantic Ocean - Tropical Atlantic ANT8 Metagenome | ecosystem: Environmental > Aquatic > Marine > Oceanic | place: Tropical Atlantic...
CCCCAGCGTTTGGGCCATCGGGGCAGATGTGCAGACCTCTGGTCGAGGGCGTATGGGGCGCAGTTGGTTGTCGGCTCCTGGTGCCGGTCTTTATCTAAGTTGGATCGCGCGCCCCCTTTTTCCCCAATCCATGGGCGCAGCCTTGCCGCTGCTCGCGGCGGTGGCCGTGGCCGATGAACTCGTCGCCCGGGGGATCGACCCCATGCTGAAATGGCCCAATGATGTACAGGTCTCAGGCCGTAAATTGGCAGGGGTGCTCTGTGAGGCCCGAGGCACTCCCGATCGGTGGTGTGCGGTGGTGGGATTGGGGTTGAATCTGCGTCGACCGACGACGGGGTGGCCACCTGAGGTTCCGGCGGTGGCACTCGACGAACTGGGAATCGATCCCCCCAAACCACAAGACCTGGCCGACTGTCTCTTGCCGAGATTCGAAGCCTTCTTAGCCCGCATTCCCCAAGAGGGCTTGGCACCGATCATCTCGGCTTGGCAGCGTCATGGACCCCCGCAGGGGACTCGACTTCGACGGGGTACGATCGAGGGACGCTATCTCGGCTTGGCCGATGACGGAGCGTTGCGTTTGGAGACGTCGACCGGGGTACATCTGGTACATACGGGAGACGTAGAATTGGTCTCCCAGGAGGACTGAATCATGCTTTTGGCCATCGATGTGGGCAACACAAACACGGTCATCGGATGCTATGAGGGGCGAACCCTCGTCGACGATTGGCGGATTACCACTCGCGCAACCCGGACTGCCGACGAATTGGGGGTCTTGATTGCGCAACTCTTTGCCGGACGTAGAGACGATACATCCCCCGTCGATGCGGCCATTGTGTCCAGTGTGGTGCCCTCTCTGACGGAGACCTTCGTAAAAATGGTGGAGCGTACTTTTGATGTGCGCTGCCGGGTCGTGGGTCCAGGACTCAAGACCGGCATGCCCATCTTGTACGAAAACCCGCGTGAGGTGGGGGCCGACCGGATCGTCAACGCCGTAGCAGCCTATGATCGCTGGCCCCAAGGGCTCATCATCGTCGACTTTGGGACGGCCACGACATTCGATGTCGTCACCCCCGACGGGGAATATTTGGGGGGCGCGATCAGCCCCGGCGTCGGCATCGCCAGTAATGCCCTCTTTCGGCACGCAGCGCGCCTCCCGCGAGTGGAGTTTGCACGCCCTAAGAGCGTCATCGGCCGCAATACCGTGGCCAGCATTCAATCCGGTTTGGTGTATGGCTACGTGGCCTTGGTAGAGGGGCTCGTGGAGCGCATGAAAGCGCACCTGGATTTCGACTGCGCCGTGGTCGCTACCGGCGGGTTGGCCCATCGAATTGCCAAAGAGACGGACATCATTGAGCACGTCGACGAGCGGTTGACCCTCGATGGCTTGAGCATCTTGCACGAGCGCAATCGCTGAGGCGCCCAGGACGTTTGCGGTCTCAGGCCACGAACGCTAGGTTCAAGACCCAGACGGGGGAGGAACGACCGTGGCGCTGCCCGAAGATCGCACCATTCCAGCGGACAAGTTTCCCGACAAAATTCGTCGATTCGTCTCTCCTGACGCGCCCCCGCAAATGAAGCAAATGTTGGCCCGTGGGCTCGTGCCCATGAAGCCTTTGGTGCAGGTCTGTGCGCTCTATCAGGTGGCCCACACCACAGACGACGCGTTGGCCAATGAGGCCGTGACCGCCCTGCGTCGGATGCCCGGCGCGACGATGGTTCAAATCGCGAGTCGACCTCTTTTGCCCGTTGTGCTCGATTGGATCGCGACGCTCTTCAAAGAGGTGCCGGACATCGTCCGCGCGGTCCTCCTCAATCGAACGACTGATGACGACACCTTTATCTCGGTGGCCAAGGCGGCCGACGAGGTGACCTGCGATCTGATCGCCCGAAACCAGGCCCGTTTGATTCAATGCCCTGCGGTCATCGAAGCCCTCTATTTTAATCGAAACCTGCGTGCATCGACCGCGGACCGAATCCTCGATTTTGCAGCGCGCAATGCACTCGAATTACCGAGCATTCCCGACTATCGGGAGATCGTTGCCGAAATTGCCGGAGAGCTGCCGCAGACAGCTGAAGAGCAGGCGGCGGCGGACGCACGCTATCGGGAAGCCGAGGCCGCACTGCGAGATCTCACGACTCGCGGAGCCGATGCCGTCGAGTCCACAGCAGATGCGTACGCCGACGATGAGGATGGTCGCCCTCAAGCGGCCCACCAGCGTCCCGAAAAGCAAGAAGCCGAAGCGATCAAGGGCAAGTCCGCAGCCGGTCGCATTCGTCAACTCAACGTCGCTCAGAAAGTTCGCCTCGCGGTGATGGGGAACGCGACGGAACGCGCGATTTTGATTCGCGATCCGAAGAAAGTGGTCTCCCGTGCAGTGATCCGTAGCCCTGCGATTACTGACACCGAGGCGATGGCCTTCTCCAAGAACAAATCACTTCGTGACGAAGTGATCACGTTCATCGCGAACAACAAGAAGTGGACCCGTCACTATCGAGTGAAGCTCAATCTGGTGATGAATCCCAAGACGCCTACGGGATCGGCGATGAAATTCTTGTCCCATCTTCGGCCAGGTGACCTGAGAGCGGTGGCCCGGAGCAAGGGAGTTCCAGGGCCCGTCGCCAAGGCTGCCAAGATGATGCTCAAGAAGCGGATGAAGTAGCCACCAGGCTGTCGGCGTTTTGGGCCGACGCCACCAGACTGTCGGCACTTTTGGCCGATGCCACTAGACTGTCGGCGCTTTGGGCCGACGCCACCGGCAGCACAGCCCGTCTCTGCCGACACCAGCGCATGAGATGCGGCTTTACGTTCGCGCCTCGACCCAGCACGAGTCCGAAACGTGAGTCACAATCACAGGGCTCGTCTGCACCATGAATCTTTTGATTGGGGAGATGTTCCCAGGAGCCGGGGTTCAACCAGTGGGTCCGGCCTACCCGTTGAAGCACGGGCACGTGAGTGTGGCCAAAGATCACGACCCGGGCATCGGTGAGTCGGCCGATTCGGCGGGCCATGCGCTCATGAATTGGATGAATATCGATGGCCGGTCGAGTTTGAGCTGCCCATCGTTCGATCAGCAGGCCCAGCGAGAAAACGCCGATGGCAATGCCCCATGCCATCAGTCCATCCCAGTACCAGAACGCAGCGATGATGCCGACGACGGTGGCGATCGTAATCCCGATGAGATCCAAGAGTAGGGCCTGGGCCAATCGAGTCAGCGTAGCCCCTACATGGGGTTTTCGCAGGCGGTCTAGGGCCAAGACTCGATTGAGGGGCAGTCCGGAACGAACTGCGAATTTCCGGATTCGTTTTCGGCGCTTCGCCCTGACTTTTCCGCCTCTCCGCTCACGATGGAAACGGTCACTGAGAGCGGCCTTGGCATAGACGACTACAAAGGCGGCAAAGCGAATCGCCGCGCGGATTACGTACCAAGGCGGGTGATTTCGAATCCACCGCACCACATCCATGAACTGCAAATGATCCAGGTCATGTACGGGAAATGAGCGGACCCGGTTGCAAAAATACCTCAGTCCAAAGTGCCCAAAATTCGGCGCCAACTGGTTGCCTCGATCCGCAGCGAGGGGTTTGAGGGGATCGGGGAAGGTGGCGTACGGATCGAAGCGATGTCCGTGTTCGACGTAGGCACAATCTTTTTCATAGTAGAACCAGGGCTCGAATCGGATCCGAGTGCGCACGCTTGCGGGATCGGGGGCCTCGTCTGCCAAATGGTCGACGAGTTTGTCACGGACCTCGCTGAACCAGAGATCGACATCATGATTGCCCACGACAAAGACGAGAGCGTTGCCGTGGTGCGCGAACGATGTGAGGGCATTTAGACTACGTCGATGTAGGCGGGCCATCACTTCCAGCTTGAAAGCAGCTCGTTTGGCGTCGAACGCCAATCCGTACAGTTTCTCTTCTTCGTTCATCACCCCGCCGCTATCGGTCTCTAGGGGATGCACGTCCATATGCAGAAAATCGAAGATGTCACCGTTGAAGATCAGGGTCCACGGCTGCCCATCGGGGGCGGGGTGATCCCGATAGTATTCGATAAAGCGCGAGAGCTCTCGATCTAGCCGTGCGGCACGTCGCAGTGCACCGAACGGGACCGTGGGAGTGATGTCTGGATTGTCTTCGTCGTACTTTAGGCGAACCGCACCGCCCAGATGTAAATCCGATACGACGAGCAGATTGGATGCGCTAGACATGCTCAAGACTCCATATATTCAGAGTACGGGATTGGAGACTGTCGAGCAAAACTAGGGCCTGTTGATTGGCCTAGAACCTCACCTTTTGTCATCATTCCCCGATTCAGGGGAGACCACATGAACCGTCCGATCGTCTTGCTATGCACACTCTTGACTCTCGTGGGCTGCAAGGATTTTCCCGAAGTGCCTCAGTCCGGCGATGCAGAGAGCGCAATGATGCTCGCTGATGCATCAAGTGAGCCCGCAGATTCGGGGGCTGCCGATGCCCAAGTGATGAGTCCTACCCAGGATCAAGGACCGCCGCCGGCGCGTCCCTGTCAGTGGTTGAGTGATTGCCCAGAGGGAGACTGTTTGGATGGTTTTTGTCGGAATGAACAGGCCGAGCGATGTGGACCCGACGGCGCCTGTCCCCCCGGCGAGGTCTGTGATCAATCCAGAATCGGCAACCGGTGTGCGACACCGTGTGAACTCGCCGGTGAGTGTCCCCTGCGCGTGCGACCCTGCATCAGTATTTCCGATTGCCCGACGAGCCAGCACTGTGAAGGGCGGCGATGTGTGACCAGCTGCATCGTCGACTTGGACTGTAACCCGGGGCATTGCATGGACGGTGTTTGCCTGCCCTTTCCGACCCTGCTGCACGGAGAGCCGGCTACCCCCTTGGGACTGCCGGGTCAGCTTTACGCCGGCGTTGCGGTTTTGCCCCTCGATTATCCAATCGGTGTGTCTCAAGCGGGGTATGGAGGTCGTACGGGGGCACGCACTCCCTACAATAGCAGCCTGGGGGGCACAGATCGCGTGCTGGACCGGCAGGATGTGCGGGTGATCGTCCTCAGCGACGAAGATGATTTGCTCATTCTTCTGCGGATGCCGCTGAGTTGGTCGACTGACTATCTCCGCACCCGCACAGCCATGGAGCTTCAGCGGCTGACCGTCGACGCTGAGCACCCGAGCGGGATCAATTACCTCGAGCATATCGTGACCTCCGCCACCCACTCACATAGCCATCCAGGCCGCTTTTGGCGCCTCCTCACGGACGTGGATTTGGGCAACTTTGGCTTTGGGTCTTTCTCTGGGGAGATGGTGGACCGCTATGCCAAACGTTTTGCGCGCACCATCAAGGCCGCACTCGATGATGCGCGTCCTGCTCGATTCGGTTTCACGGTCTTGGATGGCTTCGATCCACAGGGCCGCATTCATAGCGATCGTCGAGGGCAATCGGAGCCTTTCTTGGATGACCGCTTGCTGGTTTGGCGAATCGAGGACATGGACGGGGTCCCCATGGCAGGACTGGTGAATTTAGCGCTCCATGGAACCCATCTCGAGACGACGACGATCAGCGGAGATGCGGCGGCAGGCATCGAGGTCGTACTGACCCAAGCGCTCTCGGCCCGAGAAGGCGTCCCCGTTCCAGTGCTCTTTGCCAATGGCAATGCCGGAAACGTCAGCCCCCGGGGCGATGACATCGTGAGCCAATCCTTCGCCAAGATTCAGATCGTCGGACACCGTGTTTGGCCCATTTTTGTGGACGCTTGGGAGGCGATCACCACGGCGTCTGAGGTTCCCGTAGAGGTCATCACTCAACGGATTCCCATCGACTACCAGCGACTCGGATATGACGAGACGGTCCCCGAATTTAGAGACGAGTTGGGCAACGCGTACCGTTATGGCGGGTTCTTTTGTGTCTCAGAATCTCGACCGCCCGAGGCGCCCTACGTCGATGGTGCTCTCGGGTGCAGCATCGACCCGCGACTCTTCAACGGAGCGCCACTCCCCAACGCCCACAAAACCGTGCTCACAGTTTTCCGCGTCGGCGATCTCTTGGCCACGACTCTGCCCGGTGAGCCCACATCGGAGCTGGGGATGCTGCTCGCCAATTGGGTCGAGATGGATGCCATGGACATGGGGCTGCCCAATGCGCGGTCCATCAATTTTGGTTATAGCCAAGACCATCAACTCTATCTGCTCACCCAAGACGATTGGTTCTACGGCGGCTATGAAGCCGCGAACAATTGGTTTGGCTGGCGCTTAGGGGAGCATTTGGCCGAAGAGAGTCGTCGCCTGGCGAAATTACTCACGACGCCCGAACGAGAACCTGTCGAAAACGAGGTTCATCCCATGTGGTGGCCTGATGTCGATTTCACTCGAGTGCCTCCGACCGCCACGCCGGGCGGTGGCGGTCGACTCATCGAAAGCGATGGGGACTCGGTGGCTCGAGGGGGTATTTTCGAAGTGCGTTGGGTCGGCGGACACCCCGGGGTCGATTTGCCGACAGTTCGTCTCGAACAAGGCTGGGGCGATGGTGGGTTCAGCCCTGTGGATCGAGCGGGTGGACTGCCTTTTGATGACGGTGGTTTCGAGTCTGTCATCCACTATCGAGGAAATTACGCCGACGACCATACTTGGAGCGTGCGCTGGGAGGTGCCCTTCGATTTCTTGGGACAAAAGATTCGGCTGGCCATCGAGGGGCAACATTGGACCGACACGGGGACCATGGGATATCGGCTGACCTCGGCTCCACGCGAGGTTCTCCCAGCAACCTTCGTGGTGCGTGACGTCGAACTCAATGACGAGATGCTGTCCTTCCACATCAATCTGCCCGACTCCCCATCTAATGATGACGGGGTGAGCGTCTTTGACGGGCTGCGCCGGAACGGACATTTAGTACGGTTTGAGCCCACGCCCGAGATGGGCTCGGCTCTGCGGCGATGGGCGATTTTTCTAGGGCCTTCACTCAAGGCCGGAACGGTGCTCTCCATGGGAATCGATGGCCGTGAGTTTCCCCATCGGGTAGAGCCGACCCCCAGCGTTATCAGTCGCACCCTGGTCACGGCTCGGGATGCAATGGGCGTGGAGTCTACGGTCAATATTGACCGCTGGCCCAGCCACCGAGTGACCTTGCCCCGGCCCTTGCCCGAAGCAGGCCAATTGTTCATTCGAGATCCATACGGAAATCAGGGGGTCGTCGACCTCCAAGGGCTCCCGTGAGTTTTACGAGAGCCCGTTGCCCGTGATACCTCCAGACAGACGGTGTTCGCGGGGTGATACCGAGTATGGAGAGAGTGTGATGGGGCGGGCGGCCACATTCATTCTGGCAGCAGCGCTCATGAGTTGTGCCTCGGCGACGCTCACTGAGGACGCGGGTGTCTTGGATGCGCACCCCGACGGCCCCCTCGATGCAGCCCCGCTTCCCGATGCCGACGAGGTGGATGTCGAAGATGCCGCCCCGGTCGTCTTGGATATGATGCCGGTCCCTCCAGATGCTGCCCCGGAGAACGATGCCGAGCCCGATGCCTCAACACCGCGTGTGGGGCAGGTCACGATTGCCGGCCAGGCGGCTTTTCATGCCCACGCCCAGGGAGAGCCCGCCCCGGTACCTTTGGATACGGTGGCGACCGCGCGTTTGGGTGACATGCTCGATCAGACCGAGGTGGCCTCTACCGGGGGATTCGATCTTGGGTTGATGGTCGAGAGTGGAGATACGGTCATAGTCTCTGTGACTGCATCGGGGTATGCCGACGCGTTTATGCGCATCGAGACTCATCCAGAAAGTCGAGCCTTTACGGACTTGAATTTGGCACCGGTGGGGGAATTGGTCTGCGGTGATCACGGCTGTGCAACCGACGATAATGGGCTCATCGTCGACGGACCAGGACGCCATGGCGCGGCCTTCGGGGGAGGGCACGCCCGCTTTTTTCCCGATGGCTATCGCAGCATCGATGGCGGCGTACTCGAAGTCGTTGCATTTGCCTGGTTAGATCGATCTGCCCAATGGGCCCGGTTGACCGTGGATGGTCGCCGGTGGTCGGACTTGTGGGACCTCCGCGCCGATACGGGGGCTCTAGAAGCTTTGGCCTATACCTATGACCCCAGTCGGGGGTGGATTCCCGGTGCCGAAGGTCGCTTGGTGGACCTCGCAGGGCGGCCCATTCTCGAAGCGGAACTCCCTCGGCTTAGAGAGGGTGATTTCGCCCGCGAAGTCTATTTCGAGGTGGCCGGCGCAGGGCCCGGATACTTCGCGCTGGCTCGACCCCGAATCAACACTACCTGCGTGCGCGGCAAACTCTCGGGGGCGACCCCGTATCAAGCGTTTGCCCGCGGAGACGAGACGTGGGCTCAACAGGGGACGACCTATGAGTCTTTTTGTCTGGAGATCCCACGGACAGAGCCCGAGGGCGTCGATGATGACGGCGATGGGCTCGCAGGTGAACGCCGCACCGTGCAACTCGAACTCCGAGATGGGGAAGGTTTTCTACATACTCTCGGTACGTATCAGGCGCCGACCGGGTCGGCCCGGTGTGGCGCTGCAGACGCGGGGTGTTTGGATCTCGGACCTCGGCTGCCGTGTCTCGAAGAGCGCTGTGATGGGCGAGACAATGACTGCGATGGCGTGGTGGACGAGGATCTTCTGGAAGTAGGGATGGCCTGTAGTGAGGGCGGTGGGGTTGGTCGATGTCGCCAGGTGGGCATCTACGTCTGCGATCCGGCTCGCGGTGGATTGGTGTGTGCCGGGGGTCCCGAGCCCGAACGGTGTGATGGCATCGACAATGATTGTGATCAGAGAATCGATGAACTCGAAGCAGCCTGCGAGGTGGGGGTCGGTCGCTGCCGACGAGCGGGACGGGCTCGATGTATCGATGGCGATGAAGTGTGCTCTGCCGTCGAAGGATTGCCCCAACCCGAGCGGTGCGACCCCTTGGATTGGAGCTGTGATGGTCGAACGGACGATGTCGAAGGGGCGAGCCAAGCCTGTGAAGTCAACGGAGGCTGTGGCCTGCTGGTCTGTGCAGCCGGTCAGGCCGCCTTGCGCTGTATCCCAGTGCCGCCCGGGAGCTTACCCGAGACCTGCGATGGTGAAGACAATGATTGCGATGACCGAATAGACGAGGCGGTGCCTGGTGCGGGTGATCAATGTGTGGCTGGCACTGGCATTTGTGCCAGAACGGGTCGGGTAGAATGTATGCCCGATGAGGGCGGTCTCGTATGTGACGCCACGGCCGGGCGGCCCGAGCCCGAGCGGTGTAATGGACTCGATGACGATTGTAACGGAACCGTTGATGATCTCCCGGGTGCGGGACGGCGCTGCTCTGATGGCGTGGGGGCATGTGCCCGGTCAGGGCGGGTGGTCTGTGACCTCAACACGGGACTGCTTGGGTGCGACACCCCGCCCCTCGGTACGCCGTCTCCAGAGGTATGCAACGATGCCGACGACGATTGTGACGGGGTGGTCGACAACGTCGAAGGCGGCTGTGACCCCGCCCCCTAAGCGCGCCTTATGTCGGCTTTATGGCCGAGGTGGGGGGGGCGGCAGATCGGGCCGGCCGGGCCGAGGTTGCTCCTCCGCTTCACGACCCCCATTTGCATCAGCGAAGCATTGCTGCAGCCTGTTCTCATCGCACCCTCCCCCATCGATGACCTCCGACAAGCAGGCGCGGATGCGTTCGTTCCCCACGGGATCTTCTCGGTCGGCTTCGCTACATCCTTGGACACAGTCGGCAGGATCTTGTCCGGCAAAAATTTCACATGCGGCCAAGGCTGGACACAGTTCTGCACACGTCTGCACGCCACTCGGACGACCCGGAGCGAAACACTCGAGACCTTGGGCGGCGCACTCCGCGCGATTTGCCTCCGCGTCGCCGAGAAGTGTGACGAGACAGGTGTCTACCCGCTCAGGGTAGGTCGCTCGCGCCTGCGGCATCAGACGGTTTTGGTTACATGTGTTCCGGCACTCGGCCAGGTCGGCAAAGCCAGCCCCTCCACAGTTTAGGTATCGGTTACAGGGCACGTCGCAGTCATCGCTGAATCTGAGTTCGGTACAGGTGAGGAGTTCGGGGCAAGAGAGGTCGTCTCGGCAGTCCAAGAGGTCTTCGAGGACCCCACCATCGGGACTTTCCAGAGCGCCGATGCACGTCGATGTGCAGTCCCGTGCATGGGTCTGAAGCTGTCCACAGTGGGCCTGTGCCTGGCACAGGCGTGCACAGACTGCCCCATAATCGAGTCGCGGTCGGGGATCGGGGTTGCCCTCGAGACATTGATTCAAGATCTCGAAGGCATCTCTCGGGCACGGGTCGACGGCCTCGATGAGGCACTCGAGTATGCCGGGGTTTCCGTTCAGCACCGGTAGGATTTGGTTGCAAGGAATCTGATTCTCGAAACCACAGGCGCGATAGGCGGCACAGAAGTCGTTGGGATTGGGAGCAGGAAGCGCCTCGGGGAGATCACTCGCTGCGCACACCGCAATAGCCTCACAATCCGCGTCAGCCTCTTGAACGCATGCCTCTTGTTCCACCACCCGCAGTCGACTCAGAGGATCTTCAGGACAGCGTTGGGCACATTCGTCGTATTCTTCACAGCCATTGAGTCCCCCGCACCAAGGGGCACAGTCCACGCCGACATCGGCCGGGATGCAGTCAGCAACCTCGGCACAGTCCTCCAGATTTACATTCTCGTCTTCGATGCAGTCTCGACTGGCGGCGAAACGGATGGCCTCATCGCCCACGAAGCCCTCACCACACTCGATAAGGCAGGTTCCCAAGGTTTCGCCGTCGGTGGCGTCGCATCCCGTACGGGCCCAGCAGTACGACCAACATGCACCCCCGGCTTGACCGTTTGCCCCGCACCCAGAAATGGCGTTTTGCGCCAAGCCGCTGCATCGGGGAGCAGCCGCAGCACAGGCGAACTGCCGGGCTGCATCGACGGGACTCTCGAAATGCTCGTCGTCACAGCTTGCTGCACAGTCCCGCACGTTGAGATTACAGCCTTCGACGCGCTCACAAATGTAGTCGCAGGGGAGGGCTGTGGTGGGGAGACATTCCGCGACCGTTTCGCAATTTTCGCCGGCCTCCAAGACACATTCACGGGCACTTTCGTTCCGCTGTCGGAAGAAGCCGGCATCACACGCTTCGGCACAGTCGTCTGCCGCGAGCCCGCAATCGCCGAGGGCATCACAGTAGTTTGCACAGGCTTCGTCGGGACTATTGGCAGAGAGACACGTTCCCAATTCGTCGCACGAGAGGGCGCTTCGGCAGTTGAGGGCGCCGCGAATCCGTAAGGCATCCTCTGCAGCACCAGCCGTCATGGTCTGGTAGCAATCGGCGGCACAGAGCCGAATGTTTTCGCCCCCGTCATCGATCTCGCATTGGGCCAAGGAGTGACAGAGGGCGGTACATCCATCGAGCACGGCAGGGTTGGCGCCCGCGCCGGCCTCCGGATTTCGCTCACACTGCTCGAATGCGTCGAAGGGGACATCCGGGCAGAGCTGAATTTCGCCGATCATACAGACGCGCATCGCCGCATTCATCCCTCTGAGGACGTCCTCACAGGCCCCAAAATTTTCGTACCCGCATTCAGCCCAAACTTCACAGAAAGCGGCTTCGTCCGTCCTGAGGGGTTCGATGGGACCATCGTCGCCGAGACAGCCCTCCACGGCCGGACATTCGAGGTCGTCACCCAAACAGGCCAATTGTTCAAAGCTTCGAATCCGGGCGAGGACGTCATCGGGGCAAATGGCATCACAGTTGGCGGGGGCGACTTCGCATCCCGTCAGCGCGTCACACCACCCGCCGCAATTGGGGGCGACGGGGTCTGGAATACATGCTTCGATCGCCGCGCACTCTGCGCCCATAGGCACCGCATCTAGACACGGGCCGGCAGCGGCAAACCGGATACCCTCGTCGCCGGTATATCCATTGCCACATGCTTCCAGACAGTCGGTCAGACGCCCAGCATCATCCAGCGCGCATTGTTCGAGCCCCAAGCAGTATTGAGCACATCGATGACCGGGCGTTGCATCACGGCCGCACGATGTGAAACTCGGTGCTGGGCCGGTGCAGAGCGGAGCGGTCATGATGCAGGCGGCCAACTCCATTGTGCCGTCTAGGTCGTCGAAAAGCTCGTCGTCACATTCGTCGATGCACCCGGCAGCATCGATCACGCAGTCAGCGGCGCGTTCACAAAGGCGGGCACACTCCAATTCCATCGGGCGCTCGCAGGCTTCGATGGCGGCACACCCTTCGGCGGTGCGCACACACGCACGATACGCTGTTGCGCGTGCTTGAAAGAATTGGTCGTCACATTGGGCCACACACTCTTCGTCGGCGAGCCCACATTCATCGAGTAGGGCACAGTGCGCCGCACAGCTGGCCACCGGGCTATTTTCTTCTAGGCATGTCGTCAGCGCGTCACAACTCTCTGCGACGCCACAAACAAAGAGGCTCGAGATGCGCTCAATGGCCTCTTGGTCCCCATTGCGGAGGACCTCGTTACAGTCCCGAGCACAGGCGAATTGGTCCACGCCATCGTCGAGCATTTCACAGACGGCCTGAGCCTCGCAGAGTTCGTTGCAGCCGGGTCCTACGGGGCCTGGTTGCCCCTCGAAGCATTGCTGAAAAATCTCATTCGGATCCCGAGGGCATCCGTTTGCTCGGAGGCGCTGAACGACACAGGCTGCCGCTTGCTCTGCGTTGGGCAACTCTTCCCAGAGCAGCTCGCACGGGATGAAGTCCGCGAAACATTCATTCCACTCTCGGCAGAAGGTCTCGCGGTCGACGACGATCGGACCGGGTTCCTCGTCGACGTTGATGCACGCGTCCACTCGCCGGCAGTCCTCTTGCGCAGCGCGGACACATTGATTCGTTTGGCGCGCGCGCAGTGCGCGAAGCGCATCAGCCGCACCCATCTGCCCGATACACTCCAAAACACACCCTTCGGCGCGCAATACATTGCATTGGACGCCCACTTCACACCGGTACGCGCAGTCGGGATAGACCTGCTCGCCGATGCAGTTCCAGAAATTGGCGGTCTCGCAGCCACCGCCGTAGAGCAGCTCTCCGCATTGCGTGAAAGCACCGTTGTTGGCGTCTGCTTCACAGGCTGAAAGACAGTCGATGGGGACGTCTGCTTCGCATTGGGACAGCTCGTCACACACCTCGGCACAGGTCAGTGGTGGGGGTTCGGGCAGTCGACAAAGATGAAGCAGCGTGCAGGCCTCTACTTCGATGCACTGGAACCAACCGTCCGGCGATGCGCTGCGTCCTGCTCGTTCACAGGCCGCCTCACAGGAAGCTGCATCCTCATAAAGGTCGGTACGCTCACATCCAATGACCCGTTCGCATGCCGTTTGGCAGTCGTTGATCTCGACGGGCACCATTTGATCGGGGCTGGCATCGGGGGCGGCATCGACCACAGCATCGGTGGGCGACGGCGTGCCATCGGCTCCAAGATCGGCCCCCGCGTCCGCTATGGGACTGCTGTCGGGCGCCCCATCTGCGCCGATGGAACCATCGGTGGCAGCGTCGATGAGGGTGCTGTCTTGGGGGAGTTGATCTTTGGATGGAGTCTGACTGTCCTCCACGCATCCGTAGAACAGGAGAGCGGTCGCGACACATAAGGAATAGCGCATGGTCTTCGTCCTTTGCCTTGAACGGATGCTCCATACCATAGGGCCTCCTTTGTGGGCGACGGTCTATCGGTGATAGGCGGAGCCGTGTCCGTCGAAGGGCGGCTGCCATTGTGGGGCGAATGGCGCTATAGGTTGCCCATGGAAAAAAACGTCCCATCGGGAACCCGGGGATCGCTCACCCACCACGTCATACTCGGACTGCTGGTTTTGGGTGTCATCGGGCTCGCATGCTTTGTTTTTTGGCCGCGCGACGCGCGCTATCAACAGCGGGTTTTGCTCCTGTGCACCGTGGATGGAGAAAGCGCGCCCAATGCGGGGTTGTCGGGTCGATTGGTGATGGAACTCGGTCATCGATTGCAGGGCATGGGATTCGAAGTCGCGACGTCGGATCACCCCTTGGTGACCGCGGCGCTTGCAACAGCGCCCGCAGATTTTGAGGGTGCACAAGCGGCCGTCAAAGCACGCTGGCGCGCAATGGTAACCCTTCGCTTCACCCAGACGACGACCGACGTCCCCGGCGATTATCGAGAACTCCATGGCGTGGGGAATGTGGTTTTGCACGCCGACGGTGACGCACCCATTGGTGAGCACCGTCTGAATGTTTGGGGTGGTTCGCGACAGGGTCCATTGACCCGGGCCCGCTTGGTTTCAGAGGCCATTGTGCATCGTGCGTCCGCGGTCATCGCAGAGGGTCTCGTCGCCCACGAAACATTAGCGGACCCGGCCGGCCATGACCGCCATCCAGCCTTGGGGCCGGCACGGGCGGCCGTTGATCGGGCGCGGGATCGAGCGGCAGCTTCGGCAACCCGTCTAGTAGGGCGTTCATCGACGCGGGCCGCTTTGGATCATGGCCCATCCGAGGTCACCCTCCACGACCCTTTCGATGCTCGACGCCTCATCGCAGGTGCGGGGCCTCGAGGCGCCTTAGTGTGGCGAATCCCAACCCGCCGTTCGGGGGAAGACGGCCAAGTGGATGCAGAACGGCATCAGCGCTTGGCCTGGCGGAAGGGGGACGGTAAGCCGGAGACGATCTGGCTCGGCCCCAAGCTTCACGGCCGGCCGACACATTCGACCGATGGAAAGACGGTGGCCTTTAGCGAAGTCGTCTACACCTGGGCCCGAACCCTCACCGTGGTGGATTCAAAGGGGACTCGACGATTGGCGACGGCGTCGGTCACGACGTACACGGCGCTCGCGCTTTCGCCTGGGGGCCGATCCCTGGCCGCCTATGCTCGAGACTGTGCGGACTGTGCTCGTCGACTCGTCGTCTATGACGTCAGTAATGGTGGGCTTCGCCTCGACCTCAGTGATGAAGGCGGTGCGTTCGCCGGCTTTGCCTGGGCCGATGACGCTCAATTATTGGTGTTGCATACCCCCCCCGTCGAAGGGTCGCTCGCCGACCGCCGATTTCCCGGCCAGGGGCAAAGCCTGTGGCGGCTGTCCATAGACGACCCCAAAGCCTTGCCTAAGCGCCTCTTTACCGACGAAAAAGGGCGCCGCTATGGTGAACTCAGCGTTGGCCATGGCATGGCCGTATTGGTGCCCGCCGCGGGCGAAGGTCGTGGGCTTCGAGTGGTGGCCATGGCCGACGGGAAGGCTCATTTCATTCGAACCCCCCATCGAGCAAAATCGCCCCGTTTTGCCCCCGATGGACGCGATTTGGTGTTCAACCTCAACTTTGGAGGGGACACGGAGGTCGCCACGGTGCCTGTGGCCGGTGGTGAGACGACGATGCTTACGCGAAACAGCGTCGATGACCACCGACCCATCTTCTCAGCCGATGGCAGTCGAATCTTCTATGAGGCTGTCTTGCGGGGAGAGGAGATGGGGGCGTTGTCTTCCCTCGCTTCGATCCAGCGTCCAGCGTCCGGTCAAGCGCCCCAGGGGTCGACGGTCAGTCCGTGACGTCCCCAATAGCGGCGTAGAGGTTGGCGAATAGATCGGCAATAGAGGCCGTCGGCACTGACGAAAAGGCGATTCGCAAGAGTCCTGCGGTAGCGATGAGGCCGGTGTCGTATTTGGAGAGAAGGTGGCGTCTGATGGCCTCAGCCTCTCCCGCCAGTGGGCGCACGCACATGAAATAGCCGGAATTACACGGGAGTGGCTGGAACCTCTCGGCATACTCGGGATGGGCCGCCAAGACCTCACGCATGCGATGGTAGCGGCCAGCCAAAACTGCGTACTTCTCAGCTTTCCAGGCGCCGTAATCTGGGGCGTCGTAGGCGGCAAGCAAGAGAGATTGGGAGAGATGCGAGGCGTTGGAGATGCTGCCCCGGACCACGCCGGCCGTCTTCTGCGCCAGGGCGTCGAGCACAGTCTCGTCCGCGCTGGAAGAGGCGTAGGTGATGAAACCGACCCGAAAGCCCCAGGCGTAGTCTTCTTTGGTGGCGCCATCGATCTTCACGGCCAAGAGGCGTTCGTGCGCCGTCGCCAACTGAGTAAAGATTGACTCTTCGATCACGCCGTCTTCGTAGACGAGGCCGAAATAGGCATCATCGATGAGGGCGACCACCTCACAGCCGGCATCGGCGGCCTCTACCAAAACCCCACAAATGGCCTTGGCCTCTGCTGGCGAGCACGTATACCCCGTGGGGTTATTGGGGAAATTGAGCAAGACGACCCGCTTGCCCGGCGGTTCGGCGAAGAGTCGAGCCCGGAGGCCTGCCACGTTGAAGCCTCCCTCATCGAAGAGGGGATATGTATCCAGCCGTGCCCCGTGGGCATGCTCGAAGATGAGTCGGTAATTGCCCCAGAAGAGATCCGGCACGATGAGCGATTCCCCCGGATCGAGGAACATGGCCCCAGCGACGCTCAAACCATGGGTCAGTGCACCGGTGACCACGGGTCGGCTGAGGGCCGTCTTGCCCAGACTCGGATTCTTCTCGCGGAGCATCGATTGCCAGCGGTCCCGCAGCCCGGGTTTGCCGAAGCTGGGGGCATAGGGGAAGGCCTCGCGACCATCGATTTGAAAGAGTGCGTCCAAACCTTGCAGACGCATCGGGGCGCCATCCTCCTCGAGGGCAATCCCGATGGTGGCATTGATTTGTCGACCACGCGCCTGAGCGGCTTGGCCCAAGATTCCGGCGCTTGGAAAGAACGCTGTCCGCCCTTTCTTGGAGAGCGCGTCCAGAATGGGGGCAGGCAGAACTGAGTTGAGCTTTTCGGCGAGGGGGTTCATGGCGTACTCCGGTTTGATGTCGAACCCAATAACCAATCTTGGCGTCCTGGGCCACCCTGTTATGGCGTTCGACTCAATCGAACCCTCAGACCCCATGACGAATGCGCAGGTGAGGTAACCCGCGGCGATTCAGTGAGTGGCGAAGGTCTCCCCCAAGGCGTCCATGAGGCCATCGGGATCATCGACATGCACCCAGTGACCTGATTCTGCGAGGTGATGTTGCCGGGCTTGGCCGGCGCTGGCCAACCGACGCTGGGCAACGGAGGACCATCGCGCGCCTTTACCGGCGACCAATACATGGGGCACCACCCCAGTCGGCGGCCGTTCAATGACATCCCAAACGTCCAAATTGGCGTAGTCAGAGATGAGGGATTCGAGCACCGGGAGGTCGAACCGCCATTCGACGCCCTGGGCTGTACGGTGAACATTGGTGGTCATCCAGCCGGCAACCCCACGACCGAATCCCTGAGCGACGAAATGTTCGCTGACCGCCACTCGGTTTTCGGCCGGCATGGCGAGACTGCGGATGGCGGCGAAGACGCGGGCGATCTCGTCTCCAGCCGTCTCCCTGCGCCATAGACCGGGTGGGGAATCGAGTGACCAGACCGAGGTCAAATTCGCCGGTGCACGCGCTGCGTAGCGCAGGGCGACTTTCCCACCGAATGAATGACCGACGACTGACAGGGGCGCTGTACCCAGGGCGGCCGCCAGTCTTGCGAGGTCAGCCGCGCACGCATCGACGGTGTGTGGGCCCGGCAATCCATGGGCATCTCCATGGCCACGGAGATCGACGGTCACGTAGCGCCAGTCAGGGTATCTTTGGGCCAGTCGGCGAGTGAAACTGCGCCAATTTCGACGGGAGCCTAAGATCCCATGGAGGATGAAAGCGGTTTGCCCGGGTGTCGGGTGGGCACCATCGATGATGTCGTGGGGCAAGATGTAGTCCATGGGCGCACCATGGCCCCACCATTGAGTGTGGTGCAAGTCGGTTGAGTACTGTCCCCAGGCATCAGACCGTGCCGCCGACGCTCTCGCCCCAGGGGGATCAAGGGGGAATCTCGTGGCCCCGATGACCGATTCGAGCATTGCGGGATCTCGAACACGTCGTTCGATTTGCAGGTTCCTTGGGGGATCACGTAGCGTTCCATCCATGGCAGACCGTTCATTCCCGGGACCTTTCGAGGCATCGCATGACTGACCGTCGTGCACTGCTCATCGGGGTCGAGACCTATCTGGACGAGGCCCTTACCGGTCGACCAGGCACCTCGGTCTGCATGGGGCGCGTGGCTCGCCGTCTCGAACTCGGGCAATGGGAGGTCGCGCTGCTGACGGATACAGCCGCGGCCGGCGCGGACCAACCGCTTCTCTCCAACGTACTGGGTCGTCTGGATTGGCTTTCGCAGGCAGACGAGGTCCTGGTCGTTTTTTCGGGCCATGTTCGAGACGACCGCCTATTGCTCCGCGATGCGCGGACTCGACAACTGGAACGGACCGGGTTGGCACTGACCGAAGTGGTCGATGTCTTGCCGCCAAAAGCCGGGGTCTTGGTCGATGGTCCCGTCTCTAGAGATGCCCTGGTCGGTGTCTCGTGGGCCTCTGCTTGGGCACCGGAGCAAGAGGGAGCATCGGACCGACCGAGTCCCTATCTCGCAGCCATTGCCCACGGCCTGGGGACGGACAGCGTCAGTACGCCTCTGACCGGCATCCGTCTCATGGCCCAAGTGGCCGAGACACTGGGAGCGTCTACAGAAGATGTGCCGGCTTTCTGGATATCGGGGGATCCCACGGGGTCAGTCTTGGTATCGGCGCCGGCAGACCTCGTGACCTGTGGGCATTGTCTCAAGGTGGTGGAACAGGCTGCAGCCAGTTATTGCCCCCACTGTGGTCGGGCGATGGCCAGCTCGGGCTTCATCGACGGTGGTCGCTACGAACTCCTCGAAACGCTCGGACAGGGGGGGATGGGTCAAGTCTATTTGGCCCACGATACACGGCTCGGGTGTGAGCGTGCGCTCAAGCTCTTGTCTGTCCCCGAAGGGCTCGATGTCCGTGATGCGGAGATCTTGCGTGCGCGTTTAATTCAAGAAGCGCGGGCTGCTCAAACCCTGGCCGACAAGACCCATCACGTGGTTCGTGTCTTCGATGTCGGTCATTCTGCCGAACGGGATGTGCCGTTTCTCGTCATGGAAGTCCTGCGCGGCGAGACTCTCCAGAGCCACATCGCGCGGGGGCCGATGGCTGTAGAAAAAGCTGTTTCCATCGCCTACCAGATCGCCAAGACCCTCGCCGTCGCTCATCCCAAGGGCATGATTCATCGGGATCTCAAACCGTCCAACGTCATGCTTGTCGAGCGAGACGGTGAGAAAGATTTCGTCAAGCTCCTCGATTTTGGGTTGGTGAAGGTCGAAAACGCCGAATTGCTCACCGAATCTGGGTGTGCGATGGGCACCCTTCAATATATGCCGCCCGAGCAGCTCCAAGGCCAAAAGGTCGACGCCCGGGCAGATGTCTTCGCTCTGGGTGCAGTGCTCTACGAATGCCTGACGGGAGTGCGTGCAAATCCCGGCAAGGCGCACCACGAGATTTTTCGCGTTTTGCTGGATGTCGGGGTCGAACCCATTGCCCAGCGATGCCCAGATTTGCCTGAAGGCCTCGCCGGCGTCGTCGATCGTTGCCTCAAACTCGATATGGAGAGTCGATACGCCGACGGCGGCGCCGTGATGCGAGCTCTCGAGGCCTTTTTGGTGGACGATACTCTGCCACGTGGGACACCAGCTTCGCCTTCCGCCGAAGACGACCCCCCGTCCGATTCCATCGGTACAGATCGAACGGTGGCGGGTTGGCGGGCAGCGGATGCGGTCCCCATCGACAGTACGCCGAGCTTGGCCACCGGAGAAATTTCGCCCCGAGCGGTCAAACCGGAAGTGCGTCGCTGGCCATTGCCGGCGGCGGTGGTTTTTGTCATCGGTGCAGGGCTTTATTGGGGGGTGGGTGGAGAGCCTCGAATCACCGTGGCCGATGCGGGGGTGGTCAACACGGTTGCGGCCCCATCGACCTCTGCTCGGGTGCCTGACGCCGGGCCGACTCTCGACGCAAAGACCACCCCGCAGATCCCCAGTGGTCCCAGTCCGTTGGCGCGTCCCGCCGGGGTGTTGCCCGCTGACATCGAGGTCTTGCGCCGACTCGACGGCGATGGTGTGTTTTATCAAACAGCGGACCCGTTGCATGCATTTGCTGCCCTCGTACGCGACGTCACCTTGGGAACGAAGAAGCCGCCGGCACTCGATTCAGCTGCGGATGATCAGTGGCGGGCTCTCCCATCATCCCTGCGTACATGGCTGGCCGAAGGGGTCGAACTCGACGGCATTGAGGCCCACGCCACCGGTGTTCGATTGTCTCAGCGTCATCTCGAGGGGCTGCGCGCCATGCAGCCCCGTCGGCACAAGATTCGCCGCTTGGGTCGCATTTGGGTGGACAAGCATCGCGCGCCGATTTTTGCTGCTGTGAACTGCCGAGGCGCCAAAACGGGTGACCGCTTGGTCACAGCCCGTTGGGAAATCTTGGGGTATTCCGGGGGACGGTGTACCGATCGAGACTGTCCGCGAGCATTGGCACGGGGACTGCAAAAAGCCAGGGAGCTTGGTGAGCAGCTTCGTTTGACTTTGGTATTGGAGCGACCCAGTAAGGCAGGTGATGCGAGTTCTAATCCTCACGCTCGTTGCGTTTTGCGCTGAGACGGCCCTGGCGGGGCCGATTCCCTGTAAAACCAGCGAACTGCCGCCGGCGGTCAAGGACCTCGCACTCGGCCTCGAAAAGGCGCGGGACCAGGCCACTCGATTGGAGATCGCGGCGCGGGCCGATGGCCTCTCCGGCGACGAAAAACTGTCCACTAGAGACCGTGCGTGTGCTGCCTACGTGGCTGGATCGGCACACTTTTTTACGACCACCAAGGGACACCATCGCCGACGGGCAGCTGCCGATGCTTTACGGTTTTTCTTGCGGGCTGCAGCCCTCGCGCCCGCCGAAATGGACACCCTGCAAGCGCGTAACCGACTCAAGGCGTCGTGGAAGCGTCTGGGCAAAGTATCGGGGTGGATTACCAGCACGGCCCCACGTCTCGTCCGCATTCCTGCTGCCGAACACGATGACGTCCTCATCATGGCCCCGGGTTCCCCCCAGGCCTGGGTCGAGATCTGCGGGGACTCGCCGAGTTGTCGCGACGCCGTGCGATTCGAACTGCCTCGGCGCGCGGGTCACGGTGTGCAACTCCCCATGGCTGTGGGTCACTACACCATCGCTCGGCGTACAGAATGTGGGCTCTCGACCCATCCCGAACCCGTACTCATCGGCGATGCCGAGTTGGTGGTGCCGCCACCGGCGGCCTGCCCCGTCACGCTTCGGGTGCGAGATGGTGGGGGCAGTGTTTCGGGC
>Ga0115011_10000978_pt1 | contig 21196 bp, 13 predicted proteins | sample TroAtlMetagenome_2_FD_88705 | JGI IMG/M metagenome (GOLD analysis project Ga0115011, IMG submission 88705) | Marine eukaryotic phytoplankton communities from Atlantic Ocean - Tropical Atlantic ANT8 Metagenome | ecosystem: Environmental > Aquatic > Marine > Oceanic | place: Tropical Atlantic...
GTAACCGGTGTTGGCTTGGGGCCTGCCGGTTTCCCGTCCAATTGGGGACGCAACCATTCCAGGCCATTCAGATTATCCTTTAAACGCAGTTCGACATCATCCTGAGTATGTCCAATAATGCCGATCGGACCAGAATAACCTGAGCTGCGAATAATCTTCAGTAATGAAAGGTCAAGTTCCCCTTCTCCCAAAGGAAGAATCTTCATCCCCTTTTTATCTCCGTCACGAGTGGTACCGTTTAGATTAAGACAAAGCAGATGCGGCAACATCGCTTTTAAATCTTCTGCAAAGAGGTCAATGCGCGAATGACAGTGATGCTGGTTATAGACAATTCCGACGTTATCGACCTTATGATATTCTTTGAGATACTGACACACAGCAACCATATTTGGTGGGTCACCGGACCAACCTCCATGGTTATATAATCCAACTTTACTACCCATCTTTTTAGCTCTTGCAATCGTCGGAAGACAGGCTTCAGCTGCCTGTTTCACGCGTTGTTGCTGTGTCCCATCACCCTGTTGTGGAATCATGAACCAAACCTGAGGACTCAGCTGATATTTTTCAAACAATTTAAATGCTTCTTCCTGAACATGCCAGAAAGCAAAATATTCCAGCCCATGTTTTTTGTATTCAAGAATCTCCTGCTCGAAAGTTGCCACATGCTCCTCACGCCAATCGTAAGCGACTTTCTTAAGCCCCAGTTTGGCACACATAGCTGCGCGCTCGGCAGGCCCTCGTTTCTTGCCATCGAACGGAACGATACACCATGCGACAAGATTATTTCGAGCAAAAATATCCCGTGCATCTTCTTGTGCATTCGTCACGGACCAAAGCGGAGTAAAAACGAGCGTTAAAAGTAATATCAGCTGAATATTTCTAATCATCATCAACCTAAATCTGAAGACTTGGTAGGGTTAATCGGCGAAACGCTACTATAGATGTTTCTCAACAAACTTCCAGGCGGAATCGTCGTCGAACTCATGACCACCGTCAAAGATGACATGTTCAAAGTGGTCGCGTACTCTTAGTTTCTCATAAAATGCGGCGGCATGTGAGGCAATCTCAGCACCTTTTGCGCGGTGAGAATCATTGTCCTTCGCACCTGCCTGTATCTGATGAGCACGGGGAGCAATTAATGCAACTTTGTCTGCATCATCAAACAACGTAAATCGACTGGGAAAACGAAAATCTGTCGGTACCGATAACTCATCCCGTTCATAGCGGTACTCCTGTACTCCAAAGTAGCAACTGGAAACGGAAACTTTGATGCGTGTGTCGATGGCTGGAGTTACCTGAGCGTAGAATCCACCATAGGACAAGCCAACCATGGCAATACGTTCCCCATTCACTTCGGGACGTTTTATCAACTCATCGATCGCATAGGTAATCTTGGCAATCTCGACCGCCGTGATGCTAGTACCAATCAATCGCATGCGATCATCAATTCGCCGACGAATGTCTTGAGGATAACCGTCTGCCCGGAACAAGTGTTGCGGAGCGTAGACAATGTACCCTCGTTTGGCTGCCCCCCTTACCATGTCGTTGTAATTGCCTCCGCCGTTAAACAAAGCGACCTCAGGACTACCGCCACCACCGTGCATTGATATCACCAATGGAGCCTTACCCTGAACCGATTTAGGAACAATATAGATACCCTCCGAGTGAACCTCAGGAAGAATCGGAATCATCGCGCGATAATACACGGCGATAGCATCTTCCCCAATTTGCTTTAGCGACATCTCCTTTTCAGGACGTATTCCCGGAGGCGGGTATCCAATCGAGTTACAAAATGCTTTACGGTACGGTACAACGGACTTTTCAAATGCCACCTGACTGGAATAATCCGGATTCAATACCGACTTCAGTAAACTGCGATCTTTACTAATTGTCTTAATATAGGCATCGAGCTCTCTGGCTTGTTCTGTCCGCAACGGATTCGATTCTGCAACCGGTCGATTGAACAGTGCAGACTGATCCTGCCCCAGAACAGTCGCTTGTAGTAATAGAATTCCTAAAATCACTTTCATTTCTTATTGGCACCTTTCTTTTTGGATTTCTTTTCCGATTTAGTTTTCGGTTTCTCTTCTTCGGATTGCACAACAACTTTTTGTGGATTCGTATTCACCACAATGTTTTGCTCGCGATCGATTGATTCCAGTGGTTCAGCACTGGCCAACTGAGAGACGATTTTCAGCTGAATTTTATTGATTAGGTCTCCGCACTGAGTCAGAAAGATCGAAAACCGCTGGTCGCTACGAATCTCATGATCTGTGAACTGCCGCAAAGCTCGTAAGCGGATCGTCGTAATGCGAAACAGGCTGTCGCGTAACTGAGCTACGTCATAGCATCCGCTCTGACCAGTCTCAACCTTAAATGTCGATTCCATAAACCGATCGAGAATGACTCGTTGCTTTTCGAGTCTGGCTTGCGCTTCACGCGCCATCAGTTTACGCCAATAGGTCCAGATTAAATAACACAATGCGAACGTGGCCAGGATCAACTCTTTGAGAGCATGTAACGATCCTATTGTCTCCTTAATCATCCCGATATTGTCGGCTGGATAAAAGTAGGACAATGCAGCTGGATGCAGACTACTAGAGACCCATTCAGTCACTTCCTCACGTCGTAAAACTCCCGGGAACTTCACTCGCAAGTTTTCCTCATGAATCGATTTAATCACAGCCTGTACCAATTCATCCGCCATCTCCTCGGTTGTCACAACAAATGCAGTCGTGGCCAACACTGGAATATCATTGGGAGGCACATCACCATTCATGCCGTACAGGCCCTGAGGTATCTCCATCATTTTCAGAAAAGGAGTTTTTAACTCAATCGCTCGTGCATCCTCGATCGGCAAAAGCTCGAAGTCTCCGGTATTGAGAATTGCGGCCAGATCCTGATTTTCAATACCCGTGGTTACAATCGCTCCCTGAAGCGTGTCATCACTTACTAACTGGTCAAAATATTCCTCCGTTTGCGTAAGTGCGTCAACTGGCACTCCGTAGTGTTCAAGCAATTTCGTTGCAGACTGTCGCATGCCCGAGCCTTCCGGGCCTAGTGAAATCGCTTGGCCGGCTAAGTCACGAATATTGCGTATTTCACTATCTTTGCGAACAATGACAAGCATCACATCCGGGTAGAGCGGGGTGACGATGGCGAACCGGCTAAAATCGACTGTCCCCTGCACAATCGCGAATTCGGATTCACCTTGCTCCAAAGCAGTAATATTGGCAATCGAACCGTTCGACGGTACCACTTCGACCGGCACAGAACTGCGTTCAGTAATCGATGGTGCAATCTCGGAAGCGATGCGGTAGTAAAGTCCGGAATCAATACCACTGTGGATACGTGCCTTCTCGGGCAAACTCTCCAGCGTCACAACATAAATAACTATGGAGGACACGAGCGTAAGCAACATAAATCTGGCAATCCACATTCGGATTGTTGAGGAATCCATCTCCTGCAGTTTTTGTATTGGTATTTTCATAGAATTCTTTGCTGGGCGAAATGTAACTCATTCATTATCTAATAGCGGAAAACTCAATTCAATTCATCAAACAGTGTGTTGCCCGCAATTATCACTTATCATGGAGTTTTTCATCTTCACATTTTGGCTGGAGCACTCTAAACATGGAAATTCACGCGATTCTACTCACCGGTTTTCGTTTTATCATGTTAACAGCAGGTCTGATTTTTTCTCAGACTTGTTCATCTTCAGCCGCTGAGCCTGTTCGCGTCTTCATCTTTGCTGGCCAGTCCAATATGGTCGGTTCGGATTCAAAGGTAAAAGATATTAATCGATTCCCTCCTTTTCGTGGACTTGAGCAACCGCAAACAAATACCCTGTTCTCTTATTCGATCGGCCGTGAAAACAAAATGGAATCGAATGGCTGGGTCGACCTGCAACCAGTCAACAACGTCGTGGGTCCCGAACTAAGCTTTGCCCGAGCGGTCACCCAAGCCATTGATACTCCCATCGCCATCATCAAAGTGGCCGCCGGGGGTACTCATCTAGGCGGAGACTGGAACCCCGATCAACCCATTGGCTTCGAAATGTACCCCTTGGCACTGAAGGTCATCCAGCAGTCCCTCCAACAACTGGAAGATCTGGGACATGAATACCGCCTCGAAGGCTTCATGTGGCATCAGGGAGAAAATGACATGTTCAACGAAGAATACATGGCCAACTACGGAAAGAATCTAAAGCATTTCCTTGCGCGATGGCGAACGGATCTTAAAACACCCGGTCTGCGTTTTTACATCGGTGAACTCTGTACAAAGACCATTTGGGGAATGGATCTGCGGCCACGCATGTATGCCATCAGTCTCGGTCAAAAAGAAGTCGCTACCAATGACAAATTAGCTCAGTACGTACCAACGTCTCATGTCGGAGTGGAAATTGGAGGTGGTGTCGGACTTCACTACCACTACGGAACCCTCGGACAACTGGAACATGGCGAAAACTACGCCGCCGCCTACTTACAAAATATCGGCGTTGATGCCAAATCCGGAGCCACAAAACACAAGCTCAGGAAACTTCCCTATACCAAGCGGAATTCTGTCAAACTTTTCATCATGGCGGGCCATCGCAATATGGAAGGGGAACGCGCATTTACTCAGGAATTGGCTGAACTAGAGGACTACAAACATCTAATCGAACCACAAGAGAAAGTCGCCTATCAGTACAACCTCGGTGGTGGCTACAGAACATCGCAAGGATGGGAAGCAATGCGTCCTGCAGGCTACTATGACAACTTCGGGCCTGAAGTAAGTTTTGCTGCCGAAATCAGCCAGCATTCCCGTGAGCAAATCGCGATTGCCAAATTCACCCATAGCGGCAGTCAGATCATCGACTGGACGCCGGAAGGGAGTCTGGCAAAAACCAGACATCTCTATCCTGACTTCATCGAATTCGTGAAACAATCACACCAGTCACTGAGGGATAAAGGATACGACGTTGAAATCGCCGGCATTTTCTACCATCTTGGAGAAAATGACATGTCGTTTTATCCCTATCGCAAAGACGCCGCGTCACGACTACAGACAATCGTCAATCAAAGTCGTTTAGACTTGGAATTATCGGAACTCAACTGGTATGTCAGCCAACAACCTCCTACGGATGACGAACGAGTTAACCAAGTCGATGTAGTTTCAATGGTAAAAGCAATCGCCGAGAAAGACTCGCATTTACATCACATTAAGGTCTTTGATCTGCCGGTACAGGAAAAGAAACTGGTCATCACGACAGAAGGGATCCTACATTTGGGTAAATCGATTGCAGATTTCTATTTGGCTCAATAGCATCAAATAAAGAATGTAAAAAAAGAGGTGTGAGCAGCTACTCACACCTCCAATCATTTTCGTTTCCGATTCAAATTAGTTGTTATTCTTGGTCGGTCTGAACCGATGGATCCAATTTAGAAACGGATTGACATTTCGAGTCTGAACCCAGACCTTACCCTGTCCACTGAATTTACAAACTAAGCCTTCGCCACCAAAAAAGAAACTCTTCACCTTTCCACCGCGGCTTAAGCCGGGCAGAACAGTTACTTTGTAATCCAAAGTATCTTCAAAGGCGACGATATACCCTGTATCAACATAATAGTCGTCAGCAACATCCACTTCGACGATCGCACCATAGGAGTTAAAGAAGATATCACCATGGCCGGAAGCCTGAAGCAGAATCAGACCTTCTCCGCTAAAGAAACCTTTGGCGCCATTCCATTTACCGGTAACTTCAACACCCTCGCTATGAGCAACAAAAGCTCCTCGCTGTAACATCAGACTGTTACCGTCAAGATGGTAATGCAGCATATCTCCCGGAGGGCCGGGGGCAAACGAGATTTCGCCTCCTCCGTTCTGAGCTGTAAAAGTATTAACAATCATACTTTCGCCGCCCAAACCTCTCATCAGAGCTTTACCAATACCACCTTTCAGTCCGGACTTTAAGTTGATGTTGCTATCCATTGTGGCCATTGCAGAGGTCTCTGCAAATATTTGCTGACCATCTTCTAACTGCACTGTCAACATCCCAAAATCAGGACGCTGAGACATTTCAAAGTTTAGTGAACTAGTCATTTCAATTCTCCTGAAAAGGGTTTAACGGGGCTTCAGTTTAGGACCAACAATTTTCCCAAAGCCTGGTGGGTTATGACTTTGACAATAAAGTTTACCTTGTCCCTGAAACTTACAGACAATCCCCTCTCCACCCAAGAAGCTTCCGATCCAACTCTTATTAGATTTGCCAACACTAAATTGCAACGTATCTTCATAGGCAACGATGTGCCCGGTATCAACCGTATATTCACCGTCGACTTCCACTTCATAGACCGCACCAAAACTATTCAGGAAGAGGTCGCCGTTTCCGGAACATTTCACCCAAAAAATGCCTTCTCCACTTAACAACGCATTGCCAAGTCCCTGGAAGGTGGTATCGATTTCCACATCACTGCTGGATGCCAGCCAACTTCCTCCCTGTACGATCAACGTGCCGCCGGACAGCCGGTGGTGAATAATGTCACCTAGTTGTTGCGGACCGATAAGTAGCGTCTGATTTGCGTTCGCAGCGGTGAAGTGATTGAGAAAGAAGCTTTCACCTGAAAACATCCTCTTCAGCCCCTTCAACAGCCCCCCCTTCCCACTTCCACGGTTTTTGGAGGTGGTCTCAACATTGAATCCTGAACTCATGCTAATCATGGCACCGACCTCACAGGTCACCGATTCACCGGCTTCCAGTGTAAGACGAGCAGCAGAGGCAGCCGGACGTGCTAATAATTCAAATTGCATTTTCGTATACTCCTAAGGAATGCTCGTTTCATCAAAGATGGGAATTCGTCCAGGCAGCCAAACCGTCTAACGACCTTGACTGCAAATAGATAAGTCCCGGGCCTTTAACTCTTGTTACCAGTCCTTCACCACTGAAGAAGCTGGAGAACAGCCCTCCGGCCATCCCCATCTTAATCCCCACGCTCGGTTCATAAGCAACCAGATGTCCCGTATCGACTACGTAGTCACCCTCGACCTCCTTAGCAATAATCCCACCATATGCCCCAAACCAGACTTTACCGTTCCCAGATACCTTTAAACGGAATAGCCCTTCGCCTCCCACAAAACTAGCAATTCCGGCCCAACACATGCCAAGCTTGACATCCGATTCACATGCTAAAAACGCTCCGGGTTGGAAATACATTGTATTCCCCTTTAACTCAATGCATTCAATATCACCGGGGAATGCCTGAGTTAGTATCAACTCGCCTTCCGACTCAGTGGTAAATTCATTGACAAACAGACTCTCATTACCTAGAAACCGTTTGAGAATAGCCTTGAAGAAACCGCCATTCAATCTGGTGTTAATCTTCACCGAACTACTCATACTGGCCATCGCCCCTGCTTCGGCCACAACAGTATCACCCGTCTTCAACGCCACGCGAATGTTCGCAAAAGCAGGACGATTCCTTATCTCCGTTTCCATGATGGTCAAACCTTTCAAAAACTCGTTATCTGTCGACTACTGTTTCCTAACACGCTGTACCACCTCTTGCCATTCAACCGAAAATGGCTTGAAGCTAACATTACCGGCAGCCTGCAGCGTCTTATTAATATCGTTGATTCGTGAGACATGGTCAGGATGAGTGCTGATCCATGCGAGAGGTCCCGGCAAACCTCCCTGCTCATGCTCCATGATTTCAAAGAATTCGGCCAACCCCTGCGGGTCAATTCCAGCGGCAAGCAGCATCCTTACTCCCTCCAGATCAGCTTCGGTCTCATGATCACGACTATATTTGTTGATCGTGGAGAATTGGAGTAACTCCGCTAAAACCGCCAAGCCACCAACATCACCGGCTAGTAAACTTGCCAGACCACTGATCCCAATGGTCTGCCCGATACGTTGCAGCCCATGACGTTTTGTAACGTGTGCGATCTCATGTGCCAGTACACCTGCAACCTGTTCCGGCCGATCAGCCTTACTAATCAAGCCGGTGTAGACCACCAAATTCCCACCTGGCAGCGCAAAGGCATTCATCATATCAGCTTCCACCACCGTGACTTTGTACTGAAAACCTTCGATAGCAGCATGAGGCTGCAAACGATCAATCATCGATTTGATGGCTGCTGCTACGACCTCGTCTTCCAGAATCGGCCCCTGTAAATCCATAGATTCCATGGCAAACTCACCTATCTGCTGATCAATGCTGATAGGCAAAGCCGTCACTGCTGTCCGGGCACCATAGACCACCAATTCGAAGATACCCCACCCCAATAAAACGATCGCCGCCAGTCCAATCAGGACCGAACGACGGCTTTTACGGCGGTTGGAACGCCTGGTTTTCTTTACTTGATCAACTTTTTGGTTAGTCAGCAAACCTCCGGAATGCTCCAGCGTTTTCAAAAAACCTTTCGCTTCTGAAAAGATCGTTAACGATCTGTCTTCATTACGACAAAACACCATCTTGCCTGATGCGCCGCCTGTTTCCAGTTGGAGCTTTTCAAAACGTAACGAGAATTGCTGATCATCCTGTAATCTGGCTACAACAGCCTGAGTATCGATGGAAATTTCAGCACCAGCTCTTCCACCCTCGATTGATTCGTGAAAGACGCCGCCTGAAAACGTCTGTTGATCGTTGATCATTCAAGTAAACCTAAGCAAGTCGCCTCATGCATCATCCAATGAGCATTCAAGGTAACTAATTAAAGCCCTCACGGCAAAACTATTTATTAGCCACCAACTAAAGAGATACCAAACGATTCCCAAGTAGGCGGACAATCCGTCGATTCACACTCGGAAACATGGAAAACATGCTAACTATTTGCTAAGAAACACTTCACTAATCACGATCTGCTTAATCAGATCCTTGAGGTGATTACCAGACTTCTCCAGCGCCGCAACAATCTTCTCGACTTCACCACGATCCAGAGGTTCTAGCACTCGACCACTCGAATACGCCAGTAGCTTTCGGGTTAGGCCGCGAACAACCTGTGACTCATTTTCAACCAATATTGTTTTCAATGCGACGATATCATTGACTTCGGTTCCATTAGCAAGTGTCGTCGACGGGTCAATCTCACCTGTTCGATAGCGATCTCTCCATCGCCCAATCGGATCGAAATTTTCAAATGCAAATCCCAATGGATCTATTTTTCGGTGACAACTGTTACAGGTCGTCTGTTCGCGATGGATCTCTAATTGTTCGCGGATGGTTTTCGCTTCACTCAAATCCGGAGACAGTGGCTCGACATCCGGCGGTGGGGCCGCAGGCGGCGTTCCTAGGATATTCTCCAGAACCCATACTCCACGAACAACGGGCGAAGTATCAACTCCATTGGCCGTTGATGTCATAACACTCGGCATCGTCAACACACCTCCGCGACGGGGATCATTCGTCGCTACTCTGCGTATGTAATCCCCTTTGACATCGCTACGATTATAAAACACGGAAGCAATTTGTTCGTTCATAAACGTATAGTCTGATTCGACGAGCAACCGGATTGGACCATTTTGGTACAACAAATCTCCGAAATACTCATTGGTTTGTGCAATCACCTGTGGTTCCATTCGCCGGTCCCAATAAACTCGAAAGGGGCCATTTAATTCCGGTGGACTTTCGGAAATCTTATCCAATCTCAACCAACGCTCCGTGAAATGATGAACAAATGCTTTGGAACGAGGGTCAGCCAGCATGCGATCAACCTGAGTCTGAAGCACACGGTGATTATGCAGTTTCCTCGTTCTTGCTAATTCCAGGAGAGCCTCATCCGGCATCGAAGACCAAAGAAAGTAACTCAGTCGATTGGCAATTTCATAATCGGTTAACTGCGCTTTCTGTTCTTTGAGGTACAGGAAATCGGGAGAACATAATATCGCGGTATAGCCCATCTGTATCGCTTTAATGCCTGCCAGCGTGTCTTTATCCACCACGACCGGAGCATTACTTTGCGTCCCAACTGCCAAAGGAGCATCTACAAATCCTGGCCCACTCCAAAATACCTGTAAACTATTAGGCTGACCGTAAGCAAAGTACTCGACTCTGATTTTCCGCAGGCCTTTGGCAAGGGTTGTCTTTCCGGTCTTTGTGGATGCCCCGTGCAGGCCATCATGATCGATCACTCGCCGGCCATCAACAAGAATCCTCGCTCCATCATCTGAGGCTAACTTGAATTCATATTGGGCGGATTGCTTAACCTCCAGTAGACCTTCAAAAACAACCCCATAGTGTTCGTTCTTTTCTGCAACCCGTATGTCGACGAGCCCTTCCACTAAAGGCCCCGACTTCACAGGTTTCAATTCGTCAAACTGAGGCAACTTAGTCCACTTCCCGTCATAGACTCTAAATTCCAGATCCTGAAGACCGCCTTCAGGTAGTTCAGGACCAGTCTGCAATTTCGCCATCACCAAATCTACATACGGCTGCACTTCTTCTTTGGTCACAGGCCGGCGGAACGCACGCTCCGCAAATCGAAGAAGCAATTCCTCAATCTCAGCATTACCAAACTCCTCCGTACCGTACAGTTCGCGATGGCTTTTCGGCGGCCACTGGTCCAGCACGGGCTCGATTTTGAAGGAATGAATCTGTACCGTTGGGCCCCGATAATTCCGCACGACCCCTTCATGCATTGCTAACAGCCAGGCCTTTTGAACCTTATCGAATTCCTGCTTATCCGTAATTACCTTGCGATCCGGAGGATCTCGGTAAACGTCAGGAAGGTAGGTCCTAGCTAACAGGTCGGCACGGGCTTCACGATCTGTTGGACCATTTTCCCATATAATCTGCGGCAACCAGTCCTTATCAATCCAGGTCTCGATCGATACGGTTTTCATTTGACCATTACCAGGAAGTGATACTCGTTCCAACGAAATGTTGTCATCTCGTGTACCGCGTTTAAACAATCTCAAATGAACCAGCATCGGCTGAGTTTGATCTGTCGGGAGAATCTCTCCCCAATCATGTTGCTGATTATGTGCTGACAATTGGACTGTCATCCGATATTTCGCCGAACTTTTCATGCCTCCACGTAGTTCATCCGGCGTGACCATTTCACGAAAAAACAGCGTATCAACATTCGGATCGATCTCACCTGCCAGACGTGGAAGATCCTTACGATGTGTCCGTAATAAAACTCCTTTGTAGTCACGAACAGGAATCTCTGGTCTCTTCCCTGTATAGGTCGCTAATGCCAAACTCTCCTCCGCAGCATCGAACATTAAGCGAAGTAAGAAATCTGACATCACCAAACGGTTACCAATATTATCAAATCCTTCTTCAGTTTCATCGCCTGGGAAAGCCCGGAAAGGATCCGTGCTGGTGTTCTCAACACGCCCATTACCGTTATTGTCAATCAGACGAGGTTTGTTCCCAATCCGTAGTTCAGGGTCATTGATATACAGTAAATCGCGAACCGTGTTACGTAGTTCAAAACGATTAAGACGCCGAGTCACCGTTTGTCCATTCGTACTCTTAAGAGACGCATAGGCATCCTGAAGTGGCACTGTTAAATGCTTCACAACGTCAGCTATTTCCTGCTCCGACGGTTGTAATGAATCCTTCGGAGGCATATCTCCCAGATTCAATTGATCGACGACCCCCTGCCATAACTGCAACGTCTCGAGATCATCAAGATCAGACTTGAGATTATCGAACCTCTTGCTGTTCTCCTGCAACTCCGCTCCATGGCATTCGATACAGTATTTTTTTAGGAACGGCTTTACTGAGTCAAAAGGCCCCCCTTTGACTGCCCCAAAGCTCGAACTCGTGATGGTCATCACAATCGTCAGCGCGCATACACAGAGCAGCTGTTGTCGAATCAAATTCATTAAGCCTGCTTCCACTCAAAGTCGGCTAGCGTGCCGGAACTGGTACCAAAACGGTCAGCTTCCACCCCGTGATTCTGGAGAATAGAAAGCAGCAGATTGGCCGCCGGAATTCGGTGCGCAGATTCGGGATCGGGATATACTTTGTGTTCTCCATGCCTGAAACCACCGCCAGCTACCACCAGAGGTAAATTCTTCGTTGAGTGCGGCCCGGTTGCCATCCCACATCCAAACATGACAGTGGTGTGGTCTAACAATGTGCCACCATTGATCATGTCTTCCTGAGCCTTCAGCAACTCAATCAGATGTGCCATCTGACGCATGATGTTGTTTTCAATTTTCTTTAACGCATCAATATGGTCGGCACGGTTTCCATGATGTGAGAAACCGTGATAACCACCACTAAGCCCAAAGTCACCATTCACAAATCCCGAGCTAAGAGTAATTGCGCGTGTCGAGTCCGTTTGAATCGCCAATGCCATCAACTCAACCATCGCTCGCAAATCGGCCTCCGTCCCTTTACCTTGCTGAGGCTCCGGCATATCGGTCTTTGGTTTCGGACGGTCTAACCACGGTTCCTGCAACTCGAGTTTCTTTTCCAAACTTCGAACTGCTTCCAGATATTCCGCAAACTTCCGCTGATCGCGTTTACTAAGGTCTTTTTCAACAACCTTCGCCTTCTCCATCACAACGTCCAAGATACTGTTTTGACGCTTTAATTTTTCTACCGCCGTAGCTTTCTTCTCAGCCGGATCTTCGATGAATAAAGCCCGAAACATTCCTCGCAGGTCGATATCGGGAACTTGTACTCCGGTACGAGTAAAGCTAACAAGGTTAGACTCGTTAACCCTAACGGTCATCGAAGGAAATCGAGTGTTCGCTCCTTCGTACTCTGCAATCTTTTGATCAACGCTAATATTCCCTTCCTGATAATAGGAAGCCAGATGAGGCCGAACGCCACTCAACAATACCGGCACGCCCTGATGACCAATGGTGTTGCCATGATCAAGATTTGAAAACACCGTAAAGTCATTACGATGTGCTTCGAGTGGCTTTAATGTTTCCGGGATTTCGTAGCCTGCTCCCACATCGTCTGCTTCAGGGAAAAATGCCTCCCGGTAAATACCGTAATTGTTGGACAGACATACAAACCGTTTTATCGGTTTCGATTGATCAGCGCGAGCAACAGGAACCATGGACTCCAACATTGGAAGTGCGATGGAAACTCCAGCAGCAGACAGAAACCGACGTCGTGCAATAGAATGTCGCAAGTTTTCAACCCCCGTATCAGGAAAGCATTTTCAAAGTGCCTAAGAGTACATTATAACCGCCGTACGCGGTATGGAGAAAGCTATTCGTTCCTTAAACAACTTCTGCTAACGCCCGGCTGCTTTCCCGGCGGTCCGAGGATCTGAAACGCCCGTAAATCGCCCGGATTCCGGATCTCGATAAATCATCTGACTCACTCCGGCTGAACTCGTCGGATAAACGATATGACCAAGCTGTTTCATTTGATTCAACAACTCAGGCTCGTTGGTTCGCTCCATATAAAGTCGGTCAGGTGACCATTGATGATGAAATCTAGGTTCTTGAATAGCCTCCTTGGGCGACATCTCCAAGTCCACAACACGGCTGATCCCAAGGACCACCGAGGTGATAATTTTAGGGCCGCCAGCGGCTCCAACCGTTAGAATGGGCTGCTCATCTTTCAAAACAATCGTCGGTGACATGCTCGACAGAGGACGCTTCAATGCCTCCACCTTATTTGCTTCGCTGCCAAGCAAACCAAAGGCATTGGCAACTCCCGGAGCCAATGCAAAGTCATCCATTTCGTTGTTCATAATGATGCCTGTGCCGGGAATAACCACTTTTGAACCAAACGATGTATTAATAGTAGCCGTCATAGCCACCCAATAGCCTGCGGCGTCCGCAACAGCAATATGAGTGGTATGGCGTTCCGGCCTGGCTGGAAACTTCCGCGGAGGCAAACCATGTGACTTCACCGTGATTGCGGTATCTAAATCAATTCGGCTGCTTAAGTCACGAGCATACGATTTCGCAATCAATCCTTGAGGAACACGAGTGAAATCTGCATCTCCCAACCAGTACGCCCGATCAGCAAAGGCTAACTTCATCGCCTCGGCAACAACATGAGTATATTTGGTACGACTATCACGATAGTACTCACTGAGTGGAAACTGCTCCATCATGTTCAGGATCTGACCAACATGAGTCCCCCCTGAACTTGGCGGAGGAAAACCCACAATGGTATGTTCCCGATAGGTGCTGACAACCGGTGATCGAAGTTTGGCTCTATAGGTCGCCAAATCACGTCGAGTCATCACTCCGCCGTTGGCATCCATCCAATCTGCAATCAACGCGGCTACTTCTCCTCGGTAGAAATAATCCGGACCATTCTGAGCCATTCCCTTCAACGTGCTCGCTAAATCCCCTTGTACCAACCACTCGCCTGCAGCAAGCGTCTTTCCTTTATGAATAAACAGTTCTTTGCTGGCAGCAAATTGTTCAAAGAGCTCCTTGCGAGAAGCGAGCAATCGAGCGTATCGATCCGATATTTCAAATCCATTTTCCGCTATCTCAATAGCTTCTCCGAAGTGATTTCCCCAAGGCAGACTCCCGGCCTTCCTCCAGGCCATGTGATAAGCCGCAACGGCGCCAGGCGTACCTGAAGCCAATGCTCCTGACTGAGACAATGCCGTGTCAGGTTTTCCATCGCGATAGAACATCTCAGCAGTCGCTCGTTTGGGAGCCGTTTCACGACCATCAATAGCAATAAGCTCACCATCAGGTGTACGAATAAGAATAAAACAGCCACCACCAATCCCCGAGTTGTAGCCATCCACCACACCTAAGGTAATGGCCGCTGTAAGGGCTGCATCAACAGCATTGCCTCCCTCTGCAAGGGACTTTATTGCCGCATTGGTTGCCAGCGGATGCACTGTTGCAACCATCGCCCGGTTAGCCGTCGCTAGATTGTCCTGAGACTGTGCCAGGGCGGTCTGAAAGCCGAAGAACAACAGCAGAAATAAAGCCTTCATTTTGTTAGATAAGCCCTTCAATCGGACAACCACCTTCCTGAACAATCGGAATCGGACGACCTTGGGAATTAACCCAATGGTTGTTCAAGTCAATTTCCAAATGCTTGAACGTCGTCGCAGCCAAATCCTGCGGACGAACCATACCTGATTTGATTTCCCCCCCCGTACGATCCGTACTTCCCAATATCTGGCCTCCCTGAATGCCACCGCCGGACATGATCATCGACATCACCGGGACCCAGTGATCGCGCCCCGCTTCCGTATTGATCTTAGGCGAACGCCCAAATTCCCCCATCATCATGACTAAGGTATCATCCAGCATTCCCCGCTGTTCCAAATCATTGATCAGAGCCGGGTACACTTGGTCCACACGAGGGAGCAAAGGCTTAAGCCCTTTCTCTATCCCTCCCCAGCGGACATTATCACCGTGATGATCGAAGTATCCCCAGGCGCCACTCACCAGAACAAAAGAAACCCCGGCTTCCACCAAACGACGGGCAAGTAAAGCTTTTTCACCAACACTCGTTCGACCGTATTCATCGCGAAGTTCATCTGACTCCTGTGTAACATCAAAAGCCTGCTCCACTTTCCCGGACAAAACCATTTCAAATGCTCGTTGCGTATTTGCATCAAACTGATCCAGCAATTTGTGATCCTCGAGCTCTTTGCGAGCTCCATTGATTTGTTCCCGCAAGGCAGCTCGGTTTTGCAGTCGTTGAACATCAATACCTGTAGGCAGCTTAAACTTATCGGCAAGCTCCATTCCTTTAACCGGTTCATACTCGCCACCTAGGTGGCCGGCACCATAGACGTCTGACACCCAGGACTTGGCTAATCCGATAAACGCAGGCATCTCCGGTGCATTGGCACCTCTGAATTTTGACACCACAGAACCCATCGACGGATAACCTGCTCCGTCTTTGCCGTCATTGGTTCGTCGGGCCAACGGGTTCCCAGCCTGCATTGTGATCGGAGTATGATTACTGGCTGAACAGTCAACCGCACGTAATACTGCCATCTTATCGGCAATGGCAGCCTGCCGGGGCAGATGTTCGGTAAACTGAATGCCGGGAACTGAAGTCGAGATTGTCTCAAAAGGACTACGGATTTCTACAGGCGCATCCGGCTTTGGATCCCACATGTCTATTTGACTCGGGCCGCCACTGAGCCAAAACAGAATGACTGATTTTTTTGAATTGGAATGGTTAGCCCGAGCCTGAACTTGCTGCAGAGTTGCCAGTGGAATACTGGCCATTGCCGCTGCCCCGGTTCTGAGGAACCAACGGCGGGAACCAACGTGAATACTTGAAGCAAGAGGTGAGTGTGGCTGGAGCATATCGAACGATCTCATCAATTCCTGAAAACGGCTTACAGGCTCTATCTTAATCTAAAAATGAAATCCGACGCAAAATGAATCACCCTTCAACGCAGGAACTATTCCTGCTTTGATTTTAGAGACTCAACGTAGGTCCGTATTTGCATGCCCTCTTTCCGAGGCCACTCCCAGGCCGGCCATGATGGATTATCAGCCTGCACGGACAGAAACGTACGCTGCATATTACTGATCATCTGCTGAGCCACATCAGGATGCTCCTTCCGTACATCGGTAACCTCGTCTTCCCTCAGATCAAACAACTGATAACGCATTATCTTCGCATCCTGAATTCGTCGCTGATGTTCAGCAAAGATATCCCCGTGTGGAGGTAAACTTCCACCTTCAAATTGCCCGACTATCTTCCAGTTTCCGTCGATCCCAGCCACCTGATCTTCCCCTCGGGCTCCGTGAAATTGCCAGTAGAGCGGCTTGTTTCGGCGGATAGGTCGACCGCCAAGTGCACCAATAAAACTAGCTCCATCTAATTCCAAAGTCTGAGGCGGTACCACTCCGGCAACATGACAAAACGTAGGTAAGACATCGACACCACTGATCGGCAGGTCCAACACTTGGGGGTTTTTCCAGGCCCGGGGCCATTGAACCATTCCGGGAACCCGGATACCACCTTCGTAAACAGAGCCCTTCTTATCACGTAGACCACCTGTGCTTCCATGCGGATGAGCATTGGTGATAGCTGGTCCATTATCACTCGTGAAAAAGATCAAAGTATCATCTCTGAGCCCCAATTTCTCCAACTGTTTCAAAAGGCGACCAAAGGCCGAATCCATTTGCGTGAGATTACCATGATGAGCCTGAAAGCTCGTTACCTGCGGATCGTAAGGACTTGGTTTTCCACGGGGCTCGTACAGTTTTGCGTATTGATGATCAGAGGCAATTGGCTCATGAGGCTCGTGATAAGCAACATACATAAAGAACGGAGCATCATCTTGACGTTGTTTATTAAGCCAGTGAATTGCCTCGTCCGTCACTAAATCAGCAGCGAAGCCTTTCAGTGGGCCAACGGCTTTCCCATTGCGTACAAAATTGACAGGATCCTTATGACAGGGCAACGCATTGTTTTGAGTGCCAAAGGACCAGTCAAATCCGTGATCCTTTGGTTGAGGATACCGAGTATCGGTTAAATTGCCGTTCAAATGCCACTTGCCTACATGACACGTCTGGTAGCCTGAATCCCGCAGCAATTTTGCAATGGTGATTTCATCTTTTCGCACATGCATTGGCGAATCATAGGGAATCCAGTTATGAATACCCGCCCGGTACGGTGTCCGTCCTGTCATGAGTCCCGTACGGGCTGGCGAACAATTTGGTGCGGCAGCATAGCAACGAGTGAATTTAATCCCTTCAGCGGCAAATTGATCAATATTCGGAGTCTGTACAACGTCGTTGCCGTAGCATGCCAAGTCGCCGTAGCCAAGGTCATCGCAAAGAACAACGATCAGATTGGGACGATGAACCTCTGCCTGTAATAAGACGGGCACAGCGGCCCCTACACACCCCAACAACAAAAGTTGGAAACTGACTGTATGAATGAGCTTCACAGATATTCCTCTGTATTGCGTAGTTAATTATCTGATGTCTTTACGTAGGACCGTAACACCGGTCGATTTTTCATTAGATCATAGCCCAGCGAATCAAGAAAACTGAACACGACTGGCACCTCTTTGCCTCCCACAGAAACACCAAATACCACCCGCTCGCTGACTACACTGTGTACATTTCCTTTATCAATCTCTAATTGATCGAAAGGGATCCCCTTGTCCTGATCGTTCGGAAGATCGCTAAGATAAACCACGGTACCATCCTTTTTAGTCAAACGCGCCTCCGCCCAGTTGGCGTAATCTTTAGCGAGACCATTCACCGCTTCGTCCACAACCAAAGTAAGCAACTTAGCATCGGCGACGTCGACAAGTATTGATTTAGCAGGATCCCTTCCTGACATGGCCGTCACTTCAAACCCATAAAGAGACTGAACCTGCCCCTCATTCTTTTCACCAATACTGGCCTTAACGACGTCACCATGAACGACTTTACCGTCAGCACAGACTTTAAATCTTACGGCACCTGCTCCCTCGGCAGATGCATCGATACCAATATCAGATCGAAACTCCTTGAACTGCCCGTCCAGCCAATAGGTAATTTCGCTCACCGAATGCGTCCCAAGACCTTTCTTGTACTTTTTTTCGCCGATCGCAAGCGGTGTCTGTGCTGTGGATTGATCCAGTTGCAATTCACCATAAGCTTGATAGACGTGTCGCAGTGCAGGCTGACCTTTAACAGCATGATGAAGTTCATGATTGATTGACTGGTTATAAACCAGTTGACGAGGACCAAACCAAAGGCTTTTTCGTGAGGTATCGTCGCCTTCCTGAAGACCTATAAAGTCATTCATGGGCTCAGTGCGCACAACCATTTCAAACTGTATTCGAACATCTGTTGTTGCTTTCCAGACACGATCAAGAACACACCAACCCTCTTTCACAACGGCTTTCTGCGGTTGCCCGTCAACGAGGAGTTTGGCCACCCGACTCCAAGCTGGTACTCGTATATTGACTGGAATGGTTAACTCTTTTGCCGATTCAACTGTCATTTCGACAATTCCCTTGGTCAGATAATCACACTCCATCTCAATCGTGACCGGTTGATGCTGAACAACCAGATTCGTGGTAGACGGATAATAGAAACTTACAAAGATAGATTCGTCATCCGTCGTGGCAATGTACTGAGGAATCTCCGCCAACGTACGTGTTCCGTGCATAGCACAACAAAACGGCCAGGGTGACCCTTCTCTTACGAAATCAATTCCCCTATCGCCACAAAATCCACCCGAACGATCCTGATTAAACAAAAGATGGTTTCGAGCTGTCCGTTCGGCCATATCCAAGAATCGGGTCTCTTTCGTAACCCGCCAAAGATCTACATTCAGCCCCCACCAGTCAAACACACTACAACCCTCGTCAAACCAATAGTTGAGACTATAGCCTTCCGGTTGTCCCAGATGTTCGACAATCCCACCACCTGGCCACATTACATGGTTCTCAAAATACTCATGCTGTTTCAATGCTTTGGCCAGCAACACCCGTCTCACGATTGCTTCCTCTTCCGTTTGCAGGTGAGCACAGATATTGACTATACCGCGGATCGCTAAGAGATATGAATGGGTATGCTGACTGATTGGATTAACATCCGGCACCGACTCGGCGATACGAACTCCAAACTCCAAATACTTGCGATCCTCTGTAATACCATATAACTCAACCATGGCTTCAGTACCGACCCACCAAAAAGAACTAGGCGCACCTAATTGCCCTTCCGCAAAGTAATTAGCAATGAAGTGATCACCAAGTCTTTTAGCGGCCTCGAGATAGGCTTCTTGTTGAGGCCTGTATTTGTGAGCCCAAATCAATCCTAGCAACCCTCGGGCATTCCCAAACCAATAACCGTTGGAGTAAGCATAGCCCGTTCGTTCCGGAGCCATAGGCTTTCCATTCTTAAACGCTCCGTCACGCCGCTGGTTTCCCAGTAGTCCAAACCCAACTTCGTCAAAGCGTTTCGAGGTTGGCTTCCCTAACGCCAGTGACGTTCGAGCGTAGGCTTCCAATGTACGACCTGGCCAATCGGCTGCCCACAACCCAAACGAATGATCGTCGGTAAGCTCCGCTTCAAAACCACTCCATAACTGCTGCCGGGTCGCTAAGTCGAGATACCCAACTGCCAACTCAATTCGTTCAGCCAGATCACCACGAGTCTCAACATTTTCCAACTCGGTAAGCTCAATCTGTTGGCCTTGCGAGTCATTCACCAGCAGCAAACAAATCACAAAAAAGAAAATTCTGGTTTGCATTCTTAACTCCCCAAAGTCTCAGTATCAGGCAAACTGTATAATATCTAACAGTTTAGCCTTTCCAAAAACACAAACAACAGATGACCAAAAATGCAATTCCGAATAGCTCTGGCGTTCTTAACTCTGGCCACTCTAACAACCTCCATTCAAGCGGAAAACTGGCCTCGATTCCGAGGGCCGAATGCAGATGGTTTGCACACGTCTGCAAAATTACCAACGCAATGGAGTGAGGAGGAGAACGTCGTCTGGAAAGTTGCCACACCGGGTAAGGGACATTCATCTCCTGTTATCTGGAATGATCAAATTTGGATGGGGACAGCCTTAAAGGAGGGGCACGACCTGCATGCCATCTGTTTCCGTCGCGATGGTAAACTCATCCACAATCTCAAGCTGTTTCATATTGAAAAACTGGAAGCCAGTAACACACTCAATTCCTTTGCCTCACCAACACCGGTCATCGAAGAGGGCACCGTTTATCTCTACTTTGGAACTTATGGTGTAGCCGCCATTGACACCACCTCAGGGAAAATCAAATGGCGCCGGCAGGATATCAATCTCAATCATCAGGAAGGTCCCGGGTCCTCCCCCATTCTTTATAAAGATCTGCTGATCTTCCACTGTGACGGATACGACGTACAACACATCACCGCTTTGAATAAAAGTACCGGTAGTACTGTTTGGGAAACCACACGGTCACTTGATCTCTCAGGCGTTGGCAATCATGCACGGAAAGCATTTGTCACACCCGTTGTACGCAAAGTGAATGGCAAAGACTTGCTGGTTAGCCCGGCCGCACAAGGTTGCTACGCCTATGACCCCAATACGGGAAAAGAAATCTGGCGAATGGCTTGCGAAGGATTTTCAGCCGTACCTCAACCCGTCTTTTCTGGAAATCTAGCCTACATCATCCCTGATTTTGGACGTCCCGAGATCTGGGCAGTGGATATTTCCGGAGAAGGTGTACTTACAGAGAAAGACGTCAAATGGAAGTACAGTACTGCCTGCCCTTCCACTCCCTCCTTAATACATAAAGATGGATTACTGTATTTCGTGGCGGATAAGACAGGCGTGGCTTCGTGCATCAACGCCGA